>Ga0187874_10000731_pt1 | contig 37104 bp, 36 predicted proteins | sample June2016WEW_16_1_3_FD_132993 | JGI IMG/M metagenome (GOLD analysis project Ga0187874, IMG submission 132993) | Peatland microbial communities from SPRUCE experiment site at the Marcell Experimental Forest, Minnesota, USA - June2016WEW_16_150 | ecosystem: Environmental > Terrestrial > Soil >... | reverse complement strand
GTCTACAACTACTACGGCGCCGTCGATAACCCGCAGGGCTCTTGTTACTTTGCCCGTGAAGTCGACGTGTCCAGGGGTATCTACAAGGTTGATTATGTAAGGGGCTTCGGCCGTTTGATAAAGAAGTGTTATGTTGGCTGTTTTGATAGTGATTTTGCGTTTCTGCTCTTCCTCAAGATAATCCAGCACTCGGGCTGATCCAGCCATAGCGGGCGAAAGCAAACCCGCACCGGCGAGAAGGGTGTCGGCAAGCGTGGTTTTCCCATGGTCTATGTGGGCAATTATGCCTATATTTCGGATAAGCTCTTTTCTGCTCATAAGAGATTGAATCTGCGATATCTGCTTGAACCTCGGCATAGCTAACACACAAACAGAATCCAGATATTGTCGTCGTCCTATTAAATTTATAATTCTTCAGGCAGCTCATTATTTTATTATTGTTTGTACTCTGCCGACTTGCCATCTGTAAGTCGTACCTTAATTCCGCGGTAGTAAGTTGAGCTGTTGGTAAGAATGTCTTTGACGACGCCTTCGGTTAATTTGCCACTTCGCTGGTCTTGCTTCAACACAATTCTTACACGGTTACCCGACTTGATTTGGCTTGCCTGCTGATTGGGTTCCATTCCGAGCATACTCGCTTCGTTGCTTATGTGCATTCTCAGTACATATTCAGAAACGTAATCGAAAATACATAGGTTTTCAATGGGGGATTCCGCTTCTCACCGAATACTAAATTTATAATCTCGCTCAGGATGATACTCTATGCCCAGAAGGAACGGACAATTGAAAAACCTAACCATAGTTCCCTTGGAACAGCTAATCCAAGAACCATACGCTTCGGTTCTGTGTTTCCCGAGTCCCAGGAGAACCGAACTGCAAAACCGTCTCGAAGAACTGCGCAAGCACGGCATCTCGGCTCTTGAGTTTTCGGGCACAGCCAGCCTCTTCGGGGTTGCAGTTCCGGTGTTGGGCAAAGGTTTTGTCGGCATCGTAGTAATAGCGCACTTGAAAAATGGAAGGGTTGCCCTTAAAATCCGAAGGACAGACGCAGACCGAGCAGACCTACTTCGTGAAGCCAAGATGTTGTCCGTGGCAAACTGTGCAAACGTTGGTCCGAAACTGATGGCAGGAAGCAAAAACTTTCTTGTTATGCAGCTCATTGACGGCGACCTTCTTCCAAATTGGCTGGAAACAAACAAAGACCCAAAGAAGATTAAGCTGGTTTTGAGAGACATATTAGAACAATGCTACAGACTGGATAGAACTGGCTTGGATCATGGTGAACTTAGCAAAGCACCCAAACACTTGCTTATAGATAAGTCTGGGAGCCCCTTTATTGTAGATTTTGAAACTGCCAGCGTGGAGCGCAGAGTGTCCAATGTTACGGCGGTTTGCCAGTACCTTTTTGCAGGCAACAGCTCCACATCAAAGATTTTGGCTGAAATGCTTGGTCAAAAGGATAAGTGGGAATTTATTGGGGTCTTGAAGGCTTACAAGAAAAGCAAATCCCGACACGACTTTGAAAGCCTGCTAAAGATTTGTCTATCTCAGTAAAAGCTTTAAGCTAAAATGTCTTGCAGCCTCTTCTGTTCCTTTGCCTCTTTTATTTCCTTGGCAATTCGCCTGCCCATGTACATGTTTTCGCCATACTTCAGGTAAGCATAGGGTGAGGTGCCGATACCGACGTTTGTTCCTGCAACGATGCGTGCGGAGATTTCAAAGGTGAAAATTCTCAAATCATCAGTCACCACGGTTTCCAAGCAGAAGGGTCCTATGATTCCCGGGGGCGCAAGCTCTTTGGCTTTCCTATGTACGCTGTCGCCCATGCGCATGATTTCAGGCAGCAGCGATTCGCGAAGAACCAGCGGGAAGTTGCCAACAATAGTGTATGTGGGGTTAACGTCAATCTCCAGTTGTTCGCTTGCGGGAATTTTGCCGATTGAGTCCACCGCCGACTCGTAGCGTCTGTCCATCGCCAACAGTTCAACGTCATTGTTTAGGATGGAACTGAAGTAGCTTGGGTAAACGTTGACGCCGAGCGCGTACTCCTGCAGATGAATCGCAGCTAAGTCCTCGTCTTTGAGCAAGCCGCGTTTTACGAGTTCTCTGAATTTTTTGTGGAAGGCTTTAGGCGAATTCGCTAGGAAGTACCCTCGACCCCCCTTTGCACCTGGTAGTTTGGCGATGACCAAGCGGTCGATGTCCTCTGGCGTTTTGAATGTAGCTGGCAGAAGTAGCCCTGCCTGCTGTAGCCATTCTTCTTGCGATTTGCGGTTTGCTTCCCAGTGGAGCAGCTGGCGGTTTCCGAGCATGGGCACGCAGAGTCTGTCAGTTAATTCTTCAGTGCTTAGGTAAGCGGTGAAGGAGCCGTGTGGAATTAAAATGACGTTTAGGCTGCGAAGTTTCTCCTGCAACCGCTGGTTTAAGAGCTCGGTGAAGTCTTTTACTATGATTAAGTCATCCACGAGAGGGTACTTCTTGTACATTATGGCGTCTTTTTCTTTGCATATGCAAACTGTGCGGAAGCCTTCTTCTTTGGCGCCTTTGAAAATGTTAAGCGAACTGTGCGAACCCAGTGTGCCAATTGTTAACTTTTTCAGGTCGTACTTGTCCACGATTTTAGCGATGTCTGAGCTGGTTATCACGTTACCACATCCGCAAGCCTGCCTTCCTTGATTGCACGCTTAATTTCAATCGCTACCCGCCTGCCTGGGCCAACTTCCATCCCGTACTTGTACTTCATGTAGGGTGAAGTGGGCTCGACGCACGGGCAACCTGGAACGCGTGGACTAACATCGAAAACGTAGAAGTCCAAATCCTTCGTTATGGCGCCTTGAAGGGCGAATAACCCGACCATGCCGGGCGGATATTCCTTCTTGCATGTTTCTACAAATTTTTCCGCTGCTTCAAAAATTTTCTCAATTTGGCTTTCTCTCATGGTTGCGCCCATGTGCCCGATTTCAATGTTCTGAGTGGGAATATTTAGCTCTAACTGTTCTAACGCTGGCAAATCAAGCACTCCGTCAAGATCGGTCTGGATGCGCCTGTCAAAGCCTAAGAGGTCAATTTCGTCGGTTAATGGTGACCAAAACAAGTTAGCGTTGAATTTTGCTCCGATAACATACTCTTCAATTACTGCATTTTCCAGCGCTTCACATGATATTAAGCCTTGCATTATGCGTTTTTGCGATGTTTTAACGAATTCTTCAGGAGATGAAGCGAAGAAAAAGGCTCTTTCAATAGCGCGTTTCTTTTCCGGAACTTTTACAATCACTAAGCGGTCAATTTCTTCTGGCGACTTGAAGGTTTTCGGCGTCGCTATCCCCGCCTTCTGAAGCAAGTAAAGCTGGTTTCGCGGTGTATTGCGTTCTTCCGTTCGCAACATCGAACGGTTACCCATCAAGGGCACAGCGAACTGGTTCTCAATGGCTTCATAGCCGGCGTAGACGGAGAAAGAGCGATTGGGAACAAAAACCACGTTCAAGTCAGTGAGCTTCTTCACTGATGCTTCGCTTGTTATTTCTGAGAACTTGTCGAGCATGAGCACGTGGTCGAAGATATTTCGGTAATATTTAGTGTAGGTTTTATCTCGGCCTTTCTGGCACACGACCACAGTTTCAAGGCCTTCCTGTTTTGCGCCCGACGAAATCTCAAGTGCCGAGTGGGAGCCTAAAACGCCTATGCGAATCTTTTTAGAATCATATTTTTTTATTATCTGCTTGATGTTGTCGCTTATCATTTTTACTCCTTCATGTACCCTTTGTAGTCGTCTATTACCTGAGCAAGCAAGGGTGCGTTAAACAGTTTATGACCTGTCATCTCGTTTGCCGCAGCCATGTACATTTCGCTGATAATTGTTTTAAGCTTAGGCGGCAGTTTTGGCGGCTGCGACTTGCACAGAGATTGCCAATCCATTATTCCTTTTGCTTCCCCCTCCATCTTGGCCTGTTCCAAATCTGCATACCAACTTGTCTTCTTATAGAATTGTCTCGCTATCTCCTTGCTTACATGCACGCCTTCGTAGGTGAAGCGGCACTCGTCAAGTGTCCCCACGACGTCGACAATCATAAGCTCCCTGCAATTGTCGAAGGCTAACTCGATTTTTCCATCTTCATTTCTAAGCCCAGCTTTCGAAGCCATCTCATTTATTGCTTCATCCGCCTTGAGGAGAATTGCCTTGATTTCTTCAAGTTCACGGTCGGTTAGGCCACCGATTTTCTGGGCTTCCCGCCAAGTCACGTAGCGGTCTGTCTCCTCAAGTTTTGTACTGACATCGAAAATTGGGTTGGTAAGTTGCTCGCCTGGCTTAGGGTAATGGTCTAAGTCTAAATCCTTAGGTTTGATTTTTCCCTGTTCGAGCCTTTTGAAAACTGATGATCCTTCAGGTAGGCCGTTTCGGTAAATGATTTCCAGCGGGATCAAACAGTTCTTTAGCTTACGTGCGTAAATGCTGTAGTCATGGGCGAGTTTGCCGCTGTTAACGCTTGTTATGGGCTTGTAAACGTTGACTAAACTAACTTCCATAACGCTTGAGGGCTGTTTTACTTCTTTGATTCTGACGGCTTTGCCGTTTGTACCCATCAAGCCACGATAGTGGGATTTCACACCTTTACGCTCTAGCTGTTCAAAGCAGTATGCACCCATGAGGCAGAGAGCTGCCCCCTTGCCGCCTATGTGGTCAGGCATTTCTCCCCAGTCAAAGACGCTGTAACGGTCTGAAAAGTGAAACCTACCAACGCCCATTTCATCGACGCTTGGGTCTTTGATTACTTCGAGGTCTTTAACGCTGCCCATCCCTCATTCTCCAAGTTATTTTAATTCTATTACAGTCGTTTATTGCTTATGTCGATTTAATCTTAGCGTTAACTAACTAACTGAAAAACAGGGAAGCAAAGTCAAGCCTGTAGAAGTGAATGAAAGAGATTGTTCACTTGAGTTTCTTTACTGATTCGTTGGCTTTCTCGAGCTCTTTCTTTTTTAAAGCCTGATAATTCTTCACGTTTTCAGCTACAGCGTTATCTTCTAATGCAAGAATTTTTGCGGTGGCGATTGCAGCACCCTCTGCTTCGATTGTGACAACCGAGCCTATGCCGCTTGGAACTCTGAGCGATGAAAAAATGTCTGCTCCGCTGAACGTTTCAGAGTATGGTGGACATGCGATGACGGGTTTGGATGAGTTGCCATCGATGAAGCCACTAAGCGCGTTCGAGCGTCCCGCGACGGTTATGTAAACTACTTTTTCAATCTCGAATTCTCTGATCAGCTCCAGCACTTTCTCAGGCGTCTTATGTGCAGAGGCAACCCGAAACTCGTAGGTGACTCCCAATAGTTTGAGATATTTGGCTATGCCGCGGGAAAAATCCAGGTCCCGCTCTGAACCCATAACGATAACTGCTTTTCCAACCATGACTACATCGGGTAATAGCTAACTGGAAACTAGCTAATTAACATAGCTCGCCAGAAGTTGTTGCATAAAGGCAACCACATCTGTTTATTACCTGTTGCAGACTGTTTTTTGCTTGTTGGTTTTATGACTGAAAACGTACAGACACCAAAGGAATTAGAACTAATCAAACAACTTATCGGAGAATGGAGTGTCGGCATCGCTTTGCGGACAGCTGATGACAAAGTTGTAAGTGGATGCGGTGAAATGACCGCTGTTGAAATCCCTCCAGTGGGTGTAAACTCCGAAATTGACACTCATATCGAAGGCTACGACGACTATTACGAGAATGACCTGTGGAGTTTTGACCAGCTAACTGGGAAGGTTCACCTTTTCGGCATCACCTCGGAAGGCGAAGCACACGACCATATAGGTAACTGGAAAGATGAAAAAACCCTTGAGCTCAAATGGAGGGGCACCTTCGAAGACCAAGAACTGGAAGAACATATAACTGCAAGATGGGTAACAAAAGACCAGATCGAACTCAAAGAAACCAATTACTCTTTGGGCAAAATGAGGTTCACCATCGACTACGTTTTCAAAAGAAAAGAAACTTAACAAAGTAGCTTGAGCAAAACCTTCATCAATCGGTTTGCCGCCGCTTGAACTGGAACGGTTAACCCTTCACCGAACTCCATGCTTTTTGGCTCAATCAGGAGCAGGGCAATTTTCGCGCCAGTTGCTTGCTTAATGAACTCGCAGAAAACCCGTAGAGGCAACAGATGTGTCGTAACCGCGGAGGAATCCGCGATTTTTTCCGCATCCACGAGGCAGGTGGCGCCTGGCTTTAAGCCTAAAAAGGCGGCGTCAATCAGCAGCACATGCGATGGCTGAAAGTCTTCTATGTCAGAAAGGTAGCTTTCAGGAACCGTTTCAGCCTCGAGAAGAAGAACGCGAGGTGGTAGCCTGTCTTTTAGGTTTTCGACAATTTCTAACCCGACATTATCATCCGTTCGGATAGGGTTTCCAATCCCCGCCACAACAACCTTCTCTGAATCAAGTAACCAGGTTTTGATCTCTTTTTCAATCGAGTAAATCATCGAGGCACCTGCAAAAAGAGAATAAGCTCGTAGCTAGAAAAAGCTTGCCGCTTTTGTCAGTTTGCTTTCTTAGCTAGCTTCGGAGGTCTTCGGTGGCTGTCCCAAGCATGATGCAGCGCCAGAGTTGGGTGGTGAATGAGCATTCGCGGTCCCGAGTAACTCATGACCTTTTTAACTTTTTCTTTCATGTCTGGTCGGTAGCAGTGAATTATGCATTTGCCACATGTGCTTTTTTTGTCTTGAAATGGACATTTGTCAAGGCGCAAGAAAGCGTATTCTTTGAATTGTTTGCATTCGGGGCAGAGTTCTTCGCTGGTTTTGTGGTGACTTTTGCAGTAGATGTCGACCATGTAGCCTATGGTTTTCTTTTCACGCTTCATTCTTTTGTGTTCTGGGTTAGGAGGTTGCGGCTGCATTTCAAATCAATTCAAGAAATATGGTTCAGCACTTCACATAAGGGTTTACCCTAACAAGTTCGGGTTATTCGAGGCTCTCTTTGCAAACGAAAAGTGCGGAAAACAGTTGAGCAAAAAAGGAATAAAAAAAAGTAGCCCTTAAGAAAAATCGGGATACTTTAGCGGCTGACGGAACTAACTAGCTGTTTGTTAGCATTGAAGACTTCTACGGTTAGCGGCATTTGCCCAACTGCAGCGTGTGTTGCACATCCGAAGCATGGATCATATGCTCTGAAAGCCATTTCAATTTTGTTCATTATGCCTTGGTCAACTTTGCCTTCGTGGATTAAGCCTTTCGCTGCGTCGCGTATGCTCATGCAGATTGCTGGGTAATTATTAGTTGTTGCAACGATGAGGTTTACGTCTTTGACGAGCGCATCTTTGTCTAAGACGTAGTGATGAATCAGTGTACCTCGTGCTGCTTCCACAATGCCTACACCTTCGCCTGGTTCGCCTGGCTTGTTGCGGACGTTTGTGCTGGTGATTTCTGGGTCTTTCACAAGTTCCATTGTTCTTTCAGTGGCGTAAAGCAACTCTATTAAGCGCGCCCAGTGGAAAGCTAAAGTGCTGTGTACCGGTTTGCCGCCCAGTGTCTTGAACATGACTTCGTATTCTGCCTGTGCCAATGGTGTTGCCATGCCGTCTGAAGCGTTTAATCGCCCCAGTGGACCAACTCTATAGACACCGCTATCTTTGCCTGGAATCTGCCCTTTCCATCCGACTTCTTTTAGGTATGGGAATTTGCTGTATGTCCATTCTTCAACGTGCTCACCGATGTGTTCGAGGTAGTCTTGGGATTCGAACTTGAGGAATTCCTTTCCTGATGGGTCGACTACGCGGATTTTGCCGTCGTAAAAATTAACTTTGTTGTTCTTGTCAACTGTACCCATGTAGTAGGTCTGCATGGTATAAGCTGGACTTTTGATTAAGTCAACGTATTGCGTGTTGCCAAGTACGATGTCATGGAAGATTTTAAGAGTAAACTGTGCAAAGTCCACGCAAGAAGCTGCCATTTTCTCGATTTCTTGCCTGTTTTCTTCGCTCAGGGGCTTGGAGATTCCTCCTGGTAATCCACAGACTGGGTGAGTTGCTTTTCCACCGATGATTTCGGTGATTTTTTGACCGTAAGCCCGGTGTTTTATGACTTCTTTGGCAATGGGCATTCCGACTTTTTCTATGACACCCAAGATGTTGCGTTTTTCCGGCGGTGCATCTGGTCCAACAATGAAGTCTGGTCCGCCGAGGTAGTAGAAGTGAAGTGTGTGATCGTAGATGTAGTAGGCGCTGTACATCAGTTCCCGAAGTTTTTTTGCTGCGGATGTTGGTTCAACATGGAATGCTACGTCTAAGGCTTTTGTTGCTGCGAAATGGTGCGCTACTGGGCAGACTCCGCAAATTCTAGTGGTTAATTGCGGCATGAGTTCTGCTTTTCTGCCGATGCAGAATTTTTCGAAGCCTCTGAGTTCTGGAACCTTGAGGTACGCGTTTTCAACTTCGCCTTCATCGTTTAGGAATATGGACACATTTCCGTGTCCTTCAAGTCTGGTAATAGGGTCTATAATTAATTCTTTCATTTTTTAATCACCTTTCTTTTCAAGATAGATGCTGGTAAACTATACATGTAGAATGTGCCAACGGCATCTTTCACTTGACTAAGTAACTCTTCAATCTCTTTTTCGGTGTACGTCGTTTTGCCTGGTTCACCTTCATACCCGAGAATCGAGGCTAAAGCAGATATCATTGCTGCACCTTGTTCGGGCACATTTGGGGCTGGTCCGCCACAACCCGTGCATGGCATATCAACCTTTAAGCATTGGGCACCGCAGCCACTTCTGGTTGCTATCCCCATGCAGATTATGCCTTGTTCAAGCAAGCATTTTTCCGGTTCGGGAGCTTTCTCGTAGACGCGGTAGAGTTTGCCGATTTTCTTATTTTCACGTTTTCTTGGGCATTCGTCGCAAACTGCTTTAACGGGGGCAAGTATTGAGCCTTTTGGCGGTAATTTGCCGCTTGCTATTGCGTCGACTGCGCCAGCGATTAGTTTAACTGGTGGTGGGCAACCTGGCAGGTAATAGTCAACGTCAACTGTTTGCGCCAAAGTTTTTACTGTATCGTAGAACTCGGGGATTTTAAGCGTGCCTTCTTTGACTTGGGTTTGAGTCTTAGGCATTGTGCGTTGGGGGTTGACGTTTGACTTGTCTGCTACGTAAACTTGTTCGAAAATTTCGTTCTTGTCATTTAAGTTTGCTAATCCAGGTACGCTACCTTGATGAGCGCATGAGCCGAAAGCGACAAGAGTTTTAGATTTTTGCCTCAACAGTTTAGCCATGTGTTCTTGCTCTGAATTCCGTATGGATCCGTTGAAGAATGTAATGTCAATATACTTGTCAGCCATTGCTTCAACGTCTTTGTATTTGATGTCCAACGCTACTGGCCAGAAAACCACGTCGGCTATTTGCACTACGTCCAGAATTTTCTCGTTTATATCCAAGACTGCTATCTCGCAGCCGCCGCAACTTGCAGCCCAGTAAAAGGCTATTTTTAATTTGTTTTTACTCATTGTTTGTTTCCTTCCTCAGTCACTTGCTTTATTATTTTTGATGCATTCACTCGGAGTTCGCTGAAGGCCAATTCTTCCGGCGTTAAGCCCATTGCTAACCCGAGTAGTTGTGGGTAGTGAAGTATGGGAATTCCATAGGTTTCATTAAATGTTTTCTCTATTCGGAGCTCGTTTGTATCGTACATTATATGGCAAAATGGACAAATAGTGATTAGAGCTTGTGCACCAACCATTTTAATATGGTTCAGCTTGTCCCTTGCAAGTTGCAGCGCAATTTTGTCGCTGACTCCGACGCTTGGCGCTCCGCAGCACTCGGTTTCGTCAATGTAGTCGAGGCAGGTAGCTCCTGTTGCTTCAATGAGCTCTTTTAGCGTTTGCGGGTCTTCTGGATCGTCGAATCCTATGAACTCTCTTGGTCTCAAAATGTGGCACCCGTTATGTTCAGCAACCTTGAGCGTGCTAAGTGGTTTCGTAACGGAGGCTTTGATTTTTTCCAAGCCAACATCTTCCTTTAGCATTTGCAAAAGATGCTTTGTCTCAATGGTTCCTTTGAACTCCAACCCCACCTCTTTGAGGTGGCAGTTAATCTGCTCTTTTAGAACTTTGTCTTCTTTGAGGATTTTGTTAGTTTTCTTTAGAGAGCCAGCGCAGCCTGGACAGAGAGTGAGAATGTTCAAGCCTTGCTGTTCCGCTAGAGCCAAGTTTTTTGCTGCCAAGACAAGCATGGTTTCATGACTTACCGGGTCGAAAGGCAGACCGCAACAGTTGAACTCAGGCATTTCAACGAGTTCAACGCCGAGCTTAGCCAAAACTTTACGCGCAGAAATCTCGTAGGCTGAAACACGATATGGAATAGCACAACCGAGGAAAATAAAGTATTTATTGCCCAGCAGGTTGCCCTCCAGGGGGTTTCTGGGTGGCGTCAATAAATTTCACGCCTTTGAGTACTTTCTTAACGTTTTCTGCATTGCCTTTCGGTAAAGGTGGAAGCCCTTGGGTTTCACGTTTTTTGATTCTTAATTCGGGAATCTTGTAAGCGTAACCTGATTCAAGTAGACTTCCGGTTTGATCTTTGAAAACTTGAGGGACACATCCGTTTTCTACGGCTAGATTGCGGAAGACGCGAATTACGCTTGCCACTTCGACGCCTTGGGGGCATCTATCGGTGCATGTGAAACAAGCCGCACATAACCATAATGTGTCGCTTTTAAGCACGCGGTCTTTTAGGCCAAGCTGAGCCATATGTATTAGTGTTCTTGGGCGGTAACTGTCGCTGTATCTTGCAACGGGACAGTCTGAAGTGCAGGTTCCACACTGGAAGCATTTAAGGATTTTTTCGCTGCCGTGCATTTTAAGAAGTTCATACTTGAATTTGGGGTCAAGTTCTGAAGCTTTAATCGGCTCCCTGCCCGATGAAGTAGCTATTGCCTCAGTCATTTACAACTCACTTTGACTGTTTCCTTGGCACGCGTGCCTATTTTACTTTGAATGCCAAACTCAAATACATAAATGTTCAGTGAATGCAAAGCGAATTCTTCCATGTGCAAGATGGAATTATTTATTCCGAACTTTCCAACCAGTCTTCATCCAACCCCTCTTCATTTAGCTGTACTTCCTCGTTGGACACAGAGGCTTTTCAACTTGCAACGCGATTACAAAATCGGAATGGATTTCCAGGTTTTTGAACGGAATTCAAGATGCGAATAAAATCACCGTCTAAAATCTTGACTAAACTAAATAGACACGAGAACTTGGTAAACTCAATCAATTAAACACCCCGAAACAAGTCCTGAGTTACCAAATAGGATGTCTAGTATTTGTGACAGAAAACCATCCGTAAAAATGGCAAAATCGAAAGAAAGATGAAAAAAGGAAAAAGAAAGGGCAGTTTATCTTACTTTGCGATCTACGAGTCTGCCGTCTGTGTCGAACAGTTTTATGTCAAGCGGCATCTGCCCGATTGCGTGTGTCGCGCAGCTCAGGCAAGGGTCGAAAGCTCGGATTACGGCTTCAACTCGGTTCAGCATGCCTTCTTGAAGTGCCTTGGCTTTCACATATTTCTTGGCGACCTGCGTTATTGCTTTGTTGTAGGCGATGTTGTTGTGTTCCGTTGCAATAATCATATTGTTCCACGTGATTAAGCCCTCTGGATCGACTTTGTAGTGGTGGATCAGAGTGCCTCTTGGAGCTTCAGCGACGCCGACGCCTTCGTAAACATTCACCATTGCCTTCGATGTCACGTGTTCGGATAGGATTTCTGGGTCTTCCAGCAACTCCTGTGCCTTTTCAACGCAGAAAAGCAACTCCACTAGCCGCGCGTAATGGTAGTGGAAGGTGCTTTGAACTACTCCGTTCTTGCCGAGTTTTTTGAATTCTTTAAGTTCCTTGTCTGCAAGTGGCGTATCACAGTGTGACGCAACGTTGAGTCTTGCTAATGGACCAACTCGGTAGAAACCTTCTGGGTAACCAACTGCTTTGAAGTATGGAAACTTCATGAACGAGTAGGGTTCAACGGCTTCACCAATAAAGTCACTGTACTTTGTCGGGTCAATGCACCGGCCAACTACCTTACCGTTATTGTCCATTATATTCAATGTGCCATCGTAATGTTCAAGTCCCCCATCAGATGTAACCAAACCCATATAGTAGCTTGGGAAGTTCCCGAAGTTCTCCACTTCATCGTCAAAGTTAACCAGCCACTTCTTATACAACCCTAAAGTTTTCTGTGCACTCTCTAACGCCTCAGGCAAATTAGCTTTCAAATAATCCGCTTTGTCCTTGCTGAGCGGCCATTTTGCTCCGCCTGGAATAATCCATTCGCTTGAGTGTATTCTTTTGCCAGCGACCTTCTCGATTATTTCTTGACCAAATTTGCGAAGCTTAACACCTTGCAATGCCAGTTTAGGATCCTTTTCTATTAAGCCGAAAACGTTTCTTGTCGCTGGGTCAGAGTCCATTCCGAAAAGCAAGTCGGGTGCTGAAAGGTGGTAGAAGTTCAATGCGTGGGACTGTATCATTTGTCCCATATGCATTAGCCGGCGCAGCTTTATTGCGGTTGGCGGTGGGCTGACCCCGACGATGGCGTCGCATGCTTTGGCGGACGCTAGCAGGTGGCTTACTGGGCAGATTCCGCACGCTCTAGAAGTGATGCTGGGCATTTCGTAGAATGGTCGTCCTTCAGTGAATTTTTCGAAGCCTCGAAAGTCTGTGACTTGGAATCGGGCTTCTTTCACGGAGTCATCAGCGTTTAGACAAATGGATACTTGGGCGTGCCCCTCTATTCTTGTGATGGGGCTGATTACGATTTGTTTGTTGTTTCTTTCTGTTTTAACCATATTTTGTTTTACCCTCCATTTTAGGCGTTCGCCCTTCCAAAAGCTCGGTTAACACGTAGTTAATCAGGTCTGCATGTGGCGGACACCCTGGGATAAAGAAATCAACTTTAACAGCTTCATGAAGCGGACGAGCTTTAATCAGAAGTTTAGGCACATCCGTCGGGATTGCAGCGTTCAAATCAGACTTTTCCTTGTATGCTCTTTCCAGCACTACTTGGTCACTGTGACGCCACGAGTTTCTCAAGGCAGTAACGTTTCCCGTAACTGCACAGTCACCAAGGGAAATCAAAACTTTTGTTCGAGCTCTTACCTTCTCAAGCATGTGGAGTTGCTCTTCATTTGCGATTGCGCCTTCAATAAGTGTGACGTCAACGTTTTCGGGAAATTCTTTCACGTCAGCAATTGGGCTGTAAACTAACTGTATTTTCTTTGCTAAATCAACAAGACGCTCATCTTGGTCAAGGAATGACATGTGGCAACCTGAGCAGCCGCTGAGCCAAACCGTGGCAACTCTGACTTTCGCGTTCGCGGTCATTTGCGTTGCCTCCTCGTCAAGACGAACTCGGCGATATCTTTACGCTTGGTGTGGTCAATTGGTTCTTCCTCAATGTATATAGCTCCCACAGGACAAACTTTTGCGCATTTGCGGCAGGAAGTGCAGCTGCAAGAGTTAGCCCATTTCTCATCAAGATCCATTATTACTTGGCTGTCTTTCCCTCTTAATTTGAGGTCGAGGGTGTGGACGCCTTCAATTTGGTCGCAGACGCGGATGCATCTTGTGCATAGGATGCATCGGTTACGGTCAATAACTAAGAAGTCATGAGTTGAATCGACTGGTTCAGCTGTCCAGTTCCTCTCAAACATCACGTGTTCGACTCCAAGTTCCTTAGCCATGGCTTGCAACTCGCAGTGGTCATTGGCGACGCAGACTGCGCAAATGTGAGTTCTCTCGGCGAGAAGCATTTGCACTACCATCTTACGGTGATCCTTTAGCCGGTCGGAGTTAGTGGTGATTTCCATGTTTGGACCCACCGGCGTCGTGCACGCAGAGAAAAGCTTTGGTGAACCGCTGATTTCAACGAGGCAAAGTCGGCAACCGCCGTAGGGGGTTAAGCCTTCAAGCGAGCAAATTGTTGGAATTGTGATGCCGTTTGTTTTGGCTGCGTTCAGGATGGTGGTGCCTTCAGGAACTGATATTTCAACACCGTCAATTTTGAGTTTAAGAGTGTTTGATACTGTCATGTTTATTCTTCCTCCTCGTGCTTTTTGAAGCATTTACCTGCTTCGCATTTCTTTTCGACGATATGTTTTAGGTATTCGTCTTTGAAGTAGCGAAGAGTAGTCAAGACTGGATTAGGTGCTGTTTGTCCAAGACCGCAGAGACTTGCGTCTCTTATGAAAACGCCTGATTTCTCCAGAGTGTGGATGTCTTCCATTTTTCCGTTGCCTGTGGTTATTTGGTCGTATATTTCTTTGACTCGGGCTAAGCCTGCTCTGCATGGCGTGCATTTGCCGCATGATTCGTCCACGCAGAAGTCGGTAAAGAATCGTGCTGTGTCGACCATACATGATTCATCGTCGAGCACAACTATGCCACCAGAACCCATTATTGCTCCAGCTTTTGTTAGTGATTCATAATCGATTGGGAGATCCAGCAATGTGTCAGGAAGGCAACCGCCTGAAGGTCCGCCCACTAAGACAGACTTGAATTTCTTTCCATCAGCCACGCCCCCGCCAATTTCGAAAACAACTTCTCTGAGTGTGATTCCCATCGGCACTTCAATTAATCCCGGATTGTTAACTTTACCTGTTAATGAGAAGCATTTGGTTCCAGAACATTTCGGCGTACCCAACTTTGCGAACCATGCGCCGCCGTTTTGTATGATTTGCGGTATGTTGGCGAATGTTTCAACATTCTGTATAAGCGTCGGTTTTTGCCATAAACCAGAATTCGCCGGGTATGGGGGACGCGGACGAGGCATTGCTCTCTGACCTTCTACAGAGGCAAGAATGGCTGTTTCCTCTCCCGCTACAAATGCGCCGGCACCGAACCGTAGTTCAAGGTCAAACTTGAACGATCCCATTTCAAGAATGTTATCGCCAAGTAACGTCATTGCTTTTGCTTGAGCAATAGCTTTCTGCAAAGTCTGAATTGCTAACGGATACTCGGATCTAATGTAAATATAGCCTTTTTCTGCACCAACAGCGTAAGCAGCGATAAGCATACCCTCAAGAATAGCGTGTGGGTCAGCTTCAGCCAAAGTTCTATTTGCAAAGACGCCTGGATCTCCTTCGTCCAAGTTAGCAACAATGTACTTAGGAGAGCTGTGTGATCTTGACACGAGCGCCCATTTTTGCCCAGTTGGGAAACCGGCGCCTCCACGACCCCTAAGACCACTGGCTCTAACTTCATAGATTACACCCTGAGAAGTCATAGTTGCAAGGCATTTAGCTATGGCTGAGTAGCCGCCCGCAGAAATGTAATCTTGAATTCTTGAAGGATCAATTTTTCCTGCATTTCGTAAAACTAGGCGATGCTGCTTTTTGAAGTAAGATTCATTTTGGTACAACATGCCTTTGACAGGCAAGTCGAGGACGATGTGATCACGGACTATTTCTCTTACTTTTTCGGGAGTAACGTTTTGATAGAGGTAGTCGCCTGGTTCAATAAGTACCGCTGGTCCTACAGAGCATGTGCCTATGCAACCGGTGCGGGCAACCTTGCATATATTTTCTACGCCTAATTCTTTTACTGCTTCTTCAAACGCTTTCAATACTTTGAAAGCACCGAATGGAACACACCCGCTGGAGCAGCAAACGTTAATTCGGTATTTGTACGCTCTTTGGAAATCGAGTTCCTGCTCAGCTATTCTTTGGAGATCATCAAGTTTCAGTTTTAACCCCTCCGAGTACATTTTTTATTTTTCCTATAACTATTTCTTTTGTGGCTTTGCCCACGACTTCCTCGTCAATAACGATGTTAGGTGCCATGGCACAAGCGCCGATGCAGCGTGTAACAAGTAGGGAAAGTCTTCCGTCAGGAGTCGAGCCACCACGTTTAACATCAAATTCTTTTTCAACAGCCTCAAAAATCTGTTCCACCTCTTTCACGTAGCAGGCAGTACCCAAGCAACCAGTCACTACGTGTTGTCCTGGCTGCTTAAACTTAAAGAAGCTATAGAAGGTCGCTACCCCGAAAACATGGCTCGGCGGAATGTTAAGTGACCCAGAAACATCCATAAGCAAATCCTTATCTAAATAGCCATAAATTTCTTGTGCGCGATGCAATATTTCTAAAAGGGCACTTTCTTGGTAATTGTATTCTTTCAAAACTTTTTCCAACATTAAACGTCTCTTGTCCATTTCAGCCAATCATTTGATCCTCCTTCAAGTGTGTTGAACCCATTACCGATCGAAGCCACTACGGAAATTACTGATATAAAAGCTTAGGGGCAACAATTCATAGGAAATCGTTGGAAACCTCGTAGTATAGCGTTGTTAAGACACAGCTCAATAAATCGTGAAGAGATTGGAAAAGTGTCGTATAGACCGTATATATGCTTACATATGGTATATCGTTGGTCTTTTTTCGTCTTTATTTCAGAAAGGAATAAATGGACCAGTATCCATTCCTATGCAAAAAAGCAAGAAAAAGCTTGCATTAAGTTAGAGGAGAAGAGAGAAAGATGCGTGTAATATCAAAGGAAGATTTTGCTCAGTTTGTCAATTCTTTGATAAAAGATAGTTCGTTGAATGTTATGGGTGTCAAAGCGAAAGGCGATAAATTCGCTTTTGGGCCTTTAGAATCTGCAAGCGAGCTTCGAATGGATTATGACGTTACCCTTCTTCCGCCGAAGAAGTATTTCTTTCCCCAAAGAGAAACTCTAGTGACTTACAACGTAGGAAAGAGTTTTTCTGCTAAAAGCCCATCTGAAATCAAGCCCATGGTATTAGTCGGCGTTCACCCATATGACATAGTGGCCCTTCTTCATATGGATGAAATCTTCAGCGAAACAAAATCAGACCCATATTATTTTGAAAAACGGAAATCATCAATAATTATCGGTGTAAATATTCAGAAAATGTCAAAATGGTGTTTTGCACCTTACATGGGCAGCGCCACTGTTGAGTACGGATATGATTTAATGCTTACTGACCTTGGAAACCGGTATGTAATCAACATTGGATCAGAAAAAGGTGAAAACCTTTTGGATAAATACGCCAAAAACGTCAGTGACGCGCTTGCAAGGGACACCCAGTTGGTTGGCCAGAAAAAACGGGAAGTAATGATGATGAGCCAGCAAAAGCTGGATTTTCCCACGGAATTAATTCCTGAAATGTTAACAAAATTTTATACAGAAAGCAGTTTTTGGGAGAGACATTCAGAGAAGTGCTTAGCATGCGGTTCCTGCGTCCTCGTTTGTCCAACATGCTACTGTTTTGACGTCAAAGATAACCCTGACTTATCGCTTGAACAAGGCGAAAGAGTGAGAATATGGGATGGGTGCTTACTTGAAGACTTTGCGAAAGTCGCTTCAGGTGAAAACTTCAGGGCGACAAGACCAACAAGATACAGACACAGGTACTTTAAGAAAGGCAAATACCTGTATGACCGATTCGGATTCATCTCGTGCGTTGGCTGCGGTAGATGCTCATCAAATTGTCTGCCCAACATTGCAAATCCAGTCAACCTATTCAACGATATGTACCAGGAAAGCGTGAGTAGTGGGCAGGTAACAACTGTATCGACTCCAGAAATTAAGATTCAAACCGAAGGCAACATAGACTACGTTCCTAAACTTGCAACAATCATAAGAAAACAACCCATGACCGCTATGGAAACATTGTTTGAAATTAAGTTAGATGACGGTTCAGTTTTAGGTCACAAACCAGGACAATTTGTTGAGCTTTCCGTCTTCGGAATAGGGGAAGCTCCAATTTCCATTTCGTCGCCGCCATCCAAGAAAGATACTTTTGAACTATGCGTTCGCAAACTAGGCAACGTAACTACAAAAATGCACTCGCTTAAAATTGGAGACAAGGTAGGAATCAGAGGACCATTCGGAACCGGCTTTGATACAGAATTCCTGAAAGGTAAGGATTTATTATTTGTTGCAGGAGGGCTTGGCCTTGCGCCATTGCGGTCATTCTTTAATTATGTTCTCGACAACCGAAAAGACTATGGTCAAGTCACTCTGCTCTATGGCTGTAAAGAACCAAAAGAACTACTTTTTGCCGATGAACTCCTCGCGCTCGCGAAGAGAGACGATGTAGAGTTCAAGCCTACGGTCGATAGATGCCCAGAGGATGAAGCCTGGACCGGCAATACGGGAGTAATAACAACTCTGATTCCTCAAATCAAGATTGATCCTGAAAAAACTTACGCTGTGATTTGCGGGCCGCCAATCATGTACAAATTCGTTATCGCAGACTTAAAAAAGAGAAATGTCTCAGACGACCATATAATTATGTCCCTAGAGCGGAGAATGAAATGTGGAGTCGGAAAATGTGGACACTGCCAAATCAACCAAATCTACGTTTGTAAGGACGGCCCAGTTTTCAACTATTCTAAAATTAAAGGTGTACCGGAGGCGCTATAATGAAACCCAAAGCAGCTTTCTTTGATTTTGCAGGCTGTGAAGGAGACCAACTGCAAATAGCAAATCTCGAAGAAGATCTGTTAGCTTTGCTCAGCCAAGTCGACGTTGTAAGCTTCAGAGAGGTAATGAAAGAACACAGCGACAACTATGATATCGCTTTTGTTGAAGGTTCCTGCACGAGACTGCAAGATGAAGATAGACTAAGACAAATTAGAAAAAACGCTAAAATCGTTGTTGCAATAGGTTCATGCGCAGCGATTGGCGGAATAAACTCCCTCAAGAATTACAAGGATTTGGATGGTGTAAAGAAAACTGTTTATGGCGAAAATGCAAGACTGTTTGACTCTTACGCCGCAAGAGCTATAGATGCAGTTATTCCAGTAGATGCCTACGTTTATGGTTGCCCGATCGATAGAGAAGATTTCTTGCAGGTGGTTAAATCACTGTTGCTGGGAAAGAAGCCTGATACCCCCACATATCCTGTTTGCGTCGAATGCAAAAAAAATGAGAACGTATGCGCTTTTGAGCGTGGTCAGTATTGTGTTGGACCAGTAACTAGGGCCGGCTGCAACTCATGCTGCGTTAATGAAGGCACAATTTGTTGGGGATGCCGCGGCTTGGTGGATAATCCAAACGAGAACTCCCACAAAGAAGTTCTAATAAAATATGGTCAAACAGTCGATGATGCAATAAACAAGTTTAGGTTATATTTCGGTTGGCAGGAGGCAAAAAGATGAAAAATTCAAATGTAGAAGTAAACGTCCACCATGTAACCAGAGTTGAAGGACATGGAAACATCTCCGTAAATATTAAAGACGGCATCGTAGAGAAATGCGAGTGGAGCATTCCAGAAGCACCAAGGTTTTTCGAAGCCATGGTTGTCGGCAGGTCATGGTACGAACTGCATCACATTACCTCTCGAATATGCGGCATCTGCTCAATTGGTCATACGCTTGCTTCGCTAAAAGCCACAGAATCAGCCTTAGGAGTAACAATTAGTGAACAGGATTTGAAACTTAGAAAGCTAGCGTTGCACGGCGAAAACATGCAAAGTCACGTTTTACATTTAGGTTTCCTCGTTCTTCCAGATTTGATGGGCGTAGGTTCAGTCATTCCGCTTGCCTCGACGAACCCTGCAGAGGTTAAGATAGTTCTCAAACTTCACAGAATTGCAAATGAAATGTCAAACTTAATTTGCGGTAGAACAACACATCCGCAAAGACTAATTCCGGGTGGATTTTCGAAAATTCCTTCAATGAATGAATTGACAACTCTCAGAAAGAAACTGCAAGATTCTATTCCTAATCTTCAAACCGTCGCAGGACTATTCAAAAGCTTGGAAAGTAAGTTACCTAATTTCAAAAGAGAAACAGAATTCATTGCCCTAACTGACCCCAACGAGTACGCACTTTACGACGGGAAACTCGGCTCAACCGATACAGCCAGCGCACCAGTGAAAGAGTACCTTTCATACACCAACGAGTATATTGTACCGCAATCAACCGCGAAATGGGCGAAACATGCCCGCGGTTCATACATGGTTGGCGCTTTAGCTAGATTTAATCTCAATCATGATCGATTATCTCCAATGGCCAAAAAGACAGCTGCAACATTCAATCTTTCACCTGTTTGCTATAATCCTTTCATGAATAGTATTGCACAACTTGTAGAATTGGTTCACAGCTGGGAAGATTCGATACGACTTATAAACGAACTTGAAGATAAGGGCTTGACCACTCAATCCGAGTACAACAAACCAGAAATCAAGGTAAAAGCAGGTACAGGAGTCGGCGCGGTAGAAGTTCCTAGAGGAATACTGTTCCACGATTACACTTACAATGCTAATGGAGTATGTACAAGAGCCAACTGCGTAATCCCAACTAACCAAAATCACGCAAATATTCAGTTAGACATGAACGCTCTTGTGCCACAGATTGCAGATAAACCCCAAAAAGAGATTGAGTTAACACTGGAAATGTTAGTACGGGCTTACGATCCATGCATATCCTGTTCAACGCATGTAACAAAAATCAACTAGCAACAACAGTCTAAGCGACCAAACTTAATCAAAAACGTAGAGATCTGCAGAAGCGATCCACAGGACACACACAAATATAAGCAAACAATTAGCAATCGACCAACACATTCTTCAATTTTTTCATGAGTTTCAATGGTTGAATACGAATAGATGATCCAAGCCACTTTCTTTGAGGCACCGAAAAATTTTTGCGAATTCCGCCTAAAGAGCGGACCTTTTGAGACACACTCAATAGCTTTCAGGTCTCTAAGCTCATTATTTGGTTTGAAAGACCGACTGAGGACCAAATTCAAGTGAACGAATTTTAAAGATCCAAGTCGTTTAGAAATTTCCAAAAATCCTCAATGGATCTAATGATTCTAATCTCAAGATAAGAAGAAACCAAGTCTTCTTTTTCACTAACCGGCCCCTTGAAATAACCGAGGGTATGAGGATAATTCTTTTCGAACTCGGGTGTGTCTACAATTTCCGTTAGACAGACTTTTGTTCTTGCTCCGCGCTTGTTTAGATCTGTAAACTCCACGGAGTAATACAGGTATTTTCTGCCTTGATTTCCCGTGCTGGGAAAAAAGATTAGCCAATTCATCTCTTGAAGATGAAAAGTTTTCCAGCTTTCTTGCAACGACTACTTAGACCTCAAAACTAAATGCAACCACCAATTAATTAGCGTACCCTTTCCAAGTCTGTTAATCAATATTCGCACCAAACACTAACACTTTTAAAACTTCCCCAAACGAAGCGTTAGAAAGCGACGCATACATCTACATGACTTCTACTATTCCGTTTTAGATATCCATGCAAACAAAATCACTTTTTTCTTTGAAAGCTCAATTGCAAACGGTGCCTCTTAACGACTAGGTTCTAGCTTTGCATAGAATGGAAATCCCAAACAAGTAATTTGCTCTTGATTCGAAAAAGAGCAGTTTCTCAAGAAGTTTGGATAGTGTGGTTATGTTTGATACTTTTTCATGTGGATAGTCTCTTTTGGATATCTTGGTCAAAACTGTGACGGGGAAAGCAAGCAAATTCCAGTGTCTGAAATATTCGATTTTGAATCCTGCTGCTTTAAGCTTGGTCTTAAGCTCGTTATCAGAATATCTTCTTTTATGTCCCAGGGCGACGTCGTGTTTGCCAAACAAAAAAGGGTATGACGGCACGTTAACCACGATGCAACCGTTAGTTTTTAGCATGTTGTGGATTTTTTTCATCACTGAATTGTCATTTTCAATATGCTCCAGCACATCGCCAAGAATTATACAGTCAAATTTCTCATCTATTTTCGAATAGGTAATGTCTGACAAGAATGCTGCAATGCCTTTCTTTTTTGCAATTTCAACGGCCTTCCAATCGGTATCTGTTGCCACTACGCTGTAGCCTCTATCTAAAAGGGTTTTGGACAGTCGTCCTGACCCGCAGCCGACATCCAAGACCCTTGCACCTTCAACGAGATCTAAAATTAGTTTGACTTTTACTTTGCTCCAAAAGTCGTTTTCTTCGATTCGTTCTAGGTCTTCTGCGTGACTATGTACGTTTTTAGCCATAATTTGAGAACACCCTTCCCCATTTTTAAGGTGTCATTAACAAGGTTAAGCTTTGAATCGGGCTTATAACTCCAAGTTACAGGCACCTCTTTTATCGTGTACCCGTTTCTCTTGCATTTAAACAACAGTTCAGCATCGAACTCGAATCCGTTGCTTTCAACAGTATGAAGCACGTTTTGTAGGGCTTCTCTTTTGAAGGCTTTGCAGCCGCATTGGGTATCCTTCACGTTAAGATTGAACAGGGCATTAAATATGTGAGAGAAAGCTTTACCCGCGAACACTCTTACAAGCGGAGGGTAAACCAAAATTCTTGTTCCATAAACCTCTCTTGAGGCAACAGCAACATCATTTTGACCTACCCATGAAGCTACTTTCTCAACGTCTGAAATTGGTACAGGAAGATCTGAGTCAAGCAGCATAACGACTTCTCCTTGAGAGTTTTGAACACCTTTCTTGAATGCTCCGCCTTTCCCAAGCCTCTTGGTTGATGTTATAAGTTTAATAACCGATGAATTTCTGGAAAATTGGGCCACAATATTGTTTGTTTTATCATTACTTTCAGACACGACTAGAATTTCACAAGACCCGTTGAATCGTTCCACCAAGCACTCCAAAGTACGCTTAATCCTTTTCTCCTCATTGTATGCGGGTACCACAATTGACAATTTCATGTTTTGGCACTTGCCAACTTTTTTAAGGCACGCTTGGTTCCAATACATTTCAAGCTGCTACAATAAGACTCTTTTGGGTAAAAAACTGAATGCTCCTCTGCAATGTAGAAGAAAAGCAGATTTAACAAACGCTTTTTTACAAGGTATGAAATAATGCTTTTCCTTAGGGAGAGGCGCTGACCATTAAACAATTAAGCCCGCAGGGTTCAATGCAACATTCAAGCGACATATCCAAAGTGTCTCGACTGAAACTGGCAATCAAAGCTAACAAGTGGCGGCTATCTTTTCTCGTCTTCGCAGTTTTCTACGCTTACCTGCTAACCCTGAGCATTGGTTACATGAGTCCCCAATGGGACGAAATGCCTCACCTCTTCGGCGGTTTACTCTTAGTTCGAGGACAAACACATACGTATCTTACAACGTATGGCTATTACCCGCCACTTTTTGACCTCATTACAACAGGGTACATGCAAATCATCGGCATAACTACCGCTGCTGGCAGATTGGTTTCTGTGACCTTTGCTTTGCTCGCCATCTGGGCTGTATTTGAGTTAGGCACCAAAATGTACGGCCCGAAGAATGCTCTGCTCGCAAGCATTTTTCTCGGCACAACGCCTGGTTTTTTTTGGGTTTCAAGAGTAACAATGCTTGAAACAATCCTTATCTTCTTCTTTACTGCGTTAATGTTTGTTTTCTATTCTTGGATAACCAGAAACAACTACAAAGCGCTAGTTTTCAGCGGCATAGTCTTGGGCATAGGTATCCTGGCGAAATATCAAATGGCAGTAGCAGCCGTAGCAATGGCACTCAGCGTACTGACTTTGTCTAGAAAGCGATTGAAGATAAACTTGGCCAAACTCATAGTGATCTTCGTAATCGCAATATTGGTCGTAGCACCATGGTTTTTAATGGTTTATCAAATTGATGGACAAACGAAATTCCAAACCATAACATCTGTCTTGGAGAGCGGGTCCCAAAATACGCCGGCATACAGCAACCGATTTTTTATTCCAGTTTACTACCTGGTTGAACTCACCTCGCCATTCCAAGACATCGCAGTTCACCCGATCTCAATTCCCATAATGATTCTAGGCTTGGCTGGCTTGGGCTTGTTTGCCTACAGAAGAAAAAAACAAGATATCTTCCTGCTAACATGGTTCTTGGCAGTTTACGTTTTCTTTACAGTAATTCCGAACAGACAATGGCGCTATGTCGACTCAGTCTTTCCGATTTTAGCTATCTCAGCTGCAGGTTTCCTCATTTTTCTTTATGGAAAGATCCATTCGTGGCAGTCCATGCAAATGAATCCGGGAAGAATCTCGGTCAATAAGTTGGCAGCGGCACTTTTCATTTTCCTTGCTGCATCAACGATTCTCTACTCTGCTAACGATGCATACCAAATGACCATTCGAGACGAAACATCTATTCCAATAGCAGAAACTACGACCTATCTAGCCAATCACTTAGATCAGAACCAGTCAGCTGTGCTTGTTTGTTCTTTCAACCTTTTAGACCAAGACATGTTCCGTTTTTACTTGCCTGCCAACATGTCAACAAACCAGATTTGGCAATACCCTAGCTTAGCAGTTGACGCTTACACAATCGACTTCAACATCACCCAATTCATAAACCTGTGCGAACAACGCAACGTAAAATACTTAATCCTGTACGATTACGGTTCGAACACCCAGTTCTACAACACCACACTAACCTATGCAGACATTCTACAGATTATCTACAACACCGGTAGGTTCGGCGTCCCAACGGACCAGCCATTCTTCGGCCAAATGCCCAACAGACTCTTCTTAGTACGGTTTAACCAAACCCAAACTTAACCCCTAGCCCACTTCCAAAAGTTCAAAACCAGTTACGTCATCTTTCGCCCTCCTAGCAGATGCCCCGGCAAGCTCAAGAATGACAATTTCGCCAATTTGCCAAACGTCTACGCCCAAGCGCACGCAGCCTGTAACCGCAGTGTCGTTTCTTCCAAAACTGGCGTGCATGTGGAGTTTTGGTTTGCCTTTTTCATCTGGGAAGAGTGTTCCCACGCCGCATGCTTCGTGGACGCCTTTAAGCAGGGTTACCATGGGTTCAGGAGGAAGCACCGCTCCATCTTTTGGTCCCACTACAACTTTGCTTTTGTCTTCCGCACCGCCCAAAAAGAAGCACAGTCCACTTAAAATTTTTTTTCCGGAAGCAAATTTTTCTATTACTTCGTGAATGTGCTCTCCCTGACAAAGTCTGAGAATGAAGACTCTTCCCAAGTTTGCTTCGGCATAATCCAAGTCTACAGACCCTCCTAACGCATTAAGCCGATGGTAATCAAGTATAAAAGAATTAAAGCGCATGAAAAAATGTTTTATGAACCGAGCGCTGTATTTTGGCTTATATCCTGTTCAGGTAAAGTGTTTTCTTGGCTTCTTCTTTTCTCTTTTGCAATGGCACATTTTGCTTGCTTTGCGCTGTAATAACCGCGCATCCAGTAGGGACGCTGTCGGCTAGCAGCTTGCATTTTTGGGTGGATTGTGCCTCTGCGCTTTCTTTAGTCATAATTTAAACCTCTTTGATGTTCCCCATCGGTATTAAAGCAAGCTTATAAACGTTATCCTGATTTTAGAAGGGTTATTTTGAATACCTCAAATTATCGAACGAAACTAATTTGGGTGCAAAGTGTTACTTATGCTAACCTCTACATTTTACCTTCTAAAACGGTCATTTTTCCATACGTCTGCACTGTCACTGTAGCCACGTCGCTCCCAGAAACCTAAAGCTTTACCTCTGGTAAACTGCAAATGCACCACCCACAAAGCGCTTTTGTAGGCATATTTGCTTGGAACTACGAGGCGCACAGGAAACCCGTAGCCTTCTTCAAGAACTTGATCATTAAGCTTGTAGGCCAAAAGCACATCGTTCCCTTGGAGCTCCTCTCGGAAAAGCGAAGTTGTATATGAGTCTGCTGATTCAAAAGTTACAGCTTTAGCGACATCTTTCGGCTTAGCGAGTTTTTCGATTTCTCGGATGCTTACGCCTTCCCATTTGCAGTCCGGAACGCTCCAGCCCTCCACACAATGGAAATCGCTAATTGAAACGGTTTTGGGCAGCTTCATGAAGTCATTCCAGCTGAGCGCGACTTGGTTTTCTACTTCTCCGTCAATCGTTAACGTATAAGTTTCAAGTTTAAGCTGAGGATTAGTTGAGGTTATGCCTGGATGATCAATCTCCCAACGTAACAGGCGACCAGTCGCATGTTGGTCAGGCGGCAGTTTTTTCTTGTTCGGCTGTTTGAAATTCAAAGATGTGACCTATAAATCTAAAAGGTTCGCAACAATAAAAGTTTGCTCAGGTTTTAGCTTGCCTGGAAGAAATGTGTCAGCTGCTTCTGACGTCGCTCTTCCCTGCTGAACCCTGAGACTTTAACACCAACCCTTCGAACTTCGAGCGGGGTTTCATCTAAGAATTTTTCAAACAATTCCCCCACGTTTCTGTCGATTGTTACTTTGTCTTTGGCTGGTTGCTCAAGCGTTACGGATCTAGTTTTGCTGCTTAAGTCGGTAAGAACAACGTAGATCGCCACCTGCCTAAAACTCAAATTCCTCACTGCAACGTCTTTCGCGACGTCTTCGGTTAGCTCAGCGGTTTTCTGGAGGATAAAAGCCAGGTCACGAGAATCCTGCTTCAAGGTACCGATTCTACTTATGGATTCAGCTTCGCCCTGCTCGTGAACAGGCTCATTATCAATAGCGTTGGCTGCGTTATGGAAGTAGACGCCCAGTATTTTTCCCCATATAGCCACGAGTCGCTGCACGTCAAAGATGGCTAGGTCTCCAACTGTTTTGATGCCTAAAGACTCCATAACTGCTGAGGTCTTCTTCCCGACACCTAAGATTCGATCAACTGCTAACGGCGCAAGAAAAATCTTTGCTTCCTCAGGTCTCACTACGGTTAAGCCATCGGGTTTTTGGCTGTCGCAAGCAATTTTGGCCACAAGCTTGTTTGTTCCAACGCCAATTGAAAAAGAAATTCCCACTTTACTCTTAACTTCATCTTTTATTATTTGCGCGTACTCCTTAGCCCTATCAAAACTGCCTTGAACCTGCTCCGTAACATCCAGGTATGCCTCGTCAATGCTGACCTGCTCAAGGCTTGTTGCGTAGGTCTTGAGAATCTGCATGATGCGATTGCTTATTTGCTCGTAATATTCGTGGTCAACTGGCAGGAAAACTGCGGTGGTTCCCTCAAGCTTCCGCTTAGCCATAAATAGCGGCATGCCTGACTTAACGGCGTATTTTCTGGCTATGTAGTTGCTGGTGCTAACGGCTCCGCTTTCTTCCGTACGTCCTGAGTAGACGCCAACAACAACGGGTTTATCTTTGAGGGTTGGGTTGCGGAGCTCCTCGCATTGCGCAAAGAAATAGTCGAAATCCACAAGCATAACCACACGGTTCTGCATGAGCGTCAGGTCCCCTTCGCCTTAGGCATAAGCCAAGAACCATCGCATGGCGCAGTGTTTAACTCAGTTAAGCCTTCCCTGCAAACCCCAAACCTCATTCCATGAGCCACCGCCAAGTCACGGATACTTTTCAAAAGCTTGAACCTGACCTCTCTTGGCAAAAGCGTGTTGCCGCCGATTTTTTCGCCCTGTTGGAAATAGAGTGGTTTAAGCTTCTCCGCAACTTTTGGTAGTGCTTGGGTGAGCCGTATCCAATTGTCTGGTTTGGCCTTGTAAGTTGAACAAGTTAAATGTTTGACGCCTATGCACTCCAAATCCGCGATAAGTTCTTCCGGCTGATCATTCACGAGAGGTATGATAGGGTCTAACCTTACGGATACGGGTATGCCTGCTTTTACCAAGTCCTGAGCTGCCCTGAGGCGCAAAGAAGGCAAGGGCGCAAACGGCTCGATAAGCCTCGCTAAATGCTCGTCTTCGGTTGTTATGGTCAACGCAACAGTTGACGGCATATTGCTGAGTAAATCGTTATCTCGTGTTACCAAGTTGCTTTTTGTAATTATTTGAATTTTGCACTTGCTCCCGGCGAGGATTTCGAGACTTCGCCTAGTCAGGCCTTCTGAAGCTTCCACGCGTGGGTAAGGGTCTGAAGAGTTGGATAACGATATGGTTTCGCCATTAAGCTTCGCCGCTTCTCGCTTCAAAATGGTAAGTAAGTCCTTTTTCGGCTTGCAATCCTTGAAGTTTGGAATGTAGCTGGAGGCGTAGCAGTAGATGCATTTGTGGTCGCATCCTGTGTAAGGGTTAAAGGTAAGTTTTGGCGGGCAAGTACACAGTCCACTTTGCCATGGATCAAACTTCGCGATTAACGGCACCATTTTCCCTTACGGTTACTTATGCGATTGAGGTAAACAAAAAGGATTCGCAACAAGAACGAGGTTTGAAGCCCAAAACCGCTTGCTTAAGTTCAGATGGGGAACCGCCAGTTATAATCTTGCCGTGGTTGATGATGGAGAGTTGCCGGCAGAGTCTGTCTGCCTCCTCCAGGTACCATTTACATTCGCTGAAACAATAATGTCAAAAAATCCGACAAAATCTTCTTATGGACAACATTTGCCTTTAGGGATGGGGTGCCCATGGGGGCATTTTGTCGGATGGTTTAACAACGTGCACAAGGCGTCCATGAACTCTTCATCCATGTGATGTTCCATGCCACAGACAGTTTCTTCTCGAATATCCGTCTTCAAGGTTTCTTTCATCAGCACTTCGGTTAGTCTATGAGCTCGAATTATTCTCCGCGCTATTTTTCGTCCTTTGTCGGTAAGTTCGATACCTTGTCTTACTTTGTAAATTACGAGACCCTCTTTCTCGAGCTTTTTCAGCATTTCCAGCGCGCTTGGAGCTGCAACTCCCAGATGATCTGCTATCCAGGTTAGGTGTGTAATTTTTTCTCCGTGTTCTTCTGATATCCAGAGTGTTTCTAAGTATTCTTCTACACTTTCAGAGATGCACATTTGAGTCAATTAGTAGAGTGTTCTCGCTTGTCATATAAGTTTTGACTTATGCATTTCTTTGCGGTTCTGTTGATTGCGAAAGACTTAGGAACACCTAAATGTTAATATTCAAGCGTGTGACTTAGGTAAACCTAAGTGAGTGGGAAATATGAACCAAAAAGTGAGCGACTGGCTAAAAAACTTCGGACCAGCATGGATCGTAATGATAGCAGACGTAGACGTCGCCTCCATCATCACCGGGCTCCAAGCAGGCGCAAGCTGGGGCTACAGAATGATCTTTATACTGATAGTCTTAATTTTCCCACTCTTCATAATACAGGACGCAGCAGGCCGCCTCGGAATCGCCTCAGGCAGAGGGCTCGGAGAACAAATAAGAAACAACTTTGGAAAAAAAGCCGCGGTTTTGGCTGCTATCCCAATGGGTTTAAGCGACTTTTTGGAGTATATTGCACAGTATGCGGGCATCGCAATCGGCTTCGCATTGATAGGTTTCCCAGTGATTTTGGGGCTCCTCATGGTGTTCGGGATCCACACGCTAATCGTTTTCGGGCGCCAGTACCATCAAGCCGAGAAGGTGCTCATACCTGTCAGCTTCTTGCTGATGATCGCAATTGTCAGCTCAACGTTTGTTTTCCACGTCAACTTTGGATCGTTTGTTACGCTGGGTCTTTCGCCCCTGCAACCCTACGGAAACCCTTCCTTCGCTTATCTGCTTGCAGCCAGCGTCGGTGCAGTCATCATGCCGTGGATGCTCTATTTCCATTCAGGTGCAGATTCCCGAAGACACAAGGAGGTTAAAGATCTAAAAAACGAACGCTTAGAAACTTTAATCGGCGCAGTAGTTTCCGAAATCCTCATGATAATACTTGTCGTGGTTGGGTTAAACGTTTTCAGCGGAGATCGACTGATCAACGTTAACGAACTGTCGAAAGTGCTTCCTGTGTTTGGCAACTACGCCGTACCGATAATGGGAATGGGATTCATCTTCGCAGGCTTTCTAGCCCTCGTTGTGGTATCTCTCGGTTCAGCTTGGGGTGTCCTCGAAGCAACGGGACGTGCAAATTCAAGAACTTCTTTTCTCACAATATACATCTTTGAAAGCCTTCCAGCGCTCATTTTAGTTGCTGTCGTCACTGGTTACATTCAATTGATGCTTAACATGATGTTCATCTTCCCCATCGTTCTAATACCTTCCTTGTATTTCTTGGGCAGGCTTGTAACAAAAAAGGAAGTAATGAACGGGAACCAATACAAGAGATACGAGAAATACGCCTTCTGGATAGCCACGCTAATAGTGGTTGCTGGGGGACTACTTGGACTATTCAGCGTGCTTTGAAGGCTTCCCGTCAAGATGGCGAATTTGACCCTAAAACTTTTATTGCACCGAGCACCCATTCTCAATTTCTAAGCTGAACTGCCATGACTATTATCCAGCTGCTGTACTCCATAATAATTGGGATCATCCAAGGCGTTTCCGAGTGGCTTCCGATAAGCAGTAAAACGCAGATTATTGTCTCCTCAACGTACCTGTTGAAGCTGACTTTTCAGCAGGCGTACACTTTCGGCTTGTTCATGGAGGTCGGGACATTGACAGCGGCTATAATCTACTTCCGAAAGGATTTGGTTAAGCTCGTGCAGGTTTTATCGGGTTCGAAGGATGAAATGAAACGCAAACTTTTCTTTTACGTTCTCATCGTCACCTTGATTACAGCCGTGATTGCTGCTCCTCTGTACCTTATCGCTGATTCTATAACGGGAATAGCGGTTGGCGTTCCCATGCTGGTTATAGGCTTAGTTCTCATAGGCGACGCCGCCTTGATCAGGTACTCCAAAAAGAGACAGCAAAATGGGGTAGCTCCACGAAAACTGAAAAACCTCACAGTCAAAGATTACCTAGTAATAGGAATCACACAGGGTATATCGGCGCTGCCGGGCGTTAGCAGATCAGGAATTACCACTAGCGCGATGCTTCTGCTGGGCATCGAACCCGACGAGGCGTTCAGATTGTCCTTTACTGCAGGGATTTTCGCTGCCTTGGGAGCTTTCGGGTTGACCTTAATCGCCAGCAAATCAAACGTTGCAGCATCAATCGCGAGTATAGGAATAACAGGTTTGATTGTGGCAATAATTACATCATTTATAATCAGCCTGTTTCTCATCGATTTTCTAATTAAATTTGCTGGAAAACAGAAAGTTACCTACCTAACGGCTGCGTTGGGAGTAATTGCCATAACCAGCGGCTTGTTGTACCTGGTTCTTGGGGTGTAGGTCACTTCCACTAAAAATTGCAAATTTCAAACTTTTTCATTGGGTAAGTTTTCCAAGATGGCGCCTAGAACAGGAGCATAACTTAGAAACCATTAAATCCCTTTGCCTTCCACTATTAGCGCATGAAGAATTTTTTGGATTTCCTCAAAGAAGAAAACATGAGCTTGTTCACGGATTTTTACGAGTTAACGATGTGCGCAAGCTACTTTGACAATGAAAACTTTGAGCAAGCTACTTTTGATTTGTTTATCCGGAGGTTGCCCGAAAACCGCTCGTATTTTCTGTTCGCAGGTCTCGAGCAGAGTCTCCAGTACCTGCAAAATATCAAGTTCACCGACGAGCATCTGGATTACCTTAAAGCGCAAGGTTTTAATGAGGATTTTCTGGACTACCTCCATGGGTTCAAGTTTACGGGTGAAGTTTGGGCCGTTGCAGAAGGCTCGCTGGCTTTTCCAAATGAACCCTTAATCCGAGTTACGGCCCCGATAATTGAAGCACAACTTGTTGAGACTTTCCTGCTTAACACAGTCAACCTGCAAACCATGATAGCCACCAAAGCCTCGCGGGTAGTGCATGCCGCTAAAGGCAGGCCAATAATCGAATTCGGATTAAGAAGGGAACAGGGCCTTGACGCTGGGATGAAGGTAGCACGGAGCAGCTATATCGCAGGTTGCCAGGGAACAAGCAACGTTTTGGCAGGGCAGGTTTACGGCATTCCAGTTTTCGGAACAATGGCGCATTCGTTCATTATGTCTTATTCGAAGGAGATTGATGCATTCCGAGCCTTCACGGAAACTTTCCCGAACAAGTCGACGCTTCTTATAGACACTTACGATGATATATCAGGCGCAGAAAAAGCCGCAGTCATAGCCAAAGAACTTGAGGCAAAGGGCTGCAAGCTGGGTGGCGTTCGATTGGACAGCGGCGACTTGTCCAAGACTAGCAAGAAAATCCGAGAGTTTCTTGACGCACAAGGACTAAATTACCTAAAAATCTTTGCCAGCGGTGACCTAGATGAATTCAAAATTGAGGAACTCCTCGACAATGGCGCTCAAATCGATTCGTTCGGGGTGGGAACAAAAATGGGCACTTCAGCCGATAGACCTTACCTGGATGTGATTTACAAGCTATGCGAAACCATGAAAGCAGACGGTGGCTTTTCACCTATCATGAAGCTAAGCAAGGACAAAATCACTCTTCCAGGCAGAAAGCAAGTTTACCGCTTCAAAGACGCCAAGGGCAATTTCGAGAAAGACACAATTGCTTTGGCGGATGAAAAAATCGAGGCTGAACCTTTGTTGATTAAAGTAATGGAAAAAGGAAAATTGACTTATGCCCTACCATCGCTAAGCCAAATCCGAGCCAATGCAGCTGTGAGCTTATCTAAGCTTCCAGATAAGTACAAGGCGTTGTCCAGTGCACCTGTTTACACGGTTGAGTTAAGCAAAAACCTGCTGAACCTAGTGAAAACTCTTAAGCGCCAACTAACAATAAGCGAGATTAATGGTACTTCTTTTGTGCCTGCTTAGTTTTTCTTTGTTTTGGCGCTTTTCTCTTGAGTCACCCGCATAACTGTTTCTCCTTGTGCATGCTGTGGCGGAATTTATCACATTGCTTTAAGTGCTTGGATCATGGGCGAGCCCATCTATTTTTTTAGTGAAGAGCAGTAAGCAAATCCTTTACTTTCCCCAAGCAATCTTCCTATAGAAGAGATAAGTCGATTTTGCATGTTGTAATCACCTTTTCTCGCGTTTTTAGTGTGAAATATGGCAAACACTTAATAGCCTTTTCAGAAGAGGTTAAGTGCTACAGTAAAGGGAAGGCAGCATCTTGCAAAATCGACCAGCCATTGTTGCTGTTGGCAGAACCAAGTTCGGGGAGCATTATGGCAAAGAACCCGAGAAACTTATTGAGGAAGCTTGGCTTGCCGCTTCAAACGAATGCAGTTTAGAACGGAAGGACCTTGAAGCCTGCTATATGTCAGATTGTTTTCTCCCGATTACGAACAAGTTGGGTTTGGAAGAGGGCTTTCTTTCAGAGCTCACCGAGTTGCATGTGCCCATGGAGGTAACCCGTTCTTTCAGTGCTGCACTGTTAACCGCCTGCCACGCGATTCAGGCAGGAGTTTACAACACTGTCCTCGTCGGGGGCATCGAAAAAATGACGGATCGCTGGGACAAAATACGGGACGACCTTATGCTGCTGGAAGATCCGTGGAGCTACTTTGCAGGCGGCACTCCGGAAGCCAATCATGAACTGCTGTTAAGAGCCTACATAAAGAAGCATCACATAACAGGCGAAAACCTGAACAAGCTCAACATCGCCTTAGCACAAGTTTCTGTAAAAAACCATGCGAACGCAACCAAAAACAAGTACGCACAGTATCAAAGACCAATCACGGTTGACCAAGTCTTGAACGCGAGGAAAACAGAGCATAAACCTTTAGGCATGTATGATTTTGCCCCGGTTTCCGATGGTGCCTCGGCGTTGATTCTGACAAGTGAAAGTACCGCCAAGAAGCGATGTGATAAACCAGTTTACGTTTTAGCGTGCACTTCAGCCACTGACTACTTGAACTACTCGGCGAGGGAGGATTTGTCTCGTTTTGTGGCGGGCGAAATCGCGATGAAGAATGCTGTTCAAGTAGCTAAGACTGCCTTGTCTGATATACAGGTTATCGAAATAAATGACCAGTCTACGATGATGGAGCTTGTTTCGCTTGAAGATTTAGGCTTCATTGAGTCAGGGAGCGCGTGGAAAAACATCTATGAAAGCTACGTGAACAATAGGAATTCTTATGAGGTAAACGGTAAGCAGCTTTTCGTTAATACTGATGGGGGGTTAAAAGCCGATGGGAACCCGTTTGGGGCCACTGGCGGGGCTCAGGTTTTTGAAGTCTATCGCCAGCTAAAAGGTCAGGCTGGAGCCCGGCAGGTTAGCTTCGTTGATGGTTCACCGAAGACTGGTTGCGTTTCGGAGTTTGAAGGCTTCGGAACGAAGGCTTACGCGACTATCTTAGGAGAGAAGAAAGATTGAGTAGTGAACCGATAGAGCGACGGGTTTCATATTTAGGTGACAGGTTACGCGCTAGCCAATGCCAGTGCTGCGGCAAAGAATATTTTGAAGTTAGAGATTACTGCAGCAACTGCGGCAGAAAAAGCTATGGAAAAATGGATAGCATAGACCTGTTTTATGACAGGGGAAAACTTGAATTATGCACATTCATCAATGAACCCACCAACAAGTTCATGAAGCTTTCAAGCTACGTTTACGGGATAATTTCTTTTCACAACGGCAAAATTCGTGTACCAGGAAGATTAACTGACCAGCTAATAGCGGACGGCAAGGATGTTGACTTGGCAAGCCTTGAAGGGAGAGAAGTAGTTCCCCGTTTCCGCAGGCGTTACTCGGTGGGAAAAAGCGAAGTCGTTCCAACGATTTCGTTGGCTTTCACTTTAGCCGATGAGTATTACCCACACCAAGAATATCGCATAACCGCACCCAACAAAGAGTATGAGTTACCGGGAGTCGTTGGCTACGGCGTTTACTCTTCCAGGTTCCGAATAAAAGAAGCAGGATTAGAACGCGCTGTCCCATTCGTTGATGAAGACTCGGTAACGGCGGCTGTGGAGGCAGGAAAACTCGCCTTGATTCATTCAGGCATTGACAGCAGGCTAGTTGGCAAAGTTTATGTCGGTTCAGAATCCAACCCGTATTCAGTTAAGCCTATCGCGTCTAAGGTAGCTCAGGTGCTTAAGCTCGGCGAAGAAGACGGCGATGTTCAAGGCGTCGACGCAGTTGACACCGAGTTCGCGTGTAAAGCAGCTACAAGCATGTTTAAGGATGCTTGCGCCCTCGTCAGTTACCCACGTTCAGGCGTAAAATATGCAATAGTTATTGGCGCCGATAATGCCCAAGCAGCGCCAAGAGGCTGCCCAGGAGGCGAATTGGACACGTTTGTCGGTTATGGTGGTGCCGCGTTCATTTTCGGAAAAAGCGACGTAATAGCTCAGGTGGAAGGGTGGTATTCCTGCACTTCTGATACACCTGATTTCTGGCGTCGGGATGGCGAACCTTTCCCGATGCATGGCGGAAGATTCACAGGCGACCCTGCCTACTTCAAGCATGTCCGCAAGGCAACGTGTAAACTTATGGAGCGGCATAACCTCAAAGCAAACGATATCGGTTATTTCGTTGCTCATCAGCCTAACCCTCAGTTCCCAGCTAGAATAGCTAAGGAGCTTGGGTTTAGGGATGAACAGTATTTGCCTGGGCTTATGATTAACAAATTCGGCAACACCTACTCCGGCTGTGTGCCCCTGAGTTTAGCGGCCGTCCTTGACATAGCGAAACCTGAAGAGCTTATTTTAGTCGGTAGCTACGGTTCAGGAGCTGGAAGCGACGCATACCTGCTTAGAACCACAAGCCAGCTTGTCGACAAGCGAAAACAGCAGAAGGTAAACGTCAAATTTCAATCTGAAAACCCATTCATTGAATATGTAGATTACACGACCTATCGGCGTCTTAAACTTGGGATGTAACAAATACTTTAATAAACAACAGTGAAACACACATAGCGAGGAACCAAGAGATTGCTTCTTAATGACCTCGCACAAGTAGTCTATGCACCTTCAAAAGCCTTTAAGAAAATTATTGAAAACCCCAAATACCTGGGTGCCCTTTTGGTTCTGCTCCTTTTTGTCGGCTTGGCTATCGGCTTTGAGTTTGTCCAGTTTTCGAGGATTTACACTGAGAACACCGTGCCTCAGGTTGGCCAGCTACAGGATTTCCTTAACTCGACATCTTGGAGGAGCAGTTCAAACGTGGCTCTAAGCGACAATTTCGCTGACCCATTCAACTACAGCATCTTCGTCGCTGCACTAAATACCAATTACAGCATGTTTGGAAACAGCAGCCTCGAAATGGGTGCTATCCACACTAACAACATAACGACGGCGTTAGGCAACGTGTTCAACGTCGATTGCATCCCGTCGGGCTTCCAAAACCTTTCTATTACCATAAAACAGGTGGCACCCTCTTCCGCACCTCAAAATGCAGCTTTGACTTTGTTCTCCCTTAGCGATACGAGTTTTTACACTTATGACCTAACTTCGTCCCTAAACTCAGCCCCCGTTGGCGCGTGGAACAACTTAACCATCCCTCTAGGACCCAAATCGTCAGGTTGGACGACAACAGGTACCCCGTCATGGGGTAACGTTACCGCTTTACAGTTAAGCCTAAATTATCCAGCTAATTCAAACATCACCGCCCGCATCGGCGCTTTGTTCTTCCGAGGACAATACCAGACACCTGTGCAAACTGACAGCCTTGGTCTTGTTGAACAGTTTCTGTCGTCGTATGGTTTCGAGTTCATTTTAGTCTGGTTCGTGTTAACTGGAATAATCTACCTGTTCTTTTACGGAATGAAAACCTCTCACGTTTGGAAACCACTCTTTGTCGCCACTGGTTACGCGTTGATCGTATTGGACATCAGAGCATTGATTAACATTATTGCAGCAGCCACTTTGCCAACCCTCTATTATCCCTTCGACATAACGCTTGGAGTTCGCTTCAACTTTTATGGAGCAACAGTCTATGCAGGAGCAGCAAGCAGCTTAACAACGCAGTCCCACGCCATCCTCAACAGCATCAACACCGCAACCGCTGGCTTCGGAACCATAGTTTTCCTGATGTTCGCCGTCTCCTACATCTGGATAGGCTTCTTATCCACAATAATAGTAGGAACACTAAAACCAGAGTTCTCAATGACAAAGCGAATTACAATCGCCGTAGTCAGCGTCGCCGCAACGGTCTTCCTGTCTCTTCTGCTAGTAGGACTGGTTTAAAACAAAGATGAAATGCCTTTTTCCGCGGCTTTTTGCTTGCTTTCCTTGCTGTTTAGCGCTCAGGTTATTTCTTAAGCAAGATTTATATGATTGAAATTCACCTTTGCAATTGAAAACCTTAGCGAAGAACATAGTTTAGGTGATTTGTGTTGACGGCAATTAAAGATTTGCAAAATGGGATGAAACGGGTGAGCGTTGAAGCCAAAGTTGTTGAAAAAGGCGAGCCCCGCGAAGTTAAATCCCGCTTCAAAGACGAAACCTACCGCATCGTGGACGCTGTGGTTGCAGACGAGACAGGCAGCATCAAGCTGACGCTGTGGAACGAGCAGATTGATCAGGTCAACGT
>Ga0187874_10000724_pt1 | contig 37423 bp, 36 predicted proteins | sample June2016WEW_16_1_3_FD_132993 | JGI IMG/M metagenome (GOLD analysis project Ga0187874, IMG submission 132993) | Peatland microbial communities from SPRUCE experiment site at the Marcell Experimental Forest, Minnesota, USA - June2016WEW_16_150 | ecosystem: Environmental > Terrestrial > Soil >... | reverse complement strand
TTCCAAGCAGACCGCCGAGGAATTGAAGAAACAGCTCGCCTCCCGCCCCACCACCTATCTGCTGGGCGAAATCGACATCCTTCCGCTGGGCGGCTTCGATTCCTCCTGCTCCGCCATGGCCCAAGGCCCCACGCGCCTGGCCCGCGGCCAGGCCTTCGGCAAGCTGGTCAACGAGAAGTTCGGCGCGAAACACGAAGTGACCATCGTCCCGCTGTGCGGTCACAACGCCCGATGCATGTTCACCGCAGAAGTGGCTTTGCCGATTCTGTTTCCGAAGCAGTAGCGCAAGGTGCCCAACCTGTGGTCTTTCTACCACTACTTGGTCTTGGTATCATTGAGAAGCGTTGGAAACCATATTGTTCAAGGCAACTGCGGCCAGGTGGGCTAACGCGAAGAAAAAGGCGGCCGAATGACGAACATACAGCTTTACCTCGCGATCGGCATCCCGATTTTGTTCAATGGACTGCTGTTCGTGTTCGGATTCACCATGTTGCTGACGAAAGTCAATCACCTCGAAACCAAATTCGATGCCAACTTCAACCTGCTGGTGGGCAAGCTGATGGAGATGGACAGCCGCCTGTCGAAGGTAGAGGCCAAGTTGGGGATTGGGTGATCGCCGGGCTGGCTGCCATGAAGCTTCGCTTGGCCCCTAACCTAACCTGACGTTGCCGCTCCGGCTTCTCGATACCCAAGAAGAAACTGACCGCTGGCTCCTGGAGCACCGGGATGCCATCAATACGAAAATTCGACGCGGCATAGAGCAACTCGACCGCGGCGAGGGAATCCCGGAGGACCAGCTCGACGCATACCTTGGCTAACCTGAAAGCCCATCCCTGAGTGAAGACTCGCTACATCGGCCCTTTGCGAGTATAGGCCGAACCCTCCCTAACCCCATCTCCGGTTGCTTCTTTGTAACGGAAGTTTCATAATGGCCCCATCGCTGCTTTTTATGGGTCGCCAGACCATAGAGGTAAAGTGTTCCCTGGCGGCCTGGAGTCCTCATGTCTCGTATCGTTCGCTGTTCGCTGATTCAGGCTACCAACGCCGCCCCTGCGGATTCCTCGCTCGAGATCACCAAGAAGGCCATGATCGATAAGCACGTGGCCTATATCCGCCAGGCCGCTCAAGCCGGCGCGCAGGTGGTCTGTCTGCAGGAAATCTTCTTCGGGCCTTATTTCTGCGCCGAACAGACCACCCGCTGGTACGACCTCACCGAGCCCATTCCCGACGGCCCCACCATCCGGCTCATGCAGGATTTGGCGCGCGAGCTCCACGTCGCCCTGATCATTCCCATTTACGAGGTGGAACAGGAAGGCATCTATTACAACACCGCCGCCGTCATCCACAACGACGGATCCTTCCTCGGCAAGTACCGCAAGACCCATATCCCGCACGTGGCTCCCGGCTTCTGGGAGAAATTCTATTTCCGCCCCGGCAACCTCGGCTTTCCCGTCTTCGACCTCGGCTTCGTCAAGATCGGCGTCTACATCTGCTATGACCGCCATTTCCCGGAGGGCGCGCGGGCCCTGGGCCTGAACGGCGCCGAGATCGTTTTCAATCCGTCGGCCACCGTCGCCGGCCTCAGCGAATACCTCTGGAAGCTGGAGCAACCCGCCCACGCCGTCGCCAACGGCTACTTCATCGCCGCCATCAATCGAGTGGGCGTCGAGGCCCCCTGGAACATCGGGGAATTCTACGGCTCGAGCTACTTCTGCGATCCCCGCGGCCGAATCTTCGCGCAGGCTTCGCGCGATAAAGACGAAGTGCTCACCGCGGACGTCGATCTCGACATGATCTCCGAAGTCCGCAAGACCTGGCAATTCTTCCGCGACCGCCGTCCCGACATGTACGCATCCCTGGTAAAGGCCTGATCCATGACAAAAGACGAAATCATTCTCGCCAATAAGGAATATCTTTTCCCCGCGGTATTTCATTACTTCAAGGAGCCGCTGGTGGTAGCGCGCGCCAAGGATCAATACGTCTGGGACGCCGACGGCAATCAGTACCTGGATTTCCTGGGTGGCATCGTCACCGTCAGCGTGGGTCACTGCAATGAGGAGGTCAACGCCAAGGTCCACCGCCAGATGGACACGCTGCAGCACGTCTCCACCGTCTACGCTAATGAACCGCAGGCCGCTCTTGCCAAGAAGATCGCGTCGCTCACACCCCAAGGCAAGCTGACCAAGTCGTTCTTCACCAACAGCGGCACCGAAGCCAACGAGACCGCCATTCTGACGGCGCGCTGCTATACCGGCAGCACGGAGATCGTCGCGCTGCGCCACTCCTATCACGGCCGTTCCGCCCAGGCCATGACGCTCACCGGCCAGGGAGCGTGGCGCATCGGGCCCACCAACGCCGGCGTGATTCACGCCCACAACGCCTACTGCTACCGCTGCCCCTTCGGCTTGAAGTATCCGGATTGCGAAGTGCGCTGCGCCGAGGACATGGAGGACCTGATCCGCAGTTCCACCACCGGCCGCATCGCCGGCTTCATCGGCGAACCGATTCAGGGCGTGGCCGGCTTCATCACGCCACCCAAGGAGTACTTTCCGATTGTCGAACGCATCGTGCGCAACCACGGCGGCATCTTCATCAGCGACGAAGTGCAGACCGGCTGGGGCCGCACCGGCAACAAGTGGTTCGGCATCGAGCACTGGGGCGTCGCGCCCGACATCATGACCGGCGCCAAGGGCCTCGGCAACGGCAGCCCCATCGGCCTCACGGTGGCGCGGCCGGAGGTCGCCGATTCCTTCAAGGGCCTCACCATCTCCACCTTCGGCGGCAACCCCGTCACCTCCACCGCCGCCAAGGCCGTCATTGATTACATCGAAGACCACCGCCTGCCGGCCAACTGCGCCGAGACCGGCGCCTACCTGCGCGGCCGCCTGGAAGAGCTCCAGGAGAAGCACGAGATCATCGGCGAAGTGCGCGGCATGGGCCTGTTGCAGGCCATCGAGCTGGTGGAAGACCGCCAGACCAAAGCGCCCGCCACCGCCGCCACCGCCCAGGCCATGGAAGCCGCGCGTGAGAACGGTCTGCTGCTCGGCAAGGGCGGCATGTACGGCAACGTGCTGCGCTTTTCGCCACCCATGAACATCGGCCGCTCCGACGTAGACCAGTTCATCGGAATGCTCGACAAGGCCCTGGCTACGGTCGGCGCGGTGATGGCCGGAGGCCGCAGATGAGCCAGCCAGCGCCGCCGGTTCCCGATAACCGGGAGCGCTTTCCGGAACTGCATCCGCCGCTCGATGCCAACGCCGCGCTGGCCGAAGCCAACCGCTGCCTGTTCTGCTTCGACGCCCCCTGCACGGCCGCCTGCCCCACCCATATCGACGTGCCGCGCTTCATCAAGAAGATATCAAGCGGCAACCTGCGGGGCTCCGCGCTCACCATTCTGGATGCCAACATACTCGGCCTGAGCTGTTCGCGCGTCTGCCCGGTGGCGGTGCTCTGCGAAGGGGCCTGCGTGATGCATCGCTACAGCCAGAAGCCCATTGAAATCGGCCGGCTGCAGCGCCACGCCATGGATTATTTTTATTCCAGCAGGACAGGCCTCCCGGCCCGTCCCCCAAGGTCAGGAAAAACAATTGCCTGTGTCGGCGGGGGTCCCGCTTCGCTGGCCTGCGCCGCCGAGCTCCGGCGCCGCGGCTATCCCGTCACCATCTTCGATAACCGTCCGCTGCCGGGCGGTCTCAACACCTACGGCATCGCCGAGTACAAGCTGCGGCCCGCCGACAGCCTGCGCGAAGTCGAGATGGTGCGCTCGCTGGGCGTGGAATTCCGCCAGGCCGAAGTGGGTGGCGCCGCGGTGGCCGGCACTGTCTCGCTGGACCAACTGGAAAAGGAATTCGACCTCATCTTTTTGGGCGCGGGCCTGGGCGCCATGGAGCGGCTCGGCATTCCCGGCGAACAGTTGCCCGGCGTCATCGGCGCGCTCCACTTCATCGAACGCTATAAGACCTTTCCCGGTTTCCCCGTGGGCCGGCGCGTGGTGGTGATCGGCGGCGGCAACACGGCCATCGACGCCGCCAACGCCGCCCGGCGTCTGGGCGCCGAAGAAGTCCACCTGTTCTATCGCCGCACCGAAAAGGAAATGCCCGCCTTCCCCTTCGAGTACCACCACTCCAAGGTCGAGGGCGTCCGCTTCCACTGGCTGGCGCAACCCCTCGAAATCGTCGCGCGGGATGGCCGCGCCGCGGCCGTCAAGTTCGCCGAGACGCGCCTCGAGGAACCCGATGCCACCGGCCGCCGCCGGGCCACAGCCGTTCCCGGCTCTAATTTCGAAGTCGGCTGTGACATGGTGATTCCCGCGCTCGGACAATCGCGCTTTATCGCCTTCCTCCACGAATCCCGCGGCATCGATCTGAAAGGCGGCTCCATCGCGGTCGATCGTCCCACCGGCCGCACCACCAACCCGCGTTATTATGCCGGCGGCGATTGCGTCAACGGCGGACGAGAAGTCGTGGACGCGGTGGCCGACGGCAAGCGCGCCGCCCTGGCCATGGCACGCCAACTCGAAGGAGCTACCAATGGCTGACCTCACCACCAATTTCGCCGGCATTCGCTCGCCCAACCCGTTCTGGCTGGCTTCCGGGCCCCCCACCAACTCCGGCGAGCAGATTATGCGCGCCTTCGACAAAGGGTGGGGCGGCGCCGTATGGAAGACCCTCGGCGAGCCCATCGTCAACACCGCTTCGCGCTACTCTTCGATCGATTGGAACGGCCAGCGCATGATGGGCCTGAACAATATCGAGCTCATTACCGACCGCCCCCTCGCCGTCAACCTGCGCGAAATCACCGAGGTGAAGAAGCGCTACCCCGCGCACGCCGTGGTTGCCTCCCTGATGGTGGATTCCAAGCGCGAGACCTGGCACGAGATCGTCAAGCGCACCGAAGACGCCGGCGCCGACGGCCTGGAATTGAATTTCGGCTGCCCCCACGGCATGAGCGAGCGCGGCATGGGCGCCGCCGTCGGACAGGTGCCCGAATACGCCTGCATGATTACCGAGTGGGTCAAGGAAGTGGCGCACACGCCCGTGATCGTCAAGCTCACCCCCAACATCACCGACATCCGCGGGGTGGCGCGCGCCGCCCGCCGCGGCGGGGCCGACGCGCTCTCCGCCATCAATAGCATCAACTCCATCACCGGCATCGATCTCGACACCTTCACGCCGCGCCCCAACGTGGGCGGCCTCTCCGCGCACGGCGGGTATTGCGGCCCGGCCATTAAGCCCATCGCCCTGCACTTCGTCCAGCAGATCGCTTCCGACCCCGAGGTGGGCCTGCCCATCTCCGGCATCGGGGGCGTCTCCGGCTGGCGCGAAGCCGCCGAGTTTATCCTGCTGGGCTGCGGCACCGTGCAGGTCTGCACGGCCGCCATGCGCTACGGCTACCGCATCGTGGAAGACATGATCGACGGCCTGAGCAACTGGATGGATGAGAAAGGCTTCCGCACCATCGAAGATTTCCGCGGCTTGTCGCTGCCCAAAGTCACCGACTGGCAGCACCTGGATCTCAACTTCAAGATTGTGGCGCGCATCAATCGCGACACCTGTATCGGCTGCGACCTGTGCTACATCGCCTGTTGGGACGGCGCGCACCAGTGCATCCACGTGGAAGGACACGCGCTGCCGGCGGACCTGGAAGCCGCCAGCCGCGCCCGCATCTCGACCACCCCCATCGCCAAACTGGACGCCGCCGCGCTGCCCCACGGCGTCACCCCGCCGATGCGCATTCCGCGCGTCGACGAAGAGGAGTGCGTGGGCTGCAACCTCTGCTGGCTGGTTTGCCCGGTGGAAAATTGCATCACCATGGAGCAGGTCGATACCGGCAAGCCGCGCGAGAGCTGGGCCATGCGCACCGGAGGCCCCGCGTGAATTGCAAAGGCTCTTTCACCGCCCGGACCAGGCCAGGCCAACCTAATTCTTCTCCGTGTCTCCGCGCCTCCGGGATGAACACTCCTTTTCCTATCTATGCCTAACACTCTGATCCGCAACGGCACCGTCGTCACGGCGCACGAAACCAGGGCCGCCGATGTCCTGATCGAAGGCGAGCGCATCAAGGAAGTCCGCACCGGCATTCCCCAGGACTCCGCCTCGACCGTCATCGACGCCGCCGGCATGTACGTGTTGCCCGGTGGCATCGACGCCCACACCCACCTCGACATGCCCTTCGGGGGCACAACCTCCGCCGACGATTTCGAAACCGGAACGCGCGCTGCCGCGTTCGGCGGCACCACCTGCATCGTGGATTTCGCCATCCAGGCCCGCGGCACACGCATGCGGGCCGCCCTCGACACCTGGTGGAAAAAAGCCGAAGGCCGCGCCTCGATCGACTACGGCCTCCACATGATCGTCACCGATCTGGGCGCCTGCGGCCTGGAAGATATGGACGACATGGTCAACGAAGGCGTGGCCAGCTTCAAGCTGTTCATGGCCTATCCCAACGTTCTCATGGTGGATGACGCCACCATCTTCAAGGCGCTCTCGCGCACCGCCAGGAACGGCGCGCTCATCTGCATGCACGCCGAAAACGGCAGCGTGATCGATGTCCTCATCGCGCGCTCTCTGGCCGAAGGAAAGACCGCACCCATTTACCACGCGCTGACGCGCCCGCCGCGCGCCGAGTCGGAAGCCGTGCACCGCGCCATCGCCATGGCGGAAATCGCCGGCGTTCCCGTCTACATCGTCCACCTCACTTCGGAAGACGCGCTCCATGAAGTGCGCGAAGCCCGCGATCGCGGCGTTCCCGCCTTCGCCGAGACCTGCCCGCAATACCTGTTGCTCTCCATCGAGGAACTGGCGCGCCCCAATTTCGAAGGCGCCAAGTACGTCTTCACGCCGCCCCTGCGTGCCAAAGAGCACCAGCCCAAACTCTGGGACGGCTTGAAGGACGACCACTTGCAAGTGGTCTCCACCGACCATTGCCCCTTCTGTTTCGCGGACCAGAAGATCCTGGGCAAGGACGATTTCACCAAGATTCCCAACGGCGGGCCGGGCATCGAGAACCGCCTGCAATTGATCCACCACCACGGCGTCAACTCCGGCAAGCTCTCGCTCAACCGCTTCGTGGAGATCGCCTCCACCGCGCCCGCCCGCATCTTCGGCATGTATCCGCAGAAAGGCGAAATCGCTCCCGGCAGCGATGCCGACCTGGTGATCTGGGACCCCAACGCCGCTTACACCATCAGCGCGAAGACCCATCACATGCGCGTCGATTATTCCATGTTCGAGGGCTTTGAGTGCCGCGGCAACGCGCGCACCGTGCTTTCGCGCGGCGAAGTGATCGTGGATGGCGACCGCTTCCTGGGCAAGCCCGGCCGCGGCCGCTACCTCAAACGCGCCGCGCGCGGAGGCGCCTGGAAGTGAGCCACACAGGGCAAGCTAAAGCATGCCCCAAGATCAGCACCATTGGGGCATGCTTTAGCTTGCCCTGTTTAAAGTAAACCTCACGCGCCATTAGAGAGCGCATTTAGCAATGATTCTGGAGACGTCGGAGCCGTTTGTCTCCCAACAGCGTCAAAAGCTAAAGCGGAGCGTGCCGGCGATACCCGTGCCTCCCGAACAGGATTGTAAAGATGAGAATCAGCATATTGGTCCCCGTTCTGGCGTTCGTCGCCCTTACTCAGCAGGCGACCCCTCCCGCCTTCGAAGCAGCCTCCTTGAAGGTGGCCCACCAGGCTTCGGGCGTTCCCGGCACAACGTTGCGCGACGGTGGATGCCGTCTCTCCAATCCCGGCATGGTCAACTGCATCAACGCCAGCCTTAGGCAGCTTCTGGAACAGGCCTACAACGTCAAGTCCTATCAGATCGAAGGCCCTTCCTGGCTCGATTCCGATGGCTACAACGTCATGGCTAGGGTTCCGCAAGGCGTGCCAGCATCGCAGGTCCCCGTCATGTTCCAGGCCCTCCTCGCCGAGCGCTTCCAGGTTAATCTCCACCGAGAAACCCGCACTCTGCCGGCGTACGAGCTGAACATCGCCAAGGATGGGCCCAAGCTCAAGGAAGTCGATCCCGGGGAAGTGGCCGCCTATCGGGCCACCCACGAAGCCGCCCGCGCCGGCCGCGAGGCTCCCACCTCAGTCCCCGCCACGGGGGGCCGCGGAAGAGGTGCCTCTACCACCGCCGGCGCTCGCCCCATGGCGATGGGCACGATGGCCGTCAGGGTTTCTCAGGGCGGCGGCCGCACCGACCACTTCAAGATGAGCATGCCTGACTTCGCCAACTTCCTCTCCAACCAGTTGAGCCGCCCCGTCGTCGACCAGACCGCTCTGACGGGCGTCTATGACATCGAGTTGACCTACCTCGCCGACGAATCGGACCCTTTGCAGATGCAACTGAGGCAGGCGATGGCCGCCGCCGGAGCCATCGGCCGCGCAGACTCGACCAGTCCCACAACCGACGCCGACGCCAGCAGCCCTATCCCCACGCTGTTTCAGGCTCTACAACAAACCCTGGGCCTAAAGCTCAACTCCAAGAAAGCCCCCGTGGAGATTCTGGTGATCGAATCCGCGAATCGCGTGCCAACGCAGAACTGAATCTAGAGCGCAGACAACTGATAACCGCCCATTGCCTTATCGCAGCACCTCGACCAACGCGAATGCCAATCAAGAACCCCGGGGTCTCGGCACATCGAAACCGTCAGCCCAGGTGAAATAATAAAACTTTAAGGTAATTGATGATGACCCCTCCCGACCCCACCCTCTACAATGAAGACCTCGCCCCCATCCCCCTGGAACGGCGCACGTGGGGTCTCTACAACTACGTTTCGTTGTGGGTGGCCATGAGCGTCTGCATCCCCACCTACATGCTGGCCTCGGGGCTGATCGCTGGCGGCATGAGCTGGGTGCAGGCCATCGGCACCATCCTGCTGGGGAACCTCATCGTGCTCGCCCCCATGCTGCTCAACGCGCACGCCGGCGCCAGGTATGGCATCCCTTTCCCGGTCCTCGTGGGCGCTTCCTTCGGCGTGCGCGGCGCGAACATCCCGGCCGTGCTGCGCGCCCTGGTGGCCTGCGGCTGGTTTGGCATTCAGAGCTGGATCGGCGGCCAGGCCATTTTTTCCCTGCTGAAGATTGTCTGGCCCGCCGCGGGAAACATGGCCGGCGGCCAGTGGGCGTGCTTCTTCGCTTTCTGGTTGCTGAACATCGCGGTGATCTGGCGCGGCATCGAAACCATCAAGTTTCTGGAAGGCATCGGCGCGCCTTTCATGCTGGGCATCGGCCTTCTGCTGCTCTGGTGGATCACCGGAAAAGCCGGCGGTCTGGGCCCGGTGCTGAGCGCGCCGAGCAAATTCCACTCCACCGCCGAGTTTGTGCGCTTCTTCATCCCGTCGCTTACCGGCATGGTGGGCTTCTGGGCTACCGTGGCGCTCAACATTCCCGATTTCACGCGCTACGCCCGGTCGCAGAAGGCGCAGATGCTGGGCCAGGCGCTGGGGTTGCCGGCGGCCATGACGCTCTACTCTTTTATCGGCGTGGCCGTCACCTCGGCTTCCGTGGTTTTGTTCGGCGAAGCCATCTGGGACCCGGTGGTGCTGCTCGGCAAATTCAACCAGCCCGTAGTGGCGTTGATCGCGCTGATTGCCTTGCTGGTCGCCACGCTCAACACCAATGTGGCGGCCAACGTGGTGTCGCCCTCCAACGATTTTTCAAACCTCAACCCACGGCTGATTTCCTTTCGCACCGGGGGCCTGATCACCGGCGTGGTGGGGATTCTCATGATGCCCTGGAAACTGCTGACCAGTTTCAGCTCCTATATCTTCGGCTGGCTGGTGGGCTATTCCGGCCTGCTCGGGCCTATCGCCGGCGTCATGATCGCGGATTATTTTCTGATCCGCCGCGCGCGCCTGAAAGTGGACGATCTCTACCGCCGCGACGGCGCTTACGAATATGAGGGCGGCGTCAACCTGAAGGCCGTGGCCGCGCTGGTTTCCGGAATCGTGGTCGCCCTGATGGGGCTGGTGGTCCCGCCGCTCCGCTGGCTTTACGACTATGCTTGGTTTATAGGCTTCGGCGTCTCGGGCGCCGTCTACGTATTACTGATGCAGCGCGCCGAGGCGCCTGCCTGGGAGGCTGAAGGATGACTGCTACAGATCCGACCATTTCGCTGGTCTCGTTTTACATCAACGGCAATTGGGAACGGCCCGCCGGCCGCTCCGGCGGCACCGTCGTCAACCCGGCCACCGGAGCCCTGCTGGCGGAAGTGCCGTATGCCGATGAGAGCGATATCGATAAGGCCGTCCGCGCCGCGCACGAGGCCTTCCTCCAGTGGCGCGACGTCCCGGTGGTCGATCGCGTCCAGGTTCTCTATCGCTACAAAGCGCTGCTCGACAAGCACACCGCCGACCTGGCCAACGTCCTGACGCGCGAAAACGGTAAGACCGCCGACGACTCCAAGGCCGAAGTGCGCCGCGCCATCCAGATGGTGGAAGTGGCCTGCGGCATGCCCTCCCTGATGATGGGCGATTCGCTCAACGACGTCGCCGCCGGCCTGGATTGCAAGACCATCCGCCAGCCCATCGGCGTCTGCGCCGGCATCACGCCCTTCAACTTCCCGGCCATGGTGCCCATGTGGATGTGGCCCTTCGCCATCGCCTGCGGCAACACCTTCGTGCTGAAGCCCTCCGAAAAAGTGCCGCTCACCCCCACCTTTGCTATCCAGTTGCTGCACCAGGCCGGTTTGCCGCCCGGCGTGATGAACCTGGTACACGGCGCCAAACCCGCGGTGGACGCGCTGCTCCACCATCCGCTGGTGAAGGCCGTTTCCTTCGTCGGCTCCACGCCCGTCGCCAAGTACATCTACTCGACCGCCGCCGCCCAAGGCAAACGCGTGCAGGCGCTCGGGGGCGCCAAGAACCACCTGATCGTCATGGACGACGCCGACATGCCCAAGACCGTCGACGCCATCATCGGCTCGGCGTTCGGCGCCGCCGGCGAGCGCTGCCTGGCCGGCAGCGTGCTGGTCCCGGTAGGCGATGCCGCCGGCCGGCTGCTCGATCTCCTGGTCGAGCGAACCAAGGCCCTCATCGTCGGCGACGGCGCCGAGGCCGGCGTCGGGATGGGCCCGCTGGTCACTTCCGACCATTGCAAACGCGTCACCGGCTACGTCGAAAAGGGCGTCGCCGAGGGCGCGGTCCCGCTGGTGGACGGCCGCCAGCACACCCCCGCCGGCAAGAAAGGCCACTTCCTTGGCCCCACGATTTTCGACCACGTCACCAAGGACATGACCATCGCCAAAGAAGAAATCTTCGGCCCGGTGCTTTCGGTAATGCGCGTCAAGACTCTCGACGACGCCATCAACCTGGTGAACCAATCGCCCTATGGCAACGCCACCGCGATATTCACCAGCAGCGGTAAGTCCGCCCGCGAATACTCCTCGCGCTGCGAAGTCGGCATGGTAGGCGTAAACGTCGGAGTAGCCGCTCCGATGGCCTTCTTCCCCTTCGCCGGCTGGAAGAATTCCTTCTTCGGCGACTTACATGCGCACGGCAAAGACGCGGTGGCGTTCTACACCGAGCAGAAAGTGATCATGAGCAGGTGGTTCTAGGCGGCCTGCGCCGCGTTCTGGGCCTGCGTGAAACTGCCGGACATTGGATAATAGAGAAAAGGCAACGCCAGTGACAATCATCATTGATCTTAAACCTGAGGTTCAGACCGAATTGAGCCGTCAGGCCGCCGCCCATGGCGTTGACATCGGGGCCTATGCCGCAACCCTGCTTGAAGAGGCGGCCCATGTTCCCGCCGGCTCGAACAAACTCAGCCAAAGCCGGCTTGACAACACGCTACGGGAGCTTGCGCAGTTTTCGCACAAGATTCCTTTACTCCCCGATGACTCCTTCTCACGTGAGAATCTATATCAGGATCACGACTGATGGCGGAGGGCGACGCCTGTCTGCTCGACAGCAATATCCTGTTGTGGATCAGTAAGAGCGACGACCCTCAGTATTTCGCAATCGGCCATGCGCTTCATGTGCTGGTCGGGCAAGGCATGCGGCTCTGCTACACTTCGCAGACGCTTGGCGAATTCTGGAACGCCTCGACCCGTCCGCTCGACAAGAATGGCCTCGGCTTGAGCGTCGCAGAGACGGATCGCCTAGCCCGTGTGATCGAGCGGGATTTTGAGTTTCTACCGGACAGCCGAGAGGTCCACGACCGCTGGCGATCCCTTTTGACCGAGCATGGAATTCAGGGCGTGCAGGTCCATGACGCCCGGCTGGCGGCGAGCATGTACGTCCATGGCGTCGGACAGTTGCTAACCATCAATGTCCGCGATTTCCGGCGCTTCGACGGACTCCGCATTCTCCATCCAGTCGACTTGTCTGGGGCATCATGAGGAAGGGACAATACGCCTCGGGAAGCGGGTTTCCGCGACCCGTCTCCAGGGTAGTTACCGGTGGGCTTGGCCCGCTAACCCTGCGGTAAACTCGAAGATGCGTGGGCCCGTAGCTCAGGTGGATAGAGCATCAGCCTTCTAAGCTGAGGGTCGCTGGTTCGAGTCCAGCCGGGCCTACCATCCGATTACATCAGCGGCTCAGCGGTTCACCGGTTCACCGGCACAGCGCCGCCGCGCCCGCAATCCCCGCGTCGTTGCCGTACCGCGCCAGCAGCATCGGAATCTCGCCGGCGCGCTGGTTAATCGACCACTGCTCCAGACCGGCGCGCATGCTCTCAAAAAACGAACTCATCAGCTCCGCCACGCCGCCGCCGAACACCATCACGTCCGGCTCCAAAAGGTCCACGATGTTCCCCAGCCACACCGTCAACAGCATGGCCGTTTCGGCCAGCACTTCGCGCGCCGCCGCGTCGCCTTCGTGGAAGGCCTGGCCGACATGTTCCGTCCGCACCGCATCCACGCTGCCGGCCAGCTCGCGAATACGCGACGCGGCGCCCGCGGCCAGCTTGGCCTGCGCGCGGCGCGCGATATTGGGGCCGGAGGCCAGCGCCTCGATGCAGCCCAGCTTGCCGCAGCCGCAGCGCGGGCCGCGGTAGTCGATGGTCATGTGACCGCCTTCGGCCGCGCTGCCGGTGCGCCCGTGGTAGATCCGCCGGTCGAACACGATGCCGGTGCCGATTCCCGTGCCCAGGATCGCGAAGAAGACGTTGTGGTACCCCACGCCGGCGCCCCAGATGGCTTCCGCCAGCCCGGCGGCGTTGGCGTCGTTATCCAAGCGCGCCCGAACGCCGTAGGCCTTTTCGATTTCCGCGGCCAGCGGGAAACTGCGCCAGCAGGGCAAATTGGGCGGATTCAGCACCACCCCGGCGCGCGGATCGAGCGGCCCGGGCGCGCAGATTCCGATGCCCGTCACCGCGCCGCGCGCTTCCGGCACAGCCTGGAAGATGCCGTCGATGGCTGCGCGCACCGCGGCGAACGCCGTGGCGGCGCCGCCCGTCGAAACCATCGGCACGCGTGTCTTATGCGAAATCTCCCCGCTCGCGCTCACCAGCGCGGCGGCCACTTTGGTGCCGCCTACATCCACCCCGATGGTCATTCGATTCCGAGCTTCCGTTGCATCTCTTCGAGCGAATAGCCCTTGGTTTCGGGAAAGACGGTCAGCACCACGAAGAATTGCACCACCATCATCAAAGCGAAAAACACGAACGGCAGGCCGCCCGAAGATTCCGCCAGCACCGGGAAGAGGAACGCAATTCCGGCGTTGACAATCCAGTGCGTGAAGCTGCCCAGGCTCTGGCCCTTGGCCCGCACGCGCGTGGGGAAAATTTCGCTGAGGTAGACCCAGATCACCGCGCCCTGCGAGAAAGCGAAGAAAGCGATGAACCCCACCAGGCACCACACCAGCAGATCCTGGTGCGTCCCGCTGAAGAACACCGCGGCCACCCCCGACAGCGAGAAGGCCATGCCCACCGAGCCGATCAGCAGCAGTTTCTTGCGGCCGATGCGGTCGATCACGGTCATCGCCACGATCGTAAACAGCAAGTTCGTGGCGCCCACCGCCACCGTCTGCAGATCGCCCGAAACCTTCGTGAAACCGGCTTTAGCGAAGATGAAGTTGGTGTAGTAGAGAATCGCGTTGATGCCTGTGAACTGGTTGAAAAAGGCGATGGAGACGGCCAGGAAAATCGGCAGGTAGTATTTGGGCGAGAAGAGCGCTTCGTCCGCGGACCCATGCGTTTCGTCCACCGATTTCACGATCTCCGCCAGGTTGTGCCGGTAGTTCGGGTCGCCGGAGCTCATGAGCACATCCTCGGCCTCGCCTACGCGGCCCCGCTTGGCCAGCCAGCGCGGGCTCTCGGGGATGGCGAAGAGCAGCATGAAAAACAGCAGCGCGGGAAGCGCCGCGATGCCCATCTTCCAGCGCCATTCGGCGTCGCCGAATCCCATGGTGCCGATCTCGTAATTCGAGAAGTATGCCAGCAGGATTCCGAACACAATATTGAATTGGAAAAAACCCACCAGGCGGCCGCGCAATTTGGGCGGAGCGATTTCGGCGATGTACATGGGTCCCAGCACGGAGGAAGCGCCAATCCCCAACCCGCCGATGAAGCGCGCCCCCACGAACGAATACCAGTCGAAGGCAAACGCGCAGCCCAACGCGGAAATCAAGTAAAGGATGGCGGTGATGCGCAGGCTGGCGCGGCGGCCATACCGGTCGCCCGGAACGCCGCCGAACATTGCGCCGATGATGGTGCCGAAGAGCGCGGCCGAGACCGTCAAACCCAGCGCCGCCGGCGTCAGCGAGTATTGCGCCTTCAAAGCCTCGGTGGCGCCGGCAATCACCGCCGTATCGAATCCGAACAGCAGCCCGCCGAGCGCGGCCACCGCGGAGCCTTTGGCCAGATACGTGTTCATGTGAAAGGAAAGCGTATCACAAGTATTAGCGCGACAGACGATCACTTTTCGTCGTCTGTTGCAGAGGGCCTGCGGCCCGCGAAATTTCGTGGAGAACCGTGAGGACATTCGCAGTTGTGGGCGGGGCTGTACAGCCCGGGGAGCCGCCTGAAGGCGGCTGCGGCCAGAATTGGGCGCCCCACTCCGTCGGCGGCGATGGTCTGTCCCACTGCCGTCGCTGCCGCGTAGTAAACTGGCACGCATGATGTCTCGACGGTTTCCCTCGACCCTCCTACTAGTGGCAGCGTTTTCGGCGATTTCCCTCATCGCGCAAACCGCCCCCAAGATCACCACCCCCAAAGAGCAGCTTGGCTTCAATATCGGCGACGACTACATGGTCGCCAACTACACCGAGCTCGAAGCCTACTGGAAAAAGCTGGCCACCGAGAGCGACCGCATGAAGCTGGTCAGCATCGGCAAGACCGAAGAAGGCCGCGATCAGTACATGGCCATCATCTCGTCGCCGGCCAACATGAAGAACCTGGAACATTACCGCGATATCTCGGCCCGCCTGGCCCACGCCGAGGGACTCACCGAAGAGCAGGCCCATCAACTGGCCGCCGAGGGCAAAGCCGTGGTGTGGATCGATGGCGGCCTGCACGCCAGCGAATCGGTGGGCTCGCAGCAACTCATGGAAATGGTCTACCAGATGGTGAGCCGCACCGATCCCGAAACCATGCGCTTCCTCAACGACGTCATCCTGCTGTGCGTTCAGGCCAACCCCGACGGCCAGGAGTTGATCGCCAACTGGTACATGCGCGGCGTCGAGAATCCGGCCGCGCCCTTGCGCGATCCGCAGCGCCGCAACATGGGCAACCTGCCCCGGCTCTACGCCAAGTACGTGGGCCACGACGACAACCGCGATTTCTACATGTCCAACATGAAGGAAACCACCAACATGAACCACCAACTGTTCATCGAGTGGTTCCCCCAGATCATGTACAACCACCACCAGACGGGCCCGGCCGGCGCGGTCATCTTTATGCCGCCGTTCCGCGATCCCTTCAATTACAATTTCGATCCGCTGGTCCCGCTGGGAATCGAGATGGTCGGCACGGCCATGCACAGCCGCCTGGTGGCGGAAGGCAAGGGCGGCAGCGCTATGCGCAGCGGCTCCAGCTATTCCACGTGGTGGAACGGCGGCCTGCGCACGGTCACTTACTTCCACAACATGATCGGCATCCTCACCGAAATCATCGGCAGCCCGACCCCCATGACTATCCCCGTGGTTCCCGGCAAGCAATTGCCGCAAGGCGATTGGCCCATGCCGGTGACGCCCGGCCCGTGGCACTACCGGCAGTCGATCGAGTACGAGATCACCAATAACCGCGCCATCCTCGATCTGGCATCGCGCTACCGCGAGACCTGGCTCTTCAACATCTGGCGCATGGGGATGAACTCGATTGAGCGCGGCAGCAAGGATAACTGGACCGTGACGCCCAAGCGCATCGACGCTCTCGAAGCGGCGGCCGCGGCGGCCAATCCGCAAGCCGGCGGACGCGGCGCGCGCGGCGGCGCGGCAGTTCCGGCGGGCGGCGATCTGGTGGGCGGCGACACGCCCGGCTTCGGCGGCGGTGGCGGCGGCCGCGGCGGTGTCTCGATGGAGCTCTACAACTCCGTGCTGCACGATCCCAAGTTGCGCGATCCGCGCGGCTACATCATTCCCTCCGACCAGCCCGATTTTGCCAACGCCACCGAATTCGTCAACGCGCTGCTCAAGACCGGGATCACCTGCCTCAAAGCCAGCGCCGCGTTCCAGGTGGCCGGAAAGAATTACCCGGCCGGTTCTTACGTGGTGAAGACCGCGCAGGCCTTCCGCCCGCACGTGATGGACATGTTCGAGCCGCAGGACCACCCCAACGACTTTCGCTATCCCGGCGGGCCTCCCAATCCCCCCTACGATATCACCGGCTGGACGCTCGCCATGCAGATGGGCGTGCAATACGACCGCATTCAAGATGGATTCGACGGCACATTCGTGAAGATCCCCGGACTGCTTCCGCCGCCGGCCAGTTCCGTCAGCGGGCCCATCACCGCGGCCGGCTACCTGATCAGCCACCAGATCAACAATTCCTTCATCGTGACCAACCGCCTTTTGAAGGCCGGCGCCGATGTCTACTGGCTGAAGAAAGACCAGACCATCGACGGCCAGGATATCGGCACCGGCGCCATTTGGATCCCGGCTTCGCCCGCCGTCCGGCCGATTCTCGATAAGGCCGCCAAGGATCTCGGCGTGCCGGTGCATGCGCTGGCCAAGGCGCCCACCGGCGACGCGCTCAAGCTGAAGCCCATTCGCATCGGGCTCTACGATTCGTACGGCGGCAGCATGCCGGCCGGCTGGACCAGGTGGCTGTTCGAGCAATATGAGATGCCATTCCAGACGGTCTATCCCACCACGCTCGATGCGGGCGACCTCAAGAGCAAGTTCGACGTGCTGGTGTTCGTGGCCGGCGCGCTTGGCGGCCGCGGTGGTGGCGGCGGGCGCGGCGGCGCGGGCGGCGGTGGTGGACGCGGTGGCGCGGCGGCGGCCGGTGACGCGGTTGCTGTACCTCCAACTGCGGGCGGTGATGCGGCGGCGGGTGGCGCGGCGGCTGCCGGCGGTCGCGGCGGCCGTGGCGGCCGCGGCGGCGGCGCGGGCGGTGGCCGTGGACGCGGCGCCAATGCGGAGGTGCCCGAGGAGTATCGCGCCATGCAGGGCCGCATCTCCGAAGACATCACCATGCCCCAGCTCAAGAAGTTCGTCGAGCTGGGCGGCACCATCATCACTATCGGCAGCTCCACCGGCGCGGCCGAAGCCTTCGGAATCCCGGTTTCCAATTACCTCACTGAAATGGGCCCCGACGGACAGCCGCACTCGCTGCCGCGGGACAAATTCTATGTGCCCGGATCGTTGCTGAAAATGAACGTCGATAATTCCAATCCCTTGGCCTTCGGCATGCCGAAACAGGTGGACGTGTTCTTCGAAAACAGCCCGGTCTTCAAACTCGGGCCGACCGTCGAGATGCAGCATACCTCGCCGGTGGGCTGGTTCGCCGGCAAGACCGTTTTGGACAGCGGCTGGGCCTGGGGCCAGCAATATTTGGATGGCGGCACCGCCGTCGCCGAAGCCACCGTGGGCGAAGGCAAGGTAGTGCTGCTCGGTCCGGAAGTGAATTTCCGCGATCAGCCGCACGGCACATACAAGCTGTTGTTCAATGGCCTGTACTACGGCAACGCCAAAGACGCGCCGCTGAAGTAGCGATTCGGAGCCGCGAACGTCAGAGAGCGGTGGCCGGCGCTGAAGAAGCCGGTAGTCGGCAAGCTCTTCAGCGCAGCGGCGATGTACAAGTTAACCACGGGCGGGCACAGAGCAAGTCTTGGCCCCGATCCAGACGTCAACCCAATGAACCCACCACGAGAATTGGAGAAGTGACGGTGAACATGGCGCCATCGACAACCGGGGGAACCGTCGGTCGGTAGCCGGCCTTTCAGACGCGCGTGCTAAAGTGAAATCATGCGCAACGAGTTCACGGCGATCGTCGAAAAGGACGGTCCCTGGTACGTCGCTTACTGTGCGGAGGTTCCGGGCGCAAACGGCCAGGGAAAGTCACGGGAGGAGTGCCTGGAAAATCTCCGGGAAGCGATCATCCTCATCCTCGACTACCGGCGCGAGGACTCGCTCCGCGCCATGCCTCCGGACGCAAAGCAGGAACTCGTCGTAGTCGGATGAGACTCGAAGGGCTCCTCCGTCACCTCCGGCGGCACGGATGTGTGCTGCGCCGGGAGGGCAAGGAACACTCGCTTTGGGAGAATCCGCAAACCGGACACGCCGAGGTAGTGCCCCGCCACGCTGAGATAGACAACCTGCTCGCACGGAGAATCTGCCGAAGACTTTCGATTCCATCCCCGCCTGGGTAGGCCTACTCTTCCCGCAGCGCATCCGACGGATCCAGCCCCGCTGCCCGCCGCGCCGGCAGCCACGACGCGAAGGCCGCGAACGCCAGGAAGACCGCGGCCATCGCCGCGAATGTCAGCGGGTCGGTGGCTTTCACGCCCACCAGCATGCTGCTCATCACGCGCGTCAGGCCGAACGCGGCGGCCAATCCGGCGGCGATGCCCGCCAGGCTCAGGCGCAGCCCTTGTCCCACCACCTGGCGGAGAATGGCGCCGGGGCCGGCGCCCAGCGCGATGCGCAGGCCGATTTCGGCGGTCCGCTGCCGCACGGCGCTCGCCAGCACGCCGTAGAGCCCTACCGAGGCCAATAGCGCGGCGATCACCGCGAAGAGCGAAATCAGGATCAGCGCGAAGCGCGTTTGCGCCCGGGCGCGCGTCAGGTAGCCGGTGAGCGGCTCCAGATCGGATACGGCCAGGCGCTTGTCAAACCTCGCGATCTCTTCGCGCACCGGCGCCACCAGCTTCGCGGGATCGCCCGTGGTGCGGACAATCCAAGCCACGGCGTTTCCGAAGCCCATATAGCCATCCGTCACGTACATGCCCTCATGGCCGTCCGCCGCCAGCGATTCGTGGCGCACGTGCGCCACCACGCCGATGACTTCGAAGAACTCCGCTTCCGGCGTGCGGATGCGGCAGAGCAGCCGCTGGCCGACGGCGTTTCCATGCGGGAAGGCTTTGGAGGCGAGAAGCTGGTCGACGACGATCACCCGCGGCGCCGGCGCGTTATCGGCGCCGGTGAAGGTGCGGCCGGCGATGAGGTGTGTGCCCAGCGTTTCGAAGTAACCGGGCGTCACCGTGAACGAGTTCGCCTGGTGGAATTTTGCCGGATCGGTGAGCGCCGCTTCGGTGCCCCATCGGGCCAGCGGCGCGCTGCCGTCGAGCGGCAGAGAGGCCGCCGAAGAGGCCGAGACCACGCCCGGCAAGGCGCGCAGGCGGCCGCGAAAATCGTTCATGACCGCCGCGCGCCGCTCCGGCGTTTGCGCGCGGGCAGCCACCGGCGCCAGGAAGGTGAGGACGCCCTTTGCCTCGAAACCGGGGTCGGCGTGCGTGATGGCGAGGAAGCTGCGCACCATCAACCCGCCGCCGATCAGCAGCACGAAGGAAAGCGCCACTTCCGTCATCACTACTGCATTCCTCAACAGGTGGCCGCTGCCCAAGCCAGTGGTGCGGCCGCTCGCGCGCAACACGTCCATGACGTCGGGCCGCGAAGCGCGCAGCGCCGGGATGATTCCGAAAACGCTTGCCGCCACGAGCGCTGCCAGCGCCGTGAAAGCCAGCACTACCGGATCGATCGCCACTTCATCCAGCCGCGGCAAATTCTTGGGCGCCAGATAAACCAGCAGGTTGAGTCCCAGACCGGCCAGGCCAAGGCCCAGCACAGCGCCCGTGCCGGCGAGTAGAAAAGCTTCCGCCAGCATGCGGCGCACTAAGTCCCAACGCCCGCCGCCCAGCGCCGCGCGAAGCGCCATCTCACGCCCGCGGGCCGCGGCGCGCACCAGCAGCAGGTTGGCTACATTGGCGCAGGCGATCAGCAGCAAGAACAGCACCGCGCCCATCAGCGCCAGGATGGCCGGGCGCGCTTCGGCCACCAAATGCTGCTGCATGGGTTCGACGCGGATGTACAACCCGGCGGTTTGCTTGATGGCGAAGCGGCGGCGCAGATCGGCGGCAAAACCGTCGGCTTCGGACTGCGCGGTGGCCACCGTAGCGCCGGGCTTGAGGCGGCCAATCAGGTGCAGGAAGACGTCGTTGCGGCCCGCCGTGGCGAAATCGATGCGCATGGCGGTCCACAGCTCCGGCAGCCGCTCGACACCCGATTTGGGTGGGAACAGTAGTTCGAACCCCGGTTCGAGCACGCCCACGATCTGCGCCTTGCCGCCGCCAAAATCGATGCTCCGGCCGATCACGCGACGGTCGCTTGAGTAGCGGTGCTTCCATAGTTCATTGCTCAGAATGGCGATCGCGGTCGGTAGCGGCGCTGCCGGGGCAGCGGCCGGCGCGCCGGCCGCCGCCGCCGGGAGCGCCGTGGCGTCGGCATCCGTAAAATCGCGGCCCAACACCACGCGCGCGCCCAGCAGCCGCAAGAAATTGGGAGTTACACCGCCGCCGCGGATCATCGCCGGTTCTCCCGCATCGTCCATCACCGGCGCGCGGAAGGTGACGACGCCGGCAATGTCTTGAAACTGGGTGGCGCCGCGGCGCATATCGTCGTAATCCGGCGCCGAGAAGGGAAAATCAACCACGTTGCGGCGCCGCATATCGCTCTCAATAAGCGCCAACCGGCCGGCGTCGCGGTAGGGCAGCGGTTGCAACAGGACGGCATTCACCACGCTGAAGATGGCCGTGCTGGCGCCGATTCCCAGTGCGATGGTGGCCACGGCCGTCAATGTGAAAGCCGGACTCTTGCGCAGCCCGCGCACCGCATGCAGCAGATCTTTTCCCAGCATTGTGTGCAGTATCGCACGCCGCCTGCCGGTCACGCGCGTTGAAACGGAAACAGTTGGTCCGAAGCGCCAAATTTCCGGTGACCGTTCGTGGGACGAGCGGTCCTATAATGGGACACACATGGCTCATCCAGTAGTCCTGATTACCGGCGCCAAAGGCGGGCTGGGCGCCCACGTGACACAGACGTTTCTGGAGTCGCGCGCGCAGGTGATCGGCACCTCCCGCCAGATCGCCGCCGCCGATTTCCCTCTACCCAATTTCACGCCCATGCCGGCCGACCTGACCAGGGCCGAAGAGGCCAACCAACTCGTGGCGGCCGTCATCGCCCGGTTCCAGAAGATCGACGTCCTGGTGCACGTAGCCGGAGGTTTCGCCGGCGGCAGCCCGATCCACGAAACCGACGATGGCACCTGGGACGGCATGATGAATTTGAACGTGCGCGCGGCTTTCCACATTATTCGCGCCGCGATCCCGCCCATGCGGCGCGAGCAGTACGGCCGCATCATCGCCATCGGCAGCCGCGCCGGAGTGGAACCCGCGGCCAACATCGCCGCCTATGCCGCATCCAAAGCCGCGCTGGTTTCTCTGGTCAAAACAGCCGCGCTCGAAAACAAGAACTCCGGCATCACCGCGAATGTGATCCTGCCCGGCACCATCGATACCGAAGCCAACCGCAAGTCCGACCCGGGGGGCAATCGTTTCAAGTGGGTATCGCCGGAAAAACTGGCCGCGCTGGCCTTCTATTTGGCGTCCGACGCCGCCGCCGAGATTACCGGCGCGGCGATTCCGGTCTACGGGGCAGGCTTATAAGACGCGGCCGCAGGCGCCAGCATCGCTGCACCGGACACGCGAGCCTGGCCGTCTTCCTGAACGAAGACCACGATCCGTTGCGCCGCGGTTTCGTGCGGGAGTGTGATTTCGCTGCGAAACGCCTTGCGGCGCATCACCGAGCCGACTTTCCACAGGCTGCGCACAACCGCCACGTGCGTGAGGTTGTGGCCTTTGTTTTCCCCGGCGGCAACCTCCGATTGCGCGGCGGGATCGGCCAGCGCCAGCATCACGTCGCCGGAAGCCGGGGCGGAGTCCACTTCGATTCGGAGACCGTCGGCGGGCAGGTGCGCGAGACTCACCTGGGCTTTCGGACGGCGCGCAGCCTTCGCGATTTCCTGGGCGGCGCGGGCCGAATCGCTGCCGTTAAATTCAACGGCGCCATCGACCACCATTTCGGGCGTGTAAGAGCTGTCGAGGTTGAAGAGACGCGCGTACGATTCCTGGCGTGAGGTGAAGGCGTGCGAAGAGAAGCGGTCTTTCCAGCCCTGATGGTCCCAGTAGTCGACATGCTCACTCAGGACGATGCTTCGCGAATCGAGTTGCTGCAGGAGCCGGTCGGCGGGCGGACAACTGGAGCACCCTTCGGAGGTGAAGAGTTCCACCAGGACGGGTGCGCGGGATGGTTCGGAAGCGACCGCTGCCACCAGCAGGGCGGAACAGGCGGCGAGAGCCAGGTGGCGCAACATCGTTAGGCGTGCTTCTTGGTTTTGACGAACTTGTGAACCGCGGCCTTTCGGGCGGTGTGCTTCGCGGGCGTTTTCACCTTCGGACGCCTGGTGATCTTGTGGGACGCCTGAAACTTGCTTTGGTTCCTGGTATTGATCTTGGCGCTCTTGAATTTGGGCGCTTTGGCATGTTTGGGTGTCGCGGCCTGGGCCATATCGAGCGACCCGGTTACCGCCAGCGCCAGGGCCAACACCAAAGTGCGCATCTTCATGTCGTTTATCTTAGTCCGTTCCGTGGCTGAACCACAACCACCACTTTAGAAAGCTAACTACGGTTAATCTCGGGCAGCACCAAGCTGAACCACATCCACCACCTCACGAAGCTAACTACGGTCAACACGATACAGAACCAGGCGGCCGCGCGCCACAGCCCTTCGCCGGAGGAGCCCTGCCGGCCGGGCGTCTCGGCGATGTAGCCGATCGAAAAGCCCGCCACCAGGCCGCCCATGTGAGCGGCGTTATCGATATTGAAAAACGGCAGCAGCCCCATCAACAGAATGTAGACCGCCCAGCGGACATACATGCCGCGGATGGCGTTGCCCATGGGATTGCGGTGCCGAACGCCCAGCGCGATCATGGCCCCGATCAGGCCGCAGAGTCCGGCGGAGGCGCCGATGGACGGGGCGGGGTTCCACCAGGCGCTGAGCAGAAAGCCGGAGCAACTGCCGATGAAGTAGATCACCCACATGCGGCTGGGGCCATAGATCTCTTCCACCTGGGCGCCCAGATCGAACAGCACCCACGAATTCATGAGGATATGGAAAAGCCCTCCGTGCAGAAACCCGGCCGTGACCAGCCGCCACCACTGGCCGTGGAGGAAGCCCAGCCCCACTTTGGCGCCGAAAATGATGAGCGTTTCGGAATCCAGGTCCATGCCGTTGCCGCGGCCGCCCTTCATGCTGAAGATCACCGTGGCCACGTACAGGCCAGCATTGATCAGCAGAATGAGCATCGTGTTGAATCGCGCGCGGGGGATGAAACCGCCGATCACCGAGCCGGCGTGGCGGATATCGGCCGCGCGCGGCCCGACTTCTTCATGGCAGTACGGGCAAATGCGGTCGTCAATGGTGATGAATGCCCGGCAATGCGGGCACATGCGGCGCGAATCCATCTGCATTCATCATACAACCTCGGTGTTTTCGGCCCGCAACTTTAGAGATCCGCTGCCGATTTCCCCAAAACAATATCCGGGAAAGGCATAATATCTAATGTTATGAACCGCAGAACGATGCCGGTTGCGCTGCTTTTGTTGCTGCCTCTGCTGACGAAAGGCGCCGGTGACGCGCCGCTCGATCGCGCCACGTTGCACGGCCTGAAGGCGGTCAATATCGTGATCGACCAGCTCGATCCGGCGCTCGAAGAGTTGGGGGTCACCGCGACCGCGCTAGAGACGCACCTGCTGGCGCGCCTCGCCGCCGCGCAGATCCCGGTCGACCGGACGGCCGCCGAGTTCATTGGCCTCCGTATCACCTCGGTGCGGGGCAACCGCGGACCCTTCGCCTTGTCGCTGACCATCGGCCTCTACCAACCGGTGCTGCTGTCGAGAGACCATGAGGTACGTACGGCCACGCAAACCTGGGAGGTCGAATCCATCCTGCTGGCCGATCCCAAGCAGGTGCCGGCGGCGTCATTCGAAACCGCCGATCAACTCGCCGACCGCTTCGCCGCGGCCTATAAGCTGGCTAATCCCGAGTGATTTGCTACAATCGAAGGTCCCGCCCATGGTGAAAACCGAGCGCGAGCATCGCGAAGATATCGTCCGCATCGGCCAACTGGTGTTCCAGAAAGGCTGGGTAGCCGCCAACGACGGCAATATCACCGTCCGGATGGATGCCGAACGGATTCTGGCCACACCCACGGGCGTCTGCAAAGGCATGATGCACGTCGACGATCTGATCATCGTGGACATGAAGGGCAATAAGATTTCCGGCCGCGCCGAGCGCACCAGCGAAATCGCCATGCACCTCACGGTGTACGAAATGCGTCCCGATATCAAAGCCGTAGTGCATGCGCATCCGCCGGTCGCGACGGGCTTCGCCACCGCCGGCAAGTCGCTCAATCTGGCGCTGCTACCGGAAGTGGTGATTAGCCTCGGCTGCGTGCCGCTGGCCGCCTACGGCCTGCCCGGAACGGCGGCGCTCACCGAGCCGATGTTGCCGCTGATCCCTAAATATGATGCGCTGATGATGGCCAACCATGGCGCGGTCTGCTATGGCGAGGACGTGTACAAGGCCTACTTCCGCATGGAGACCATGGAGCATTTCGCGCGCATCCAACTGGTGGCGGAACTGCTGGGCGGGCCGCAGGTGCTGCCGCGGACCGAAGTGGACAAATTGTTGGATTCGCGCACACGCTACGGCGTGAAGGCCAAGTCGGCCGGCGAGCCGGGGTGTCCGGTAGCCGCCGAGGATACGGGCGGAGAAGACCGGTTTTATGTGACGCGCTCGGAGTTGATCGGTCTGGTGGATGAAGCGCTCAAAGCGCGCGGTGTGGCATAAACAAGAGTTGGGAGACCAGAGATGGGTGAAGCGTTAGGAATGATCGAAACACGCGGGCTGGTGGCCATGATCGAAGCCGCCGACGCGATGGTGAAGGCCGCCAAGGTGAACCTGGTGGGCTGGGAAAAAATTGGATCCGGCTACGTGACGGCCATGGTGCGCGGCGATGTGGCGGCGGTTCGCGCCGCTACCGATGCCGGCGCCGCCGCGGCGCGCCGCGTGGGCGAACTGATTGCCGTGCACGTGATTCCGCGGCCGCACCAGAGCCTGGAAGACATCCTGCCGATCGGCAAGTCGCAGGCGCAGAGCGCCGGGAAGTAACCGGTACCGCCATGATTCTGGCCCGCGTGGTGGGCACCGTGGTTGCCACACGGAAGGACCCGCGCCTGGAAGGCAAGAAAATCCTTGTCGTCAAACCGGTCGCTCCGGACGGCAAGGATGAATCCGGCTACGTGGTGTCCGTGGACACGGTGGGCGCGGGGACGGGCGAGCGCGTGATTGTCGTGGCCGGCAGTTCCGCCCGCATGGCGGAAGGCTGCAAAGACAAACCGGTGGATAGCGCGATCGTCGGAATCGTCGACGAAGTCAGTCTGGATTAAACGATGTACCTGGGCCGCGTGGTGGGTTGCGTGTGGTCGACCGTCAAAGACCCAAGCCTCGTTGGTCAGCGCCTGCTCGTGATCCAGCCCATGACCCCCGATTTGCGGGACAACGGCAAGCAGATCGTCTGCCTCGACGCGACCGGCGCCGGCGCCGGCGAAACCATCTATTGGGTGCGCGGCAGAGAAGCCAGCTTCCCGTTCTTACCCTCCGAAGTAGTCGCCGATACCACAGTCGTGGGGATTGTCGATTCCATTCACCTGGCCAAGGCCGCCGCACCCGTCGAGGCAGTGCCCGCCGGCGCAGTGTCCGGCGGACCAGCGCGCCCGGGCCGCGCCACCGCCTCGCGGAAAGGCCGCCGATGCTGATTGCCCGGGTGGTCGGCGAACTGGTGGCGACTCAGAAGCACCCCAGCCATGAGGGCCGCAAGCTGCTTCTGGTGCAGCCGCTGAATTTGAATGGAAGCGATCGCGGCGATCCCGTGGTGGCTCTCGATGCGGTGGATGCCGGCGTCGGCGACCGCGTGCTGGTGGCCACCGAAGGCTACAGCGCGATGACCGCCGTGGGCCGTCCTCAATCACCGATTGACATGGCGGTGATCGGCTTTATCGACCATCTGGACCTATTGCCCGGCGTTGAGTGACCGCCCGCCGGTCCGCCAGATCAAAATCCCCGCCAGAATCAATCCCAGCCCACCCTTCACCACTTCCGTCAGACTATAGGCATAATGCAGCACGCCCAACTGTGTGTGTTGGTAGACGGGGATCTGCGCCAGGAAATCCATCGCGCGCCCGCGGCTGAGGATTTCCGGGATGAGGAAAAGCCGCTGGCCGAACGCAATCAGCGCCATCAGCAAGGCCAGCGCCAGGGAGAACTTGCCCTGATTGGTACCGAACAGCAGGAAGAAAAAGAAGAAAGAGCCCACAAAAAGCTGGACGGTGCCCCAGGTTTCCAGGTTGTTGCGGGTCTGTTCGGCTGCCAGGTAACGCAAAAGCGGCAGGGTCTGGTTGGCGCCCAAGCTCTTGAGTTGCAAGGCGGCCGCGAGATTGGGGTGGGCTGCCAGGCGGTCGGCCGAGCGAAGGTCCTGGGTGGCCACCCAAGCCATCAGCACCCCGGCGCCCAGCCACAAACCGAGGAGCAGGCAAGCCATTCTGCGGGATGACATGAATCTCTGATTCTAGCAGGCTTACCTGCGGATGGGCTTGCCCCGGCGCGCGGAGTATCGGAGTGGGTATCGAGCGTATCGAGTAGCTCTGAGCCGGCCGGTGGGCGGCCTTGATCCATCGCCGGATTTGCGAAACGCGGGACCTGGCGGGTGAGCGTGCCGCGACCTAAGGGTGAAGGCCCTGCTCGCGCGGCTGGTCCGCCGCCTGGAGGAAGCGGATGCAGCGTTCAAAAGCGGGCCGCGCGGCGCCCGGCACGCGGCTCCCGAGTTGCAGCAAGCGTTCGGCATCGGAGTGGTTGAGCGCGCCGGTGAGCCGGAGGGCCACGAACCACACCAGCCCGCCGGCGGCGATGGAACAGGCCAGAACGGCGTAGTGCGAGAAGGGAAGCAGGCGCTCGACCGCCAGAACCGCCCCCAGCATGGCGCCGCCGGAGAGCGCAATGCGCGCAAATTCGCCCAGCCGGAGATTCACCTTGTAATCGCGGTAGACCTTGAACCAGATCATGAGGGCAGCCAGGGTCTGCGCCAGCCCGTTGGCCAACGCCGCTCCCACCGCGCCATGCGTGGGGGTGAGAAGAAAATCGAGGCCAATGTCGATCGCGCCGCAGATGCAGCCGGTCCAGATGAGGAAGCCCTGCCGTTCCATGGATTGGAGCAGAATCGTGGGGGAAATGCTGAGGGCCTTGGGGACGGCCAGCAGAGTGGAGACGACGAGCACTGGGATCATCGGCTGGTAAGGGTTTTTGTACGCCGCCAGAACAAACGGCTGGCTGACCGCGGCCATGCCCGCCAGCAAAGGGAGCGCCAGCAGGAAAGTGTATTTCGCTCCGGTGACGGCGACCTCCATGACGCGCTCCCTGGCGCGGCCGACTTGCGCCATCATGGTGGCGCCCAGCGAGCCGGAGAAGGCCATGGGCGCCATCAGAATGCGGTCGGTGAGGCTGAACGCAATGGAGAAGAAGGTGATCTGCATCTTGCCCAGGTCGCCTGGATTAGTCCATTTCAGGACGACCATGTCGGAGCGGTCCCACACCACGATGTTCAGCACCATGAGAACCAGGGCCTGTCCGGAGAAAGAGTACATGCGTTTCTTGAGCTCGGGGGGAATGGTGGCGCGAGGCATGGGAGCCAGCCAGGAATGCACCAGGCGGAGTTTGATCGCCACGTCAACGGCAGCGCCTAGGGCGAAGCCGGCGGCGATGCCGGGGAGATCCCAGCCCACCCAGAGGCTGAACCAGGTGAAGGCGACGGTGATGGCGCCGCCCAGCAGGGAGGGCCAGGTGTTGCGCTGCATCATTTCGCCGGCGACGTTGGCTTGCGAGGGGATGGCGCCGAGTATGCGCGGGGCCATGGCGGAGACCAGGAGCAGAGACATGCAGCGCTCGGGAGGCTCGCCGGCCAGCATTACGAGCGCCGCGCCAACCACCGTGACGCCGGCGCCCAGGAAGATCTGGGTTCGGAGCGCGTAGTGGTAGATGGCGCGCGCGGCGCCGCCCTCGCCGCGGTTGAGGTACTCCGCCATGTACTTGCGCGTGGTGATCGCCAGGCCGCTGGAGGTGATGCCGGCGGTGACGTTGGTGAGCAGCATGACGAACTGAAAATCGCCCAGCCGCACGGGACCGATGGCGCGCGCCACTTTAATGGAGGTGATGAAAGCGACGAATACCCCGAACATCAAGTCGAGGCCGTACCAGAAGGAGTTGCGCGCAATGGTGCGGGTATCGCTGGGTGGCCGGGCGCTCATCTAGTGTCACAACTGTAGCAACTCGTTCCGCGCGCCGTCCAGCCGCTCTGTCCGTTCACCGCCCCACATTGGGCGCGTTTTCGCTTGCGCCGTCAAGGCTTCAGCGGGTGGTTTGGTTATCGGAGGAAACGCCGAGATCGGGCGGGACTAGCTACCGGCGCCGTTTGGCTACCGGCCACCGCGCCTCAGGCGCGCGTAGTACAGGGATCTCCGCATTTTTCCCGCCAGCGTGTCTTCACCATTGACGACCAGGGCGGGCAGTCGGCGCGATCGGGCGGCGAACTCGCTGAGACTGCGTTCCATATCGGACTCATCGAAGACCAACTCCTCGACATAGTCGAAGGAATCGCGCCATTCGAGGGAATCGCTCTCGTACCGCGGATTGATGCGCTCCGTGGCGCCGATTCTGGCCACAATAGCGGATTTCAGCGTGTGTAGATTATGTGGCTTGTGCTGAAACACGACCCGGCTACCGCTGATCGTGACCAACCAGCGGTGGTGGTAATAGCCGGCGTAGGTGGGATTCTCGACCCCGAGGCATTGCTCCAGAATCCGGCTCGGCACTTCGATATATCCGGCCTTGGCCACCCGCTGCAACTCCGAGCAGACCCAAATCGGATCGCGGATGTCTTCCAGCAGGTGGGAGCAGGTCACGTAGTCGAAGGATTTGTCGGCGTACGGCCATGGCTTGCGATCGCAAACGTCTGCCTGGCGCCAGGTGTCGCGCGTGAATCGCGCCGGGATCACATCTTCCAGAAGGTTTGCGCAGCATCGGCCGCGATCGTCGAATGAGATCGCGTCGAGCACGTGGGTGGCTCGCGGGAAGGGCGCACCCCCACCGCCGACATCGAGGACGTTGGCTGATTCCGAAAGGGCCGCGGCGATTCGGATTGCATTCTTTCGATTCATGCCCGCTGACCTTGCAGAGCGTGGGGAATCCTATTGCACGTTCCCTATGATCCCAGTATATACGGTCCGCCGCCTATCCTGCGCTAGCGCGTCTTTTGTCCCAGAAAGAGAATATGATCGCCGTGCCAATGGCTGCTGCTGGCCGAGAGCCATCTGACGCGGCGGGTGGGAGAATGAGAGAAACAGGTCCAAAAGATGCGGTTGGATGTACAATCGGCACCGGGCCAGGATGGTAAAGTGGAAATACTGGCCAAGTACGGTTCTGAGAGAGGCTCGGGGTGAGATCCCCCGGGCCTACTCACCGTAGTATCTACGTTCGCAGCGAACGGTCGGGGCAACAGGTGATGGAGAGCATCACGCGATTCATCACGCAAAAGCTCAAGCTCAAGGTAAATGAGGCGAAGAGTGCGGTGGCACGACCGCAGGAACGGAAGTTTCTCGGGTTCAGAAACGCATATCTTCCGCTAGCCGAGGCCATCGGAATGCGCATTTTGGGGAAGTACGCGGTGTGGTTCAACGAAGGATGGTTTTGTAGATGAGTGCGCTGGATAGTCTGATTCCGCAGAGGTTGCTCTTTCGGGCCAAGGACATGCGCGGGGCCGTGCGGTCCTGGCGGTACCGTGGCGATAAGGTGGAATGCCCTTGCTGCGACGGTCGCTTTACGACGTTCCTGCCATTTGGGCTCAAGCCCAGGGCGAACGCCATGTGCCCCCGTTGCGGCGCATTGGAGCGGGACCGGTTGTTGCGCTTGTATTTTGAGCGGAAGACGAACCTGTTTACCGGCCGTCTGAGGGTGCTCCACTTCGCTCCCGAACACTGGCTGCAGCGGAAATTGAGAAGCCTGGGAAATCTGACGTACACCAGCGCCGACCTGTACAGCCCGAACGCCATGGTCAAGATGGATATCACCGATATCCGGTTTCCATCGGAAACTTTCGACGTGGTCATTTGCAATCACGTGCTCGAACACATTCCAGACGACCGCAAAGCCATGAGCGAGTTGTTCCGCGTCTTAAGGGTTGGGGGCTGGGCCGTCCTGCAGGTGCCCATCATGGAGAGCCAGCCGGAAACGTTCGAGGATCCGTCGATTGTCTCTCCGCAAGATCGCGAACGTTTGTTTGGCCAGCACGACCACGTGCGAATCTACGGCCGCGATTATACCGATCGCCTCCGCGGCGCTGGCTTTCAGGTGAAACAGCATTCTTTTGCTGAAGAGCTGACGCCGGAGGAGATGGCGCGCTACGCCTGCTCGCCGGAGATCGTGTTCTTTTGCCAAAAGGCCTGACTCCGCCTCAACCCAGAGGAAACCGGTCATTAATGGGCTATTCTGGAGATTGGCGGGTGAATTGTTAACCTTAGCTGCTACGCTTTCGCTGAACAGTGCAGGTGATGGGCTTAGAGACCGCAGCTTATCTAAACAGGAGCCGGAGATCCAAGTTCGGCGCGGCTACGGTAAATGGGGATTCCTGCTCCGCTCTTATCGAACCACGGGTTACAAGTCGGACCTGCGTACGAATAGATCAGGTGTTAGCAAGATGTCCATTTCTGTGAATCCTGCCGGCCGCGGCGTTGACGGGTCAGCATCCCTCCATGCTAGAGACAAGGGAAGCGGCGGGCATGTTTGGAGTGGCTTCGGGAAACAAGGAGTGTGCTAGTATCGAACGCCAAAGGGAACGGATGCCCGCTTTGCTGGAGACCATTCGGGGGCAAATCGATGGCCCCGGCCGCCGGAGTGCGGCGTGGATGTTTGGGCTGCTGTGCCTGATTGGGGCGGCGCGGATGGTGGTGTTTCAATCGGGCCAAATCCGGCTGCTCGAGGAAGCGGCGCACGCAGATTTATATAACTTGGGCACGGCCCAGGAGTTTTTGAAGACGGGACGGATTTACCCGGAATTGGCCAACAACGCGCTGCCGTCACAGTACAACCCGATGCTTTACTGCTTCATCGCGCTGCCGACGCGGCTGTTTCCAACGGAGAACAGGTACCTGCCGGCGAGGGTGCTCGAGTTGCTGGTCTTCGCGGGCTGCCTCGCGCTGCTGGGAAGCATCGCGCGGAAGCTCGTCCCCTCGCGTCTGGCGATGCCTTTGACGATGGTCTTCGCACTTTCCTACGAAGCGCTTTGGCCGTCGCCGGGCACGCTGCGGGGGGACTTTCCAGCGATTTTCTGCTCGTTGGCGGCGATGCGGCTGCTGCTGGCGCGCGACCGGCGCCTGGTGATTGCCGCCGGGTTGCTGGCGGGGTTCGAGACGCAGTTTAAAGTGACGATGGTGACGGCGGCGGTGAGCGGCTTCCTGTGGCTCGCGTGGAGACGCGACTGGAGGGCGCTGGCGCAGTTTAGCGCCGGGGCGCTGGTGACGTCGGCGGGGATTTACGGCATCTTCTACGTGCGGGAACCGCACATGGTGGATCATTTCCGAATGGCTTTCGGGACGCCGCTGGTGGACGTCAAAGGCGCGATTGAGATATTGAAGTCCGTCCTCCGGGAGCCGGTTTTTCTGTTATCGTTGGCGATGCTGCCGGTTGCGCTGCTGCGCTGGCCGGGGCGGTTCCTGCTGCCGGCGATTTACTTTGTGGTGTCGTTCGCGATCGCCTCGGCGACGGTGGTGCAAATTGGCGCGAGCACGAATTACTTTTATGAAGCCATGTTCGCAGTGGCGCCGCTGGGGTTTTTCGGCTGGCTCCATTTGAGGTGGAAGACCGCCCCTGTGGCGGCGTTGTTCGCCGGGCTCTTGCTATTTACGGTGTATGTGCTGCCGGCGGCAAGAGCGTTGCCAGGCGTCGTGAAGGGAGCGACTTCGGGGGTGTCAAAGAGGAATCGGGACGGCATCGCCTTGAGGGGCGCGCTGCAGGGGAAGCACGTGCTGAGCATGGTGCTGAATGCGGCGAATTTCGCGCCGGAAGTGGTGCTGACGGAGCCATGGTTACTGGCGGTACTCGATCGGGTGAAGGTGATGAGCTCCGTGCCGATGGCGAAGCGGGTGGAGGGCCGGGAGTTCGACCTGGTGATTGTGCCGGTGGAAGCCGCCAATTGGCGGGGACTGCCGGTTATCACGCCGGCCATCCGGGCGGCAATCCAGGACAGCTATCAGCCGCATTGCCGGCTCGGACCATGGCTTTTCCTTCTGCCGAAGGGCGCCCCAAGAGATGAGGAGTTTGCGGCACACCTGGACGGGATCGGCGTCGTGAGGGTGACGTGCCCGGCGGATCGGGAGTGCGCGTCCTGGTAATGCGCTCGACTTCTCCCGCTGCCTTTGACATTGTTGACGGACGCTAGAAGGCCCACTCAGGCTCTTCGTCGGGGACGTGCCCACCGAAGCCTCGCGCGGCGGCAATGCGGCGGCTGGAATCCGCCGGAAGCGGTACTGGACGATCATGATAATCATCCGCAATCCAAGCTTGAAAGCCTTCCAGTAACTGCCCGTGATCTTAGAAGTGCCTTTTCGTTGCTGATAGTGAACCGGTATTTCGACGCATCTCAGCCGCGAGCGGATCGCCAAGGCCATCAGCTCCGGCGAGAAGTGACTGCGCTCCACTGTAAACATTGGGATCAGGTGAACCACTCTCTTCACGATTAATTACCGCGCGTGATCATACGCCAGCCGCAAGTTAGTCCGAGTATCATTCGCAGTCCTACGCACAGCGCTCTCAGGTTATTTACATTGCCCCCTTTGCTTACGCCTACCCGCGGGTGAAACGTAACCGGGCACTCAATCATCAGTAGCTCCTGGCGCAGCACCGTGTCCATGAAATGCGCATTGAACTCGAGGTTCACTCGGGGATCGAGATGCATCAGAAGCTCCGGGAGGATGTTCCGCCGGATCATCTTGTAAGTGGTTCCCATGTCGGTGAAGGTTCCTTTCCCAAGATGTTTTACCTCAAATAACTTCCCTACAAAGAAGTTGCCGTAATACATGAACGTGGTGAGTTGCGTGCTCTCCCCTCGGAGTTGCTCCACAATTCGAGTCCCGTTTACCACGTCGGCATGCTGGATGAACGCGAAAAGCTTGTGAATGTCTTGCGCTCGGAATGTTCGATCGCCTTCGCAGAGCACGATATAGTCGGTGTCATCGTAGCGCAGTGCCTCTTGGAGGCAACGATACACGCACCGACCGTAACCGGGCGTTTTCTCCGTGACCACAATTGCTCCGCTTTCGCGCGCCGACTCCGCAGTGCCGTCACGGCTGTTGTTCTCCACGACAATCACTCGCGCCACTCGCGGATTCGCGCGGAAATCCGCAACCGCCTGCCGGATGCTGGCTTCGTCGTTGTAGGCTGTCAGGACGACCGTCGCACTCGACGTCAGGTCCGTCTCAACCTCCAGCCGGCGCGGCGTCCTCCGTTTCATTGGAAACACCACAATCAGGTCAATGGCGATGAGCAAAACGGCCACTGTGGCCGGGAGCCCGCTGTACCACAGTATGGCCGTGTTCCACTCCCGGAGTTGTCTCTCATGAAAGAAGAACGTCAATCGGATGATCGACAGCAAGATACCGGCGAAATAGATCGCAGCCGCGAAGCAGAGCAGTAGAACGCCGTAATAAGCTAGGCTCAGGCGTTTCGCCAGCCGCGAAAACCGCGCTCTCGATGGCGATAGGCGCACGCTAGCGCCATCCTTCCCGCTCGACTATTGTTTCGTGTTCCGGTCGCATTCCTGCTCAAACTCTTATATATCCTCAAAGCCACCGGAGAGATCATCCAGAACTGTCACGCGGCGACCCGCCTTGATCAACTCATCCACTACGTGGCTGCCTATAAAGCCGGCGCCACCCGTCACCAACGACCTCCTCGGTGCTTCGCCCGGCTCCTCCGCGGATCGCATTCCATGAGGATGTCACTTTCCGAGCGTGCAGTCAACACCTCAATGGGCATCATCACTGTCACGGAGCCTCGATGGGAGCATCGTCGGGAATCCGGTGCGGGCCTGATTCGCTCTCCGGACCGCCGTCGGCCACGGAGTTTTCAGCCAGAGGCTAAACTCACGGTCCTGATACTTCCCATTTATGGGCAAGTACGGAGTCGGAGCCGTGGCCCGGACACATGCTGGAACAAGTGTAGCCACTCTATGAGGTCGTCAGCGGGGGGGGATAACTCGCTCATTCCGGAATTTCGCCGCACAATGGCAGCCCCCGGCCGCAAGTTTGCATTTCTATTTTACTCCAGGACTATAGTGTCTGACGGCAAGGACGAGAAACTAAAGATTATCGGACTACAGGACGCCGCGGGGCGCGCCGTCTCTTTCCGGCAAGACCCCGGCCGCTGGCGAGACAGTTTTCAAGAGGTTCTCCGTTTGCAGTCGGAGTTGATGCAACATTGAGCCGGTACGCCACGCCAAAGGAGCGCCATCCATTCGCGCGCACTCCTTCCGAGTGGAGGCATTCCTGTCAAGAGGACCACATCCGGCCCTCGCCAAGGGGGACCCCGGTGAAAAAAAACAGCACTGCTTCGGGTCAGTGCGATAGCACCAGTGTCCCGTTGACAATCGAGAGCCCCGGTCCTAGCTTGGCGAAGCGGAGTGGGTATCGGAGCGCGGAGGTGTTAAAGTTTTCGCCGTGTCAGCCGATCACTGGTCAGAGTGACCGGAATGCCCGTACTAGAAACCATAAACTTCGGACCCATTGCCTTCGAGCAGGAGTCGGTTCTCGAATTCCCCCGGGGTCTGCCCGGATTTGAAGAGTGCCGGCGGTTTGTCTTAGTACAGATTCCGCAAACCACGCCCCTGGTGTTCCTGCAGAGCCTGGAGCAAGCCTCGCTGTGCTTCACCACCATGCCGGTACAGTCGGTGGATCCGGACTACCATTTGCGGGTGATTCCGGAGGATCTGGCTCTGGTGGATTTGCCGGCGGAACGCCAGCCGCGCATCGGCCATGACGTGCTGTGCCTGGCGGTGCTGGCCGTCCGGGAAAGCGGGCCCACAGCCAATCTGCTGGCGCCGCTGGTGGTCAACCTGGCCAACCGCAAAGGGGTGCAGGCAGTGGCTCCGGAATCGGACTATTCGCACCGGCACGCGCTGTTGCCCGAAGAGGCCGCGGTATGCTCATGATGTCGCGCCGCCAGGGCGAAACCATCCGCATTGGCGACGACATCGAAATCGTGATTGCCGGCATCAACGGCTCGCGCGTCAAAGTAGGAATCCGCGCGCCGCGTGAAATGCCGGTGGTGATGCGCGAAATCAAATTGGTGAAGGAAGAGAACCTGGCGGCGGCCCAAGCGCCGCAGGTGGCAGCCTGGTCCTCGCTGATGGAGCATTTTCAGAGGACCACTGTGGGAGCGCGCGACCGCGCCGGCCGGCCCGCGCCACGCCGATGATGAGCTCCCGGCCGTTGCCGGCGCAGACCGGCCGAATGCCGCATGCGGCAACGCTGCGGCTGCCGCGTCCGGCCGCGCGCGCGGAAACTCCCGAGCCTCTGCCGGTGATGCGGCCGCGGTTGCCCTCCGCCGCGGAAATCTTTCCCTATTTGCAATCCATCGACGAGGCGCGGTGGTACTCGAACTATGGGCCGCTGGTCACGCGCCTCGAGCAACAAGTGGCCCTGCGTCTCGGCATGACGGCAGGCGGGGTGGTCACGACGGCGAGTGCCACGGCGGGCCTCACCGCAGCGCTGCTGGCGCGGCGCGCGCGCGCCGGCTCCTTCTGCCTGATGCCCTCGTGGACCTTCGCCGCCACCCCTCACGCCGCGCGCGCCGCCGGGTTGATTCCCTGGTTCCACGATGTCCTCCGAAGCACCTGGGCGCTCGACCCCGGCGCCGTGCGCGAGACATTGAAGCACCTGGCGGGCAAGGTGGGAGCGGTGATCGCAGTTTCTCCTTTTGGCGCGCCGCTCGAGCTTGCGCCGTGGCGGGACGTGGAAGAACAGACCGGCATCCCGGTGGTGGTGGACGCCGCGGCCGGCTTTGATACCGCCGTTGCCGGCCCCATTCCCCAGGTGGTGAGCCTGCACGCCACCAAGATTCTGGGGGCCGGCGAAGGCGGCTTCGTAGCCACCGCCGATCCGGAGCTGCGGTTGCGCCTGGCAGCCTGCTGCAATTTCGGTTTCCTCAACGCGCGCAGCGCGGTTTCGCCCGCGCTGAACGCCAAGATGAGCGAGTACCACGCCGCCGTGGCGCTGGCCGCGCTGGCTGCCTGGCCCGCCACGCGGGCGCTGCACGCGCGGATTGCCGGCTGGTACCAGAAGGCCTTGGCGCGATGCGAAATAGCCCGATGTGAAATAGCCCGGTGCGAAGCCGTCAGCCTGCAGCCCGGTTACGGGAGCGGCTGGGCCACTGGAACTACCAACGTGATTCTGCCGCGCCCGGCCGAAGCCGTCGCGCGCCAATTGCGGCGCGCCGGCATTGAGACGCGCGCCTGGTGGGGCCAGGGATGTCACGTGCAGCCGGCCTTCGCCGATTGCCCACGCGGCCCGCTTCCCGTCACCGAAGAACTCGGCGCGTCCGTCCTCGGCTTGCCGCATTTCCCCGACATGCGGGAAAGGGATGTCGAGCGCGTGGCCGAAGCCCTAATGAATACCATGTAGGACAGGCCTCCGGCCGGTCGAACACCGGCGGCAAGACCGCCGGCGCTACCAGTTGGTCTTAACGGAACTTGAAAATGTAGAAACTCCACCGACAGGCCAGGAGGCCCATAGGCGCTAACTTAACGATTAAGGAAATGTAATCTGGGGGACCCGATGTCGTGATCGTTCCCGGAGGTCTGCCTCCAGTTGGTGCCACTGGCGCAGGATATTTTGCA
>Ga0187874_10000718_pt1 | contig 37594 bp, 27 predicted proteins | sample June2016WEW_16_1_3_FD_132993 | JGI IMG/M metagenome (GOLD analysis project Ga0187874, IMG submission 132993) | Peatland microbial communities from SPRUCE experiment site at the Marcell Experimental Forest, Minnesota, USA - June2016WEW_16_150 | ecosystem: Environmental > Terrestrial > Soil >... | reverse complement strand
CCTAGCAGCCGGCTTCGACAAGACGGACCTGCCGATCCCGTGGCTCGACGGCAAACGCCTTCGTCTGGTTTTCGGATGACAGGCCGCTCTCGTTAGGTCACGAAACTTGCGTGGGAATCCAGGTTAGGGATTTCAACGCTTCAGCGCTGGCGCGCCACTCGATTCCGGAAGAACCTGCTGGCGGATCGGAACTAGCAACACCTAGGGAAATGCCTGAATTGAATCCGCCTCGGAAACGGATCAGCCGCGATAACGCTTAGTGTGCCGCAGGCACACCAAAGGTTTTCACTCAACCTGTCTCAGAAACCGCAGGCCCCACTCCGCGCAGAAATCGATGTTGCGGCGGTAGTGGGCCGGCGATTCGGGCAGGCGTGCCGCGTCAATCATGAGGCCGCGCAATGGCGTGTCGTGGTGCTCCGGTTGCGTCAGGGCCGCGGCGCCAGTGGCGGAAGCCGCTAGAAAGACCCGCCGGGAAATCAGGGGATTGCGATGTCCGGCGAAGTTGGCGGTGAGCATGCGCCGTCCTCAAACGTTATAGCGCCGCAAGAGGGCGGCGGAATCCCGGTCCAGAAAAAGGGCCGCTCCGGGATGCCGCCGCATCGCCGATGCGGGGCAGCGCGGGTCAACCGGACCTTCCAGCGCATCGCGCACGGCCTGGCGCTTGGCGGAGCCAGGCACGGTCACCACGGCGTGCGGGGTACGCAGGAAAAACGGAACGGTGAGCGACAGCGCGCGCCGCGGCACGTCGTCAAAGCGTTGGAAAGCGCCGTCGTGAACCTGCTGCCGGCGGCAGACGTCGTCCAGGTGGACGACGCGGACATCGCGGGTGTCGTGGAAATCGCATTCTCCGGGGTCGATAAATGCCAGGTGGCCATTTTCCCCGATGTCCAGCGCGACCAGCACGGGCGGCTGTCCCGCCAGGAGCCGCTGGTAGCGGTTGGCTTCCGCCTCGAGATCCAGAGCGTCGCCGGCCAATTCGTGGAACGCGGCCAGCGGCACATGATCCACCAGCCGCTCGCGCAGAAAACGGCGGAACGAGGCTGGATGGGAGGCGGGCAGCCCGGCGTATTCGTCCAGGTGGAAAGCCGTGACGCACCGCCAGTCGATGGAAGAATCGGCGCGCAACTGCGCGAGGAACTCATTCTGTGAAGGCGCCGCGGCAAAGACCACGGCGGCACTCCCCTCTTTGCCGATGGCCGCCCGGATGATCGCGGACGCCGCTTGAGCACTTGCCAGGCCGAGCGAGCGGCGTGTCGGGTGCACCGATACCAAGAGATGGTCCGTTACAAAGTGATCCTCCGGCATGACGCCAGCTCATGATCATGGTAACCGAAGCGGCTGATGGAGTTGGGCGCCGCGCCATGCATCGACCATGAGGGCGCGGTCCGGTTTTCAGCACCAGAGGAACGAATGAGAACGGCTCCAATAGGTGGTTGGGAGTATAATCACTAGAGGCCAGGAGACCGGAACGGCAACCTTCGTTAAGGCCGATCCACCTTGAAAGAATCAAATGCCTCCCACCGAACGTGCGCGTATCGCACAGCCTTCGCGAACTATTTTTTGGCCGCGACGGCGCTGATCATCTGGGTGTTTTCGGGTGGGGCATCGGCTCAAACTATTCCCTATGCGCCGCCCACATCGCCGCGCGCCAGACTGAATTTTGACCTGAACTGGAAATTCATCCGCGAGGACGTCGCCGACGCCGAAGCACCCGGCTTCGATGACTCCGCCTGGTCCATCATCAGCACGCCGCACACTTTCAACGACGTCGACTCATTTCGTCAGATCATTTCCCATAGCGGCGGGGACCGCGGCACCTTCAAAGGTCTGGCTTGGTACCGCAAACATTTCAAGCTTCCGGCCAAACTTGCCGGCGATAAAATCTTCCTCGAATTCGAGGGCATGCGGCAGGCCGGCGACATCTTCCTGAATGGTAAGCCAGTGGGACTCTACGAGAACGGGGTGACGGCCTACGGCTTGGACATCTCCAGCGCCGTTCACTTCGGGAACGAAGAGAACGTCCTGGCCGTCAAGGTGGATAACCGCACCGATTACGCCGAGCGTTCCAGCAATACCACTTTTCAGTGGAACGCCAACGACTTCAATCCCGACCATGGCGGCATTAACCGGCATGTGTGGCTACACGTCACCGGCAAAATCTATCAGACGCTGCCCCTCTATTACGGCCTGGAGAGCAGCGGCGTGTATGTTCATGCAGCGAATTTCAATATCGCCGGAAAGAGTGCCGACGTTACCGTCGAATCGGAGGTGCGCAATGCGTCCGGCGATCGCGCCACGGTTGAGTTGTCGGCCGTGATTGTGGATCACAGCGGCCAGGTTCGCGCCAAATTCGGCGGCAGCTCCGTCGATCTGGTTAACGACGAAAAGACCGTTCTGACGGCCACCGGAGCGCTGAAGTCCGCGCGCTTCTGGAGTCCGGAGGACCCCTATCTTTATGACGTTTACACCATCCTCACGGTGGACGGCAAAACCGTGGACGTCAACAAGATGGCTACCGGGTTTCGCAAGACCGAATTCAAAGGCGGCGCCGGTACGGGCGGTGTGTATCTCAATGACAAGTTCATCTACCTGAAGGGATTCGCCCAGCGCTCCAGCTACGAATGGGCCGGCCTGGGTCAGGCATATCCGGATTGGATGCACGACTTCAACGCCCGGTTGCTTCGCGACAGCCATGGCAACTACATGCGCTGGATGCACATTTCGCCGCAGCGCGTCGATGCCGATGCGGCCGACCGCTTCGGCATCATTCAGGTCTGCCCCGGGGGCGACAAGGAAGCCGACACCCAGGGACGCCGCTGGGAACAGCGCCTGGAAGTAATGCGCGATTCCATCATTTACTTCCGCAACAGTCCCAGCATCCTCTTCTGGGAGGCGGGCAACACGGTGGTCACCGTGGAGCACATGCAGCAGATGGTTGCCCTCCGCAAGCAATGGGATCCCGATGGCGGCCGCGTGATGGGCGCTCGCGGCAACGATAACGTCGCGGCCAACACCGCCACCACTCCCATTGCCGAATTCTTTGGCGTGATGATTGGCCAGGACCAGCGAACCGACGCTCTGGATGGCCCCACCGCCATGTTCCGGGGATACAGTGCCGAACGTCGCGACCGCGCGCCGCTCATTGAAACCGAGGACTTTCGGGATGAAGGCGCGCGCCGCTTTTGGGACGAGTTTTCGCCGCCGTATTTCGGTTTCAAGAAGGGGCCGAACGACACGTATCAATATACGTCCGAGAGCTTCGCCCTTGCCGCCGTCGATCGCTATAGGGCCTATTGGGACAACCGCATTTCCAACACCGACCCGGCTCACTCCAAGTGGTCCGGTTACGCTTCCATCTATTTCTCCGATTCCGACGCCGATGGACGGCAGGATTCCAGCGAGGTCTGCCGGGTCAGCGGCAAGGTGGATGCCGTTCGTCTGCCCAAGGAGATTTATTTCGCTCACCGTGTCATGCAGAATGAGCAGCCCGACATCCATATCCTGGGCCATTGGAGTTATCCGACTGATCCAAACGCAAAAAAGACAGTGAAGACAATTTATGTCATTGCCAATACCCAGTCGGTAGAGCTATTCGTCAACGGCAAATCCCACGGGGTAAACGCCCAGCCGGCGAATGGATATGTCTTTGCTTTCCCCGCTGTGGAATTTGCGCCCGGGAGTCTGACGGCTGTCGGCAGAAACGACTTCAAGTCAGTGGCCCAAGAGGAGCTGACGACCACTGGCCCGCCGGCGCAAATCAAGCTCACGCCGATAGCCGGTCCGCAGGGCCTCGAAGCCGACGGGCAGGATGTGGCGCTCATTGACGTGGAAGTCCTCGATGCCAAAGGCCAGCGCTGCCCAACCGACGACGACAGAGTTGACTTCACCTTGGCCGGGCCGGGGATCTGGCGCGGCGGCTACAATGGCGGCAAAATCAATTCCACAAACAATCTCTACCTGAATACCGAATGCGGGATCAACCGTGTCGCAGTCCGGTCAACCCTTTCGGCCGGCAACATCACAGTCACGGCCAGCCGTTCTGGTTTAAAGTCCGCTCAAATCAGGATCGTCGCCAAGCCGGTCAAGATAGTCGACGGTTTGGCGACCTTTGTGCCGCAACATTTGCGGGGGCCGGCGGAAAAATGAAAACGATATCGGAGACCATTATGAAGACCGCCTTCAAGACTCTTGCGCTTGCCGCGTGTGCCGCCGTGTTGTTGGCCCAACGCCCATGGCAACGGATCAGCGTCCCCTCGGTCAGCGAGGCGGCCGCCAATTTCCGTACGCCCCCGCGCGAATACGGCGCTATCCACTGGGCCATCTGGGGCAACGAATTGACCCAGGCACGCATCGTGCAGGAGTTCGACCAGTTGGTAGCCAACGGGGTCTACGTGGTCAACCTCGGCCCCGCTCGCGGCATGACTCCCAAGTACCTCTCGCCCGAACATCTCGCACTTACTAAGTTCGCCATCGAAGAAGCCCGCAAGCGTGGCATGAAAGTCTGGCTGGCCGACGAGGGCAGCTACCCTAGCGGTTTCGCCGGCGGCAAGATCAGCGAGGAATATCCGCAGCTCACTATGCAGGGAATCGTCGCCGATACGCGGATCAGCGTGGCGCCCGGACAGACCATCTTCCTTCCGGTCCCTCCCGACACTCTCGGCGCGCTCACACTCACGCAGGCCAGAGCTGCCGCGAATACGCAGCCCCAGCCCGCTACTGCGGAAGTGCTGCCGATCCGCGGCGGCCAGATCAAATGGACGGCTCCGCCGGAAGGCCGGTCGGAGGTGCTGCTGGTGCGCCACGTGTTTCGCAGTTCGCCCACGCGCTACATCAACCGCACCGATGGCACTTACTCCAAAGACAGCCTGTACTCGCTCATCGACTATCTCAACCCGGACGCCACGCGCGCGTTTCTGAAGACCACGCACGAGGTCTACAAGCAACTCTTCGGCCAGGAATTCGGCAAAACCGTGCTCGGTTTTTTCGGTGACGAACCCGACTACACCGGCTTCATTCCATGGACGCCCAAACTGCTGGATACCTTCCGCGAACAAAAGGGCTACGACCTGCAGCCTTACCTGCCGCTATTCTTCGCGCCCAAGTTGACCGAAGTTGCCAAGCGCGTGAAGGCCGACTATTGGGACGTCTGGAGCGGCATTTTCCGCGAGAGCTTCTTCGGCGTGCAGGCCGATTGGTGCGCCCGGAACAACCTGGAGTACCTGGTCCACCTGAACCACGAAGAGTTGATGCTGAACCTGTCGCGCGGCGAGGATCTTATCCGCAACGAGGGCGATTTTTTTCGCGACATGCGCCAAGTGCAGATTCCGGGCATCGACAATTTGAACCAGCTCGTTCCCAACGCCGTGAATCGCGAAGACACCACATACGACATCAACAACAACTTCCCCAAGCTGGCCTCGTCCGCGGCGCACCTGTTCGGGCGGCCGCGCGTGTGGTCGGAAGAAGGCGGCGGCACGGGTGTGGACGGCAAGTTCCAGTTGGACTACCAGTTCGTGCGTGGCGTCAACGCGCCGCAGATCCGCATCCCCGCGATCCGCGGCGCCGGGACGTCCGCGGAAGCGCCGCCGCAAGCCGCCATGCTGGCCTGGTACGCCAACCGCGCGTCCTATTTAATGGCCATTGGCCGGCCCGCCGAGCAGGTGGCCCTCTACCATCCGGCCAACAGCATGTGGCTGGGCGACGAAGAGGCCGACCGCAGCACTACCAAGCTGGGCAAACAGCTTCTGGAGCACCAGATCGATTTCGACTACTTCGACGAGCAGTCGCTCAGCTCCGTCGCAACCCTGGAGAATGGCGCCTTCCGCAACCTCAGCGGGCAAGTCTACCGCGCGGTCATCGTTCCGTCTTCCACCGTAATTTCGCGCACCGGCCTCGATCGGTTGAAGGCTTTTGCCACGGCGGGCGGCAAAGTGTTGTTTATCGGTGTCGCGCCCACGATTGTGGTCGACCGGGCTTTCCTCGATGCCAATCAGAAGCCCAACCTCAGCTTCGCCACGCTTCTCGAGCCCGCGGGCGATCTTACCGCGCGCGTCGTGGCAGCGCTGCCAAAGCCCGATGTGGCGCTCGATAGCCCGTGCCCCGCGCTGAAGTACACCCACCGTACCTGGCGCGACGCCGACCTTTACTTCTTCTTCAACGAAAGCGACCAGCCGCAGTCGCGCACGGCGACGGTTTCCGGCCACGGACAACCGCAGTCCTGGGACGCAGGCACGGGCGAGATTCATCTCATGACGGGCGCCCTTGCCGGCACAGATTCGCTCCGCTTGCCGCTGGTGCTCGAACCCTACGAGGCGAAGTTCGTGGTCGTCGGCGCAGCCCCGCAGACGGTTGCCGCGCCCGAGCCTTCATTCGCCGACGGGGACATCATCGCGGAATTTCCGATCAACGCGCCGGTTACTCAGTTTCAGAAGCAGGTTGCGTTGGCCTCCAAGCCGGCCGGCAAACGATTGTATGTGGAATGCGCCGACGTCCATGACTTCGCGCGCCTCCGTGTGAACGGGAAAGATCTCGATGCGCGCGCCTGGCAGCCGTACCGCTGGGATGTCACGGACGCCATGATTGCCGGCTCCAACCAGATCGAAATTGCAGTTCAGACGTTGCCGGCCGGCGGCCGCGTCGGCCCGACCGGCGGAGCGCAACCCGCAGGCGGCCGCGGCGCTGTGGCGCCGCCGCCAGTCCCCGGAGTCGCGAGCGCGGTTCGCCTGGTTGCCCGCGGGCAATGAGGAGCGGTTATCGGTCGATTTAATCTGAAACCAGTCGCGGAGTGATACGCCATGTCCAAACGATGTCTTCTTTGCGCCTTCCTCGCTTGGCTGTTTCTGCCCCCGCAATTCGGGCTGGAACGGCCTGATGTCACTTTCAAGATTTTTCAGTTCCCGCCGGACAAGATCCCCCGCATTGACGGCAACACCGACGACTGGGCCATCGTACCCGACAGCTACTCGATCGGCATGGATCAGCTCATGGACACCGAGCAGGTGGCCTTCAAAGACGAATCCGACGGCAAGATCACATCCTGGAAATGGGACTTTGGAGACGGCTCCACGTCCGCCGAACAGAATCCCGTGCACCAGTACAAAGCCGGACGGGACTACACGACCATCCTCGAAGTGGAGGGTCCCGCCGGCAAATCGCGACGCGCCAACGTATGGGGCGTCTCGGTAAAATGAGCCGCTGAATTGGATCAGACATGACCAACCCAAGGTTTTCCGCCTTCGCATTCCTTCTGTGCTCTCTGGCCCTGGTGGCGCGCGCACAGACCAAACCGCCGGATCCAGCGGTTCCGCATCTGGAAAGGCGTGGCCAGGCCACGCAGTTGATAGTCGATGGCAAGCCCTTCCTCGTGCTCGCCGGCGAACTGAGCAACACCGTGTCCTCCGACACCGATCGCATGAAAGTGGTCTGGCCGCTGCTCGCCCATCAGGTCCACGTGAACACCGTGTTGACCGGCGTCTCGTGGGACTGGATCGAGCCCGAGGAAGGCAAGTACGATTTCCGCCTCGTCGACCAGCTCATCGCGAGCGCGCGCCAGAATAACGTCCACATCGTCTGGATCTGGTTCGCCAGTTGGAAAAACGGGCTCTCGAGCTTCGCCCCCGCCTGGGTCAAGGCCGCGCAGGACCGCTTCCCGCGCGCCCAGATCCGCGGCGGAAAGACCATCGAGGTGCTCTCCACCCTCAGCCCGAACAACCTGCAGGCAGACGCGCGGGCCTTCGCCGCCCTGATGCGCCACACCCGCGAGGTGGATCAAACCCACCGCGTGATCATGGTTCAGGTGGAGAACGAAGTCGGCGTGCTGGGCGACGCCCGCGACCGCTCTGCGGAAGCCAACCAAGCCTTCGCCAGGGCAGTGCCCAAGGAGCTGATGGACTACCTGGCGAAGCACGAGCAGGACCTGCTGCCGGAGTTCAAACAGGTGTGGGACGCCGCGGGCTCCAGGACCTCCGGAACGTGGGAAGAGGTTTTCGGCAAGGGCGCCCAAGCCGATGAGATCTTCATGGGCTGGAACTATGCCCGCTACATCAACGCCGTGGCCGAGGCCGGCAAGAAGGAATACGCCATCCCGATGTTCGTCAACGCCTGGATTGTGCAGCCCAAAGACAAAGGCCCCGGCGACTATCCCAGCGGCGGCCCGCAAGCCCACATGCACGACATCTGGCGTGCCGGCGCTCCGCTGGTGGACCTGCTTTGCCCCGACATCTACCTGCCCGATTTCACCGGCATCCTCGCGCGCTACAGCCGTTCTGGCAACACGATCTTCGTGCCCGAATCGGCCGGCGACACGCGCGGCGCGGCCAACGCCTTCTACGCCATCGGCCAGCACCGCGCCATCGGCTATTCGCCCTTCGGGATCGACAACGTCACGCGCCTCATGGGTTTCGGCCCCGACGGGCCGCAGCCGGCCGGCTTGCAGCCACCGCCGGATGTCGGGGCGCTGCCGTTCTCCGTGGCCTACCAAACGCTCGCGCAGCTCGCCCCGTTCATTCTGGAGCACCAGTCCAATGGAACCATTGCGGCCGCGTCGCTCAACCGGCAGAATCCCGACCGGCAGATCAAGCTGGGCGACTACGTCCTCAACGTGGGCCTGCCCCGCAATCGGCGCACGCCTGCCGTGGTGCCTGACCTGACGGGTTACGGCATTTTCATGGCAACCGGTCCCGATGAATACCTGCTTGCGGGCAACAACCTGCAGATTACGTTCACGCCGAACACGCCCGGCCCGCCGATTGCCGGCATCGCCCGTCAGGAGAACGGCCATTTCGAGAACGGCAAATGGGTGGTCACGCGATATCTGGCCGGCGACGATTCCGTGCTGCGCTATGACATCTCAACGGTCGCCGAAATGGGCCAATCCGGCAGCGGAGTGCGTCTCTCGGCGCCCGACCGCGGCATCCAGCGCGTGAAGCTCTACCGATATAGGTAGAGCGCTTTCACTCGACGTTCTTCTTCGTGATCGCGCCGCCGCTCTTGATGGTGATCTTCAAACCGGCAGATCCGCTTGGCGCGCGTTTTCCATCACGAAGCCTTGGTCGGCCGTGATGTCGCACTTCTCGAACTTTACATTCAGAATCGGGCTGCCGGTCAACCCGTGCTTGTGCTTCATACCCACCGATTTCACCGTCCCCGTGATGTCGTGGATATCCTGCGGCTAGATACAATATGGACAGCACGCCGCCTGAATGCCAGACGGTACCGGCGGGGCCGTGGCCGCGCGTCGTCCCCGCCAGGCAAGATCCTCGACGAGAAATCCGAAAGGCGTAGTCTCATGCATAGAAGGTGCTTCTTGAGGGCGCTGGCCGCAACTCCGGCTGCCGGCCTGGTTCATGTTCCCCTGGTATTGCCATGGAGGGCGATCGCGCAACAAAGAGGCGGGATGGCTCCGGCCGACCCCTTCAAGCCCAGCGACCAGCCCAACAGTCCGATCGGCGCCGGGAAGGGGATCTACCCAGGCAGAGTGGTATGGGTGCGCGACGCCAGCGCCACCAGTTGGGACGGTGTGACGGGGCACTGGTGGGATGACGCGCACACCGACCAAAAAGCGGTCCACGGCATGACTTCCCGGCTTCTCCAGAATCTAACTGGAAAGAACGAGAGGCAGGCATGGGACGCGCTGTTCCGAAGTTTCAATAGCACTCACAAGCTGGGGAGTTCGGGATATCGTCCAGGGGAGCGAATTGCGATCAAAATCAACTGCAACCAGGACCGGTCCCCGGAGTGGGGCACAATGGCTTCTTCCCCAGGCAGCGCTCCTTCCGGGGCGACTCGGGGCGGAGGGCCTCCCAGGGTAGCCCAGAATGGCTTGCCCAGCCCTCACGCCGTCGTAGCCCTGGTCACGCAACTGATCGAAATGGCCGGGGTACCCGGCGAAGACATCATGATCTACGATGCCACGGGCATTCGTAACGTCGGTCAACCGATCCGCACCAGGATCCGGGCGAATTCCAATCCTGAGTTCCAGGCGGTGAAATTTCTGGTGGGCGCCGACTACAACCTGGGGGGCCGCATGTCCCCCACGCCGGACATCGTGAACCCGGTCCGATTCTCCAAGGAAGAACTGCCAACCGGCTATCTTCCGCGGCAGGTGACCGAGGCGAAGTACATGATCAACATGGCACTGCTGCGGCCGCACGGCATGGCCGGCGTCACATTGACCGCAAAGAACCACTTCGGTTCCATCCATTTCCCGAACAACGGCGGATGGTCTCCAATGGTCCTGCACGGCAGCGTCATGCGGACGCAGCCCATGGGCTCTTACAACGCCCTGGTGGATCTGATGGGGCACCGCCACCTCGGCGGCAAAACGATGCTTTACGTACTGGATGGTCTGTATACCGCGGAGCACAATGAGGGCAGCGTTTTCCGGTGGGCCTCCCTCGACGACCATTGGGCTTCCAGCCTGTTAATGTCGCAGGACCCCGTGGCGATCGACTCGGTGGCGTTGGACCTGCTCAGGAGCGAGCCCCGCGCTACTCAGGTCCGCGGCAACGCGGACAACTACCTCCACGAAGCGGCGCAGGCGGCCAAGCCCCCGTCCGGCACGGTTTACAACCCTGATAGCGGTGGCACGCTGACCAGCCTGGGCGTGCATGAGCACTGGAACAACGCGGCAGCCCGAAAGTACTCGCGTAATCTGGGCAGGAAAGAAGGCATCGAACTGATCGCCTCGGCTTAGCTCGCATCGAGGTTGTTCTACAAGTTCCCGCACTGGTCCGTGGTGGCGGTCTTATGGCCGAGCCTCCTGGCCGCCTCCTGCGCCCAGGAGCCCGCAAGGCACTTCAGTCACGGCTGCGGGATGATCCGTCACTGTCTGCGTGCTGTCGGGATCGGGTGCGACCAGGCGCACGCATTCGGGCCCGCGCTCAGCCACTCACCTCGGATTCGTCGTCATCTTGGACCGGTGGCCGGTGGTCGTCGCCCAGTAGTCGATCCACGCCAGCCGAATCCCATTGGTTCGCTCGACCAGCTCCTTGCTCGGCCTCGACCCATGCGTCACCACCATCACCATTCCGGTGTTGAACTCTTTCTGCGCCTGCTCGCAAGGAGGCATGCGCGGCCCTTCGGCCGCAATCACGTCGTCGATGGTCAGCTTCGTTCGGTCCGCCTTGAAAATCGGGTGGCCGTTCGCGTCCCTCGCCCCGGTCGGGACCAGGTTCCGCAGAATAAAAAAGTCAGGCACCTCCGACGGCGCAGCCAGGCCCATCAGGTAGAGGTCGAGCGGCGAATAGCCGTCCGCCGGTACGTAGTAGTCGTCATCGAGCTGCGTAAAGGTGCCGTCGTAGTTGTCCTGCCATACTCCGCCCCCCATGGCCGACGCCTCCACGAGCCTCCGGTACGGGAAAGCCACCTGCGCCTGCAGGCCTCGCGCCCAGTGCGTCGGCCCCAGCGGAATCGTCTCGCCGTTGACCTTGGCAGACGCATCAGCCGTCCAGCGGTGGCCCAGTTCGTGCCCAATCTGCGACATCGCCAGGTTGTATCCCGTCATCTTCCCGCCGCCCCGCTCCACCGTGACTCCCTCGGGTGAGTGTTCTTGCATCTGGTTCGCCCCTACGTAGATCGGTTGAATGAACTCCCACTGGAACCGCCCCGTGCTGCAGTAGGCCTCCGGTCGCCCAGGGCGTTCGCCGATCCCGCTCACGTTGCCCCCGCGCGGACCGTCGCTGGGCGTGCCGGCCTCCTGATTGTCCACGCGGAAGTCGGAGTAGTACGCCAGGAAATCGAACTTGTCGCCCAGCGTCTTGATCACGGTGCAAGCCAGATCCCGGAAACTGGGCAGAGCCATATAGTGGAACGATTCGTAGACGATCGGGAACGGTCCGTCGCTGCGCTTCACCGAAGAGAGGTCCACCTCCGGACTGCGGATCCCCGCGAGCTTTACGAGACGCGGCGGCACCTCGTCGACTATTGCACTCGGGCTCCCCTCCGTACCCGGCGCCGAGACGTCGGCGCCGACCGCCACCTGATCCACCCCGCGGAAGGCCTCGGGCAGCATTCCCTCGATCGAGATCGTGTTGCCCTCTGTCTTCGCCCCTGCCGACGCGCCCGATAACACGCCGGGGCCCGACGCGAAATAGCGCGGCCCGCCGCCCCCACGTCCGCCGCGCCCGCCGCCGAATCCGCGGATCGTCCAGACGACATCGGCTTTGGCGCTATCCGGGTGCGTGGGAAGCGGCTTGTGCGTACCGAACAGAATCCGGTACGTGACGCCCGAAACCCCCGCATCGCCGGCCGCCAGCACGGGCCCGCGCGTCTCCAGCGTCACCTTCAGGAACAGACCGCCGACCGCCGAAACTTTCACGTTGCGGATATCGAGGTGGGCGGCAATGGCGGCATGCTCCTCGCCGGGCACCGCGCCCAACTCCCGCTCCGTGCCGCCCGACACCAAGGGGTACAGGCCCACGATCGCGTCCTTCGCCGCAAGCTGATCGTATGACATCTCGATCGCCCCATCTTTCCGCAGCACGGCCTGGAAGCGGTTCACCGTCGGCACCCACGTGAAGTCCTGGATGCCGCCGTACGGCTCCGTCAGGTCCCACGTGATCACCACCCGGTCCGCCAGTTCTTTCACGTAGCGGTGTCCGGACATCCGCGGCTTCAAAAAAACGCAGATCGCGGGCACGGTGTTAACCAACGTGCGCGCGGCTTCCTGTAATTGGTCGAACCGGCCGATGGTGACCCCGCCGCCGCGTCCGCCTCTGGCGCCGCCTGCGCCAGCACCCCTGCCGCCGCCCGCAGGCGGCGCGCTGAAGCTGATCGATCCCGTTGTGCCCACCGAGAACGAATTCCAGTCTTTGCCGGAAAAGGGAAACGCGAAGTTGTGCAGCGTTACCTGGGCGCCGCTGAGTTCGCCGCCGAGCTCCGGATCCCACGCCAGCGGCAGATTCTCGGCGCGGTACCCGGCCCCGTCCGGCGTGAACCGCAGCGTGCGCCGCCCGAGATCGAACAAGGTTTCCTTGCCGAGCACGCTTTCATCCAGCGTCATGACGATCAGGCCGCCCTGCGCCGTCACGGTTCCGATCGACCGGCCCGGCTCGCCCCGTCCCGGCTGGGCCTGCACCAGACCGCAGTTCAGGAAAACTCCCAGCGCGAGGAGCAAACCACTTTTGCCGCAAAACCCGCTTGACGACATCGCCGTAACTCCGCTTCGCGTCATCGCCGTAACTCCTGGTTCCCGCGACTCTTCTTTCTCTGCGCATCCGTGTCGCATTCAGAGCAGGAGGTCCGAGACACCGATAGTATACTCCCTGGCTACCAAATCAGGATTCCAGGGGCTTCCAGGACGGCGTTCTGGAGGCCGCAATCCTTTCGCTCCAAGTACACCCGGACGCCAAACTACAAGCGGGGGTCGACGCCAGTCTTCAAAAGATGAAACAGGCCTCGGGCGGCCGCAACAGGGGGTTTGAAATCGCCGCGGCCTACTACCAAGAGCGACCCCGGCTACTGGCTCCTATTGCAGCCGCCTATTCTTCTGCGTCGCCATTTCCCACCTTGAGCACGGCCAGAAACGCCTCCTGCGGAATCTCCACGCGCCCCACCCGCTTCATCCTCTTCTTGCCCTCTTTTTGCTTTTCCAGCAGTTTGCGCTTGCGGCTGATGTCGCCGCCGTAGCACTTGGCGATCACGTTCTTGCGAAGGGCGGAGATGCTCTCGCGCGCCACAATCTTGTTGCCGATGGCGGCCTGCAAGGCCACTTCAAACTGCTGGCGCGGAATCAACCGCCGCAAACGGGAAATCAGCTCCTTGCCGCGCTCGTAAGCGAAGTCGCGGTGAACGATCATGGAAAGCGCGTCCACCGGCTCGCCCGCCACCAGAACATCGAGCCGCACCATGGGCGAAATGCGATAGCCCGACAAGTGATAGTCGAGCGATGCGTAGCCGCGCGAGCAGGATTTCAAGCGGTCGTAGAAATCCATGACGATTTCGTTGAGCGGCAACTCGTAGGTCAGCATCACCCGCCCGCCGCCGATGTACTCGAACTTCTTCTGGTTGCCGCGCTTCTCTTCCAGCAGTTTGAGGATGCCGCCGATGAATTCCTCGTGCGTGATGACGAAAGCATCGATGATCGGCTCTTCGATGTGTTTGATCTCGGAGGGGTCGGGAAACTTGGTGGGATTATCCACCTCGATCACCTCGCCGGTGGTGGAAGTGATGCGGTAACGGACACCGGGGGCCGTGGTGATGAGGTCGATATTGAACTCGCGCTCCAGGCGCTCTTGCACGATTTCCAGGTGCAACAGCCCGAGAAAGCCGCAGCGGAAACCGAAGCCCAGAGCCACGGAGTTTTCGGGCTCGAAATTGAAGGCGCTGTCGTTGAGCCGAAGTTTTTCCAGGGCATCGCGCAGAAGGCCGTGCTCGTGCGACTCCACCGGGTAGAGGCCGGCGAAGACCATGGGCTTGATTTCTTCAAAGCCGGACAGCGGCTCGGCGGCGGGGTTCTCGTCGTCCACAATGGTGTCGCCGATTTTGGCGTCGGCCACCGTCTTGATGTTGGCGCACAGGAATCCGACTTCGCCGGCGGAAAGCTCGTCGCAGGGAGTTGCCTTGGGCGCCTGGTAGCCGAGGGCCTCCACTTCATAGACCTGTCCGTTGGACCAGAAGCGGATCCTCTGCCCGATGCGCAAATGGCCGTCGAGCACGCGCACCAGGATGATCACGCCGCGATAGGTGTCGAACCAGGAATCGAAGATCAACGCGCGCAGCGGCGCCGTCGGCGATCCCTTGGGGTGCGGCACCAGGTGGACGATGTGCTCCAGAATCTCGTGGACGCCGGTGCCCTGCTTGGCGCTGGTCAGTACGGCATCGCGCGCATCGATGCCGATGATGGATTCGATCTGTTCGCGAATCCGTTCGGGCTCGGCTGCCGGCAGATCGATCTTATTGATCACCGGAATGATTTCCAGATTGTGGTGAATGGCCAGATAGGTATTGGCGAGGGTCTGGGCTTCGACACCCTGGGAAGCGTCCACCACCAGCAGGGCGCCTTCGCAGGCCTGCAGGCTGCGCGAAACTTCGTAGGAGAAATCGACGTGGCCGGGGGTATCGATGAGATTCAACTGATACAGGTTGCCGTCGTCGGCGGTATAGTTGAGGCGCACGGCGTGAGCTTTAATGGTGATCCCCCGCTCGCGCTCGAGGTCCATGGTATCGAGAACCTGTGCCATCATTTCGCGTTGCGTCAGCGCGCCGGTCACTTCCAGCAGCCGGTCCGCCAGCGTGGACTTGCCGTGGTCGATGTGCGCAATGATGGAGAAATTGCGGATGAATTCGCGATCCATGCGGTGTGGGGGTGCTAAATGTGATTATCCCACAGTGGGCAAAGACGCTGGAGTGGCGGATGCTACACTGATCGATAATGTCATACAACCACATCCTGTTTGAGGTGGATGCCGGCGGGGTTGCACTGGTCACGGTGAACCGGCCGGAGAAGTTGAATGCCTTGTCGGGCGCGGTGATCGCGGATCTCCATCAGGCATTCGAACGTATTGCGGGCGAGCGCGACATTCGCGCGGCCATCCTCACCGGAGCAGGCGAAAAAGCATTTGTGGCGGGCGCGGACATTCAGGAATTGGCGGCGCTCGCCTCGCTCCAAGCGCGCGAGTTTGCGCGGCGCGGCCAGCAGGTTTTTCGCATGCTGGAGACGTCGCATAAGCCCTCGGTGGCCGCCGTGAACGGGTTCGCGCTGGGCGGCGGGCTGGAACTGGCGATGGCCTGCACGGTCCGGTTCGCGGCGGAGAATGCGCGCATGGGGCAGCCGGAAGTGAAGCTGGGAATCATCCCCGGATACGGTGGAACGCAGCGGCTGCCGCGGCTCGTGGGCCGCGGGCGCGCGCTCGAAATGCTGCTGGCGGGCGACCCGGTGACGGCGGCGGAAGCCTGGCGCATCGGCCTGGTGAACGCGGTGGTGCCCCAGGCGGAGCTCTTGAATTACAGCCGCGCGTGGCTGGGGAAAGCGCTCGCCAATGCGCCGGCGGCGCTGGGCCTGGTGATGGAAGCCGTGGACGTGGGATTGAACGCGGGCCTGGAAGAAGGCCTGCGCTTCGAGGCCGCGGCGTTCGCGGTGAGCGCGGCGACAGACGATGGGCGCGAGGGCACGCGAGCCTTCCTCGAAAAGCGGAAGCCGGCCTTCGCGGGAAAGTGATTTATGCCGAGAGTATTGGAAGGCCAACTTTCAGCGGCGGGACTGCGATTCGCAATCGTAGTGAGCCGGTTCAACAGCTTCATCACGGAGCGCCTGCTGAGCGGCGCGCTGGACGCGCTCACGCGCACGGGCGCCGGCGCGGATATGATCGACGTCATCAAGGTGCCGGGATCGTGGGAAGTGCCCATGGTGGCGGGCGAAGTGGCGCGCCAGCACCGCTACGATGCGCTGATCTGCCTGAGCGCCGTGATTCGCGGCGAGACCCCGCATTTCGATTACGTGGCGGCGGAGGCGGCCAAGGGCGTGGCGCACGTCGCCATGGAAACCGGCGTGCCGGTAGCATTCGGCGTCCTGACCACCAACACGCTGGAGCAGGCCATCGACCGCGCGGGAGCCAAGGGCGGCAACAAAGGCTTTGACGCCGCCATGACGGCGGTGGAGATGGCCAACCTGCTGCGGACGTTGCGGCAAGCCACTTAAATGGCTTCCCGGCGCAGGGCCCGCCAACGCGCGCTGCAGATCCTGTTCCTCTGGGATGCCCGCCGCCAGCCGGTGGAGGACGTCATCAACGCATACTATGACACCTTGTATTCCGAAGAGAAGCTCGCGCGCGACGAGTTTGTCGCCGATCTGGTGAGCGGCACGGTAGAGCATGTCGCGGAAGTGGACGCGCAAATTACCAGGCACGCCGAGCACTGGCGGATGGAACGGATGCCCGCGGTGGACCGGAATATCCTGCGACTGGCGGTATACGAAATGGGACGCGCGGGCACGCCGGCGGCGGTGGCCATCGACGAAGCCTTGGAGCTGGCTCGCAAGTTCTCGAACGAAGAGTCGGTGCAGTTCGTCAACGGCGTGCTGGACGCGGTGCATCGCGAACTGGCCGCGCGCTAGCCTGAAGGCCTCACGAATCGCCCTCCAGCAAATGCTGCGGCAAGTCCGTGAATTTAACGCCTCCGCCGGAATACTCAATTTTCCAGACGCGGTCAAACTGCGCGTCCGGCCATGGCGCGGGCGGGTGAGAAACGCCCAGCGCGGCGGCTAACTCAGGGATCCGTCCGTGGTGCCAGCAAAGCAGCAGGTTCTCGCCACTGTAGACCGGCTTGGAAAGCAACTCCTCCGCCAGGGCCGCATACTCTTCGTCCGCGAACCGGGAATCGATTTCCAACCGCAGCCGGCGAGCCAGCGGCTCGATGGTTTCCACCTCCCGGTTGCTATGGGCGGATTGGTGTGTGGCGAAGAGAAACCGCGGGGTATCGAAGCGGCTGGGAAACAAACGGACCAGTGCCGCGGCGCGCGCATATCCTCGGGGATTGAGGTGAGGGTCGGTTTTATCGCCGGTCTTCTCGCCATGGCGGATGAGCAGAATCTGCCGGGGTCCGGCGGCGGCACGGACCAGGACAGGCCCCATTAGTCCGAGCGCAGCGGACAGGAATTCGCGCCGGCTGGCCATCCTCCAAATCTTATCCGAACTAAGTTACGGCAGTGTGACACCACTTCGTAACCTGCGGGGCTCCGGCGCGTCTACCGATACAGGTACGGTATACTTTGAATCAGAAGGAATCATTCCCCATGGCCCGTAAGAGGCGATCCCTGTTTGCACTGCCGCTGATTGTGCTGGCTTGTTCCCTGCTCGGGGGCCTTTACGGGCCGCGCGCGCTGGGAGCCGGGGAAGCCGACTCAGCCGGCGCCAAAGACGCCAAGCTTCCAGAGGATGTGGGCTTGTTCGCCAAAGCCTTGGCGCTGGTGGAACAGAACTCCGCGGACCCGCTCATCCCCGACAAGGCACTTTACGACGGCGCGCTCCCGGGGATGATGCGAAGCCTGGATCCACACTCCAATTTCTTCGACTCGAAAGAGTACGCGCTGTTGCGGGAAGACCAGGTGGGGCACTACTTCGGCGTGGGGATGGAAGTCACCCCGCGGAATGGCAAGACCGTCGTGCTGGCGCCGTTTCCGGGTTCGCCGGCCTGGAAAGTGGGACTGCGGCCGGGCGACATTATCGTGTCGGTGAACGATAAATCGACTGAGAATCTGAATACCACCGAAGTCGCGGATTTGCTGAAGGGCCCCAGGAGCACGCTGGTCAAGGTAGTGGTTTCGCGCGAGGGCGCCGCCGACTACCTGACGTTCACGGTGGTTCGCGACGAGATCACCCGCAAAAGCGTGCAGGATGCGTTTTGGGTTCGGCCAGGCATCGCTTACGTAAAAATCCTGAGCTTCGGAGAGAACACCGCGCAGGAGTTCGAATCCACTCTGAAGAGCCTGGGAGAGAACAATATCAAGGGGCTGGTGCTGGACCTGCAAGGCAACCCCGGCGGCCTGCTGGATACCGGCGTAGCGGTGGCGGATCACTTTCTGCCTAAAGGTTCGCTGATTGTTTCTCACCACGGGCGCGAATCGCAAGAGAGAAAATACACGGCCAACAGCGGGAACCACGGCCGCGCTTATCCCATCGTGGTGCTGGTGGATCGCATGTCGGCCTCGGCGGCGGAGATTGTGTCGGGCGCGTTGCAGGATCACGATCGCGCCTGGATTCTGGGAGAAACCACGTTTGGCAAGGGCTTGGTGCAGACGGTTTTTCCGATGGCGGAGGGCACCGCTCTGGTGCTGACCACGGCGCATTTTTATACGCCCAGCGGCCGGTTGATCCAACGCGACTACAGCCATGAGTCCTTCTACGATTACTACAACCATCGCGGCGAAACCGCGCGCAATCCGCAGGACGTAAGAATGACCGACAGCGGGCGCACGGTTTACGGCGGCGGCGGAATCACGCCTGACGAGGTTTACAAGGCGCCGGCCATGGATCGGTTGGAATCGCAACTGTTCCGCAATGGACTTTTCGCCTTCACCCGCACCTACTTCGCGACGCACAGCGTCAAGCCGGACGCGGGCTGGATGCCTGACGCGACCACCATCGGCGAATTGCACGACTACCTTGTAAAGAACAACTACAACTTCACCGAGCCGCAATTCGCGGGCGATATGGATTGGATCCGGCGATATCTTGCCAAAGAGATGTATGTCTGGGTTTTCGGCAAAGACGAGAGCGACCGGATCTTTGCCCAGACCGACCCGGAAGTAGCCAAGGCCGTGGAGTTGATGCCGAAGGCCGAGGCCCTGACCGAGGCGGCCCGCAAGGTGATCGCGCAACGCCTGGCTCCCCGGCAATAAGCTCCCACGCTTCGCACCGAGCCGCGACTTTGTCGCACGACCGTAAGGGAGCGGAGTTCCGGACTACGCCACTGAACTTGGTAACATCGTAGGTTGAATCCCAATCCACAAATCATCGTTCTGGACGCGGGGGGCCAGTATTGCCACCTGGAGGCGCGCAAGGTGCGCGACCTGGGCGTTTATGCGGAAGTGCGCGAGAGCGAAACTCCCGCGGCGGAGCTGCGCGGCGCCAAAGGGCTGATCGTTTCCGGGGGGCCGCGCAGCGTTTACGACCCGGGAAGCCCAACCGTGGATCCGGCCATCTTCGCAAGCGGCCAGGCGGTGCTGGGCATCTGCTACGGTCAACAGGTGATGGCTCACCTGCTCGGCGGCAAAGTTCACAAAGGCATTAAGGGCGAGTATGGCCTCGCGACACTCGAACTGCAAGAGACCGCCGACCCGATGTTCGCCGGGCTCGGCGGGCGGCAGCAGATCTGGATGAGCCATCGCGACGTCGTGGAGACGGTGCCGGAAGGCTTCCAGGTGGCCGGGCATACCGATACGTGCGCGGTGGCCGCCATGGCATCCTCCGCACGCAAGCTCTACGGCGTACAGTTTCACCCCGAGGTAGTTCACAGCGTGCGGGGCCAGCAGTATCTGTCGAATTTCGTATTCCGGGTGTGCGGCTGCGAGAAGGATTGGGACCCGCGGCGCCGCGTGCCTCTGATCGAGCAGGAGATTCGCGATTGCGTAGGCCGCCGTAAAGTCTTCTTCTTCGTGAGCGGCGGGGTGGATTCCTGTGTGGCGTTCACCCTGGCGCGGCGCGCGCTGGGGCCCGAGCGCGTGCGCGGCGTATACGTGGACACGGGACTGATGCGCGAAGGCGAAACCGATTTCGTGCGCAGCATCGCGGGCCTGGAAGTGGAGGACGCGCAGCGCGAATTCCTGGCGGCGCTCGAAGGCGTCACCGAGCCCGAGCGCAAGCGGCACGTCATCGGAGAAGAATTCGTGCTGGTGCAGGAGCGCGTGATGGAGCGGCAGGGCCTCATGAACCAGGACTGGATGCTCGGCCAGGGAACCATTTATCCGGATACCATCGAATCGGGCGGAACGGCCAAGGCGGCCCTCATTAAAACCCATCACAACCGCGTGGCCGGGATTCAAAAGCTGATCTCGAGCGGGCGCATCGTGGAGCCGCTGAGATCTTTTTACAAAGATGAAGTGCGCGAAGTGGGGCGGGAGCTGGACCTGCCGGTGGAGTTGCTGGACCGGCATCCCTTCCCCGGCCCCGGCCTCGCCATCCGGTGCTTGTGCTCGGATCGGAATGCCGCGGTAGAGGCAACCGCCGACGGCTGGTTGATCCCGGTGCGGAGCGTGGGAGTGCAGGGGGATGAGCGCAGCTATAAGCCGGTGCTGGCCATCGATGCGGTCGACATGGCGCGCGCCACGGAACTGACCAACCGGCTCTCCTGCATGAACCGCGTGATGGCGGGCGTGCGGACCCGCCTGGCGGTGAGCGCCATGCGGGTGCGGGCCTGTTCACTGACGGCCGAGCGCATCGAGCGGCTGCGCCGGGCCGACGGCATCGTGCGGCGGCTGTCGCACGAAAGTGGATACGACCGGCGGGTCTGGCAGTTTCCCGTGATTCTCATCCCCTTAGGGACGGAAGAGGCTCCCGACTCCGTGGTGCTGCGGCCCGTGGATTCGGTGGATGGCATGACGGCCCAATCGATCGGAATGGATCCGGAACTGCTGGCACGGATGTGCGCCGAACTCCTCACCGATAGGGGCGTGGCCGGCGTGTTTTACGATTTAACGCACAAGCCGCCTGGCACCATCGAATGGGAATGAGCTCGGCTTCAATGACCGCTACTTCGACGGTGCGGACAGCTTCACTTCCACGCCGGCTTCCTGGTTGAGGCGCGCGGTCAAATCGCGATCGACCAGGGTGAGCGACACTTGGTTGTGCGTGTTTCCTGCCGTGAAGTAGTGCAGCGTGTCGCCATCCACCCAATAGGCCACCGCCGCATAAATGGTGTGGTCCTTGTACGCAATCAGGTAGTGGGAGGGCTCGCTCACGGGAGCGGCCTCCTCGGCAGCCTGCGGAGCGGTTGGCGCGGGATTCGGGTTGTCGGTAGTGGCGCCGGGATAGTAGTTGTTGATGATGACCGGAACCGGCGTCTGCGGCGGCGGCATGACGATGGTGATGTTGGGCTGTTGCTGCTGCGGGTAATCGGGCAGCGCCTGCGTGGCGATGTAGGACGAATCGTAGTATCCGCCGATGTAAACGGGATATGCGATAAGGCTCGAACCACGCGCGGCCGGGATGCCGCGATTGTTCTGGCCGGGCACAATCAAATGCACTCCGCCGCCGCCGGGGTTGACCACGCTGGGAGTGATGCGGGTAGTCCCAGGCAAATTGCCGGCGGGATGAACCACGCTGCCGGCGGTGCCGCGGAGAACCGGTTGGCCGCCCTTCTGTGCCGACAGGCCGGCCGCCAGGAAAAGCGAAAAAGAAATCGCGCCAAGAGTCCGCATGGCATGCCCCCTGATCGCATTGTACTCCGGAAAGCCCATGGCCGGACGAAGCTACTGTTTCCGGGCGGGCGCAAGAGGAACTGCGGGCCCGGCCGCGACGGGATGCGCCTTATCGTACAGGCGCACGATGTCGCTGGTAATGTCGATGCCGGGGGCTGCCCAGAGAACCGGACTCTGCTGGGGGCTTACGTCCAGTACGATTGCCAAACCGTTATCGAGGGCGAACTGTTCGATCACCCCCACCAGCTTTTCGCCCAGGGTCTGTAAGAGGGTGCCTTGTTCCTCATCCACCTGGGACTGGATGTCTTCGCCCAGGCGCTTCAACTCGGTGTACCGGGCGTCGATGGTCTGGTTGAGTTCCCCCTTGGCGGCAGCGCTCATGGTGGCTGCGCCGCGCTTGAGACGGTCACGGAGAGCCTGCAGCGCGGCCTGCTTGCTTTCGAAGTCCCGCCGTTTGGGGTCGTACTTGGCAGCCAGAGCGGCGGCCGCCTTTTGGCCTTCCTGGGTGCTGACGATGGCGTTCTGGGCGAAGATCGTGGCGATCCTGGTGGGCAGCGCCGGTGGCGGGGACGCAACCGGGGCTGGAACCACAGCCGGGGGTACAGTTGCAGCGGGCGGCTGGCCCTGGCTGAACGCCAGGGCCGCCATGGCAGCCAACATCGCGGGTAACACCACCGCGCGCGTCATTTGCCGTTACTGCTTCTTGACAGGCGGCGTGGCCGGCGGCGTGGCCGGCGCCTTGGCCGGAGGCTTGGCCGGGGCTTCCTCTTTCACCGGGTGCACCTGGTCATACAGCTTCACCATGTCCTCGGTGATCCAGGTGGCGGCGGCGGCCCAAAGAACGGGAGACTGCTGGTCGCCATAATTCAACACCACGGCGTAGCCGTTCTGAATGGCGTACTGCTGGATGAGAGCACCCATTTTGGATTGCAATTCCTGGCCAACCTTGGCGTCGTCGGTCTCCATCTCGGCCTGGGCGTCTTCGCCAAAACGTTTGAGAGCGGTGCCCTTGGCCTGAATATCGGCGGCCAGCTTCTTCTGGGCTTCATCGCTCATGGTGGCCCGGCCGTTATTCAACTGATTGGTCAGCGCCTCGATCTCTTGGTTCCGCTTGTCGTATTCGGCCTTTCTGGGCGCGTACTTGTTGTTGATTTCCGTGGCGGCTTTCTGCCCTTCCTTGGTGCTGGCGATGGCCTGTGCCATGTTGATGATCGCGATCTTGGTAGGGATCGCGGCCGGGGCAGCCGGCGGCTTGGCCTGGGTTTGCGTCTGCGCGAAGGCCGAGGAAGCAAACCCCAAAAGGAACGTTGTTAGAACTACTGAACTCTTCTTCAAGCTGAAACTCCTGAATGTGAAAATACTACCATACTGACGACAGGGGCCTTAGAACGTCCTGCCGATGGTGAACTTGAACAGTGTCCGTCTCTCGAAGAACGGATAGGCCTGCCCGTAGGTTGCGACGGAATTGAGGAACGTGGCATTGTTGGGAAAAGCCGCCTTGTCGGCCACAATCGGTGGCTGCAGGTACTCGCGCACGACCGACGGATTGTAAGCGAAATAGACTCGGAACGGAGCGTTGACCACAGGCAGCATGACCTGCAGCTCGAGCCCCGTGGAAACGCGGATCTTTTGCGTGCCGGGCGCGATCTTCACGCGTCCGTCAAATCCAGCCTCGGGGAACCCACTATTCAAATCGCTGGTGCGTGAGCCGGCCAGCACGAGCTGGTTGGGCAGCAGGATCTTGTCCAGCCCGGCATCCGTGAACGGCGCCAGGATCACGGTATTGCCTATGATCGGAATGCGGTATTCGAAATTGCCTATGATGCGAGTATCGCCTCCGGGTGTGACGAGCTGATAAATCGGGACCGTCATGTAGACCGGACTGGAGGTAATGGCGCCATTGGAGATGATCTTCTGAGTCCGCGCGCTGCCGTCGGCATTGTACACCTGGACCTGGGCCGAAGAGGGGACGAAGCCGATGGGCGTGATGCCCCAGATTTCGAAACCACGGACATCCTGCTCACCGCCGATGAAGCCGCGGGAGTACGGCGGAATCAGCTTGCCATCGTAACCGGTGGTCATGGTGGCCAGCATGTGGAACGCCAGAACGTGCGTCCTGTGCCACGGGACCACGTGGAAATACTTGGCATCGATGGAGGGCTGCACGGTATCCACATTGCCGCCGAGGACGCTGCCGGCGAAGGCCGTGCTGATGAACAGGCTCCTGCCGCCGGTGGGATTAATGGGATGGTTCACAGTATTGTACTGATACGAAGGCGTGATAGTGGAGGTGTGGATGCCGTCGAGCGCATTCGGACCGGAGACGCCGCTGAAATTGATGTATTGGAAGTAATTGTCGGCGGCGGTGGTCAGAGTCTTGATGGTGGAGATATCGTAGCCGTAGGTGAGGGACAGGCGGGCCATACTCTTGCGTAGCGGGTAGCTGGCCGAAACGTTGAACCCATGGCTGTTCTGAATGTAATTGAGCAGGTTTTGCGAGCCGAGAGCATTATACAGGCCGATGAGATTCTGCCCGGCCAGAATGGAGGCCTCGCGGCCCTGATTGAAGTCGAAGCGGCGCAAATAGACGACGAAACCCAACTGCAGGGGACGATCTAGGAAATACGGCTCGGTGAAGCCGAAGCTGGCGTCGCGCGATCGTGTGCCGAGCTGGGCTGAGAGCGACAGGGTTTCACCGAGGCCCAGGAAGTTGTTGGTGGAGTAATTGAAACCCACGAAGCTTCCGGCGATACCCGAAACGCCACCGTTCAGGCCGATGGAATTCTTGCCGCGCTCTTTCACCTTGAGGGTGATATCGACGGTGTCCGACCCGGGATTGCGGCGAATGTCGACTGAGTCCTCTTTCTTGAGCATTTCGAAATAGCCAAGCTGGTTGAGGCGTAGAATACTGACGTCCAACATCTGGGTATTGAAGATGTCGCCTTCGTCCAGTTGGAATTCTCGCCGGATCACCTTGTCACGGGTGGTGGTGTTGCCGGAGAACTCGATGCGGCGCACAAAGAACTGCTTGCCTTCGTCGGCGGTGATGGTCAGATCGATCTGGTCGGTGTCCGGAATGACCTCCTCGCTGGGTTCTGGGGCGAAATCCCAGTAACCGAGCAAGCCGTAATACTTGCGCATATCCTCCAGGCCCTTACGGAACTTCTCGGTGGAGAAGGTGTCGCCCACGCGCATGCGTAAAAAGCCGATCAGCACCTGGGGATCGCGGAACACTTTGACACCGACGAAATTCACGGCGTGGAGGTGGTACAGACGACCCTCTTCGATGGGCATCTTGACATCCGCGAAGATGCCGAGGTTGTTCGGCTTGATGAGCGGCAGGCGCCATCCTTCGCCGCCGCGCAGAACGATCTTGATGGAGGGTTCCAGAGTCTGCGCCCGGAAGTAGCCCTTGTCGTTGTAAGCTTCCCGGATCTTCGAGAGGTCGTAATCCAGTTTCTCGGTATCGAAAGTCTTGGCAAACACGTCTTCCAGGATCACGGAATGCGGAATGCCATAGGGTTTGAGTTCCTTCATCTGCGAGCGGACCCAGCGGCTGTTGAAGGAATTGTTGCCGGTGAAAGTCAGGTCTCCGACCTTGACTTTGGGACCTTCATTGACCACGAAGGTCAGCGCCAGAGAAGTCGGCGGAATCTGTTCGATCTGCGGCTCGACGGTGGCATACTGGTGGCCGCGCTCCGCCTCGTAATCCTTGAGGACGCTGGCGGCGTACTGCACTTTGCCGGGATCGTACTGCTGCTCCACGGTGAGGCCGACCTTACGTTCTTTGAAGCGGTCGAGAATCTCGGACTCGCTGACGGACTTATTGCCCGCGTAATGGATGGAACGGATCACACGGCGCTCGGTGACCACGAAGCGGATCAGGAGGCCCTCCGGATCCGGCTCCGTTTCGAGGCGGATGTCGTCGAAGCGCCCCGTATTCCATAGCAGCATGAAGTCGCGGCGAAGGATCTCTTCGTTGAAGATGTCGCCCTTCTTGGTATAAATCTGGGCCCTGAGGGTGTCCTGGGGCACGCGCCGGGCGCCGCGGAACTCGACGCCGGCGATTACCATGCCGCTGAGGGACTGCGGGAGGACGGGCGCGGCGGCGGGAGCTTCCAGTTTCGGAGCCGTCTGCTGCTGTTGCTGATCCTGCTGGGCGGGCGTAACGCTCTCAAACGGATTCGTGGGAGTGGTGGGCTTGGCTGGCGGTTGACCAGGCGGAGTGGTCGGCGGTTGTTGCTGCTGGGGTGGTTGAGCGGGAGGAGTAGTGGGCGGTTGTTGTTGCTGGGGCGGCTGCTGTTGCGCGGCCCACATCAAGGGCACACAGAAGCAGGCCGCCGCTACAACCGCGCGGACGTGCCGGAAGAAGCTCATTGAAGCGTACCTTTCCACTCTGCGCTCATTAAGTGACGTTGGATCACGGATACTGTTTCACTCGCGACAGCCGAATTCGAAGACGATTAAGGCTTTATTTTAGCGGATCTTCGTGGCAGGCAACAACGAGTGTAGCAGGCCACAGGTGTGAAGCGGGGGCACGGGGTTTCCACAGGCTGTTACAGCCCGCCGCCACAAAACGGGGACTGCTACCAATTCCCGCCTTTGGAATTGGATAGCTCTCCCCGGTTTGCCCCGACGCGCTGCCCTACCCGGAAGCCCCGGGGCAGTGGGGCGGGTGGCGAAGGAAGCGGGTGGGCCGTCCGGCCAGCATGGCGGGCCAATCGACCTGTTCCGCGAAGAGGCGCCCGGCGGCTTCCAGTTCGCCGATGCGGGTGACGTCGTCGAGGGCGATATCCTCGGCCAGTAGCGGGTCCAGGCGGTAGAGCAAGGCGCTGGGATAGTGCCGCGCGACGAGCTGGGTCTGCTGTTCTTCGGGGGCATGCAGCACGGTGTCGACCACCCAGTTGAGCCAGGACAGGATGAAGTGCGGGTCGGAGCGTTCCCGGATGCGGCCGGTGCCGAAGGAAACCACCGTAGTCTCGGCGGGGCGATAGCCCTGGCTGAAGCAGAAAGCTTCGACGCAGGCCTGGTAGACGGGGTTGCCGGTGACCCCCACACCGCCATCCACCAGCTTGCCGTTCACCGGGTAGCCCATCGGCCAGGAATCGAAGTAAGTGGGTGCGGCGGCGCTGGCGGTGGCGCAATCCAACAGGCCCAGGCCGCCCGTGGTGCCGGCGTTGTTGGGATTGTTCTTCACGAAGTACCAGGGCTTGGCGTCGGAGAGATGGATGGCCGGCAGCAACAGATCGACGGGGGAATCATTCAGGCACCACGAAGCCGCGGCGCCGAACTCACTTTCCAGCACGCGGCGGAGGTTCGAGATGTTCGACTTGTGGCCGATGACAACGCGTCGGATCTCGTTCCACGGACTCCGTGGGCTGAAGATCTCGCGGGTGCGGTCGCGGTAGAGCGCCACCATTTGCGTGGCGGGAAGCCCGGCGGCGACGGCGGCGGCAAGCAGTGCTCCCGTGGAAGTGCCGGCGACGAAGGAGAAAGTCTCCCGCGCCGGGCGGCCCGTGAGTTCTTCGAGGCGGGCGAGGGCCAGCGCGGGGACAATGCCGCGAACACCGCCGCCATCGATCGACAGGAGAAAACGGCGCGCCATTTCCACCTACACCGCAACGGCCGTCCGAATGAACTGAACGATGGCGTCCAGCGAGGCGCCCGGTTGGAACACGGCGGCAACCCCTTGCTTCTTGAGCGTCTCGGCGTCCTCATCGGGGACGATGCCGCCGAGAATCACCTTGACGTCGGACATATCGTGCTCGCGGAGCAGTTCGAGGACCCGTGGCACGATGGCATTGTGGGCGCCCGAGAGAATCGACAGGCCGATTACCTGGACGTCTTCCTGGAGGGCGGCATTGACAATCATTTCGGGGGTTTGGCGCAATCCGGTGTAGATCACTTCCATGCCGGCATCGCGCAGCGCGCGCGCGATTACCTTCGCGCCGCGATCGTGGCCGTCCAACCCGGGCTTGGCCACCAGGACTCGAATGGGGGTTTGCATGGCTTCAGGTCTGGGTGCTTTCAAATTTTTGCATAGCCTCAGGTTTGCATCATTTCAAAGCCGCGTGGTTTCCTGGTACGCGCCGAAAACCCCCCGCAGAGAATCGCAAATTTCTCCCAAAGTAGCGTAGGCGCGTACGGCGTCCACCAGGTAGGGCATCGTGTTCTCGGTTCCCTCGGCGGCGCGCTTCAGCGCATCGAGGGTTTTTATTACGCGGTTGCGATCGCGCCGTTCGCGCAGGGCCGCCAGTTTCTGCTCCTGGTGCCGGGCTGAGCCTTCATCGATCTGCAGGAGCTCGATGGGCTGATCGTCCGACTGGAAGCGGTTGACGCCCACCACGGTGCGCTCGCCGGCTTCCACTTCGCGCTGATAGCGGTAGCTGGCGTCGGCGATCTCGGTTTGCGGGAAGCCGGCTTCGATGGCGGCGATCATACCGCCCATGTCGTCGATTTGCCGGATGTACCGATGGGCGGCGGCCTCGGTTTCGAGCGTAAGCTTCTCCAGGAAGTAGCTTCCGCCCAGTGGATCGGGTGTGGCGGCGACGCCGCTTTCGTATGCCAGCACCTGTTGGGTGCGCAACGCGATGGTGACGGCGTGCTCGCTGGGAAGGGCGTAGGCTTCGTCGAGCGAGTTGGTGTGCAGGGATTGCGCGCCGCCCAGCACGGCGGCCATGGCCTGCAGGGCCGTACGGACCACGTTGTTGTAGGGCTGCTGCCAGGTGAGCGAGCAACCGGCGGTCTGGGCATGGAAGCGGAGCTTCAGGCTGCGCTCGCTCGACGCGCCATAGCGGTCGCGCATCACCGTAGCCCATATTTTCCGGGCCGCGCGATACTTGGCGATTTCCTCGAAGAAATCGCTGTGCGCGTTGAAAAAGAAACTGAGGTGCGGGGCGAATTCGTCGACCGCCATGCCGCGTTCGAGCGCCCAATCGACGTACTCCAGGCCGTCGCGGAGCGTGAAGGCCAACTCCTGCACCGCCGTGGAACCGGCTTCGCGGATGTGGTAGCCCGAAATCGAAATGGGATTAAAGCGCGGAACGTGTTGCGCCGCGAACTCGATGGTGTCGGTGACCAGCCGCATGGAGGGGCGCGGCGGGAAGATGTATTCCTTCTGCGCGATGTACTCTTTGAGGATGTCGTTCTGCAGCGTGCCGGAGAGGCTCGCCCAATCCACGCCCTGCTGCTCGGCGACGGCCAGATACATGGCCCACAGCACGGACGCGGGCGAGTTGATGGTCATGGAGACGGTGACATCGCCCAGCGGAATCCCGCGGAAGAGAATCTCCATGTCCTCCAGCGATGAAATGGCCGCCCCGCACTTGCCCACTTCGCCTTGCGCCATGGCGTGGTCGGCGTCGTAACCCATCAGAGTGGGCAGGTCAAAGGCCACCGAGAGGCCGGTCTGGCCCTGCGCCAGCAGGTAATGATAGCGGCGGTTGGTCTCTTCCGGTGTGGCGAAGCCCGAAAACTGGCGCATGGTCCAGAGCTTGCCGCGGTACATGTCGCGGTGGATGCCGCGCGTGTAGGGGAAGTCGCCGGGGGCAGCCAGGTCGCGCGCGGGATCGAATCCGTTCAGCGCGTCAGGGCCGTAGAGCGGCTCTATGGGCACGCCGCTAATCGATGTAAACTGTCGTTCGGCGGTTTTCATCTTGATCCCAACCTCGCTCCCAGCTACCGTTTATCTTATACCGGTTTGAACTGGTCGACGAAAGAGCACAAGCATGACACGTTCGCGAATTCTTCTTGCTGTCGTTCTGCTGCCGGGGCTGGCTGCGGCGGATTCGTTGCCGCTCCGGCAGGGGTGGATGATTCGATCATCCGCCGGAATGACGGAGTCGGGCGCCGTACTCTCCACCACATCTTACCAAGCGGATGGATGGCACAGCGCCACGCTGCCTTCCACCGTGCTGAGCGCGCTGGTGCGGGACAAGGTATACCCGGACCCCTACGTCGCCATGAATTTGCGGCAAATTCCAGGAACCACATATGGCATCGGCCTGAACTTTTCGAACTCGGCCATGCCGGAGGACAGCCCGTTCGCCAAGTCATGGTGGTACCGCACGGAATTTCGGGTCCCCGCGGGCTATAAAGGCAAGACCGTCTGGCTGGGATTCGACGGCATCAATTTCCGCGCCAACGTGTGGCTGAACGGGAAGCAGATCGCAAGCGCCGCCGAGATGGCGGGGGCGTGGCGGCTGTTCGAATTCGATGTGACCGCCGAGACCAACACCGCCGGCGCGAATGCGCTGGCGGTTGAAGTTTTCGCGCCGACGCCGCATGACCTGGGCATCACTTTTGTGGACTGGAACCCGCTGCCACCGGACAAGGACATGGGTCTATGGCGCGACGTGCACATCAGCGCGACTGGCCCGGTCGAGATCCGCTTTCCCAGCGTCGTGACGCACTTGAATTCGCCCGCCAACGATGTGGCACAACTCACGGTGCGGGCTGAGCTGACCAGCGCGGCCGACCGCCCGGTGGAGGGAGACCTGAAGGGGACCATCGGCAAGCTGGCATTTTCGCAGCACCTGCGCCTCGATGCGCATGAGACGCGCGTGGTCCACGCGGCCCTGAAAGTGGAGAATCCGGAATTGTGGTGGCCGGCGCAGGTGGGACCACAGACGCTGCAGTCGCTCGACCTGCGGTTCGAAGTGGGCGGTAAGCTGTCGGACTCGAGCTCGACGCGCTTCGGCATCCGCGAAGTCACTTCCGAGATCGACGCCAAAGGCCACCGCCTCTTCCACGTGAATGGCAGGAACATCCTGATCCGCGGCGCGGGTTACACCTTTGACATGCTGCTGAACGGAACCCCGGAGCGCCAGGAGGCCGAGCTGCAGTACGTCCGCGACATGAACCTCAACGCGGTGCGCTTCGAAGGCAAACTGGAAGACGACCACTTCCTGGACCTGGCCGATCGGTACGGCATCCTGGTGCTGGCGGGCTGGTGCTGCTGCGATCACTGGGAGAAATGGCCGCAGTGGGAAACCGCAGACGAAGCCATCGCGGCGGCTTCGCTGCGCGACCAGTTGCGGCGGCTGGCACGGCACCCCGCGGTGTTCGACTGGCTGTACGGCAGCGACAATCCCCCGCCCCCGAAAATCGAACAAATGTACCTGGACATCATCCAGGAAGTGGAATGGCCGAACCCGTACCAGTCCTCGGCCACAGCCAAGAAAACTCCCGCCGGTGAAACCGGCGTCAAGATGACGGGACCGTATGAGTACGTGGCGCCATCCTACTGGACGCTCGATACCACGCGCGGCGGTGCGCACGGATTCAACACCGAGACCAGCCCGGGGCCGGCGCCTCCGCCCATCGAGACGCTGCGCGCGATGCTGCCGGCGGAGCATCTTTGGCCCATCGATGCCTGGTGGAATTACCACGCCGGCGGCGGGCAGTTCAAGGACATTCACGTCTTCACCGAAGCGCTCAACGCGCGCTACGGCGCCGCGAACTCGGCGGAAGAGTATGCGCGCAAGGCGCAGATGATGTCCTATGAAGGCGAGCGCGCCATGTTCGAAGCCTTTGGGCGCAACAAGTACACCGCCACCGGCGTGATCCAGTGGATGCTGAACAATGCGTGGCCGGGCCTGATCTGGCATCTCTACGATTGGTATCTTCGCCCCGGAGGCTCGTATTTCGGCGCCAAGAAAGCCTGCGAACCGCTGCACGTGCAGTATTCCTACGACGACCGCAGCGTGGTGGTGGTCAATTCCTATTACCAGCCGTTCGCCAACATGAAGGTGGTGGCGCGCGTGCTGAACCTGGACATGACCGAGAAGTTCATCCGGGATGTGAAAGTGGATCTCCAAGAGGACAGCAGCACGCGCGCTCTGACGCTGCCGGAAATCGAGGCCTTGAGCTCTACCTACTTTGTGAGCCTGGAGCTGCAGGACCCATCGGACCATCCGGTGAGCCGGAACCTCTACTGGCTTTCCACGAAGGCCGAGACGCTCGACTGGGAAAAATCCACTTGGTACGTGACGCCCACCAAAACCTTCGCCGATTACACGGCGCTGAATGCTCTGCCGCAAGCCGAGTTGCGGGTAGCGGCGCAATCCAAGCCGGGCGAAACCACGGTTACGCTGATCAACGCCGGGAAAGCCCTCGCGTTCGGCGTGCACCTCAAAGTGAAAAAAAGTGCGGATGGCGATGAAATCCTGCCCGTCCTCTGGGAAGACAACTACTTTTCACTGTTGCCCGGCGAGACCCGCGAAGTGACCGCAACCTACAACCCGCGAGACCTGGGACAAGCCAAGCCCGCAGTGGAAGTCGAAGCCTGGAACCGCAAGCCCCTCGTCGTGAAATGAAGGTCAGTGGGACCGGCCTCCTGGCCGGTCACTGGAGTTTCTACATTCTTCAAGCCCCGTCAAGACCAACTGGTAGCGCCGGCGGTCTTGCCGCCGGTGTCTTGCTAGTGCTTGACCATCGCCACTCTTCGGGACACGCCCCTTGTCGTCTGTCCAGCCGCCCCGTGCAAGCGCCATCGCCCTTGCCAAATCCGTTTCTGATACTATTCCAATCGTATGAAGTCACTCCGTATCTCTCTGTTGATTGTCTTTCCGCTGCTCCTCGCATCCCAGCCGGCGGATTTGTTTCGGGACTTGCGGTTCCGCCTGGTGGGACCGTTCCGTGGCGGCCGTGTAGTAGCCGTCACTGGCGTGCCTTCGCAGCCCAACGTTTACTACTTCGGCGGCGTGGGCGGAGGCATTTGGAAAACCACCGATGGCGGCGGCACGTGGCTGCCGGTTTCCGACGGACAGTTGAAGACCAGCTCGGTCGGCGCGATTGCGGTGGCCGATTCGGATCCCAACGTGGTCTACGCCGGGATGGGCGAATCCTGCGTGCGCGGCAACGCGTCGAACGGCGACGGCGTTTATAAGTCCGTCGACGGCGGCAAGACGTGGCGCAACGTGGGGCTCGAGGACAGTCAGACCATCGGCGCGGTGCGCGTCCATCCAAAGAATCCCGACATCGTATACGTGGCCGCGTTGGGCCATTTGTGGGGCCCCAACGACATGCGCGGGGTCTACCGCTCCACCGACGGCGGCGCCAACTGGAAACAGGTACTGACGCGCGGGCGCGACGCGGGAGCCGTCGATATCGCCATGGATCCCGGTAACCCGCGCGTGCTCTACGCCAGCTTCTGGCAGGTGCGGCGCAACCCCTACCACTTCGACAGCGGCGGGCCCGGTAGCGGCCTGTTCAAATCCACCGACGGCGGCGACACCTGGACCGACATCTCGCACGCGCCGGGCTTGCCGCGCGGCGTGGAAGGCCGTATCGGTGTCACGGTTTCGCCGGCCAACCCGGAGCGCGTTTGGGCGCTGGTGGAAGCGGCCGACGGCGGCGTATTCCGTTCCGACAACGCGGGCCGCACCTGGACCAAGGTGAACGAACAGAACATCCTGCGCCAGCGCGCCTGGTATTACAGTCACATTTTCGCCGATCCGCAAAACGGCGATACGGTCTACGCGCTGAACACCGGCATGTACCGTTCGATTGACGGGGGCCGAACGTTCACGGCGATTCGCACGCCGCACGGGGACAATCACGACCTGTGGATCGCGCCCGACAATCCGCAGCGCATGATCGAGAGCAACGATGGCGGCGCCAACGTCACCTACGACGGCGGCCGCACCTGGTCCACCATCAACAACCAGCCGACCGCGCAGTTTTACCGCGTCGCGCTGGACAACGATTTCCCGTACAACATTTACGGCGCGCAGCAGGACAATTCCACCGTGCGCACCGCCAGCCGGACCGCCGGCGGCGGCATCACCGACCACGACTGGTACGACGTGGGCGGTGGCGAAAGCGGTTGGATTGCGCCCGACCCGCGCGATTCGCAAATCGTCTATGCCGGAAGCTACGACGGGCTGCTGACCCGCCAGGACCACCGCACCGGGCAGAGCCGCGACATCAACGCTTGGCCCGACAACACCATGGGCTACGGCGCCGAAGCCATGAAGTACCGCTTCCAGTGGAGCTACCCCATCGCCTTTTCACCGCACGATCCCAAGACCCTCTACATCGGCGCCAATGTTTTGCTCAAGACCACCAACGAAGGGCAGAGCTGGGAGGTGATCAGCCCCGACCTCACGCGCAAGGACAAATCGAAGCTCGGCACGTCGGGTGGACCGATCACGCAGGACAACACCAGCATCGAGTATTACTGCACGATTTTTACGTTTATGGAATCGCCCGTGGCTAAGGGCGTGATTTGGACCGGCTCCGACGACGGCCTGGTGCATGTGACGCGCGACGGCGGCAAGAACTGGAGCAACGTGACTCCCAAAGACATGCCGGAATGGATCCAGATCAACTCCATCGACGCCTCGGCGCACGATGCCGGAACGGCCTACGTGGCAGCCACCATGTATAAGTCCGACGACTTCCGGCCGTATCTCTACAAGACCACCGATTACGGGCAGACGTGGAAAAAGATCGTCAACGGAATCCCCGCCGGCTCCTTCACGCGCGTGGTGCGCGAAGATCCCAACCACAAAGGCCTGCTGATCGCCGGCGCAGAATTCGGCCTTTACATTTCCTACGACGCCGGCGAAAACTGGAAACCCTTCAATCTCAATATTCCGGTAACGCCCATCACCGACGTGGCGTTTCACAAGCGCGACCAGGAACTGGTGGTGGCCACGCAAGGCCGGGCTTTCTATGTGCTCGACGATGTGCCGCTGCTCTATCAGTTGACTGACAGCGTCTCGACCGAAGATGCTCGCCTGTTCCAGCCGAAATCCACGTATCGTTTCGGCGGCGGGGGTCGCGGCGGCGGGGGCGGCCGCAATACCGCGCCGGTGGGCGAGAATCCGGCCGGCGGCGCTGTGATCAACTATTGGCTCAAAGCCCGGCCGCGAGGCGAAGTTACTCTGGAACTCCTGGATAGCGCCGGCAAGACGGTCAACCAGTTTTCGAGCCGCGCGCCCGCCATGCCGCAAGGCCCGCCGCCGGAAGAAGAGGATTTCCGCACGCCACCGGCCCCGCGCGTCACCGCAACGGCCGGCATGAACCGCTTTGTGTGGAACCTGCGCTACCCCGACGCCGCCAGCTTCCCCGGCATGATCCTGTGGGCCGGCAGCCTCACCGGACCGCGCGTTCCGCCGGGCACCTACACTGTCCGCTTGACCGTGGATGGCAAAACGCAAAGTCAGACCTTCGAGGTGAAGAAGGACCCGCGCCTCACCACCACGCCGGAAGAATACACCAAGCAAGTGACGCTGGCGCTGCAGATTCGCGATAAGCTATCGGACACCAACGAGGGCGTGATCCGCATCCGCGAAGTGCGCAAGCAGCTCGACGAATATGCCCGCCGCGACGACCAACGCGTGGCCGACGCCGCCAAGGCGCTGACCCAGAAGCTGACCGCGGTGGAAGAGGAACTGTACCAGACCAAAAACCGCGCCAGCGAAGATCCGCTCAACTTCCCCATCAAGCTGAACAACAAACTGGCGCACGTCCTGGGCCTGGTGGAAGGCTCGGACAACCAGCCGACGCAGCAATCCTACATGGTCTACGAAGATCTGGCCACGCGCGTGAACGGCCAGCTAACGGCGCTCGACGCTCTGATGACCAGCGATCTGGCCGCCTTCAACAAGCTGATCCACGATTCGAACGCGCCGGCGGTCCAGGCGCCGCCGAAGAAGCAGTAGCGCGCAACCAGCAGCCAGGCACCGGGTCGCCTCAGCGAGGCGCGCACAACTGGAGCGGGCCCTTGGTTCTAAGCGAATTGAAACTGCCCTCGCGGGCTGCCCATTGCACCACCATGATCTGAGCCCGCGTGAAGCCGAACTTCTTCTCGGTGGGGTTCATCATGCTCACCTGGCAATCGTACCGGAGCACGCGAGTGCCAGAGGGCGGCGAAATTTCCCGCCCGTCCCGCTATCGCCTTCGGCTGATTGGTGGGAAGAAGCAAATCGCCGCGTTTCAGGATGTCCTCTTTCCTTCCCTCCTGTCGGGTATCACCACAGTATCAAAAGATATAAAGGTCTTAAGATACTTGAACACGAAAACCAAATTGGTGTATATCTTGCTCGTCGGCCTATTATGTGGGGCTGCGTGGAAGGAGACAGTCATGAAGAAGTACATGTCGTTGGCGATTGCGGTCGCGTTGCTGCCCGGGATTCTTTCGGCACAGCCCCGCCGTGGGATCCCGCCGGGGCCGGAACGGGTAGGCAACATCTCGCGTGTCATCGCCGACTGCGAGAGCCGCACCAACGAGTTCAAGAGATCGTTGCGGGCGGCGTTGGACCGCAGTTCGCTCAACAACACCAATCGTGAGGATGAACTGAATCGGGATGCCAACCGGCTGGAACAGGCGATGAACAGAGTCCGCGAGTCCTGGAACCTCGAGCATGACCCTTCCAGGACGCGCCGCCCCGTGGGGGACGCAATTGCCGCCGGCCAGAGTATCAACAGAACCATGATCAGGCGGCGGCTGGATCCCGAGGTCCAGCGCCAATGGGACATCGTGCGCGGAGAATTGAACCGCCTGGCCGAAGCGTTCGAGCTTCCGAAAATTCGTTGGTAAGCGCCATGCGAGCGACAACTCTTGCTGTGGTCCTGATCGCAGGATCGGTTCCAGCTTCCCTGCCCGCCACGCCCGAGGGTCAAAGTCAAAAGCTCAATATCGAACAGCAACTGCAGTCGCAGTATCCACCGACGAAACTGGCCGGCGACAAGCTCCAGATCGCCCAGCCCGGCTCTGTCCTGCTGGTTCAATCGACTGGCATGTTCGCGAGTCCGCTGAATGAGTTTGCCTTCACCAACACTTACAAGGACGGGCGGATCAAGCGCGCCCTTGCCAGCACTCTCATTCACGACCCGAAGACGTCGAGGGAGTTGCAGGTTGGAGAGAGAGTGTATTTGCTTAAGACCGAGGTCAAGGATTCCGGGATCGTCTTCAGCGTGCAGTCGTGCATCGCCTGTGATGGGTCCGAGGTCGATCTTGTGCAAATGGCCTACCGGGCGTCGCTGACGTTCCAGTTTCCGAAGGGGTATTTGGAGACCACTGATTTCGCCCAGATCCAGCGGACGATCGGCCAGGTATTCACCTTTGCCGACAATGGGAGCACCATCGCGCCGCCGAACATCGATCCGTCCGTGCGGCCCGCACCGCAGCCCAGCCCCGTGCCACAGGCGGAGCCTGTGAGGATCGCGCTTGGACAGACCGTGGGCGAGGTCACGGCCAGTCTGGGCGAGCCCGACAAAGTGGTGGATCTGGGCAGCAAGAAAATCTACATTTATCGGGACCTGAAGGTCACGTTTCTGGACGGTAAGGTCTCGGACGTCCAGTAAACTTCGAACGATTGTGACAAGCCATGGGAGAACTAAAATGAATATTCTTCGAACCGACAAAGCCCTTTCCCTTGGGTGGATAGGGTCAGCCGTTGTCATTCTGCTGTTCGCATGCTCCGCCATCGTACACGCCCAAGAGGCGAAAGATAAGAAGAAGAAGGACGCATCTGCTCCGCCAGCGGCTGCCGCCGCTCGCCCCGCCCCCCAAACTAAAGGCGCGGCCAATCCAGCGAGTGGTGAGGCCAAGCGGCAGAATCCGGTCCGTCCCACCCGTCCGGACTCGGGCCAGGGCGCGCAGCAGAATCCGGTCCGTCCCACCCGTCCGGACTCGGGCCAGGGCGCGCGGCAGAATCCGGTCCGTCCCACCCGTCCGGACTCGGGCCAGGGCGCGCAGCAGAATCCGGTCCGTCCCACCCGTCCGGACTCGGG
>Ga0187874_10000712_pt1 | contig 37880 bp, 23 predicted proteins | sample June2016WEW_16_1_3_FD_132993 | JGI IMG/M metagenome (GOLD analysis project Ga0187874, IMG submission 132993) | Peatland microbial communities from SPRUCE experiment site at the Marcell Experimental Forest, Minnesota, USA - June2016WEW_16_150 | ecosystem: Environmental > Terrestrial > Soil >... | reverse complement strand
TCTTCGCCTCAGAGCAATGCCTCAGTTATTGTGAATCCCGCGCCAGCTAGTCAATTGGTTGTTTCTGGCTTCCCAAGTTCTGCTACTGCTGGTGAAGCTTACGTTGTAACCGTGACTGCCAAAGATGCTTATGGTAACGTGGCTAGTGGCTATGCAGATGCGGTTGCGTTTACTTCAAGTGACAGCAAAGCGGTTTTGCCTGCAAATGCCAGCCTTACAAGTGGTGTTGGCTCCTTCAATGTGGCTTTGGAAACGGCTGGTTCGCAATCGATTACGGCCACGGACACGGCGAATAGCACAATTACCGGCTTTCAAATGGGTATAACGGTGAATCCCAATGTTTCTACTCACTTGGTGGTTTCAAGTGGGACTTCTCAAGTAGCAGGCACGGCTTTCTCCGTGACCGTTACTGCTAAAGACGCTTATGAAAATACAGCTACTGGTTACACTGGCACGGTTCATTTCAACTCTTCAGATTCCGGGGTGGCTGTTAATTTGCCAAGTAACTATGTATTCCAAACTCTGGATAATGGTACTAAGAGTTTCTCTCTTGCATTGGTGACTGCAAGTGCTCAGTCGATTACGGCCACGGACACCGCGAATAGCACGATTACCGGCTCTCAGACTGGAATAACGGTTACTCACGCTGCTTCAGTCGCTAATGTCGTGGTTTCTCCCGCTGGCTCAACCGTTACAGCTGGGTTGTCTACGCCTTTTTCGGCAACGGCCTCTGACATGTATGGTAACGCCTGGGACGTGACCTCTTCAACAACTTGGAGCGTAAGTTCCGGCGCTGGCGGTTCATGGAGCAGCAATATTTACACTTCAGCAAAGGCTGGCTCCTGGACCGTTACGGGAACCTACGCCTCAACGGCCTACACAACCGGCTTAACGGTTAACCCGGGTGGTCTCGATCATTTTGTCTTTAATTCCGTTGGGACGCAGACGGCTGGTTCCGCTTTCAACATAACAATTTCGGCTGAAGACGCATATGGCAACGTAGTTACGAGCTATAATGGAACTAACGCTTTGAATCTTTCAACTGGAACCATAAATCCAACCAGCACTAGTGCCTTCTCAAGCGGGGTTTGGATGGGTTCAGTGACAGTGACTGGTGCAGGCTCTGGAGTTACGCTTTCCACATCTGGTTCCGGCGAGTCTGCAACGAGTGGCAGCTTCACGGTCAATCCTGGTGTTCTCGACCACTTCACTTTTAACACTATTAGTAGTCCTCAGATGGCTGGTTCCGCCTTTAGTGTAACCATTTCTGCCGAAGATGCGTTCGGCAACACGGTTACAAGCTATATTGGCACGCCAACTTTGACGTGTTCTGCAGGGTCGATTAGTTCTAGTACTATGAACGCTTTCTCTGGCGGCGTTGGGACAGCGTTGGTTACGGTGACTGCAGCTGGTTCAAGCGCTACTATTACGGCTACTGATGGCATTCATGTAGGGACTAGTAACCCGTTTACGGTGGCGATTGCGCCAACACCCACTCCAACACCGACCCTAACTCCAATCCCAACTCTGACCCCAGCGCCTTCGCCTTCATCATCATCAATTATGACAGTTGCTGCGACGACGCAGAATGGTGCAACAGTTGACCTTGCAATCAGCGGAAACATAACTAGCTCCCAGATTTCCAACGTCAAAATCGCAACGGACCAAGCTGATTCTACAACAACGATATCCTTCACTACAACAGGCGAAAGTGGAACGGTAGGCTTTGGCAACGTGACTATTCCGATAAGTGCGGTATCCTTTGGGGGAACACCAACAATCTACATTGATGGCCTGCAAGCCTCAAATCAAGGTTACACGCAGGATAGCAGCAACTACTACGTTTGGTACACAACCAGTTTCAGCGCACACCAAATATCAATCGTATTCACTTCAACAGCTCCTTCTCCAAGCCCTACAGCGAAGTCAAGTTTATCTCAAGTTGTAATCTATGGAATAGTGGCTACTGTAGCTGTCGTGGCAACCGTGGCAGCTGTAATCGTATTAAGAAAAAGCAGAAAAGTAAAAAGTTGAAAGAAACACTGCGACGATTGTAATAGAACACAAACAAAAATATTAGTTGTGCACACCTCTAGAGCTACTCTCCAGAGTATATTATCATTGATTTCGATTATGCTGTGTTGACTAAAATCTTATTGATTATTAGAGTGGCTTGGTTTGCAAGAAAGTTGCAATTTAAGGAGGGTAGGCTGAATTGTAATTGGCTAGTTTGCGTTTGGATTTGGTAAAGCTTGAAGATTTAGGCTTTTCCTGCGATTGCATATTGAAAGAACGTCTCATTCACTTTCGAAATTCAAATTGCCACCACAAGAAAAGGGATTGGCATTGGAAAGCGTCTCCTAAATTTTGTTGCGGAACTCTATACTTCTCAAACAAAAATGCCCTTTTACATTCTAACAAGCAATCCCTAAATCATCCACGTCGGCATGAACAATTGGAAAATAATTCGGTTTGGTCACGCAAGCAAAGGAAAAGGCAACACAACCATAAACAATGGATTAAGAAAAAGCCTCAGCAGAAATCGCATAACCCGTTTCTCTACTGCATGCTCCCATAAATCAATTGTCATACTTAGAGTTATTCGAAGATGCTGAAAATTAGTTGGCCGTTCTCTTATTCTTGAAATCTATGCTACATCTTTGAAAACTATTTGAGTTTGTCCATCAGAATATTGATTATTTTTGAACCCAGTTGTTCCGTCGCCGAACGGATTGACCCACGTTTTCGTTTTGGCACAGTTGACTCTTGCCGCTTCAAGGATTTTAGCGGGGTTGAGTTGTGGTTGTTAAAGGGTCGGCGTTCGGTGTTGGTCTTGGTTTTGAGCTTTACACAAGTCTTTTGGATTTCTGTCCAACTGGAGATTATAAGTACTTTCAATCGTCTTTCCTTTAGCAGACGCTTTTTGAATTAGTGCTTTCATTAAGCGACCAAACACTATCGTTCCAAGAGTAAACGTTCTAATTCAGATTTGACTTTACGTCTGTCTTTATTTGCGAAATACCATTCAATTGTTTTTCTAAATCCTTCACGGTAGCTAACTTTTGGTTCCCAATTAAATATTGACCGCGCACGCGTTAAGTCAGCTGCTCTTGATGCTACGCCTTGAGGCTTTGATAAATCGTGGTGCATCTTTTTTGGTCTCCATTTGATTATGTCAAATACAATTTCAGATGCTTCGTTTAGAGTTAATCTATCATCCCTGCCGGCATTAACAGGTGAACCATTTTCTATTTTTTCCGAAGCGAGTATTAGAGCATCTACTATGTCTTGAACATATGTGAAGTCCCTGTCTTGGGCTCCTGTGCCCCAAATTACATACGGGTCCATCTCAACAAAAGCTTTGGCGATTAATGCAATAATGGCATGCGTTTCGTTTTCTCTTGGACCATAAGCAGTAAATATTCGCACTGCAGAAGTCTTTAGACCGTACTGCTTGTGGTACGCATTTAAAGCCATTTCACCCATAAGCTTAGCCCAGCCATATTCTAAGTCAGCAAAGGCCTTATCTCTTACAAAAGGGTTAGCGTCATCTTCCTTGAGCAGATATAAAGACCCAGTATTTTCCTGAAGATATGAGGGATAAACGCACGCAGAACTTGCAAAGCAAATTCGGTCAACGTCGGCTTTGCAAGCTTCCTCGAAAACAAGTTGATCTAATATCATGTTACTACAACATTGGGCAGGATGCGAATCGATGTATCCTCTACCACCATGCAAAGCGGCCAGATGAAAAACAATATCGATATCCTTCATCATTTGCCTTGTAAACGATTGGTTCTTCAAATCGCCATTATAAGCAGTGAGGTTCGACGAAGCCCAGACATGTGCACCGATTTCTTTGAGGGGATATTCCAAATTCTCAAGTTTGCCGCTTGAGAAATCATCAGCTACTCGGACGACTGAACCACTCTTCAAAAGGGTATCTACTAAATGGCTTCCTATGAAGGAGGCCCCGCCGGTCACTAAGACTTGTTTGTTTTTCAACATTTACGTCAACTCCAAAGTATTACACCTTTGTAAAGGTCGTTAATGTTCGAGTTCGCTTTGCGTACCCTGTTTTTCCCAGATAGACGGCACATCGCGTTGGCTTCAATGCAATGTGCCCAAACATTATGACCATTATTCGTATCGTTCTAATATTCGCTTCAACCTATAATATTTGATAACAAGCAAGTCTTTCAACAGATTAAGAAACCAGAAAAAATGTTTTCCGTACAACGCACCTCCACGCCATTTTTCTTAAAAAAAACTATTACACGCGTTTCATACACAGTTTGATGCAGACTTTGGTTCTGAATAGAGAAAAATAGGAACAACTTGATTGCCTATTCCATATTTTTTCTTGATCTATCAATTATTAAGTCCATCTTAGGTCATAGACATCTATTATGATAACGTTCAGTTTTATGCTTACATTGGCTCATTTTGCTAACTATTTTTAGTAAAGCAACAAGATTATTTGTAGTTTTTTCTTAAGAGATTTGCTTTATGTGCGGTACTAGACTCATTATGGAAATCCATTTTCATGTTTATTACAAATGTTTGCGTGATTTCTGGACTTTCGGGCAATTACAACTATGGCTCTTTTCAACAGTTCTTCTCTTGAATAATCACTTAATTCTAAACTTAGTTCTCGAGTAAGAAAATGATCAGGCTCCCAATATTCATTAATCCATTCTAATATCTCGAAGGTGTTAGAAAACAGCTTGTGGTAATCACGTTCTCGCAGTTTGTTCAAAAATATGTTAACTTTATTTTTTTGTTTTCTTAAATGGTCCCATGGTTGAACTTTGCCCAGTAACACTCGTTGATTATCAGGGTCACTCCACAAAATGTTATGCCCTCCGGTCAGACTGGGAAACAGGTGGATTTCTACATGGATTATTGCGTCTTGTTTCATTATCCTCTTCATTTCTTTAAGAACTGCAGATACATCCTTAAAGTGCTCAAATGCCGCGTTCGAAACAATCAGGTCAAATTGTTCTCCGTCGAAATTGGTTTGGCAAGCATCAGTCTCTCTCAAGTCAACGCCTTCAAAATTCAAGGGAAAGCCTGCAACTTTCTTTAATTCTCGATAATAGATGCTATTGCACCCATCATCTATAAACCTGCTCAAAACCGCTTTATAACCTCTTGCCGCAAGAATTTGCCAATATTTAGCAAAATCAAAGCCCCTATCCAAATCTATATCAATTCCAACAGCTTTTGCTCCCAAGCTACTAAACAATAACGTAGAAGGCGCTCTTTTTCCACAGCCTACATCAAGAATATTTTTCTTTTCGATATCACAAACATAGGGTCTTACTCGCTTGAGAAGATTTTGGAAAACTTTGCAGTCATGTTCGGCTTGTATCTTAACATATTGAGGCAAACAAAATTCTAAACTTTCTAAAATTTCTCAGCATCATCCCTTTATGAGTAAGGCTAATACGATAGACATCTCAAACGGTAGATATACAATGAATTTAGGTTAAAAGCTTACAGAACACATATTCTCAACCAGTCTAATCGGTTAACCAAGTTTGCAATCAGAAAATGAATTATGCATTAAAATGTTTCCTTCGGTTTATCAAATTTTAGAACTTCTTTGTGCACAATCTTGTTATCACATACGTTTAATAAAGTGCATTTTAGACATGTTTTGACAATGCTTTAAAAGTACACCGGAAGATCAATCTATAAGAATTGGACGTAGATTACTGTTTCTTTAAGACATTACGCATTATTTCGAGGAGTTGTTTTGCTCTGTGATCATAGGAATGACTCTTCAAAACTCTTTTCCGAGCTAGTTGTCCCATTTTAATCCTTGTCTCTTCAGAACTCAATAACCACGTATATAACTCCACAGCTTCCTGGGCGCTGTTCACGATAAGAATCTCTTTGCCAACTTCGAACCATTCGTTGATTCCATTACATGGATTTGAAATCATACAACACTCCAACGAAGCTAATTCGAAAGGTCTGGACGTTGATGAACAGTACACTTCAGCAAAATGCTTTCGAGTTATATTCAAATTTATCTTGCTCTGACAGCAAATATCTCTAAACGAGGTAAAAGACAAAGCGCCCAGTTTCTTTGCTGATCCTAAGTTGGTGTCAAACTGCTGACCAGCAACAGCAAAATTCATCAAAGGGGAGCACATCGATGGTTCGGTTATCATTTTAGTCATCCAGTCTTCGCGGAATTTGGAACCGAAACCTTGGAAGAGAACGTCAATAGTTTTTTCACTTTTGGTTGGACGATAGACATAGGGATCAACAGCAAAATATATTACATGAACATTTGATGCACCCATTTCAGTGAGCAATGGAACTACACCTTTGGATGTTGTTATGAAAGCAGCGTACTCTGAGAAGTCAGGGTTAACATAGTTTGTTGCTCCGCCCCAGCCTCCATATTGAGGAAGAATTGAAGGCATATCATGTTCGAAGAAAATTGTAGGTATGCCAAATTTCTTTTCGACCCATTCAGGTATTTCTGAGAAATAATGGAAGGGAATACCGCAAACCAAAATAACATCTACGTCTTTCTCATTAGACAATGTCTTTTCTATATAGCGCTTATAACTGTTCTTGAACCAATGCTTGAAAGGATTCTGAACAAAAACCATGCGCTGTTTGTATGAAAAGAATTCAACGGACTTTCTCACGAAACCAAAAGAAAAAGGTTTACCAGCATTTCGCCACCATAGGCTGGAAATTGTCTGACCGTCATGGACACCAAGCACTATTTCAACGCCAAGTTCATTTAAACTTTTGAGGAGTTGCCACCAGACTGGAGTTATGCCTATAGGATAGTCTGGATCAATGTACCAACAAAGTGCGAGTATTTTCATTTCTTCAACGGCACGCAAAACTTTTATATAATTCTTACTAACTGTCTCCTGAGCCCTGCTGTGATTTGCAAGTTTTTTTTACAAAACCCGAATTATATAAAAGTTGGTCGGGACTCACCTTATCTAATTTTGTTAAAAATATATAGTAAATCCTCACCGTTTAAATCGTCTCTTGAACCTAAATTTGATTTTGTGCATGATCACCAGAGAGAGGAAAACGGAATTAACTAAACACGTGACTAACAGAATATTCAAAGGAGAAAGGAGTACTGTGTCCCAAGGAATTGAATTATCTGACCATTGTACAACAGGCTCCTGAAGTACCTCTACCGCTGCACTTGAGGATATACTTGAAAGTTGTATTATGCCTGAATCAGAATAGGGAATGGTAAAATTTGTTGATCCTTCAGCTAACAGACTATTGCCATAACATCTTGGAGTATATGGATAACTAATAAATGCTTGACCTAGGAATAATTTTCCATCAACAGAAAGTGATGGTGACCTAGCCATAAAGATAGAAGTGTCATTTTCTACGACTGGGATTGAAACGTTAAATTGAGTAGTTGTCTGTTTGAGTTCAAGCCCGTTGGGATACCATATCTCCAAAAGGAAATTAATGTTTGGCATACCTAAAAAGTCTTGTACTGGGACTGAGTTTGGTTCATCAAACGTGAAGGTTGTCGGCTCAGTATCATTCAAAGGTACAACAGTTCCATTATCGAAATCGTATCTGAATCCAAGTTGGATTGTTTCACCCTGCAACGTGGTAAGATAGAAATAATAATCGTATCTTGGACCGCTCATACTTTCAGGCGCAATTCGCAACGCAAAGAATGGCTCAGTCATATTTGATATTGGTGCTTTAATTGTGACCCAAGCATCCATGAAGAAATTCGCCTCCGTATCATAACCGAGCTGATAGTTGATTTTATCTATGGAAACAACATTATCGCTTGGCGTCCCTGCGAGCTCCTCAGAGTTTATAATTACGTTAGGTTTTTGAATTAATGTGACATTATCAAATCTGATTGTTCCCTGACGAACGTCTAAATGATAAGTAGAGTTATTAGTGGTGAAATCTAGTGATGTTTTACCAGTTTTGTCAATTAAAATAGAAAAGTTGAACCCTGACTGAACCGAAAAACCACTATAAGGACCTATTCCAACAGGGGTGGCTGTGATAAAAGGTGTCTCTAAAAAGAACGTGGAATCAAATGTGTTAAGATCATCTATAAGAACATTAGCAAAAATTGTTTTTGTACTGTTTATACCTGAAATAGAAAAAGTAGCATTAGAAAGATCAAGAATACCTGCTTGTAAGGTTTGTTGGGCTGGAAACACAAAAGAATCAGAAGTAAGTGTAACGGTGCCAGTTGCATTGGTTTCCGTTGACGCATGATCGAAATATGGATAATCAGCTATAAATGTCGATGCTGGAAAATAAGTATCGATAGCTTTAGCGAGACTATCTACCCAAACAAAAGAATCTCCCTGCATTCCTTGAACCGCTGAAAGAATCGGCGATGTTTCCCAGAAAGAGAGGGTACCGTTGCCAAGTTTTACGGTATATGAAAAAGGAGTTACGTCTTGACCCGAAAAAGTGTAATATGAAATCGACGCATTCTTCGCATTTTCAGCATAAGTAATGTTTACGGGGAAGTACCCCGTTGGGATTTCTGCACCGTCAACGCCATTAGCAAACGTAGATGAACCATCAGTGATACCAAGAAAGTTCTTGAAGCCGGAAGCCATGGGAGAATTCATCACTATTAGATTCCTACCGCCTTCGACCCAGCTCACATATTCGGAAACATTTACAGAGTCATATGTTAAGAGAAGTGTCGAGAAACTAAACCGACTGGGATCGTTATCTACCAAAACCGTATAGTTTCTATTCGCAGTAGCGAACATATCAACGGGATAATAATAGGTTAACTCTGTGTTAGCTGCTTCAGCTGATGCTGGCACAACAACCGCACAATCAGAATTATCAGAAGGCGGAGAAAACTTCGGAACCCGATAAATTGTAACCGCCGAATTATTGAACACAATGGGCAAATGTTCTAATAAATGGGAAGCAAAGAAGCCATCACTGTATTCCGGTGTTGAACTTATAGCTTGGGCATCTCTAGTTGCAATAAAAATGTAGCTCACGTTAAAGCTGGCCAGTGTATTGTATACAACTTCAGGAGAGGCTGTACCAAACAATACATCGGCGGCGTCTTGATATGGACCTAAAGTTTGCATAGCCTCCCACTTGTTGGCAAAATCAAAAAGCCTTTCTTGGGATTCAGATGTAACAGTTGCAACTACTGAAGACGAAGTATTTGCCCTCAAATAATTTAGGGCAGCCATTTCTTCAGGCACTACATTGCCTTGCCACCACCCATCTCCAGATAAGCTATAAATGTCTGAAAATAGAAGTGTCGATGAAAGTCCCGATACCAAAATTAACAGGATGAGTCCTATGCCAGCAATAGCCTTCAAACGAGGTCGTAACCTACGATTAAGTTCGTTTTGATATTTTTCCGTCTTAGTAAATAAGGTAATAATTGAAAGAGCCGCAATAGGTAATAGAGTAATAAAGAAGTAAACAAGAAGAAGGTCTTCATAGTAGAAGGATATGAATCTGTCGATTAAAATTATACATAACATGACACTAGCCTGTAGAATAAATAATGAAAAAACTTTGAGTCGGGGGGCTTCTTTTTTAGAAACAAGAATTACGCCGCCCACCACAGCCAAAATGCCTATAACACCGAGCTTCATAGGATAGAAGAACCAAGGAACAGCTCCTGTATCCCAAACTTGCGAGAGTGATAGAGAATTTTGATTCACTGTAATGCCCCAGACAATAAACGAGAGGAAGAAAAGATAGACGAATATGACCACAAGCGTTAATATTAAAACCATCAACACCTTAGGTCTGGCTAAATTTGATTGTATTTTCTTTCCCAAGGAGGAAAACAAAGAGGATCTTCCCCTGATCAATAATATAAAATAGCTAAGCACGAACAATAGCACACTTAAGAAAAATGTTGTTGAAGGAACCAGTAAATTACCCATAGGATTTGAATTAATTTCGATAGTGTAATATTTTGCTGGTGCAGTAAAATCAATTGCAGCAACTAGCAGGAGACCAAGTATTGAAGATAATGTAGTTATTCTAAATTGGGAAAACTTTGAACGATTAATGAAGAGTGTTTGTGCAAACAGAATAATTGCGAACAAACCTATTTCTACGACATGCGTAAGATATCCTAAGCTGACGAGAACGAAAATTAGTAAGCAACGGGTTCTGTTTGACAATCTTGAATTCCAAGGCAAATAAAGTAAAGCTAAGAAAATGGGAATACCTATGACATAAAGAGGTACCAAAGAGTTTGGAACAAAATTTATCGGCCTTATAATGTCATAAGTCTTGTACGATGCAGAATAAAGTATATTGAAAATATTGGAACCACCAGAACCTGAGGTTGACCTTAGATAAACAGCATAAATCCAACCGAACCCACCAAAGAGGCTGAGAACTGTTATAACTGCCGGAGCTTTGGGTTCGATGTTTTTAAGAAAATATGAGAACATCGAATACAACATAAGAACAGATATCGAAACCAAGAAGGACAATGAAACATAGGCGTTGACTGAAGGAACTCCTGAAACGAAATAGAACGCAGCTAAATAAAGAGGATACCACCACGCATAGTATGGATCAACGTGCCCTTGCACTAATCCAGGAAATTGGCCATTATTCAACATATCTGATAGACCATTAAGTCGCCAAGGGTCTCCTTTTAACATCGGATAAGTAGTAGAAGTGGAAGGAATTGATATTGAATAGGCTAAAACTACGAAGATTAAGGAGACACAAATCAATATTAAATAGGGGTAGATTGTGTGCCTTGTAAAACTATCAATATTAAGTTTTGTTCTAGACATTAATCGAGAGTAAGGCAAATAAGTTATGAGAAAAACGACAAAAAATAGAAAATAAATGACTAATTCTGTGTTGCTTCCTGAATACCCTAAAAGGAGTATTCCATAGTTCAATAATGAAATCAAGAAAACGCTAAGAAAATACGAAAAAGCAAACCTTTCGATTTTGGTAAGTGATTGATGCCTGTCCACTATGGACAAAATAATATAACCAGGGAAGAAACAGGTTAGAAAGATTGCTGCTATAAGTCGCATCCATGAAAACGATGTAATGGAAAGCCAATCACTGAAAATGGATGAGTTGTTAGCGGGAACAAGAACAAATAAACTAAGGGATATTATTGAGCATAAGATGAAGAGTAAACTCGATTTGTTTGAGTTTATGAATCGATCTAAATGGTTTGAGCTTACGTAAAGGGCCTGCTTCTTAGTGAGGTAATTTAATAAAGTGAATACTAAAATGGAAACTAATGGAGCTAAAACGTACTTAGCGATTGAAGTTGTTAGCCAAATAACGTAAATGCCTATGAGCAATGATAAAAGGACATTAACGATATTTTGATTCATGGTTATACCTTATACTAATTTAAGCAAGCCAATAAACGCAAGAAAAACATCAAATTAAGAAGCGTTGTTACCTTCAACCATCAATCGATTTATTGTATATTTCCAGCAGTTTCTGAATGTGAGCTTCAACGCTAAATTTATTATGAAGCATTTCACAACCTTTTGCTCCCATAGCCAAAGATTTATCAGGGCTAGACAATAACTCGAAAATTGAATCTGCAAGGTTATTAACATCATTAGGCGTCACCAAAAAACCATTCTCCCCATTTCTAACAATCTCAGGTATGCCACCAATCCTTGAAGAAACAATAGGCTTCTTTGCCGCCATTCCTTCTAAAAGTACTAATGGACACGGTTCAGGCCATATAGACGGCAAAACGAGCAAATCTGCACGTTTGTACGCTACCAAAAGAGTATCTTCATTGACCTTGCCTAAAAGCCTTAGCTGTTTATCAATACCTAAATTTTTTGCTGCGATAGCAATTTCCGCAAAATTTTCACACTGTCCTACCGCGCAAAGAACGCAGTTTGGAACCGACTTGGAAATTTCAGCAAAACTCCTAAGAAGAACAAAAAAACCCTTTGAAGCGACAGTTTTTCCTACAAAAAGCACAACTTTATCCTTGTTAGAAATACGGTATGCTTTCTCAAAATAGACGACTGCCTCATAGCTAATTTCATTTAGCGCTTTGATTTTTTTAGTATCCACGAAGTTATGCAAAACTTCAAATTTTACATTTGGAAAGTGCTTTGAAAAAATTGATTCTTGAAATTCACTAACACAAATGACTCGATTTATTTTCTTGAGCAGCCTATGATATATTCTTGACCTTTGCTGCACCGTTGCTCTAAACGAAAGACTTGGAGGCACGCAAAGCACACAATTATCATTCCCTTGACAGAATACACCTTTTTTGTTTGTCAAATCCGATTTTGGACACATCAACCAATAGTCATGTGCGGTATATACAGTTGGCATCTCTGCTAATTCTGGCACAAGAAATGAGGTAAAGCCAATCCACGAAATATTATGCAAATGAAGAAGGTCAAATTTACCTTTGCTTCCAGCTAATCGTTTCAGATTTGAGAAAAAATTCGGATTAAAAAAGAAACATGCACCAGAGAGAGAAAAAAGTTCCCCTAGATGCCTTGGCTGTACAGGTAATACAGCAAGATTTGGTATGTTTTCTATTTGTTCAAGATTGCTTTTCTTTTTGCGAGAGCATATATCGTAACTTGTCTTGTCATAAATGACGGAGACTTTATGACCCATTATGGCGAGACTTTTTGAAATTTGATAGCAATATAGAGCATCCCCGCCAATAAAATGAGGAGGAAAATGACTGGTAATTTGAAGGATATTCAGTTTATCACGTTCAGTTGGAGAAAATGTAGGTTCCATTATTTTATCTGATCATATACATCGATAGTTTTTTTGACAGCTACTTCCAAAGAAAACTTTTCATTAATAAGCTGGATAGCTTTCATGCTCATGTTACCGCGGACTTTTGATTCTCTATATAAATACCCTATTTTCTCAGCCAAACATTCAGCGGAGGTTTTTTCGAGAATAATTCCGTTCTCACCATTTCGTATAATATTCTCTACGCCTGGAAAGTTTGTGGCAATTGTTGGAACACCACATGCCATAGCCTCCAGCATGGACAGAGGCATTCCTTCGTATACGGAGGGTAGAACAAAGATATCTGCAGCGTTATATATTTTAAGTAAATCACTGTCCTTAACGTACCTCACAAATTTCAAGGAAGTGCCCAAGCCCAAATGATTACTCATTCTTTTCAAGGAATCTTCCTTTGATCCTTTGCCAACAATTAGAGTGACCATGCTCTCCTTCCTTAGTAGTCGCATGGCGTCTATCAAAAGACCGACGTTTTTTCTTGCTTCTAGTCTTCCAACATAAAGAACAACAAAATCTTGTGGATCCAGTCCTATTTCTTCTTTTGTTCTGCCCTTATTCTTCACGGCATAAAAAATCTTGGTGTTTACCCCGTTATATATCGTAGCAATCTTTTTCTTACTTGTGTTGTAAACTCTTTCTAATTCATCCTTTATATTATCGTTCACTGCGATAACAACTTTAGCTTTTTGGTACGCTCTCTTGTCCAGGAAACGCATTTCTTTATAGTAAAATGAACTGACGACATCAAACAAACTTCCTCCTGACGACACCTCAATACTTTTCCCTTCTCCGAAAATAGTCGTATGAGCAGTTACCACCAATGGTTTTTTATCAAGGAAGAAAGCGAGAGGAGCAGTGTGAACGTGATATATATCGAAGTCCCCGTTTTCTAAATATCTAGAAATCTTTCTACTAAGATCCAAAACTCTTATCAAAGGTACATCTACCGTGGAGAAACGATTGATTCTAACATTGCCCTTTTTATATGCTAAGGTTGCGTTACCAAATGCGCATATTTCAACTTCATGCCCTTTCTCCAATAATTTTTTGCTTAATTCATACATATGCCTCCCTTGACCCCCCTCAATTGGTGGGGGATACTCATGCCCGATTAAGCAGATTTTCAATACTTTTCACTTTAGACCAAAATTAGAGGGATAATATCCGTTCTAAAGTAAACTTTGGAAGCATTAAAAGTTCTTTAAAAAAAGTTGGAATTTGAAAATCTAAGTTAGGGATGTAACCGCAAGAACAACCGGGACATTTCTTAGCCCACATATCATTCAGGTTGCTTCGGTACAAGTCTGAACTAAGGATATTTTTCAATTTTCTTTCCCGAGTTGAGCCAACAGCTTTTGTTGCCCAGCAAGGATATACATCCCCCCGAGAACCGAAGAAAAGTTCGATAAAGCCCAGGAGGCAGGGAACATCCTTTCTTAGGGGGTCTCTGAAGTATTGTTTTGCGTATTCTAAGGATTGTATGCTGTTTGATATGAGTGAAGGCTGTTGTCTTTTTATTGCTATCAACGTGTTCACCGTATCATCCAGTTTTTGTGTTTCCTCAATCCAGAGATTCTTGAGTTCAATTCCATTGAAAAAGTACGGTTTAGAATCGACCAGATTGAATGATACACTAATATCGAGTTTCTCAGCCAGTTTGACCACATGAAGAAGGGTAGGTAATGTTGGTTTCATTATTGTAGCTGCGATGTTAACCTTCAAGTTTCCAGTTTTCTGTTTCAGGTCTGCGAACGCCGTGAGCCCGATGAGTGTTCTCTGATAGGCGCCTTTAACCCCTCTGACTTTATCATGAACTGGTTCAGGACCATCCAAGGAAACGTATACTCCTCTTACGCCTTTGCAAACGAGGTCCCTAGCATTTTCTTGATTTATTAATAATCCGTTTGTGACTATGGTAACGTTGAAGCCAAGTTTAGAGGCGTATTCGACCAATTCAGATATATCTTGCCGAAGCATGAGCTCGCCGCCTCCAAAATTAACATTTCTTATTGTTGTGTTCGATAGTTGCTCAAAAATGTCCTTCAATTCTTCCGTTCTCAATTCGTTACTCGATTTCTTTTGCCACTCGCGACAGGTAATGCATTTGGAGTTGCAGTTGTCGGTCAAATTGAAATTGGCAGTGTATGGATGAGGCTGTAGATAGCGAGCAAAAACCGGCTTATGTCTAGCCATTTCAAACTTTGCTAAACTAGGCAAGTACTTGGTTAATACGTAAGCTTTCTTTGAATTCCGAGTTTGTCTTACTATATGTGTTTCGACCTGTTGATATTCAAGGGTTGGAAGAGCATCTTCAAGTACACTCCATTTGCTTAGAATTAAATCCTTTCGCGCGCGCTAAGCTTCTCAGCGTATTCATTATGTGTCCAATTTTCTAGAACACTTCTGGTTTCCTTTGGCAACCTCTTTGTACAACTTCACTAACTCAACTATGATTTTAGACCAATCGAATTCTGCAAATACGTAGTCACGACCACGTTTACCCATTTCAGTAGCCAATGCCTCATCTTGAAGAATTTTTTCAAAGATCTTAGCCAATGCAGCAACATCCAAATGCCCTGTGGAGAAGCCAAAATTGCCCTGATTAACTATTTCCGACATGGGTGTACCACGGACGACAACAACAGGCCTACCGGAGGCAGCCGCTTCCAAAGGAACAAGCCCAAATGGCTCATGAGGATTCAGATATGCACAAATTGCACAGTCGACATAAGCACCGATTTTGTCTTCCTCACTGAGCATACCCGTAAATAACACTTTCCTATTTAACCCTAGAGAACAAACTAAAGACCTCAGCTCATCTAGGTATCCGTCGTCTGGTCCAGCCATAACTAAAACCGCATCTTTACAGTCCATTTTCTTTGTCAGATAGGCGTAAGCCTTGACGAGAAGGTCTATTCCCTTAGTCTTGTGTATCCTGCCTAAGTATAGCACTATTTTATCGTTCTTATCTAAGCCAAACTTTTTCTTGAAAGCACCTTTAGATGGCAAATCAGAATATTCCAGTAAGTCTATTCCATTAGGCACTATAGCAATTTTGTCTGCAGGCACACCCGCACATTTGTACTCCTCAGCTTCAACTTGACTAAGCGCAATGATTTTAGAAGCATTTTGTATTATTTTGCCACTGACTAATTTGTCCAAGGTGATTTTAGCCACCGTTTTAGATGTCGAATCGGATAATGAGAATGAATAGGAACCGTGAGGCTGAAAAACGTAAGGAATATTCTTCGCCCTTGCGAACAAGTATGCAAAAATTCCTTGAAAAGACCTGCAATCGTGTATATGAATTATGTCGAAGTTGCCTAGTCTCTTTGAGAGTAGAGGAATAATCGATGGCGTCACTATGAAAGTTTTATGTCGCCATAGAGACCGCAAGTAATAGACGGTAACACCGTTGATCACTTGCTTTTTGGTTTTAAGTGAGCCATTGCCGCGCTGGTCCAACATATCCGATGTATAAACTTCGACTTCATGGCCTCTTTTGGCTAATTCTTGCGTAACATTGCGTACAACGTTAGTAATACCATCAGCTACATTAGGTGTTGGAGGACACACATAGGGAACATGAAGTATTCTCAACAACGATTTACCTTTTCGTTTTTGCAATTGCAACTATATTCGAGTTCAAGTTTTTGATCCCCGGCATTTCCTCCATTATACCCTCGAAGAAATAGATCATTTTGACAAGTAAAGGAGGGGGATTCAACCGAGCTATTCTTGAAAAACGTGCGGCAGGATAAGCGAGAAAGAACATGGAAAAAAACCTTTCAATAGTAAAACCCGCCGCGCTTAGAGCGGAGTTAAGGTATTGAGGCATGTATGGCTTTTCTCCTTTGGTATGGACTTGCATGGGGAAGACTTTTCGGCCAAATGCTGAAAGAGGATTGATCGCACTTGGCTCCATAAACAAGAAAGCCGATTGAGCAAGAGAAATCCGCTTTAGTTCATCGGTAGCTTGCTTCATATTCAAGTGATGGAGTATAGATATTCCTATAACAAAGTCGAAGATATCATCCTTGAACGGGAGTCTCATCGCATCGCAAACGATGAAGTCAGCGCTGGGGCATACGATTTTGGCGTTTCTAACCATGCGTCGGCTGATATCTATCCCGACGGACCTTAACCCCCACTTTTGCAGCAGTACGGATAACCATCCACCGCCACAGCCGTAATCCAGTATGAACTTGGGCTTTTCAGCCCGAAGTACATATTCAATGAGCTCAAGCTCTCTCCTGCGTATAACATTGGGAAAGAACGCATTATCATAGCTTCCAGTCTCGCCGGTCAAACTAGAAACTTCAGTGCCATCATAAATCTGCATTTCATCTTTGATATTCATAGACTAATCCTTAGTTGAAGAAACATATTTCTCAGGACAGAATGGATAACCTGTTTCAGACGAGTTCGCAACTATCATGCCCATTATCCTGGCTGTTTCTCGGCCTTCCTCTGGTGTAACTGGAACAGGCTGATCGTTTATTATGCTATTAACAAATCTTTCTATCATTATGTCGTGACCAAGCATTGGTTTGTGAAACGCCACTCTAGAAAAGTTCGATGCCACACCTTTGACTATTTGCCCCGCGGTACTCAAAGAGGACAATGCTACTGATGTTGGGTTAAGTTCATTGAGTTTTGATCGTGTAAGTAACATGCTTTCAAGATTTATGGTTATTGCGCCTTCTTCGCCAAATAGGTCAATCAAGCAAGATGTGTAATCTCCTGCATGAGAAACATAAATTGAAGTGTTTAGACTATCTCCTTCCAACTCGATTCTGTAATCATCATACAATACCCAAGGATATTTGAGAGTTTTTCTTGCAGAAACTTCAACAGCCTTGACGGCATTCATAAAAGCTAAAGACATGTAAACAATATGCGGTCCTGTTTCACTTATAACCCCACCAGGAAGATTGTGAACCCAATGATTTTCATGAACCATATATTCGTTCTTATTCGTAAGAGATAAAATGCGCATACCCGTTATTTTCCCGACGGCGCCCGAACTAACAAGTTCTTGAGCCTTCATGAAAGGCTGATAAAACCTTTGATTATGAACAACGCTGAGTTTCACACCGTATTTCTCGGAGGAATCAATCATTTTATCGCAATCAGAAACATTAAGTGCCATCGGCTTCTCCAACAAGACATTGCAGCCATGTTCAATTGCCTTCAAGGCAATTGACAAGTGCGCACTTGGCGGAGTGCATATGTCAACAATGTCTAATTCTTCTTTTAGCAACATTTCGGACAGATTGGAATAGGCATTCCGAATACCAACATTCTTTGATGCAGCTTCGACAAGGCGCGGGTTCAAATCGCATAAAGCAGTTAATTCAACGGTTTTCTTTAGCCGAAGAAAACCGGGGATATGGCGTTTTTGAGCAACAGACCCGCACCCAACAATTGCTACTTTAAGTTTATTCATTCACTATTTAGCTCATGGATAAATTCATGTAATTCATGCTCAGTAACATCTTGCTCGCCTGACACTCCAATAGCAATATTTGAAAGAAGCTGTTTCATCTTTAAGCCAACTGTTTCAATAGAAGCTTCACTTTCCACATAATTATGTCCGTTTTCTCCCAGTTTTCTCGCAAATTCATAGTTTGCCATAAGGTTAATCACAGCTTTAACAATGGCCTCATAATCCCCAGGCTTAACTATAATACCAGATTTGGTTTCTGAAATATAGCGGGCTGGTTGACCGTTAGAGCAACATATTATTGGTTTCCCGGCAGCTTGATATTCATAGAGCTTAGAAGATATGCCCATTTCTATAGAGCCAATACCATTTAAAGGAAGAAGCAGGGCATCAGCTTCGTCTAATTCTTTTACGACTTCTTGCCGACTAACAATTTTTTCAATAACCTTAACATTATTTGATTTTGCCTCTTCAATTTTGGATTTTAAAGCCGAAGCAAGTTCGCCCCCGCCTTGGATAACAAACTCTATCTCTTCAGAATTAGCCAACAATTTCGCAGCTTGGAATACCTGGCCAAAATCGTATGCTGGAGAGAAAGCGCCGATATACAAAACCCTGAACTTGCCTTTTCTTGATCCAGTTATGCTCTTACAAGGGAACATTGCCAAGTCAACGCCAGCTGGCACTACGCTAACTTTGCTTGGGTTCACGTTATATTTTTGCGTTAATACTTTGACATATGCAGGACTGATTGGCGTGATAGCTGTAGCAAATCTATATGTCACTTTAGCCACGAATTCTCCCAATTTTGCCGATAGAGACCTTCTGTTCATGCCTAAATCGTAAAGGGCTTCAGGCCAAAGATCATCTACGTTCTGAACAACAGGGCAGTTGTCAAGCAGTTTATACATTAAACTTGGAATCATTGCAATTATGTTTGGATTTGAAGCCCATACCACATCAACTTTACGAACTATAGGCAATGAGGCTATAGAAGAAAACACAAAAGATGTAAACAGCAAAAATCTCTTGGTAAACCCTTCTGACGCCAACGGGGGAACAAACGTCCGTATTATTCTTAACTTTCCTTCGTTTTCGATCGTTAACAATTTTCTTCGATATTTGGCTGGTATGTTTCCAGTAGGATAATGAGGAAAAGCAGTAACTATTGTTACATTACAACCTGCAAGGGAGAGTCCCTTTGCCATGTTGTAAGCCCTTGTGGCACCGCCGCCCATATCGGGCGGGAAATATTGAGCTATTACGAGGACATGCATGGATATGGACTCGTATGAGTTGCACTCAGATATAACATTTTAGACAAAAGCTTTTGAGTCCTTAATATGTTGCCAATTTGCCATAAACCATGAATGGACTTGTTTCAGACCTTCTCTAAAATCCATGCTAGGTTCATAGCCAAGGATTTTTCGTGCTTTTTCTGTTGAAGAAAGGAGTCTCGGTTTCTTATCCCAGTCGCGCCTCTCTTTGAAAACGATTCCGGCATCGTTTCCTGTCAGTTCGATGATCCATTCCGCAAGATCTCTAATTCTAATTTCTTTGCCGGTACCAATATTAATTGATTCTCCCACAGCATCTTCGTAGTAGGCCATCGCCAACAAACCATTGACAAGGTCCCCGACATAAGTGAAATCTCTTGTTTCCTCACCTGTTCCAGTAATCGGAAGAGGCTGCTTATTCAGCGACCAATAGAAAAAGTTGGGTATAACATTCCTGTATTTCCCCGGAACCTCTCCAGGACCATACATATTAAATAACCGAGCATTCACAATCGGGAGGTCATACAAATTGTGGTAATAATTAGTGTAAAGTTCACCTAGCGTCTTCGTTACTTGATATGGTGTGTAAAGATTCATCGATACATCATGCTCTTTAAATGGCATTCTTGAGTCCGCACCGTACATTCCACAGCCTGAGGAAGCATAAATGAAGCGTTCAACACCTTCTAAATGCGCATGCTCCAAAACCTTTAAGGTACCCATTCCGTTTATCATCAAGTCGGTTTCAGGGTTATCTACTGAATTTTGGTTGGCAAAATGAGCGGCCAGATGATAAACTATTTGAGGTTTCTCTCTAAAGGCCAACCTTAATTTTTCTTCATCAAGAATACTGCCTTTAATAAAATCAACCTTTGGACTTAGTGGAATATTCCATTCGTAAGACGAAGAAAGGTCATCTATGATTATAATTTTCTTTGTTTCTAGGTTACTTAGGGTTTTTACCAAGTTAGAACCTATAGCTCCTGCCCCACCTGTTACCAACACAGTTTTCTCACTGAAGGCTTCAAGCACTTTTTTGGCCATTCCAAACCTCTCTCCATTTATCACCTTGTTCGCCATACAGTTTCTCGAACCATTCAACAGTTCTCCGCATGCCTTCCTCCGGAGCAATGGTTAACTTAAAATCCAAATCTTTCTTCGCTTTTGACGCATCAGGCGTTTTTATTCTGGTTGTGAAGGGTTCAGTTTCCTTGTAAGAGACTTTGGAGTCGTCCTTGTTTAGGTTTTTTAGAATTAGATCCGAAACGTACTTTATGTCGTATTGTGTGTCTCCGCCGAAATTGTAGATTTCTCCTGGCTTAAAGTTGTCAATTATGTTGGCAAATGTTCTGCAGATATCCTCAACATATTCAAGGGTGCGCTTGTGACCCAAGTAAACCGTGTAAGGCTCATTTCTCAGAGCTTTATAGATGAATTTCGGTATCCAACCACGATATGGAGTGTAATGCTCGCCCACACCGTAAACATTGAACAAGCGAACCCGAACTGACTCCGTCCCAAACATTGCAGCAGAATTAAAAATCTGCATTTCGTTAACCCACTTGGAAATGGCATAATCGTTCATCTGCTTAATTGGAACCGTGTCCATAACGTCTTCCCGCATGACGCCCTCATAATCACCGTAAACCTCGGCGCTGCCGAAGAAAATCATTCGAAACCTCTTCTTCTCCTGAACTCTCAAAAGGTTCTTGGTGCCTACCGCGTTTGTAGCCCACAAGTTTTCGTAATAGTCCTCGCCGTTCCACCTGCCATACTCCGCAGCCGCATGATAAACAAAATCGAAGTCATGCTCCGAAAACAACCGCTCCACCTGACTGAACTTGCTAACGTCACAACGAACATAATTAGGCTGCGAAGAATGCATCAAATCGCAAGCCCAAGTGTCATACCCGCGACTTCTCAATTCCACAATTAGATTTGAGCCTATAAAACCCAAACCGCCAGTCACCAAAACTTTCTTGACCGTTTACTTAACCCCGCTTATCCGGTTGCCATTCATTTTCTTTGACAACCTCGTAAGTGCATACAGCGTTATGGCTGTTGAAACCATGAAGAAACCAATCAAAATGAAGGCAATAGATGCCAAAGCCACATTCGTTACTATGCGGTCAGTGGAAACATACAGCTCCATCATCCAAACACCAAACAAAGCGCCTAAGGCAATAGACAAGGCACCGGGAATTCCGAGAAACGTGAGAGGTCTATCTTCAACTACAAGTTTGATTAACGACATTAGAAGACCTAAGCCATGTTTAGTTGCATTTTCGGATGATTTTTGCATTCCTGCATATTTACAGGAGATGGGCACTTCGTAGATTTTTAAACCGCTTTTCTGGATTTCACGCAGCACCTCGATGCTTGCACCCATGCCGTCTTCCGAAATGACTCCCAGGCGCTCCATGGCACGTTTGCTGTAGGCTCTAAAACCGCTCTGAGCGTCGGTGACGCCGTTTTTCCCGGATCCGTTTGCTAACGTTGTGATTACTTTCACGCCGAATTGCCTGTGCACCGGCATATCCGCGGTTCCAGCCTTATCCATAAACCTGCTTCCCAAAACCACTTCTGCCACGCCGTCTTCTATTGGTTTTAGCAGCTTCGGAATCTCCGAAGGGTCATGCTGCCCATCCGCATCCAAAGTAACAAGCACATCAGCCTTCAATTCCCGTGCCCGCCTAATCAAGCTCTGCACAGCCGCCCCGTAACCCTCATTCCGTTCATGACGAACCACAACAGCACCCAAACGATCCGCAATTTCGCCAGTCAAATCCGTTGAGCCATCATCACAGACAACGACGACATGCACATGCTTCTGAGCCCCCAAAACGATTCGCGCAATGGTTTTCTCCTCATTGAAAGCCGGAATACCCGCAACAACAAGCAGGTTAGATCCGTTATGCGCTAACTTATCCAGCAGTTTAATGGACTCTTCAATTTCAACCAATCAGCAGGCACCCTCTTTTTCTTCAAGCAACACTCGAAGACCATCCCTCAAAGAAACCTTCGGCTCAAAACCCAAGAGCTTTTTAGCTTTGGAGATATCCGCATAACTATTTTTAATATCGCCTGTTCTGGACTTTTCGTAACGAATCATCAAGTCCACGCCAGCCAACTCCAAAAGCGTCTTAGCCAAATCATTAATGGAAGTGGGCTGGCCAGAACCGACATTAAACACTTCGCCCTCGGCATCACGGCTTTTCACGGAAGCCAAAACGGCATCAACAACATCGTACACATTGACAAAATCCCGCGTTTGTGAACCATCGCCATAAACAACCAACGGCTCCTTTTTTCTTATGCGTTCGATAAAACGCGTGATTACACCACTATAATCATTCATGCCTTGTCGGGGGCCATAAACATTAAAGAAACGCAAGACAACTCCCTGCAAAAGCTGCCGATCCTGAAAACCCAAACAGTAACGCTCAGCTAAAAGCTTAGATTCAGCGTAAGGCGAAATCGGATCAGGCTGATACTCTTCACGCACCGGCAAAGACTCCGGATCGCCAAAAACGGCGCAACTAGAAACAAACACGAACCTGCCGACCTTTGCTTGAACACTGGCCTGAATCAGATTCAAAGTACCCGCCAAGTTAACGTCAAAAGTTAATTCAGGATTTGCAACAGAAAAAGGCACACTCGTCACAGCAGCAAAATGAATAACCGCGTCAACACCAGCGACACTTTTTTCAACATCTGAAACATCGCGAATGTCACCCTTAACAAAATCAACCTTGCCAGCACTCAAAAGCCCCTGAATATTATCTAAGCTGCCAGTAGATAAGTTGTCTATGACTCTGACATCGCAGCCATCTTTGACTAATCGATCAACCATGTGGCTGCCGATAAAACCAGCGCCACCAGTTACCAAAACTCTAAAAGACTTACGCATTAACGCCTAACCGCAAAAATATTCCGTGAAATCATTTATTTGTGTGCGCCACAGCTAAAAAAACTGCAAACGAAAAATCAGACGCCCACTTCTTAGCAGAAACATTACCCCAACGCACCGCTACGCGACTGACTTTCTCAGCAAGAGAAACACCGATAGTCCTCACCAACCTGACAAATACGCTTTCCATTGCAGACTGCAGCTTATCCATTATGGCCGTCAGCAGTTTGGCCAACCTTCCGCTTTTGATGTTGTCAACGCATTGCAATGTGAGATCGGCAAGGGCTCGCTCAACCCGGTTGAGAGCTCTAAACCAAACGCCACGTCTTAGGGAAGCCTTCTTGGCTTGGGCAAGCATCCTAATAGACGGAGAATCACCGAGTTCTCTATTCCCCTCTAGCCTGCCCTCTCTCATGAAGAACACTTCTCAGCATCATGAACATAAAAAGCTTTCCAATAACAAAACTAGCAAAACTGAGTTTTGTTAAATGCACAACTTAAAAAAACGCCCAAGTTTCAACCTTTGCATTTCTTCCGATCTCTTCTGTCTTCAAGAATAAAAGGAAGCACAAAAAGCGGTTTAATTAGCCACAGGCTGGATCCAACAGCATAATCAGGGTATCCCGCCTTAAAGAAGTCATAGATCATCCAAGCTTGTTGGGCGGGATTATAACACCAGCCTGCCCTTTGGTCTGTTTGGAAACTATGACATAGGAATTGCAGATTATGCCTAAGCGGTCCAAATCCTCTCTTAGTCTGATGTTCACACACAGCGTCTTCGATAATTAGCATCTTTGGGCCAAGCTTTTGCAAAACCTTGTCGTCGAGCTTTGGGAAGCCCCCAGCGCTTTTGAATTCTTTTGTTCTGCAGATCATGCAGCCAAGCGTATGGTGCACAGGCGTTTTTCCGCCAACTGCAATAATTTCAGGGTGAGCCTCAAGCGCCTCCATGCATTTTGCGTACCAGCTGCTATTCAGAATAATGTCGTCGTCCACGTAACACATCAAACTGGAATTGCACTGGCGCAACCCCTTATTCCGTAAATCGCCAATGGCTCCCTTGCCGGTTATGAGGATGATTTTGGGATTCGGAATAACCGCATTCACCGATTTTACCGCGTCACCTAAGGTTTCCCTCAACAGAGTAACTATTACCACATCCAAAATCTCACCCTCATCCCCAAGTATCCCTCATCATTCTTAAGCCTCATCAGTTTTTCATCTCCCAATGCAAAAACGCGGCGCCAACCCAAACACGAATCAAAGAATAACGGTGATCTAAATAAGCCCTGGATAATTGGGACGACACAGCGGATTTAGCTGAATTTCTTCTTCTAGAACGAACAACCTTTAGAACATACAAGCACTCAACAACGAGGATTGCAACGATAATCAATAAAACAAGCCAGGTTACCAACTGATTCATTCGAGATGAACCGACCGAACCACTAGGAACGGGAGTAGTGCTGTCCGAAGCAGAACTAGACGTTGGCGTTAGCGTTGGAGTAGGTGTTGCTATTGGGATTGGAGTTGGTTCAGGTGTAGCCGCAAGCGCAACCGCAGGTATTGGTGCAAATGTGACAACAGGAATAGGGGTTGGCTGAGGCGTAGGTGCTGGCGTAGGCAGTGACGTAGCTCCCGGTGCAGGTGTTGGAGTAGGCACTGGATTAGCGGTAAAAACAGCTAAAGCCGTCATGCTTGTGGTTAAAGTCAAAGTTATGGTAGAAGTAGGGATTGTGTCGCCATCATTAAACAACCAATAGCTAAAACTGTAGCCGTTGCTGGCTGAGGCTGAAATAGTTAATTGGTACCCAACAGCGTAGGTGTAAGTATTGGCTGAAGGCGAAATAGTGCCTCCTGTGGTTGAAGAAAAAACTAACACGACTTGCGGTGTAGGTGTTGGTGTGGCTTGGGGAATAGCGGCGAATACTGCTAGGGCAGTTTTGCTTGACGACATCGTTAACGTTGTTGTTGAACTGTAGATTTTTGAGCCATCATTCAAGAGCCAATATGAGAAAAGATAACTTGAATTCGCCGTTGCCGAAATGGTTACTTGAGACCCAACACTGTAATAATACGTGTTTGCCGCAGGGTTTATTGTTCCTCCAGTAGTGGAGCCTAAAACTAAAGACACTGTTGGAATAGGAGTTGGAGTAGGCGCTGGCGTGGGCGTTCGAGTGGGCGTCGAAGAAGGAGTAGGGGTAGGAGTTGGAGTGGGCGTTGGGCTTGGAGGGTTATCAATCGCATATAGCGCGGCTGCAATGATCATGCCGTTAGTTTTATCAATGGTAGTCGTGTCAACGCGCCCGTAGTCATCGACCCCATCCGAGTATCCATCTGACGGCGTTGGAAGCTTGGACGCAATAGACGAAACCATGTTCTCAGTATAGGTAGTATCGTACATCGCCAGCAAACCAACCGCCGCCTTAAAATAAATAATAGGCGAAATCCCCACGTTTGTCTGCCCAGTATCGCTATCGATCTCCCAAGTTGAACCGTCACTCCTCACTATCCACTCGTAAACGTAGGAAGGATCGTCTAAGCCAGTGTTTCCTTCGCTATATGCCACAAACTCACCGGTGGCGTTGTACTTGGCGTCTTGTGCCAAATACACTTGATAAGCCAAGCTTTCCAGCTCAGAGTTGGGAGCCAGGTTGAAAACGGAAAGAAGCAAAGGTTCACACGTTAAATCTGAAATGGGCAGCGTTACACCGTAAGTTGAAAGGGTAGGCGCAGACACGATGTTGTTCAAGATGGAGCTAGCCAAGGTTGAGAACGCGCTGGGCCAAAAGCCAGCAAACCCACTGGCAACATAGTAATCATAGATGCTTGGTGAACTCGTTAAGGTTTGAACCGCCTGCTCCAATGGAGCATAATTGGTATAGTTATAAACGATGGAGTTGATGGTTCCTGCGAGGTCGGGGCGAAAAACCCTGAGATTGTTAAGGGCCACCAGCAACGCCCCTGCGTCAGCAGCTATTTGAACATCAGTCCCGTACGGATCTCCATTGGCAGATTGGTACCACACGTAAGGCACGCCGCTGGAGCTAAGTTGACGAGTTTCAAGAAACGTCAGTATTTTGCTGAACCGCGCATCAGAGCCCCAAGCGCCGCTTGTACCCAATATGCCCAGTTGAGTGACGTCGATGACGGTTTGAATGTAAACACCTAAGTCCCAATCTGTAAAATAGGGGTAATCTAAACCCGCGTTGTGAAGCCCCGTTGTGGAATCTACTCCAACGCCAGGCTGATAATAATTCCAAGCATTGCTGGCTAATCGTAGCCAATATGATTGGTTAGCCACTAAACTGTTTGGTTGCGCCATGGTCAGGGGCACGAAGGGCTGAACGATCCCCAACATAAACAGTAAAATAAGGAAGACCGCAACAACGTGCTTTACCTTAACTTTCACCTATAAACCTCCGTGGGGACCAAACAATCTTTAAGCGTATGGAAACTCGTTGCAACTTAGAAAGCTTGCAAAACGCAAGTTCAAGTCGCAATCTTTCGCTGACTCAGCTTAAGCTTCAACTATGAATCTCTGCGAGGAAACATAAATTCGTTGCGTACCATTTTAAGAGCACCTTTTTCAAACCGCACAACTTAAGAAAAATCAAAAAGCGAAACAAGAAAGAAAAGACAACCCGCAGGCAGGAGAGCACACGCAGACAAGAAAACAGCGGTTTGGCGCGGGCGTTAGAAGAATTCGTTGTTTACATGAATTTGGATAGAAGCTATAGATATATGCAAACAAAAAACTGCATGCTCGCTGCTTTCAAAGTAGAAAATATTGGATTTGGAAGACACATAGAATGGTTTTAACTATTTACAAAGATTTCCCAAAGATGCAACTGGACGTAAAACCGCTAACACGCAAGTTATATAAGTCCAAAGAGAGCAAACCCCAAAGTAGGGAAAGAAGCATTTTCTATGCTTCTTCAACCCAAAAAACAAAATAAAGGAAGAAAAAACAAAATGAAAATCTTAAGCAAAATTGCAGCTATTACGATTGTTACATTCTTTGTACTTTCAATGACAGCTTCAACAACGCTTTTACCAAATGCCAACGCGCATTCACCACCTTTTCATGTTCCAACATTTGCCTTCTGCAGTGTTTCGCCAAATCCCATAGGCGCAGGACAAACAGCCCGGGTCAACTTTTGGATTGGTGAACCACCACCTACCGCAAGCGGACAATTTGGAGACAGATGGCAACATATAACTGTCGTAGTCACAAAGCCCGATGGAACCACCACAACCTTAGGTCCCTTTACATCGGACGCGACTGGAGGCACATACACTACATACACGCCTGCAACAATTGGAAACTACACTTTCCAAATGTTCTTTGCAGGACAAACATTAGCCGGCAACAACCTCGCTCCAGGAACTCCGACCACTGGACCAGGCGCTAACCCAGCTATTGGCGATATTTACCAACCTAGCTCGAGCAACATATTTACGCTTACAGTGCAACAGCAGCCGATAGCATATTCTGCGCCGACAACTCCTCTTCCAACAAGCTACTGGACACGCCCCATTTACGGTGAAAACAACCAATGGGCAACGATCGCGGGTAACTGGCTTGGAACTGGGAAGACATCTTTTGCCAACACTGGCATGTATAACAGCAGCATGAACTATAATCCATACACTACAGCGCCAACTAGTGCTCATATCTTGTGGACTAAGCCTGAAGCCTTTGGGGGAATAATCGGCGGCGAATACGGTACAAGTGAAACAAGCAACTTCTATTCAACCGCTCAATACGAACCTAAATTTGCCCCAATAGTCATGAATGACATTCTCTACTACACGCAGTACCCAGGAAGTGGATCTAATCCAATTGGCTGGGTGGCCGTAGATTTACACACCGGTCAGACACTATGGACAAAAAACACCACTGAATTGTTAAGATGCGGACAAATACTCGACATGGTTACACCGAACCAATACGGTGCCCTCGCGTATCTATGGAGCGAGCCCATCGGTTCAACAGTCGTATATGAAGGCTTTGAGCCAAGTGTGGGCGGATCCTTTGAAATGTGGGATGCATTGACAGGCAGCTATATACTTACCATTACCGGCGTTCCTGTTTCAGCCCAACCTGGCACTGCAGTTGCACTAACAACCGACGACCATGGGAATCTGATAGGTTACTACGTGAACTCTACTAACCCATTCGCACCCACCCTAAACATGTGGAACTCTACCCGATGCATCAACCTAGCTGTTCCTAACTCTTACGGCGGCCCAAACGTTGCAGACAACTGGCTCTGGAGACCCCCACAAGGCGCATCAATTCCCTTCAGTCTAGGAATACAATGGACAAAACCACTCGCCAACAATATTGCAGGCGTACCCATAATAGATTTCGCTAACGCTCTATACGGCCTCGGAATTACCTATATCGCCAGCGGAGTAGTATACTTGTCAGAATACTCTATGGGTCAAGGATTATTCTATCAACCTGGCTGGCAAATTGAAGCAGGCTATAGCGCAACCACTGGACAACAGTTATGGATAACCAACCGCACTGAAGTACCATTCACTCTTATTTCTGCAGGTGCTGGCACATATTTTGCTGGCGACGGAGTCTACGTCGAATATACACAAAACGCACTATCAATCAGTTGTTACAGTCTCTTCACGGGTAAGCTACTTTGGGGACCAACCGCACTCCCAGACGCTCGACCTTTCGATTCTCTTGGAGGCAACTCGGTTATCGCTAATGGCATAATGTACGTATGGGCTTACGGAGGCGACGTTTATGCATACAACATCGCAGACGGCTCGCTCAAGTGGCATTATAGCACACCAAGCGGTGGCTTCGAGTCTCCCTACGGAACTGAACCCCTATGGGTCTTCACTGTGGGAACGGTCGCTGGTGGTGAGCTATTCCTTCCTGAGGGTCACATGTACAGTCCACCGCTGTTCCACGGAGCCCAACAGCTTGCTTTGAATATTACTGATGGCAGTGTTGTTTGGAGCATCGATGCTTTCGACGTTACTAGCGGCCCTGCAATCTCGGATGGAATCGCGACAACGCTCAACGCTTATGACAACCAGATTTACGCGTATGGCATGGGACCAAGCAAAACTACCGTGACGGCACCTGACGTTGGCGTAACAACAGCCGCACCGATAACGATAACGGGCACAGTCATGGATGTCTCCGCAGGCTCACAGCAAAATGCTGTTGCGGCAAACTTCCCCAACGGCTTACCATGCGTTTCCGACGCAAGCATGACTCAGTTCATGGAATCCGTCTACATGCAGCAACTGGAGCCACACAACGTAACCGGAGTTCCGGTGACCTTCACCGTCATAGATTCTAACGGAAACTACCGAACAATCGGCGCTACAAACACGAACGGTTTAGGCGACTACTCATTCACATGGAAACCCGACATACCAGGCAACTACACCGTCTACGCCACATTCGCAGGCACACAATCATACTACGGATCCACCGCATCAACAGGATTCTACGCCAGCCAACCAGCAGCAACAGCGGCACCGACAGCCACACCCCTCAGCGGCTTAGCCTCAAACACCACAGTCATGTACATAGGCATTGCGATAATCATTGTGATAGTCATAATCGGCGCTATACTAGTGACGCTCATGCTCAGAAAAAGACCCTAAACGAAAGAAACAAAAACAAAAAACCACTTTCCCTTTTCTTTTTGAGTACCTTCAAATAATGTAGATGAGCGGGCGCTTAAAACACGGCGGAGTCAACATAGTGGGGGTAATCATGATGACGGCTCCGCTGCTAGCGCGTGCTTAGCTTCCGTAGACTTGGAATTCGTAGTGCGAGGCCCAGCAATACATTGGAAGATACGTATAAGTGATCCTTACATACCTCGCGGATGTTGCGGTGAAGCTGTCTGTCCTCGTTTGTGCTGTGCTGGTTGTTTTTGTCTGGTCGACGACGACTGCCCAATTGGTGTTATCTGTTGAGACCTCAATTTTGTAACGGTAGTTTCTTGCATACTGGAACATGACCTGTGTGCTGGTTATCGTGTGGACCGCGCCTAGGTCAACTTTCCACCAGTGGCTTAATTTGCCATCGTTTGCGCTCCATCGTGTGGTTTTGCTTCCGTCATTGCCCTTGTTTGCGGTGTTTCCTACGCTGGTCTGGCTGCTGTCAGCTGTTGCTGGTTTGTTTAGCGCTAAATTTGTTGGCGAAGCTGTTGGTGTAGGAGTAGGCGTTGGTGTTGGCATTGGGGTGGGCGTGGGGGTTGGAGTTGGGGATGCTGTGGTTTTTGGGGTTGGCGTTGGGGTTGGTGTGGGCGTAGGTGTAGGCGTTGGAGTCGGAGCAGTTGTTGGTGTTGCTGTTGGTGTTGGAGTTGGTGTTGGGTTGCCGCCACTGTTAGCCGCGATCGTGTAGCTATAAGCGACTTGGTCGTTAGTGCCCTGGCCCGGGGCGCTGGTGATATAGTCGACGGTCACTTGGGCGGGTGAGACTGTTACACGTAGATGCCCAGGGCTGGGCAGCACTTTCAGAGTGTAGGTGCCTACGGCGTAGCTGTTGAATCCATATCCGGAGAAGCCAGCAGCGGGTAGCGACTGGTAGACGATACCGTCGCGGATTTCGTAGGCGTATTCGTGGTCGTGACCGTGGAAGAATGCGGTAACGTGGTTGTCCATCATGATTTGCTCGATTGGTTCGCTTCCCCATTGAGCTATGGGGCGGTTTGTGTTCCAACCCCATGTGGTGCCGTCTACGTTGTATCCACCCCATTCGACGAGGTTTGCGGGTACTGCACCGCCGCGTCCTCCGTAGTCTGAGGCGCCGCCAGTCATGTGGTGTGCAAAAATGAACTTGTAAGTTGCTTTGCTGTTTTGAAGCGTCTGTTTGAGCCAGTCGAACTGTTGAAGCCCAAGGGTCCAGTCCCATCTGTTTCCTGAGCCTGTGGTGCTTGTTTCTCCTCCACCTATGTTTCCAATGTAAGGTTTTGTGGTTGTGTACCAGTATGGGTCGATGACAACAAAGAGTGCGTCGCCCCATGACCAGGCGTAATAGTCTTCACGGAGGTGATCGCCTGAAATGTATGGGTACGGGTCTGTGTTGCCAGTGTAAAAACTGTCTGGGACGGGATTTAGGTAGTATTTCTTCTCGGCGTTAACTCCTACGACAGGTGGGCTATTGGCGGGACTGGGTGTATCGCCCAGGTGCCAGGCTTCCTGCTGCTCGTGGTTCCCCACTACTAGGAATACGGGAGCTGAGCTGCCGACAGTGTCGAAAAACTGACGTTGATAGAGGTATGCCTGTTCGGCTCCTGCTACAGTGGTAACGCCGTCCATAGCGAAGGTGTCGCCGCAGTCGATTTCGAAGTCAGGGTGGTCATTGGCTACATTGGTCATTGTTTGTTGCCAAGTTGTAGCGCTACCTAGCTGAATGTTAACGTGTGAGTCGGACGTTATAGTGAACGTGAAAGTGCTGCCCTCGGACCTTTGGGTTTGGAAAGAATGCTCACTTGACTCTGGTATCCAGTTAACGCCGTCTGAGCTTGTAACCATACGATAGTAATATCGCGTATTTGGAGTGAGCCCATTTATCACAATGTTGGTTGGCGTCCCGCTAACGAGAGTGGCCGGATTTGTTTCAGAGTTATAAACGCCGGCTGCGGTGCCGTATTCGAAGTAGATCTGGCCGTTGGCGCTTGGGACCACGTTTACCGTTATCGAGGTGTCGGTGGGGCGACCCAAGAGCTCCGTTGCTGTAAAGGTAACCCCTACTGCTCCTCTCAATATAGGCATCGCTGGAGCAACACAAGCAGCGAAAATAATGGCTGCGAGAAGAAGCGTCAAGACATTTCTCAGAGCCAGAATTCCTTTCATTTTATGCTCCCCCAGACAGTATCTGGGCGCTCACACAATTTGCAATTAATTGTGTTCCAATATTAGAATGATATGGAATATGATATTCAAATATTCAAAATATTATGGAATACGGTTTCAATAAAAGACTTAGAGAGCGCGCGCAACGCACGATAGAAGTTTAATAATCTTCATCATACGGAATTTGGTTGATTGCTTTTTTGACTTTTTCAAGTGTCATCTTGAACAGCCCTAGGCTTTTAGGAATCAGATAAGCCTCTTTTGTAGCCATATCAAAAAGCAAACCGTCCCCGCAATTCCGACACCGGTAAACTTCAAACGGCAGCAAGGATTCTGCGCCCTCATCTTTTGGTAGCAGGTGACCACATTTCACACAATGGAGTTTCATGCCTTCTCACCACATCCTAAGACTCTATAGACATAGACGATTTTATGTTTTCGTTTTTGTGTGCGCGCGCCAAACGAATACGCCCATACGCCTAAGCCCGCCCGCGCGTGTGGTCAGTCACTCACTCAAGCAGTCACTCACTGTTAGTAACCTTTGAGGTTGTACATGAAAAACAGGATGTAACTTTAAGGAGAAGTGTGCACGCTGGAAAATTTTAATTACTTTCCTTTGGTTTTTATGTGCTAAGGTGCCTAACATTGAGGGCTTTAGGTATAGACCCAGGTACAAAAAACTATGACATCCTCTGTATAGAGGACGATGTAGACAACGTGGTTCTCGACGAGTCCATTCCAAGTGAGGTTGTTGCCAGTAAGCCGTCGCAAGTTTTTGAAATGATTAAGAATGCTGAAGCCGATGTTATTGTAGGTCCATCAGGGTACGGGCTTGAATTTAAGCACATATCCCAGTTCACAAAAGAGGATGTGGCTTTAACAACTCTTGACAAGGTTGGCGACGTCGATATTCCAGTTCTTTCAGGTTTAAGAAAGCTGTTATGGATGATGAAAGAGGCTGGTTTAAACGCTTATTCTGCGCCTGGAGTTGTTCTTTTGCCAACCATACCCTTGCATAGAAAAGTAAACAAGATAGACATGGGAACAGCTGACAAAACATGCGTTGCAGCCTTCGCCATCTGGGACCAAGCCAAAGAATACGGGATTAGCTATGATGAAACAAGTTTAATCTGCGTTGAAATGGGATTCGGCTATAACGCAGCGATGGCTGTGGAGAATGGACAAATCATCGACGCAGTAGGGGGCACTATTTTTCCTGGTCCGGGCTATCTTACTCTGAGCCAAATGGATGGAGAACTAGCATACCTTCTAGGCAAGTTCAGCAAGCTAAAACTTTTCGAAGCAGGAGCTTCGTTCATTGCAGCACACAAAATACTAGAAGTCGAAGACTTTGCTGCAAATTTATGCAAAGATGGATACCAACTGGCTTGGCAAAGCATGACTGAAGGAATCATCAAAGCCATTGCTATACTAAGTACATCTTTCAAGAAACAACCGAGAGAAATCATAGTTACTGGGAGGTTATCCCGTGTGGAAAGACTTCGTAGAGACTTGGAGAAAATTTTAAGCGAGAAGTTCAGTATTTCTGTGCGTCGACCACTTCATGTTTTCGCCAAGGAGGCGAAGGATGTAGCTCACGGCACAACTCTAGTAGCCAACGGAATTGCTGGCGGTAAATACAGCGAATTAGTGGAAGTTATGAAAATTAAAGAAGCAAAAGGCACGGTTCTTGATTACATTTTCTTCCAAGACTTTGACAAAAAAGTTGTAATAGAAAACCTGAGGAGTACCTAAAAGAAAGACAATTCGCCGTCAAATTTACAGGCGAGCCTAAGCAATTCTTAGCCGATTCTCACGCACACGTAAGCACGCGCTTGTTGTTCTTAGCTTAAATCATTTATGCTATCGATGCATTCACAGTTGCTTTTCCTTCACAAATTGAAGATTTCATGCATTCAACATGCCGTAGTGAATCATCTGAAATCTGTTACCGCAAGTTTTAAACCATGAAACAGAAAACATGCAAATTGAAGTGAGAGAAGAAGCCGCTGGCAGAGGCTTAACTGACCAAGGCTATCAGACTCACACAAATCGCACGCAAACAACAGCCCCCTCAAACAAGTTGCATGCGAATAACAAACCGCTATTTCTCTCTCCAATACAACAGGCATCTTAGTCAAGATTTAGCCGCCATAAGCGGCTCAACTTCACTTCCAAAACTAAAAGTGGGGACTGAAAGCGCGCGCGGTCCGAGTTTGCAATCGGAACGTGGCAATGATTCCAATTAAGCCACAAAATGCGTAGGCATAAGAAGTTTTGTATTTGTTGCTCGCAAATGAAAGAGAAATTTAATATATCTTAAATGTGCAACAAACATGTATGCCAAAAAGTATCAAAGCACTTATTCTCACTGCCGACAAGTTTGAGGACATGGAGTTGTTCTTTCCATATTTCCGTTTACTTGAAGAAGGGTTGGAGGTTGATATTGCTGCACCCAAAAAGGGTCACATTCAAGGCGAACACGGTTACGATATGGAAGTCGTTAAGACCTTTGAGAGCGTCAATCCAGAAGATTATGACATGTTGTTGATTCCCGGCGGGTCGCCAGATGGAGCACCTTCAGTGGTTAGAAAGGACAGCAAGGCTCAAGCTATTGCAAAATCATTTTTCAGCGCCAATAAACCAGTTTCCTCTATCTGTCATGGTCCTTGGCTCTTAGCTTCCTCAGGCCTTGTAAAAGGAAGACGCTTGACTTCCTACTGGTATGATGGCGTTCCGGAGGACATAAAGAAAGCAGGCGGCATATACGAGGACAAAGAAGTAGTTGTTGATGGCAACCTTGTCACTTCACGCTATCCAGGGGACTTGCCAGCATTCATGCGAGAAACAATGCGGATTGTCAACAGGATAAAAAAATAGTTCATGCAAAGGCACGTTTTATCTTACTTTTCCAGGGAACATTAAATGGTTAGAGCTATTGACCGTCAATAGAATTCATTGTTTACATGAATTTGGACAGAAGTTAGAGACATATCCAAACAAAAAACTGCATGCTCGCTGCTTTCAAAGTAAAGTAGATTGGATTTGGAAGACACACAGAATGGTTTTAACTATTTACAAAGATTTCCCAAAAGATGCAACTGGACGTAAAACCGCTAACACGCAAGTTATATAAGTCCAAAGAGAACAAACCCCAAAGTAGGGAAAGAAGCATTTTCTATGCTTCTTCAACCCAAAAAAACAAAATAAAGGAAGAAAAAACAAAATGAAAATCTTAAGCAAAATTGCAGCTATTACGATTGTTACATTCTTTGTACTTTCAATGATTAGTTCGGTCGCAATAATACCAAGTGCAAGCGCGCATACACCTGCATGGCAAATTCCAACGTTTGCTTTTATACAAGCAGTGCCTAACCCCGTAGGCATCGGTCAATTAGCAACCGTTTACATGTGGGTTAACCAAATACCCGATGGCGCACAACTAGGCAATAACATTCGATTCCAAAACTACCAACTCACCATTACCGCACCTGATGGCTCAACCATAAAACAGACATTTCCAATTGTCCACGACACAACATCAAATCAAGCCTATTCCTTCACTCCCAGCCAAGTCGGTACATACACCCTCAACTTCACATTTCCAGGTTACACATACACATACACCGGACTCATTCCAGGCTTCTTTGGTCCTCCAGCACCAAGCCAATATGTAGGCGACACTTACATGGCCAGCACAGCATCAACTACACTGACTGTTCAATCAGCACCCATCGCGACTTACCCAGTTACTCCGCTTCCTACAAGTTACTGGACGCGCCCAATATACGGTGAAAACCCGTATTGGTACACAGTTTCGTCAAACTGGCTTGGAAGTCCTTGGGGAACCAATCAAGGCTATGGTAGCGAGTTCCCAGGCGATGCAGTAGGTCCCCAAACTGCTCACGTAATGTGGACTAAGCCGCTTCAAAGTGGCGGAGTCGTTGGAGGAAACAGTTTTGCTATTTCGGGAGATACATACTTCGAGGGCTCGGCATACAATGAAAGATTCACTAATCCGATAATAATTGATGGGAAACTCTATTACACTGAACCAATCTCATTCGGAGGCGCTTCAAGTGGGCCTACCGACTGCGTTAACCTTCAAACTGGGCAGCTTATTTGGTCTCGTACTGATGTCCCTGCATTATCTTTCGGCTACATATATGACGTCCAAGACCCTAACCAACACGGTGTTTATCCGCCAATCCTAATTTCTGTTTCCCCTCCGCCCTTCATAGGATATTCAGCTAATTCTGAATGGAGAGCTTTTGATGCAGACACGGGAGATCCGATATTTAACGTAACTAACGTTCCCTCAGGCACCTCAGCCATTGGTGTGAACGGCGAGTACCTGATACTATCATTGGCAAACTATGGTCCAACAATCATGACTCCTTTTGGTCCTGTTCCTTCAGGGCCTGGAAAATATTATTTGCAAGAATGGAATTCCTCTAGACTTTGGGATAATACGTACTCAGGCGCGTCAACATCTCCGCCCGTTGTGCCTCCTATTACAGATGGCAGCAACCCAAGCTTGTTAGACTGGAACATTTCAATGCCTTCGCTCAGCTCTCAACCGGGAACACCTTCTATACTCGAAGCGTTCTGCAATAACGAATTGATTGGCATGATAGGCTCTTATCCCGCTGGTTCCAGTATATTCGGTGGAGGAAGTTGGGCTCCGTACTCATACTTCGGCGTTAACTTAGACGCAACTAAAGGGACGGTCGGCTCGATTATGTGGACAAAAACATACAATGCGCCAGCAGGCAACATTACTCTCGAGTGGGGAGGCGCAGATTCTTCAGCAGGAGTCTTGGTTGAACAATACAAGGAAACTAACCAGTTCGTTGGATACAGCATGAAGACAGGTGAGAAACTTTGGGGTCCAACCCCACCTCAAACAGCCCTTGACTACTATAATTTCGGATACAACGCTGGTGGAAACGAAGAAGGAACTATCCTCGCTGATGGCAAACTCTACAGTGGTGGATTCGGCGGAATAATTTACTGCTATGATTTGAATAACGGAAACTTACTGTGGACCTACGGTAACGGCGGCGAAGGCAACAGTACAAGCAGCGGCTTCGAAGTACCCGGGAATTATGCAACTTCGATATACGCTATTGGCAACGGCATAATATACACCACCACAACTGAACACACAGTTGAAACACCGATTTACAAGGGAGCACTAGTACGCGCTATTAACGCCACAGACGGAAAGGAAATATGGACTCTTTCAGCCGTCACAACCGAATCAGGACCACCTGGCACAGGCGCAATCGCTGATGGCTATACAACAATCTTCAACGGCTATGACAACCAAATTTACAGTATCGGCAGAGGACCCAGCGCCACCACGGTTACGGCACCGGACATTGGCGGTACAACTTCCACACCAATAACGATAACGGGTACTGTGATGGATGTTTCCGCTGGCACAACGCAAGCAGAACAGAAAGCAGACTTTCCAAACGGAGTTCCTGTAGCTTCTGATGCAAGCATGAAAGACTGGATGGGCTACGTTTACCAGCAACAACCACAACCAACCGACTTCACCGGAGTTCCAGTACAAATCGCGGTCTTAGACTCTAACGGAAACCACTAT
>Ga0187874_10000706_pt1 | contig 38110 bp, 38 predicted proteins | sample June2016WEW_16_1_3_FD_132993 | JGI IMG/M metagenome (GOLD analysis project Ga0187874, IMG submission 132993) | Peatland microbial communities from SPRUCE experiment site at the Marcell Experimental Forest, Minnesota, USA - June2016WEW_16_150 | ecosystem: Environmental > Terrestrial > Soil >... | reverse complement strand
TCCTAGAGCCGGCAAGTTCAGGCAGCATAGGGTAGTCGGGTTAGAGATAGATACGTCTAAGTGTATAGGCTGCGGAAAATGCAAGGCAACTTGCGAATTGCATCTGCCTGAAATCATCGAGGGAAAAGCGCATAATACTTCCCCGCTTTGCATGCGTTGTCCAATGTGCAAAGACGCTTGCCCAATGGAGGCTATAAGATTCACTGATCAAGATGATTTCTGTAGAGCGCTTGCGTCAGCTGCTTTCGGAGTGCTATCGACTTTTAACGCGAAAAAAGTGTCGTATGTTAGCTTCGCCAAAGACATAACTCCTAACTGCGATTGCTTACCGATGCCAGGCGAACCCGTCATGAAAGACGTTGGAATCTTCGCTTCTGACTCAGCAGTGTCAATCGACGGCGCCTTTCTTGAAATGATAGATTACAAAATGTTCAATGAAGCTTCACATGTCGATTGCATGCTGCAAGTTCAGGAAGCAAAAGCCCTCGGGTTGAAAGGTGAAGTGAAACCGAAAATAACAACACTGGTCTAAGGCCCACTTTGCTTTGGCAATCGCTTTTGTTCCTGCATCTTTCTCCTTCTCACGACCAAGTAAATGACAACCGCAATTACTGCCGCAGCAACCGACCCCAAAATTATGTATTGGGATATTCCAGCGACAACTGTCCAATTCTTGCCCAAGTACCAGCCTAAGTAAACTAGGATTGCGTTCCACAAGAGGCATCCTGCGGTGGTATAAATGAGGAATTTCTTCAACGGCATCTTTGCCGCTCCAGCGGGGAAAGAAAAGGTTGTTCGAAAACCGGGGATCAGTCGGCTTGCAAAAACAACTAAGCTGCCGTGTTTGTCAAACCATTTCTCTGCAAGTTGGAGCTGGCCGGTTGATAAGATGACTTTTCCCAAGATTTTATGTTTAACAAGGGATTGGACGCCTTTTAGCCCTATGTAGTAGTCAATCAATGAACCAAATATTCCAGCTACTGTTGCAACCGCGACGACCAGGTAAGAATTAAATTGCCCCATGAAACTCAGGTAGCCAGCGAAGGGAAGAATGACCTCGCTCGGGATAGGGAGGGAACTTGTTTCAAGGAACATCAGCACGAATATGCCTGGGTACCCGAACGCCCTTATCGTGGAGGTCACGCCGTGCACTATGGAAACAACAAGGCCGATGAGTGGTTCGCTTGTCGCAGGGTTGCCCTCGATAACTACATCATCCAAAATGTCAATTACGAAATAAAGCACAACAACTACAGCAATCGCTATGACAATCAGTTGCGGCGCTTTCTTACGTAACTGCCCAAGCTTTTGAGACAACCCCAAGCCAATCCGCTTAATTTATTTTCTTACTTGAATATATTTTAGCCTATTTTAGCATATTCCTTTACTTTCCTCGAAAAACGAAGAAATAGAAAACTCAAATTTCAATAATGCGTTAATTGCTCGCCTCAAATTCAAGATGCAGCCGGCTATTTCCGTTTCTTAACTTTCGTGCTTGAATTTGTTGACTGCGATTTGGTAGGTGACAACCGCTGAGTAGAAGCCGTAGGGCAGCAGGAGAAGCGGGCGTCGAAGAGCAAATTTGAGGTCGCTGACCAAGAGTTCAACGTGTTTTTTAGCGGTCCACACGGAATCTGCCCGAAAATGGATGCAATACGGTTCATAGACACCTATCACTCTGTAGCCCTTCTTGTCGATCCACGACTTGATGAAAGCGTCCTCGTAAGTGTGCAGTTGATACGGTATCTTAATGTCTTCAACCGTTTTTCGCCTAATCAGTATGTCGTGGGTTCCGCCTCGCCGTTCGAAAATTTTCATTGTAACCCGCTCGAAAAGGGGCAAGATCTTTTTTCCTTTCAGCACTGACCAGATTTCGATTCCCCAGATTGCGCCGACGTTTTCCCGTACCTGTTTTTCCGCTTCAGCAAACCAGTTCCTTGAAAGGATAACGTCGCTGTCTACAAACATGAACCAGTCGCTTTTCACCAGTTGAATCGCTTTTTGCCTAGCTGTTGCTCTTGTTCCCTTTTCTTGGATGAAAAAAACGTTGCCGTAGCGCTCTTGGAACTCTGTCACTATGGCTTGTGTAGCGTCGGTTGAGTAACCGTCAACGACAATCAGGTTTTTTACAGGTACATTCGCGTAAACAGAATTAATGCATTCCCTCAACTTTATTGAGCTGTTATAGGTGAGAATGGCAACATCAATGGGCTCCATCGTAGGTCAACCCATTTCTAGCAGCATTCTTAATACCCCATTAATCCGCAGCATCTGGAGCATATTGGAAAAACGCCGTTGTCACAGCTTCTAAGAGCGCGCCTAAACTTCCGGTATTTTTCGCTGTTGTATATGTCTAGGATCGGCGACTCCATTATGTTTCCTGTGACAAAGTCTGGGAAATCCCTGCATGTAACTACGTCTCCGTTCGGCATTACGTCCAGTTGGAACCATGGTGAAACACATTTTTTGTAGCCGAAGAAGTTTTCTGGTTCAGTATAATAGGCTCGGATATCCTCTAATTTAAGGTCAGGTACGAAAAGAGTATTCCCGAAATGTTTGTCACTTTTTATTTTCTTGACTTGCTCAACAATCGCGTCTATGTCCAAGTTTGAAGTGTCGCGGACATAACCTTTCCAGGCGAAAGGCGTAATGCCCAACTTCTCATTGACAATTTTTGTGTGTTTTTCCCCAATCCACTCTCGGGTGAACCATGAGTAATAAATTACTATGCCAGTAGGATTCAGCTTTTCTGCTTCCTTTACAGTATCGACCAACGTGTACTGATTGTTGCTGGAGATTGTGGTTAAGGTGAATATCGCGGGTTTTCTTTTCTTTTTCTCCTTCTTTAGCTTTTGAATCGCCGATAATCCTTTGATGGCGGTGTCCATGGCTCCTGGGACTCCTCGGCATTTATCATGGATTTCTCTGGGGCCGTCAAAAGAGACGCAAATCATGTCCCAACCGTTGTCTACGATGGTTTCAGCGTTTCGTTCTAGACCGACTCCATTTGTAACTATCTGAACCGTTAGTCCCTTGTCTTTGATGTAGTTAACAAACGGAACCAGCGATTCGTAAAGAAATGGTTCTCCGCCCGTTATGTAAACGTGAACTTTCTTAGGTGCAACTTCATCTATTACTTTCTTGTAAACCTCAACTGGGACTTCTCCAGTAACCTTGGGCGTGTCATCCCTCGCATTGTATCCGCTTTGTCCCCACTGCGCACAGATCGCACATCTATGATTGCAGCGATGCGTAATTCTAAGGCTCAGCAGCCAAAGTGCAGAACTGCTTCCGTCCACATTTCGGTAATCTAATTTCGATTTAACAAACTCTCGATAAGCCCCTCTGCCAAAACTCATCACCAGGTTAGGATTTGTGCACACCGAGCCTACGAATTGTAGTGGAAGTCTTCTCATTAGACCGTGCCTTAGTATGTTTTAGTAGTTAAATTTTACTATCATCCATGACGTACGCTGGGTGCCAACTAAAGTGCATTAGTTGCAGCATCTAAGTGAATTCTTTTCTTTCAAAAAGTACCAAGCCCAAGATTGCCGTGACAATGAAGTATATGCTCATGATAGCGAGTCCCTCAGGTATCGAAGCGTTGAACGTTGTGGTTGTGAAGGACCTGCCTCCGGGACCGATGTTTGTGGAAGTGATTTTGTGCGGCGGAAAAGGCGATGACAGAACATTTCCGATTATTTGTGCACCATAGTTAATGAGGAACCATGGTTCGATTTTAACAAGGGTCGCAATCAACGTGTTAAGCAGTGTAAAGACAAACAAGAACAGTATTGCGGTTATAAGGATTGACATTGAACTGCTCTTGAACAATGAGCTGAAGAAAAACGTGAATCCGAGAACCGCAACCATATATAACAACGCGAACAAGAATGACTCGCCAAATTGATAGGGTACGCTTGAAAAGTAATACAGCCCGTTTCCTAACGTGACAACCGTGAAAATGCCCAACATAACTGCGGACGCAACGAAAGCTGCTAACCATTTTCCTATGTATATTGATGAACGTCTAATCGGGTTCGGAACGCCAAAGTATCCTGTTTTGTTTTGAAATTCCCCTGATATTGCATCGCCGCCAAAGAAAATTGCCGAAAGCACCACGACAAATGTTACGCTGGTTCCCCACCAACTGTTGTAGAATGCCAGGTTGTCCGATAGAAAGCCTACTGGGCGGTAGTATCCTACAAGAACTGTAAGAAGTATGCTTATTAATGCTGTTATTATCAGCATTATGAAGAATCTTCTGCCTCTCAGATAATCGAGAAGAGAGTACTTCATTGTTGTGCCCACTTGGGCGATACTGGTTGGAACGATATTTATTGATTCAGAATACCTTTGGGTCATTTTTATCACAACGTAGCCGTTATTAGTTTTAGATATGCGTCTTCAAGTTCAGATGTCGCGACTTTGTAGCTTACAACGCCGATGTTTAGGGTGACGATTTCGTTGAGCAGGCGTTCTTGAGCGTCTAACCCCCCGCTGAAAGTTATTTTCAGGTTTCTATCATCAACTTTTTCAGCCTTCACTACACCTGGCAAAGAAGGAATATTTTCTGAGAGGATTTCGATGTCGATTGGACGTGCTAACCCAACTTCAACAACGTTGTTTCCGCCTGCGAATTTGGATGTCACATTAGCGATGGTGTTGTAAACGATTAGTTTACCATGGTCAATCATGGCAACTTCATCACATACGTCGGAAACTTCACTTAGAATATGTGAACTCATGAAAATTAGCCTCTGCTTGCTCTTCAGAGATTTGACGATGTCTCTAACTTCGCTCATTCCTCGGGGATCAAGCCCGATCGTTGGTTCATCCAGAAAAAGAATCTGGGGGTCACTAAGAAGAACAGAGGCAATAACAATTCTCTGCTTCATGCCTTTGGAGAATCTGCCAACCCTCCTGTCGATCCATTCATCCATATGGACTTCAGCCACGGCTTCTTCAATTCTCTTCTTAAGCTCACCAGCTGGCACTCCCCGAATCTCTCCGATCATCGACAGGGCTTCTCGTGGCGTCAATGAAGGGTAAATTTCAGGGGTCTCAATAAGCGCCGCAACCGAAGCCAAAGCCGCTTTCTTACTAGTGTGAACGTTTATGCCGTTAATCAGCGCCTCTCCGGAAGAAGGACGAATCAAATCTGTAAACATCTTGAGGGTTGTTGTTTTTCCCGCGCCGTTCGGACCTAAAAAACCGACGCATTTTGCACCTTCTATTTTGATGTTCAATTCCGAAACTGCTTCAAATGTACCGTAACGTTTTGTAAGTTTAACGGCCTCAATGGTTGGAACATCTGTCAATGGCATAAGGGTATCCCTCGAGCACAAATATCCTCGCATCTTATAAATTCTAGCCACAATTAAACCAAAGATGTTTTGAGGATTTCAGGAAAAAACCAGATTCCAAATATAAATTTCGAGGTCAAGCCTATGGGATTAATAAAAAAAAATAAAGGTGAGAGAGGAAAAAAAGCAGTTTGCTGCTTATCTGTTGAATTTTAGTGGTCCCAAGTGTTTTTCGTTTTTACGTAAGAACGCGCTTTCAACGCCAGTAATCACAGCCATGACTGAAACACAGCCTTGTAGTTCCTTATCGACTCTTGCACCCCAGATAATCTTTGTTTTCGGCGGCAATGAACGTTTCATTATTTCAGCGGCTCGGTTGACTTCGGTGAGTGTTAGGTCTTCTCCACCTGAGACATGTATGAGTAATCCCTTTGCCTTTGTCACGTCTTCTATGTCGAGTAGTCTTCCGTTTAATGCTTTTTCTACTGCCTGTTCAACTCTTGTTTCACCGGTGCCTTCGCCTATGCCTATTGAGGCCAAGCCTGACCCTGTCATGATTGCCTTCAAATCTGCGTAGTCCATGTTTATGAGGCTTGCAGTTGTGATTGTTTCGGTTACCCCTTTTACGAATTTGCCGACTGTGGTGTTTGCTACGCCTAAGGCTTCTCTGAAAGGCAGGTTGCCAGCTACTTTTACCAGCCTGTTGTTGTCAATCACTACGACGGTGTCGCATGAGTCTTTGAGTCGGTTTAGTCCTTTTTTCGCTGCATTCATTCTTGCTGTTTCAACTTCGAATGGAAGAGTGACTACACCTACGAGTAACGGAGCCATCGGAGATCCAGCAGTTTTTCTATGTAATGTCTCAGCTAAGCCGACGATTGATCCTGTTCCTGTTCCTCCGCCTAAGCCTGCTATCATGAAGATGATGTTGGCTCTTTGTAGTTCATGTATGACTTCGTTGGCTGTCTCGTAAAGTGCTTTTTCGCCTACTTCCGGGTAGCCTCCGCTGCCTAGTCCTCTGGTCAGTTTTTCCCCTATCAAGATTCTTTTGTCGGCTTTGATGGTCAATAGGTGTGTGGCGTCGGTGTTTACAGCTACTAGTTTGCCGCCGGTGATTCCCTTTTCTTTGATCCAAGTTATGACGTTGCATCCTGCTCCGCCTAGCCCGACTGCGACTAATGTTGGTGCTGCCATTTTAGCGAATTTTGCTATTTTTTCTTCTTGTGTTTCTATATATGGCGTTTCTGCGTATTCGAACGGTTGTTGAGCTTCTATATTTATACCCCCAATTTTATTTCCTATATCGTAATTCTCACGATATTATAATATAAAGATTTTGAATCCTAACGTGAAATGAATATCTGTAGTACGTGGCAACAGATAACTTGTTTCGTAATATACCTTATATACAACCTTTGGCAACAACAAAATGAGGAGAAGACCAATGAAAAAACTAACACTTATGAAGCGCTTCATGAAAAACTTCGTAGGAAAAAACATTCACCTAATCATAAAAGACAAAGACGGCACCTTCAAAGTCCACACCATAGAAATCATGCAAAAAACCGACGACACGTGTCCAGTTGAAGATATCACTGTGGGCGACTATTTCCTTCGTCTGCTCGCAACCAACCCACAGGGAAACGAAGCCTCAATAGTATGCAACTGGACAGACGAACTGCTAAAAAACCTCATGACAAACTACAAAGACGCAAAAGACGCAGACTACTCGCAAATAACCATGTTCAAAGACCCTTCATCCGCTGACTCAAACAAGTGGCTTCTAACATGGGGCGACGAACCCAAAGAACCCGGGCAAACCTACACCCCGATACGGTACATCAGCTAAAGCGTCACGGGGCACGCGAACCTTAACCCTACTGGGTGGTTTTCAGGGCTTGCTTTAAGTCCTGCGTCAAAGATTGCAATTGAGCACCCGATAGGCTGATTTTTAATGTTAAAGCGAAAATGAATTTTCCGTTGCCTAGAGTTCCGCAGCTCCAGGCGGGAAAGGTTGATTTGTTCAATGTCATTGTGGCCATGGGGTACTTAGTTACCAAGGGCGAAAGCAGGCTATCGAGCGTTTCACTTGACGCTAACTGGAAAGAGTTGTCTGCTCCCGTAATGTTGAAAACGTATTGGATATAGTTGGACTGAGGTATAAGCTGGTCTGGCTGCTGCTTCCAGTAGGTCACGTTGAAGCCCTCTTTCTTTGGCTGCACCGTTATTATCAGCACGGACGATACGATAATTATGCCGACCAGAAGTAGGATAGCTGCAAGTGTCAGCTTTTTCATCCGCGATTTTTGTTGTTTTGCGCGCGGTTTTTCTTCCGGGAACTCGTCAAGCAGTTGGACTGCTAGGCGACCTTTCTCTGTCAAGCCGTATTTGCCGTCGACTTGCTTTTCTATTAATCCGTTGAGGATTTTGAGGTGATAATTGAGCCTTCCCGTGTTCGTGATTTTGGCTTGCTCCATCAAGTCCATATAGGATAAAGAACCTGCTTCGCCAAGGCACCTGAGAATGTCCCTGCGTGTCGGGTCTTTGAGAGTTTTGTGAAGATTTGAAAACTCGACCGTCATAGGTGACTGCTCCGTCTTCTTTCACGCATAAGGATTGCCATCACAGCCACAAATGCAGTAGCAAAGACAACGAGGAGCACAATTAGGATGACATAGATCTCAGAATAGGTTGGGTTCGATGTGACGGGATTTTCCGAGGATGTCGGCGTAGGCGTCGGAGTTGGAGTAGTGTTCGGTGTGGCGTTTGTTGATGTTGAGACGAGAGGTGGGGTTGGTGTTGGGCCCACAGGTGACGCTGTGGGGGTGGGTGCCGTGTGGCTAATGTTTGGTGTTGCCCGGGCGTTAGGTGAGTTGAGGAGGGGAACAAAATCTACGGTTCCTAAGTTGAAGTTGTTTTTGGAATCGTGGATTGTTTGGTTTATCGTTTGGGTGTCAGTGGTTCCCCACCAATTGTAGGTTGCATTAAGATTGTTTGCGGATGCTAAGCTGACACTTTGCATGTTTCCTTGGATGTTGTTGTATAGGATTGTTGAGGGTGAACTTGCTATGATTCCGACCGTGTTATTGGTGATTGTGTTGTCTTGGATTGAGTTTGCGGTGGCGATTTGGATTCCGTTTGTTGCGTTGCTGATGAGGTTTCTTTCGATGGTTGCTGCGACGGTGTTGTCGTTTTGGATGCCTCCTGCGCCTGAGTCGTAAGTGCTGATGCCCGTTGTGCAGTAGTAAATTGTGTTGTCTGAGATTAGGACTTGTCCCGTGCCGCCCCCTATTGCGATTCCGACAATGCCACCATAAATCAAGTTACCAGTAATTACTGCATTGTAGTTGTTGTTGGAGCCGTCATCGCCAGCGTCGAAGCCTATGCCCACAGCGTTGCCGGTAATAACGTTGTTGTTTATCAGCGGCGAGCTCTCATCTTCTATAGCAACGACATCGTTGTCCCTGTCGTCGTCTCTTCCAACCCAGTAAATGCCGCTGCCGCCAGAAATGTGGTTGCCGGAAACGGTGGGAGAACCTCCCATGATGCCTAAGCCGCCAGTGATTTGGCTGTTTGAAACCGTTGATGAGCCTCCATGGCATTCGATTCCCCAGATAGTATCTTGGTCTATCTTTACGGTAACGTTGTAGATGTATACGTTGCAGTTGAGAATTGCGTTTTGTATTATGGACCCTGACCCGAGGAAATCTTTAATGTAGCTTAACTGGTTGAAGCTAATGTAGCTGCTGATTTGAGTTGGCGAAGTTAGGAAGGTTGGTCTGGCGGGGAAGTTGCAGTTAAAGGTGATCGGGTTGGTGTTGGTGCCTTGTGCGACCAAGGTGCCGTTTACTTGGAAATAGTAGTTGTTCATGTTTACTATGACGCCCGGTTCAATCGCCAGAGTTGTGCCGGGAGCTACTGCCACTGGACCGTTGAAGCTGTAGGGGCTGCCTGCGGCGTTCCATATGGTGTTCGAACTTATTATTCCGTTGAACACCGTACCACTTTCCGCGGCACCAAGTCGCGCAACACAAGCTATCAATATCCCACTGAAGAGAAGAATCATCGCAAACGCGGTCAACAGCCTTTTCATGAAACCCCTCTTGTGCTAGTTATTTCGTAAGCTGCTCTTAAGATTATTTGACTAACAATTTTATCAAATCTTATCATGGCCGCTTCCAAGATGTCTTCCGCCGCCAACCTCTGCCAGCATCCTCTTCATCTCTCTCATGCTCCTCTGTGTTGCAGTTTGGGGGGTCAGACCGGATTTGAACCGACGACCTTTACCCAAGAACGGCGCAAGCCGATCTTTGCGGGTTTCTCTATGAGCGCTCGGAAAATTCGTCATACTCCTCGCGGAGATTTCTAATCGGTGAGTGTTGGCTTTCATGAATAGTTCCTATCAAATAGCCTTGTATCGATTAAGATGCTTGTTGTTTGCAGGAGCTATAGATTTGAAAAACAAGTTAACTTCATTCTGCCTGGAAAGATAGAATTTATATCTAGTATCATCGTTTGTTATTTTCGACGGACGAAAACCCAGATTCCTCAGAGCTTCATTAGCATATTGTATTAGCGTTAGTGAAGAACCTTTGAATTGAACTTGTTTGTAATTGTTGTATTTACGATAGATACAACCGTCTGTATCAAAGAGCCCTCGAACAAATTCTTTCTTACTTAGTTCGACGGCTGGTTGCAAGGTGCCAGCGTTCTTCAGTCCTAATGGCATTCCCCAGCTAGCAAGAACCATGGCTACTTCTTTAGAGTAGATGTAAACATCCATGGTTTGCTCACATGGCCTATGTCGAACTCTAAGTTTTATCGAAAATTCTTGTTCAAGTAAGGGGCAAACATGCGTAAGCAGATACTCTTTGTCCTCAACTTTATGACCGGTAATGGTTAGCTGAATGGAACCGCCCACTTTAGATAACGACCCATCACCGAACATAATGCCCAAAATTTCAGATTGACGTTTAGTCAGCATTCAATTCAGTCCAGTTTTTATGGAGGTTTTGGCATTGTGCGAATTTATGTTTAATGTCAAAATTGAAACGTGAAAACTTAGAAAGTGAATTTGGTGGGGCCGGCCGGATTTGAACCGACGACCTTTACCCAGAAACCGCCTATAAACGGTTTCTTACGGGTTTCTCTAGTCACGCTCCAGAACTTCGTCATTCTCCGAGCGGAGTCAGCAAACCCGTTGCTTGCTTCTGGAGCCCGTCCTGATGCCGAGAAGCTCTTTGTCTTCTCAGAGTCATACCTGCCTAGACTACGACCCCACTGATAGGCTCGAAGCAAATAAGTGAAACTGCAACAATAAAAGTTATTCGTTTTTGCGTAAAGGTTCAAGCTTAGGAATTTACGTTTTCGGGAACAAACCGCCTTAGTCTTTTCAGAGAACCCAGTTTTTCTTTGTCGCCGATTTTTGCTTCTTGCAAGGCGTCTTTAAGAATTTCGATTGACTGATCCATTGCTTTTCGGTCAACGGGAAAGGGGACGCCGTCTTTTCCGCCGTACGCGAAGCTGAATTTTACTGGGTCTTCCCAATTGGGTTTTTCTCCGTAAACTAACTCGGCTACAAGAGCTAAGCCTCGCACTGTGGCAGGGCCAACGCCTTTTAAGCTCAAAAGCTCCTCGTAGTTTTTGGGCTGGAACTCGTAGACGCGGCTCATTGTGTCCCAGCTTATGCTGCGGGGCATGTTGAGGCTGGTTAGGGTTTGCTGCCATGGGTCGCTGGTTTTAGGAAGCCAGTTTTGCAGTGATGTTTGATCGAGCGGTTTCGCGGCGGATTTGATGAGATTCATAAGTTTGCGAGTGGGTTCCTTTGCCAAATCGACCGATGCTTTTCTTGCAGCTTCGCTGTCCTTGGCCACCATGTTCAGGGCACTTTCCCGTTTTACGTCGCCGACTATGGCGTTTTCTGGTTCAACAACAAAATCGGTTACCTTATCGGACAGCCAATGGTAGCGTCTAGCTGAGTGGTCCTGATCGCTCATACCCTGCTGAATCACCGCCCACTTCTCATCCTTGGTGACTAGGAAGGCATGGTGGTATAGTTGGTATCCTGCTTGGATCGCGGTGTTGTCTATTTTCGCCGCCATTTTGCTGCTGTAAGTTAACGTTTTGACAGTTTCCTCTGAAAAACCAAACTTTTCTCCTGCCAAAGCGATGTCGCTGGGAGTTTTTATAGATGTTTTGCCTTTGCCCCCGCAAACAGCGATGCCGTGCTCTTCAGGCGTTAATGCAGTTTTAAGAATCCCTGTAACTACGGTCGTTACTCCGCTGCTATGCCAGTCGTAAGCTAAGACACAGCCGAACGCTTGAAACCAAAACGGGTCAGACAAACGTTCAATAAAAGTTGTTGCGCCATATTCTTCAATCATGATATTGGCGATTTCCTTGGCTAACTTACGCATTCTCACTATAAGCCAGGAAGGAGCTTTTCCACCGTGAAGCGGCAAATTGGCTACGCCAGTTCTATACATCGAGTCACTGTTCTCTGATGGTTTACCATCGGAATATATGGCTTTTTCCATTAACTGACAAAAATAGTGAAGAAAAGTTTGGGTGCATGTTCTGTTTTTAGAGGCGGTCACGGATTCTCTGCGAGTTGCATTAGCTGCTTCTTTGTTAGTCCTTCGCCTGGCTCAGCGTCAAGGCGCTTGTCTACTTTGCCTTTTTTGAAAAGCAGCACCGTAGGGTAGTAGTCGATGGAGTATTTGTCGCATAAATCTGGTTTATCATCAATCAAAACGCTAACGCATTCATCAGGATGGTTTCTTGCGTACTCCTTGAATATCGGCAGGAACTGCTGTGAAAAATGGCACCATGAAGCGTAAAAAAGCACAAACGCTTTTTCCTTAGACTCTAAATTCCGCTCAAGGCTGTCATCGGCCATTCATTTCACCTCTCGGTCCTCTTCTGGATAATGGCTGCTGTCACAAAACGGTTTATTTTGCGATTTCCCGCAGCGGCAAAGTGTCATGCGGTTTCGCGTCTCATAGAGTTTCCCATCAGCGGAGTAAACTGGAATTCCGCCCCGAATCCAATAGGGTCCCCCTGTTCCTATGCCGGGATCTTCAATTACGCCGATTGACTTATCCAATGTGGGTTCAATTTTCGCCCCAGTTTTCTTGTCATAGACGACTAACCTGCCAGATGGGCAATCGCAGGAGTTTTCGATGGCGTTTTTCCTTGATTCGGGCATGTCTGTGCGGTGTATCACATCCCAGATGTCTCCTCCCCTATGACAAAAACGGGCTGAAGCACAAAGCATTACAGCATCTTTGAGCTTCAATTCTGGACCGTCGATTTCCTGTGCTATTTTTTCGAAGGATTCGTTTGCGCTTGTTTCTGTTCCGTCAAAGTTGGCTTTCACGTGGCTGGCATCGCAAAATGGCTTATGGCTTGATTGCCCGCATCGGCACAGGATATAACTTTGCGGGGTGCTCAACTTGTTTCCAGTTGCCCATTTGATCGGAGTTCCCTGTCCATCACACTCTATGGTCATGGGGTACAAGGGGAGAGCTCCTGAAACGAAATATGGCCCATTCTTGAGCACTTTAACGTTTCTTTTGTCTTCAACTTTTTCGCTGGAATTAGTTGCCATTCATTGCGCCTCAGGCTAAACTAAATAAAAATGAAATTATTAAAGTTGCGAGTGCGATTTAGGCAAATTCAACAAAGTCCTCGAACAAAATGTCCATGGTAAGATTTTAATGATTTTAATGAAATAGGAGGAGAGCTCATTTTTGCGGTAATTCTGTGCTTTCAACTTGTCTTATTCGGCGTCTCGTTAATCCCGCGAAAACCTTGTAGGCTTGCTTCAGCGGAACTCGATACCCCTTATCCATGAATGACATGTCAATAATGTTGTCTACCCAGCGAAGGCTGTGTTCAGCGCACACGATCATCAGTTCCTCATGGAGCTTGCTAACTTGCGTTTCCCTGAACCAATCCTTGTTTTTCAATCTGCCCAGCGGGACAAAGAATAGAGGCACAATTAGGCTTCGGCAGTCTTTAACGTCATCAAGTAGCTCCAGTGTTCTTGTAATATCGTCTTCTGTTTCTTCAGGAAGACCAACGATCAGCGTTGCAGCAGGGATCAACTTGTTGTCATGCATTATGCCGAAGCCCTGGCGGGCAACTTGCGGCCATTCTTCGGCTTTAAACGGAAAGGCTTTTGCAGGCATGATTTTTTTGGCAAGCTGGGCTGAACCTGTTTCGAGACCGATTTCAGCTCCCCACCAAGCTTGCTTTTGAAGTATTATGTCTGAAAGTTTAGCGACAAGCTGCGGTTTTGAAGCTACGGCTGCGAGCGAACAATGGCTCCAACTTATTGTGTTCACTTTGCTCATCACCGTCTCGTGGAGCTTCACAAGTTTTTCGTCGTCTGGCACGGCGCTTTGTGAACCGTATAGCATAACGTCTTCAGAATGTAGACAGATAACTCTTTGTTTGCCTACTTCCACATTGACGGCTACTTCTCGTACTATTTTGTCAAGGGGGTACCAGCGCAGAGGTCTAAGCGTAACGTTGCAGAATTCGCATCCTCTACAGCAGCCTCTTCCAAGCTCAACTAAGCCGTTTACAGACGGACGCACGATGTCAGGTATTTCCTCCAACTTGGGGGCGTCTTTGGCTGCAACTTCGAAGTGAGGTGGCAGCGGCTCGCCATTTATTGCGGCTTTGAAAAGTTTTCCGATAACATTTTCGGCTTCCCCTTCCACAATGCAGTCAACAACTTTTTTCTCCACAAGCTGAGGTCTATAGCGGAATTGCCATGCACCGGGACCGCCTACTATGACTTTTGCTCCGTTTCGTTTTGCTTCTCTAATGATGGGGCTGGTGACTAATCCGTGGAAGTGTCTTGCTAAGAAGGGTTCTTTTTGGAAAAGCGAGGCTAGAGTGGTTGAAGCGGGACCGAAGCCAAATGGATCCATTGTGTGGATGCCGATGACTTTTGCGCTTTTAAGGTATTTTCGAAGGTGCTGCGGGCTGACTGTTAAAACGTTGAAGCCTTCTTTTAGCAGTTGAGCTTCAATTTTTCTCAGGCCGTATGGTGCAGCGGTCGGCAACCCCTTGTTTGTGCTTATGGGTGGAAAAAATAAGTAGCTGTAGAGTACATCCGGGATGAAGTTTGATGGAGCGCAGGTGCCGAACCCTAGGAACTCGTTGCCGTGGTAGTTGCTCATAAGGGTTCTGTCAGCGGTTAAAACCACATCTACACTGTTATTTGCCATGCAAACCATCAGTTTTAAACAATCTTTAGGGGTTGAACAGGTTATCCTACTTAGCGGCAGGTGTTATTAAGTTATTCTGTGCATGGAACTGGGCATTGCAGCAGCACGGCCGTTGCCTTGCTAATCATCGCATTATCCTATGTCTAATCTGGTGAACCGGCGTAATTTTGATAACTTGCACATTCGTTAAGTATTCATACATCGATTGTCTATTTTTCTTGGCTGTCGCTCCAACTGATGTTTACATTATTCCAATTTCTTTGCGGTGATGTTTATATATTCCTTGATTTACTAAACAAACGTCAAACAAACGATTGGGGCGTGAGAAATTTGGGCTTAAAACCCAAAAAAAACCCAAAGAACATGTCAGACTCTCTCGATATGCAAATAATACGAGCACTGGAAGACGATTCACGTTCAAGCTTACGTAAGTTAGCCCAAAGAGTCGGGGTAACTCCAAACATTTTACATAAACATCTTGAAGCCCTTGAACACAAAGGCATAATCCTCGGGTACGTCCCCATTGTTGACTCAGCGAAAATGGGATTTGCTCTTACAGCCATAATTATGATTCAGATCGAGGGAGGACACATTCGGGAAGTTGAAGACGAAATAGCTAAAGAAGGCAATGTGCTGTCCGTGTATGATATAACTGGAGAATACGATGCAGTGGTCTTTGCCAAATTCCAAGATAACCCGAGCCTTAACGATTTTTTGAAAAAGCTTTTAACTGAACGATTCATCAAAAGAACCACGACACTGGTCGCACTCAACGCTGTAAAGGAATACAGCAAAGTGATTTAACTTCAATCATCTAAGCTTCCTAACGGAGACTTTTCAGGCTCAGAGCTAACTTTTTGCGGGTTTAAGTGATTCTTTGAGAATTGTAAAGTTTAATATGACTTACCTTTTAATGTGTTAAGAGAGGCGTTTCAGTTGAGAAGCATCAAAGGCATCTTGGTTGTTGGAGAAAAGAACATTTTTAGTGAGCTGTCACAAATCGTGGATATCGCCTCCGAATGCAACAAAATTGTGTCAGACATGTTCAAGATGAATTACATGCAAAAAGAATTAACCGAATCCTTGCATGCTGTACAGGTGCTTGAAAAGAAATCCGATGAAATAGCCTTCAAAATTAGCGAAGACATCACGGGAGGCGCCATTAGTCCCAACGTTATCGACAGCCTTCTAGAATCGGTGCAGACCGCCGACGACACAGTTGACACCTACTATTACATCGTGCGAGAGCTTGCCAGAATGGCGAAAGCCTACTCTTCAGATTTTGAGATGCACCACGCCGACTGGGATTCTGTATATGAAAACCTGTTGGTGCTCGGATCGAATTCGCACTTGAAACTTAAGCAGTTGCTCTCTTCGTCCAACATCGCGGAGATTTTGGCTCTTAGAAAAGAAATTGAGACGTTGGAGGAAAATGGTGACGAAATAAAAGATTTGGGATTCGACAGGCTTTACAGTATTACGCCGAAACTTCATTATTTAGAATTCAACCATTACCAGGAACTTCTGCATAAATGCGACGACATACTTGATTCATGCGAAGACTTTTCCGACCTAATAGTTTCAGTCGTAACTTCCATCCTTAAGTGACCCGCAAATGCTATGGCTTTCCATTGCTCTCTTTTTACTGACTTTTATTGCGGTTATGCTGGTTTCAGGCAACAATCTGTCCGCCTGCGTTGGCCCCGCCGTGGGCTCCAGAATAATAAGTAAAAGGTTAGGAATGCTGCTTGGGGCGCTCGGATTCTCCTTCGGACTTCTAATTCAAGGCGCGGGAATGACGAAAACCGTTAACACGTTGTTGCCAAGCGGTGCCATGCAGTTTCGGGTCGAAGCCTTGCTAGTTGCCATACTAATCTTTGTTATCGCCGACTTGATTAGGGCGCCAATGTCCGTTAGTATGTCACTTGTCGGAGTGCTTGCCGGCTTGTCAGTGGCGGAGGGCGCATTAAGGAGCGGCGGCTACGTGGCTGCGGTTGTAGTCATGTGGGTTGTGGCTCCGATATTTGCCATAGCCTTGTCGTTTTACATCATCAGAATCTTGAATAGAAGCAGGCCGAAGAACTTTTGGCACAGATTGCAGATTTACAAGGTCTTGCTGATAGTTTTAGCTCTTTCGACCTCATATGTGCTGGGCGCAAATACCCTCGGTTTGATAGTTGCAACTGGAGGCTTTAACTCTTCAACGGTTGCGTTAGTGGTTGTTGCAATCTTTGTCGGCGCCTTTTTTTTGAGTGCCGGAGAGATTCGCCGAGTTTCGGAGGAACTCTTTTTGATGCGGTACCCAAATGCGACGGCGACTCTTTTGACTTCAACGATTCTTGTGGAAGCGGCTACATTGTTGAATATTCCGCTGTCTAACACACAGGCTCTTTCGGCAGCGGTTTTCGGGGCTGGTATATCCTACAAATCCAAGTTTGTTTCGCTTAAACCGTTTCTCGTGATAGTGTTAAGCTGGGTAATAGCGCCGCTGCTTAGTTTTGCAATAGGACTGATTTTAGGTGGCATTTAGTCGATTTCAATATTCAAAGAAGTTGCTTTGTTTGTTGAAAACTTAGGTTGTATACTGGATGTAATTTAATTTTTTCATAAAAGTTATGAACAAATATTAACTACATTTATATTTGATTGGATACTTAAATTGCTAAACTTAAATTGGTGTTACTACTGAGAGAAGTTACCAAAGTGACTGAACATAACATTGAAGAATTAATCGTTATAGACGCTCAAAGGCAACCCCACATCATCCTTCGAAAAAGAATTTTGAAGAAATAATAGATGAATTGGAAAACAAACTACACCTTGCACTTTCGTGACTCGTTGTGAATCTCTTTTTGCTGTACGGATGGGGCGCAAAATTTCGTAAAGACTTTTCATTTCTTTTGGCAGCTTGCGAGAATAAATGCAGCAGATGTAGATTGTTTCGTGCCATGACTTAGTTGCCACAAAAAAGAAGTCGTTGAAGTTTTTGTGGCGGAATCAAACTTGAAGAAGCGAAGTTCCGAAGTCCTTTCCGAGATATCTGAGCTTAGTTGTCAATCGAATTAAGTTTTCTCTAATAAAGAAAAAAAAGGAGCTAATCTTTTTTCCATAACTTGAAGGTTCTGGGTTTAGTGACTTTCGCAGCATTGCGCTCATCCTCATCTTTGCCTGGGAATGGAAATAAACCGGAAGGCATTGATTTTGAGTTAAAACGGAAATAGACTAAACCTAATAACAACCAAATTGCGGTGCCAACTATAGCAAAAGCTCCTTCCAACTGGGGAGTTCCTCCGCCAGCTACGCTGAGGTAAATGATAGTAGCTAGCATTAGGGCGTTGGCGGCGAGGCCTGCGATTGGAACCACTTTGCGTTTTAGTATTGAAGCTCGTTCTTTAGTGAATGCGATTAGTGCTACAATGTTTGTGACTCCATAGAGCAGGAAGGTGCCAAAGTTAGATAGCAACGTAATTGAAGTTAGGTTTGTTATCGTCAGTACCCCGAAAGATCCTATAGCGGCTGCGACAGCTGTCATTATCCAGATACCAATCGCTGGAGTAGAGTATTTTGGGTTTAGTTTGCTAAGTTGATAAGGCACTTCAGTATCTCGGCTAATCGCGTAGGTTACTCTAACGCCAGTGTTCATGCAAGCAAGCGTAGTGCCTAATATTGCAGCAGCCACAATTGCCGCTACTATTAATTCTAATGTGACTCCGTTGCCTCCGAGGAACACGTTCCCAAGGTTATGAACCATATCACCGATAGGGGCACTTGAAATTCCAGCTGCTCCAAATCCTGCAAATTTCTGGCCGCTTTGTGTTATACTATAGCTTGAGTTCATCCATGCTTCAGCTCCGAAGTATTCAAACATGTAAGCGAAGGCTCCTTGGATGATCAATGACAAAATGATTGCCTTTGGAACAACCTTGGGGTCTTTTGCTTCTCCAGTGTAAGCGGTTGCGGATTCGAATCCGACAAGCACTAAGATTGCGATTGTCGCTTGGAATAACACGTTGCCAATATCGTGCGGCGTAACTATTCCGCCAACACTGGTGAACGTAAAGGTCACATGTTGAGGGTTAATAAAACGGTATGCCAACGCCATTCCGGTGATGATAACTAACATTCCGATTTGAACCACGTTGAGGAGGAGGTTTGTTCTTGTTGATCCTTGAATCCCGCGGAAGGCTATCGCACCTGTAACGACTGCAAATAAGCTGGCTATGGCGATTTCGCCTAAGGGTGAAACACTGAAACCAAGTACCGATAGAATCCAAGTAAGTAGGATAGACATTGCTGCAACCATGACCCCTGGATAGACCCAATAGTAGAGGTGGGAAATCCATCCGACTCCGAACTTTGCGTTTCTAGCTAATTTGTTGCTGCTTCCGTTATCTAGTAAAGCTCTTTGAGCAAAGTAATACGAGCTGCCGGGACCAGCATCTGGGTAACGCCGTGCTAGCCACGAATAAGAAGCTGCAGTTAGGAACGCCAAAATTAATGCTAATAGAAGGCCAGGCCAAATGTCAAATGCCGTTGAAGCCCCTGACGGCGAGGTCTGAGCTGCGTTTATCTGAAAGGTGAGCCATAAGAATGCTCCTGGAGCTATTAAGGCCATGGCGTTTATTGTAACGCCTCCCAGGCCGAGAGTTTTTTTCAATGACGGTGACTTTCGCGGTCCTGCATCTGTGGAGTCAGTAGGTATCTATTTTCCCTCCTCTGAGTGGCAAGCTGAAAATAGCAGAAAATAGTTTTTTGCTCTTTTTAACGAGTAATGCGTCGTGTTTTCTGTTTGTCCTGTTTACATTTGGAGATTCCTTTTCCTTTTTCATTTGGTAACACCGAACTTTAGTACCATATAGCAAATCCGGCGAAATATAAACCTGATTAAGATTTGTTCATAATAATTATGAATAACTGTAAATATTTTCATAAAATAAATAAATTAATGTATAAAAAGCCATTATCCGCTATTTTTGTTGAACAAAATAAAAATTAGATCCGCTAAAAAAGTAGGAAAGAGATGAAATCTTGCTTCTAATGGGAACTAAACTGTAAAACTCCGGGAAGAATCCAAAAGAAAAAAAGCTAAAGAGGAAGTTGCAAGCGGAACATCGAAAAGAATTGATCTCGAAGCCCGCCGGAGTTCGATTTAATCGTTAAATTTATACACGATAACGGGGAAATACCAGAGCACGATTGTTACAATTGAAATCTCAACTGTTCTGTTAAATATTTATTCTTGGAAAAAAAGGGTATCTAACCTTCGGTAACCCACTTGATTTTTCTTTGAGAAGAACCCCTGCGGATGCTAATTCTCCAAGTTTTATTGCCAGTCACGATTATTGCAAAAACTTTAACGTTTGCCTTGTAAGGATTATCTTAGCGAAAATTCGAGAAAAATCGAAGAATTAGTGTTGTAGACAAGAAGTGAGCTCATAAATTATTTGTTCATTCTAAACTCTAAACGCAGTCGGTAGCCAATTGTCGCTATCGACCCCACTATGACACATGTCCAGACCAAATCCATTAATCCAAACATTTTTTCACCAATTTTCAATTTTGTTGAACGATTTATAAGGAGAGAGCATCCTATATAAACATAATTGTGAATTGTTCATAACTTTTATGAAAAATAAAAAAGCTGTACAATTAAGATAGGTGGAATTAGACGTTTGGCTGATCAATTGCCATTTACTTGGATATTTGTTCCTATCATTCCTTCGAGAGAGCCGCCACATATCAAACTGTACCATCTTAGGAAGGCTTCTATGCCGTGTGAGACTCCATGTCCAACATTTGTTCGCTTCAACGTAGCACCTTCATGTAAAGCAAGTAACTTGAAAAACCACAAACCTTTAGGCGGAGGTGTCGAGTAAGCATAAGTCAGTATTGAACAAACGCGCCAAAAGCTAATTAAATTCTGGAAAATGGTGCAGGCTTCAGTTCCAAAAATGATCTCTTGCCCGGCGACTCAGACGGCATGAGCAATAAACTTTCAACATTGTTCGTGTTTTATGTGTTTTTTTTCGAACTTTTCCAAATTTCTTCGTAAAATATTCAGACATTATTGAAAAGTATGAACAAATCATAATTAAGCTTATATAATAGTTGTCAATACCCCATATGTTAAAAGGGAGAAAGGAGGCTAAAAATTGAACCGTGTTGAAAGTAAATTTCTTGGCGGAAAAGGTAGCCGAATCTATGATTTGGCCTTCTTAAACAAAATGCGAAGGGGCCTCGAAGAGGTTCCATAGCAAAATCCTTTGGATCTCGCTGATTATTATGTTGAACTTGAACAACGTTCATGTGTATTGTGTTTCGGTTTCTTGTCATTTCATATACTGCTTGCAAGTTTCAGATTTCGAATTCACTCGCAAATTGGAGGATGAATGAAAATGAGCAAGTTCTTAGCATCAGTCAACATCTTCGCCGACACAACCCAAATAGATCAAGTGGTAGCCGCTTTGCGAAAGCTTGAAAACATTGAGGAAGTCTATGAAGTCGCAGGCGAATATGACATCGTCACTCTCGTAAGCACTTCAACTCTTGAAGAATTTCGCGACACCCTGCAAAAGAAAATAATGAAGATTCGCGGCGTCAAAAGCACCATAAGCACTATTATACTGAAGCCACATAAAGGACGTAGGTGCCAAAAGACAATTATTACATCAACCACAAGTTGAGGTAGGAGCCATAGTGAGTACAAATGCAATCTGGAGTTTCGAAATAATTGATCGATATAGTTCAGGCGCTGACGGTTATTCTTATAATTGGAATAACCATACTTCTAGCTTGGTTAATAGCCCCCTACATCACAGGAGTTTTTAAGCGAAAACCAAGCCGCCTAGACAAAATACTGAACCCAATCGAGAACTTCATCTACAAAATCACAGGCGTGAACTCAGAGCAAACGATGGGTTGGAAGCAGTACTTCCTCGCCGGACTGCTGACAAACGTTGTTATGATGATTATTGGCTTTATAATGCTTGTATTCCAAGGCAACTTGCCGCTTAACCCGATGGGCTTCCCTGGCGTCAGACCTGACCTCGCTTTTAATACTGTAGCTTCGTTTGTGACAAACACAAACCTTCAGCACTATAACGGCGAAACCACTTTGTCATATCTTAGTCAAATCGGTGTTATACAATGGCTTCAATTTACCTCTGCCATCACAGGACTATGCATGGGAATTGCCTTCATACGAGGACTGGTTGCTGGAGCAAAAGACATGGGCAACTTCTATGCTGACTTCACAAGAGCGCTCACGAGAATTGTCCTGCCCCTCTGCATCATAGCCTCAATCATATTTCTGGCTTTAGGGGTGCCCCAAACCCTCAATGGTTACACCACAGTAAAGACAATACAAGGAGCCACTCAAACGATACTTGTTGGGCCAGTGGCCTCTCTTGACTCCATAATGCAGATAGGCACTAACGGCGGCGGATTCTATGGTGCAAACGCTGCCTATCCATTTATGAACCCCTCACCAATCACCAACATCCTCATGATTTCCCTTATGCTTCTGCTTCCCACAGCATTAATCTTCGTTTTCGGACAAATGATTGGCAAAAAAACCGAGGCCAGACCTCTTCTATGGGGCGCCTACATTCTTTTCGGCGTTAATTTGGTTATAGCGTTTATTCCCGCACTTCCATTGGTGGCGCCTGACATAGAAGTTCGATTTGGCGGCTTCATGTCCAGCTTCTATACCGTTACAACAACCGTGGCCACAACAGGCTCTCTAAACTCAGCACTTTTAGGAAACCATCCTTTGACGATTCTATCTGGTTTCCTTGGCATGTTTATACAGTCAATCCCAGGCGGGAAAGGAGTCGGCATGATGTACATGGTTATGTTCATCATAATAACCGTCTTCGTTGTGGGTCTCATGTCGGGAAGAACACCTGAATACTTGAACATGAAAATCACGGGACGAGACGTTAAACTTGTAATGATCGCGTTTCTTATCCACCCAATCATAATACTAGTACCCACGGTGTTAGCCTATGCCAGTGGTGCTGTAAGCGCCATAGGCGTGAGCGGAAGCTCCGTCGGATACACCCAAATTCTTTGGGAATTTACTAGCGCCGCCGCCAACAACGGCTCAGACTTCTTAGGAGCTTCAGGAAACACGCCGTATTTCAACATAGCAACTGCCATCGTGATGCTGATCGGACGCTACGCTCCCATAGCCATACTGCTGGCGCTTTCCGGGTCAATGATTGGCAGAAAACGCGGCGGAACAACTTCAGGTCTGAAGACTGACACATTGATATTCACGATAGTCTTGATTGCTTCCATCATAATACTGGTTGTGTTGACTTTCTTCCCGTTCCTAGCGATCGGACCAATATCATCATTTTTCAAAGGATGGTTGAACGGCATTGGCCATTGAAAACACCGTTGAGTCAAACAAGACTAAAGATTCGGCTGGGGGAATGCGTTCCGCTTTCTCTGGAAAAGTGCTAGTTGACTCTGTAGTCCGTCTCAATCCTAAATCTCTGCTTAAGAATCCAGTGATGTTTATTGTTGAAGTTACATTCTACATTGTAGCAGCGATGGCTATATTTCCAAAGGCATTCGTGCCAGTCGCTAGCCCTAGCCTGCAGATTTTCTACATTGAAGTCGCCATCATCCTGCTGATCACAGTCTGGTTTAGCACACTCTCTGACGCGCTTGCTGAACAACAAGCAAAAAGCACCGCTGGCAGCCTCAGAAAACTGGAGACAGAAGTGCCAGCCAAAAAAATAGTCACTGAGGCATGGACTAGAAAAATTATTGCTATGAAATCAACTGACCTGCGAAAAGACGATTTGGTCCTTATCGAAACCCGCGACGTGGTTCCCCTAGACGCTGACGTTATCGAAGGGATCGCGATGGTTGATGAGTCGCTTGTTACCGGTGAGTCAGCTCCGGTCAGGAAAGCTCCTGGAGACTCGCTTATTGGAGGCTCAAAAGTTGTTAGCGACAGCCTGACGGCGAAGGTTACAACTAACCCTGGAGAAACCTTCATTGACCAAATGATAAAGATGGTGGAATCTTCCAAGAGACCAAAGACTCCAAACGAGGTTGCGATAACCATCGTTCTTATCGGTTTAACCGCCATATTCACCATAATCATAGTTGCCTTGCTCGGAACATCGGTAACTCTTAGTCTTGGCGCCGACTTGTCCGTGCTTATCGCGCTGTACGTTTGCCTCCTTCCGACAACCATAGGAGCCTTGCTCCCAGCCATCGGACTCTCTGGCATGTCCCGACTATACAAAAGCAAGATAATCGCTAAATCAGGAAAAGCCATAGAAACCGCTGGAGACGCAGATGTAGTTCTTCTAGACAAAACAGGCACAATCACTGTTGGCAACAGACAGGCGATACAATTCGTTCCTTTCGAACGCTATACCGAAGAAGACGTCGGAGAAGCAGCGTTTCTGTCCTCATGGCACGATGACACCCCCGAGGGGCGCAGCATACTGAAACTTGCTTACGAAAATGGCTTCGTGCCTAAAGAACTAAACTCGCTTGCAACCTCTGAAGTTTACGCCTTCTCAGCCACCACCCGCACAAGTGGAGTAAAAATAACCCATGCGGGCCTCACGCTGCCAAAAGGAGGCAAAGGCATAACACAACGAACAAGAATGAGAAGAAAAACTTCGGCGGTGGGAGGGGAAGCGGAGACTGCGATGCTTGAACCAGAAATTGAGATTATGAAAGGGGCGCCTGAATCTATCAAAGCGCAAGCCGACTGTGTCCCAACAGATTTCGACTATGTCGTAAACGGCATTTCTGCGGTTGGAGAAACTCCCATAGCAGTTGCAAGAAACGGGCTAGTTCTTGGAATAATCAGGTTGAAGGATGTGCTCAAAGTAGGCATCAAAGAGAAGATACAAGCCCTTAAGGTCATGGGGATTCGCCCAGTTATGATTACAGGGGATCAACCTCTCACTGCAAAAAGCATAGCAGCAGAGGTTGGAATTGACGAGTACGTTGCTCAAGCTAAACCTGAAGACAAATACAAGATAGCGAAGAGGGAACAGGCTGAAAACAGAATCGTCGCGATGATTGGAGACGGAACAAACGATGCACCCGCATTATCCGCCGCCGATGTTGGATTAGCTATGAATTCTGGCACAGAAGCCGCAAAAGAGGCTGCAAACATGGTAGACCTGGAATCGAATCCAGCCAAAATCATTGAGGTGGTAATGCTTGGAAAGCAACTGCTGATGACCAGAGGCGCTGTAACAGCTTTCAGCATCGCCAACGACGTATCCAAGTATTTCGCAATTATGCCTGTTATCTTTGCAACGGCCATTCCAGAGTTGAGCAGCCTCAACGTCTTACATTTGGGCTTGAAAAGCGCTGTCCTTTCAGCTCTTATCTTCAACGCTATAATCATTCCGCTCCTGATTCCGCTCGCCATGCGCGGCATTGCCTTCAAACCAACAAGCACAATGTCCCTGTTTCTCAAGAACACGTTAATCTACGGGGTAGGCGGAGTTATAGTGCCCTTCATTGGCATCAAACTAATCGACTTGCTACTTACCGGAGTGTTTCATGTTTAGGAGAAAGCCACAATGACTGAACAAGAGAAGGAAAAATGGAACTTCAAACCAATTATCGGATTAGCACTTGTTTCGCTGCTGATCTGCGGATTACTTTACCCGTTTTTTATCACTGGCATAGGCCAAGTTTTCTTCTCCAACCAAGCGAACGGCGACTTAGCCAAGTTACCTAACGGTCAAACCATCGGGTCAACCCTTATAGCGCAAAGCTTTACACTGCCCATTTTCTTCCATACAAGAAACGAAACCTCTGATCCTTCAGCATCAGGCGTTGACCCAGACATCACGCTTCGGGACGCCATTTCACAGGTACCCGCGGTAAGCAACGCAACAGGCATTCCCGCTGAAACGTTAACTGGCATCGTTAATCGGAATCAGCAGGGAACGCTTTGGGTTTTCGGAAATCCATACGTCGATGTTTTGCAGCTTAATTTGCTGTTGATAAAGGATTACCCTTTGGTCTATGGTAATTTCACTGCAAATGGTTAGGGCCAATGTCGGGTGATGGTTGCTTGTTGATAGAAGGCTCGCTTTAGCGTATTTTAACATGTGTCCAACTTATTTTTATAATACTGCGCAATTGTCGTGTAAAAAATGAAAGTAATGTCCGTATTGCAAGAAAAAGTATAAATATCCGAGTTCGATGTTCAAATAGGAAAGACGACCCATATGCCAAGATTACTAGCATTCGTGGACATATTTGTAGAATCTCCAGAAATGGACAGCGTCCTAACCTCACTTGCAGAATTGGACCATCTCGAAGAACTCTACGAAGTCACAGGGGAATTTGACATCGTAACATTGGTCTCAGCAGCAGACATAGAGGAATTTCGAGAGATCCTCAAGAACAAAATCATGAAAATAAAAGGCGTAAAAAGCACAGTCAGTTCCATCGTGCTTAAAGCTCATAAAGGGCCGAAGTGCACCGAGGAAGACGGTCAATCTGAACCGCCGACAGCTTAGAAACGATTTTTATTTGACTTTTTTCCGGTTTGTAAGAAACTAGGGATTAAAACAAAAAATATTGGGGTTCTTATAGCATTCGCTTGAGAACTACATCGGTGACAGGACGATGGATGTTTCCGTTCGGATGACGTTGGGATCTTTTTCGATTATTCTGTAAACAACTTGGTTTATTTCTTCGAGCGCTTGAGCTTCAAGCACTACGATTGCGTCATATCGTCCGAATATGGCGTCGGCGGTAACGGTTTCTTTGACTTTTTCTTTTAGCCTCTTAACGACTTCCAACGATGTGCCTGGCTTGGTGCTTAAGAGAATATAGGCTTTCAATTTTTTTTTACCTCTTTTTTAATTAAAGTAATTGCGGTTATCGCATATAAATTTTCTGTATGGTTTTAGACGCTTGTTTAGAGTTTATGAAAAATTATGAACAATTCATAAGTATATTTATATTTATCTAGGCAACTAAGTAATTATAAAACAAAATGGTGAAAACATGTTTGGAATAATTGATTTAGCTTCAATAGCCGCAATCTTTGGCTCAGTTGCCTTCGTATTGTACAGAATCAGGATAGAATTGAGAACAAAGCCTCTCAATTAGAAAAAATAGTTCACGGTTTTAAGCCTTTTTTGTTTAGTTAATCACTTTAAACTTCGTCGCAGTAACAGTTTTTGTTTCAATTAATGACCTGAAGAATTGTCTTATTTCGCTGCGCGGTTACATCCAGGACAAAACGTTGCACCTGGAGCAACTGGCGCATTGCAAAATTTGCAGGCGTTCTTCGGAAAAGCTATGAATCCAGTTTTTGCTGTTCCATAGGTGCTAGAGGTCTCCGTTTCTTTTCTACTTTTGCGGGTCTTTTCGATTCTTCGGCCGAAAAATGATGCAATCTCGAAGACAACGACGAAGGGTGCCATGATAATTGCGCCTGTTACCGGCGTGGGATCTGGTCCAAATACCCAAAATATCAAAAGAATAGCCAAGTAAACGAAAAGTTTGTTGCGTCCGCTCAGGTACTTCATGGGCAGCACTCCGACGTGCACCAGCATAATGATGAAGACGGGGATAGTGTAGAAAACTCCGCATAACACAAAAATCGTATAAATCCAGTTGTAAAAATCCTTGATGACGATAAACGGCGTGGCGCCCCCCTGAATTGTAAAGTAAATCAAAATTCGAAATGAAATGGGAATAACAAAAAAGTAAGCCATGGCTACACCTAAAGCCAGGAGGCCTATGAACGAGCCCAAGTAGTAGCCGAGAACCTTCTTCTCATTATCGTACAATGCTGGTTTGATGAATGCTATGACTTCGTAAAATATGACTGGGGAAGCCAACAACACCCCAATGATTACTGACAGGTAAGCCATAGCAAATACTGTGTCCGCCATCCCGCCTGCAATCAGAGTCGCTTGCTTGGGAAGAAACTCGTCTTTTAGCCGCACCATTAAAGGCGCAATCATCGGCTGATACATGCCAACTGGATTAGTGATTCCAGCCAAACTGGTTGGTATCCACCCGACTCCGATGGCGATTATCAGGGTGACAAGGACCACTTTCAGTCGGCGAACTAATTCATCGATGTGCTCCCAGAAACTCATAGCCCAAGTTTTAAGTGATTCAGGTTCTGAACTCATAGGTATTCAAACTCTGATTTATTTGGCAATGTTATTGTACTGAATTTTATACAGTTGCGCAGTTGGCAACTGATTTTACTTAGAACTCCATCTGTTTTTCAAGTGAGTAGCGGCAAGAGAAGAATTCCTGCTATGAGGTTGGCAATAGATTAGGTATCTACCCTGCCAGACCATGAGCATTTCTTCATTGACTACTCGTAAAATCCATAAGCAATCAAGCGCTTAAAACGATTTGTTGTTGTATAACAGCAATCACGTCAGTTGTCCACTAGCAGCTCCTCAAAGTGCTGCTGCTCATGATTTTTGTTTTTACGCGAGAAAGAGGCTCTCACACATCACTCTCTTGTTTTCTTCTACGCTCCTGCCTCTCCTCTTTTAGTTTCTTTACCCGCTCATCCATTTCCCTTTCTGAAAACAGAATTGCCGCCGCCGCTGCGCAAACTATCAGAACGATAAGTCCCACAAGGTTTCTTTCAAAGAAGAAGAAAAATATCAAACCGGCAAAAGCGATGATTCCTGCCAACCAATTTCTCATGGGTACGATTTTGGGTGTGCAAGGGTAATTAGCCTTTCGGAGCAAAACAAAAGTCAACGTTTAATCTGCGTCATAATGTTAGGAGCGCCTAGAGGAATGCCTATAAGCGATGAAGGCGCTTTCCTTGAAAAGATAAAATCGAGAGGCGGATTCAAATCGGACGAAAGGGGCTTGGCAGCAAACACAATTCCAAAGATTGTCTAGCCCAAACTTCGAATGCGAATACTTGAGCCCACGTTTAAAACCTCCTGTCTGTTGGGCAGCTAAAATTTCTGGGGCGGGTACGCTATGAATCTTCTATCCCGCTTATACTATGTTTGGCGAAGATCCGCAAAAATGTTCTCACTCTTCTTGGCTATAGCTGGCCCAGGCATCATTGTGATGGTTGCGGACAACGACGCTGGAGGTATTACAACCTACACAGTGACAGGAGCTCTTTTCCTCTTCAGCTTTATCTGGATTGAGGTCCTTCTGGGACCTGTAGCTTACATTTGCCAAGAAATGACTGTCAGGCTTGGGGCGATAACAAAACGTGGCCACGCTGAGGCAATTTTTGATGCCTTTGGTTCATTTTGGGGCTGGTTTTCCCTTCTTGATTTGACGTTGACAGACTTCTTGACAATAGTAACGGAATTTGTCGGGATGACTGCCGCCCTGAGCATCTTTGGCGTGCCGTCCATAATCACGGTCATCGTGGTCATCTGCTTGATCATGTCAATGGTTATTTCTGGACGCTACTGGACCTGGGAAAAAATTGTTCTTGTATTTTGCGTTCTCAACCTGATATTTATCCCAGCAGCGTTTTTGATCAACGTTCCTCTACATTCTGCATTAAGTGGTCTTATTCCAAGCTTTCCATATGGACTCACTAGCAATGTTATGTTCTTCATTATGGCTAATATTGGCACAACAATAGCTCCTTGGATGATCTTCTTCCAACAGAGTTCTGTAGTAGACAAAGGCATTCAAGAAAAAGACATTAAATTCTCCCGAGTGGACACAGCGATCGGAAGCTTCTTCACGATTATCGTTGCCGTCTTCTGCATAATTATCTTTGCCACTCTTCTTCCTCACGCTAACATACAAGATGCAGCAACAGGTGCATTACGAATACTATCCATAAATAGGTATGTGGGCACCGCTGTTGCAATTGGTCTTTTTGACGCTGGGCTCCTTGGTGCCATATGTATATCATTAGCCAGTGCTTGGGCATGGGGTGAGGTTTTCGGGTGGCCGCACTCGCTTAACCATCCATTTAAAGCAGCACCAGGATTCTACGTATTCCGTGTCTTAATACTAGTCGGAGCAGCAACAATAGTCTTAATTCCAAAGGCTCCGCTCATACTAATCACACTGTTTGTTCAGGTGATTGCTGTGACGTTGCTTCCGGCAGCGCTCACGTTTTTACTCCTGCTCCTAAATCAAGAAGAGGTTGTGGGGAAATACAAAAATTCGAAGTTGCAAAATATACTTGCGGTAATCATAATTGTAACAATAATTTTGTTATCTACACTCTACGCCATGGGCACAATCTTCCCAAGGCTCTTTGGATAACGCTAATAGGTGAAATAAATGATAAACCCTGTAAAGAACCTCATAAACAAAATTCGAGAAATAAACCAGAAATACTCGAAGCCCAAAATCCAAATGTCAAGACCCGTAAAATTCGCTTTACTTGCTTTGCGACTTTACCTCGTATTCTTGATTGCCATGTTGCTTTACAAATTCATCACTTTATTGCATTAGTATTAGGTGATTGACATGGCTGCACATGCAGAAACCCAAAATGAGAAACAATTCTTCCTGAGCGACATGATTGGTAAAAGGGTCCTGAAAGACACGAAGAAAATTGGAAAACTTGCTGACCTGATCGTTAAAGAAAACGGTGGAAAGTTCCCAGTTGTCACCCACCTGTATGTTGGGCGGTCTTTTGGTTATCCTCCATTGATTATTGAGTGGGAAAAGGTAACTAGTTTTTCAAAGAAAGAAGTTGGTGTTAACATTGGTGATGTGGCCGATTACGCGAAAGACCTCCAAGAAGAAGCGATCTTGCTTAAAGACTATGTTCTTGACAAAAAAGTCTTAGATGTTGAAGAACGCGACATAGATGTTGTTTACGACATACTTCTCACAATGAAAAACGGCAAGCTGTACGTTTGCGACGTGGACTTTAGCAAACAAAGACTTTACAAAAGAATGCATCTTCGTTTTTTGGCTAAGACCGTTGGGGAAGTCGAAGAAAGCAAGATGGTTCCTTGGACGTACATCCAACCTTTAGAAAACCTTGGAAGTTTTAAGGGAGAGATAAAACTTAAAGTCCTAAAAGATAAATTGGACATGTTGGGACCCGTGGACTTGGCGGACGTTCTAGAAGAAATGGATAATGAGCATAGGGTCAAGATTTTTGACGGACTGACTGAGGAGAGAGCTTCAGACACTCTAGAAGAAATAAATCCTACTGTTCAAAGGGCATTAATAGCTTCGTTAGAAAAGAAAAAGGTTGCCCAACTTCTCAACGTCATGACGCCTGGTCAAGCCGCCGACATACTTTCAGTATTGCCCGTCCCAGAAGCCGAAGCAATAATGAAATCAATGGTCAAAAATAATGTAGCTAAGATTCAAGCTATTCTTGGACAACACAATGAAAACGTTATCAATTTTGCCACGCAAAAATTTCTAAGCTATCCACCCAACGAAACTGTGATGAAGGCGCAAGAGGATTACCCGAAAGATGCTGAGGACAAAGATGAAGTTATGTACCTTTACGTTATCAACGCTGAAGGAAAATTATTGGGGGTCATCGACATAAAAGAGCTGTTGAAAGCGCCGCTAAAGGCTACGACAAAGCTTGAAGACATAATGCAGCGAAATTTTATTTTCTTAAAAACGACAAGCACGCTTAAAGACGCTTCGCTGCTCTTCGCTAGATACAGCTTCAGAGCGCTGCCAATAGTTGACCCAGATGGAAAAATAGTTGGCGTAGTCCAATACAGAGATGTTATGAACCTTAAACATATATTCTTCGAATAAAATCATATAGAGTGGCTGATTACAGATTGATTGAGCCAATAAAAGGTGAGTTAGTTGCCGCATCTTCACGCTTTCGTTGATATTTTTGTTGAATCACAACTAATAGACGAAGTCGTCGAGGCTCTCTCTAGAATGGAGGACGTTGAAGAGCTTCACGAGGTGACTGGAGAGTTTGACATAGTCGCGCTTATATCAGCTTCCGACATTGAACAGTTCCGAGATATCTTAAAAAACAAGATCATGAAAATTCATGGAGTAAAGGGCACGGTCACATCAATTGTCTTGCAGGCTCATAAGGGTCTCAAATGCAGAGACTAGCTCAAGGTTTAATTTAGAAAAAATTCGGCAACTGATTTTAAAGTGATAGAAAAGGATTGCTAATTTGTTAACTTTTCTTTATTCTATTTTTCAGGTCGCATGCCGTCTTCTTGCAAGATTTGTTGAGTTCTAGTTTCGATAAAGGATACTATTTTTGTTTCAGCAAACTCCCTGTTTTCTTGTTGCAGGATGAGGAGTTCACGGATTTTCTTCAGCAGTTCTTCAACGGCGACTGGTTTTACCAGGAAAGCGTCGGCGTGCTGGTTGACTGCCTCTATCGCGTTGTTCATAGACGGGTAGCCTGTGAGCATTATTTTTGCCATTTTCGGCGTTGTTTCTTTCAGTTGTGTAATAAGTATTGTTCCGTCAATGTCGGGCAATCGCCAATCCACGATCGCAATGTTATAGAAATTAGCAAAAGTCTTTTCAACAGCTTCTTTCCCAGTCTCAGCCGTGTCAACAATGTAGCCTTCTTCTTGAAGAACAATTTCCAATGTTTGACGGATGTTTTTGTCATCGTCTATTAAGAGTATTCTTGCCTTATCTGTCATGAGCAAACCTTCAAATGAAAATAGTAAAATCAATATATATCCTGTATGAAGCCAAACTACAGACTCAAAGTTCACCTTTCAAGGTTAACGCAAAGTGAAACTTGGTCCATTTACCCCAATCTGAAGAACCAGTTAGCAATCTAAGGAAACGCTGACTCCTTTCTTGTGATTGCGAAAGGTTAGACACAACGGCTCATGTTATCGTTTGCGAATGATATCAATGCTTTTCAGACTGAGAAGGAGGTGAAATTCTTGACGAAGATGGGTAATTCTATGGACCCTATGAAAGTCGCTTCCAACGTTTACAAGTTTATTAATGAAAATGACCGGGTAAGAGTTCTCGAAGTAATTTTTAAACCAGGCGACATGGCGAAGATGCATCATCACCCTGAACATGTAGTTTATGTTTTGAAAGGGGGACGTCTAAAACTTACTTCTGAAGGAAACACTCAGGAACTTGACTTAAAGCAGGGATCGGTAGTTTTTCTTAAGGAACAAAACCAGGAAGCGACTAACGCCGGCAATTCAGATATTGATCTTTTAGTTGTAGAGCTAAAGAAGTAGTTTTGACAGAATTTCCGTGTCTTTCCAATTTTTTCGATTGTTTTTGTTAGAAAATAAAGGGACTAAAATATAGTAGCAATGGAGATGTTAAGATTTCAGTATAAATGTAGATATAACTGTGAGGTGGCGCCGTCGAAAGGATTCGGACCTTTGACCGACTGGTTAACAGCCAGCCGCTCTACCGGGCTGAGCCACGACGGCACTTCACAACTCTTACTGCACTTTTCAGTTTTCAATATACTATTTAAGTGTAGCTTCCTCAGATGGGAAGGGTAATAAAAGACATATCAAAATTTAGAAATGTTTAATTTCTGTTTGTATATAGCATTTGGGGACGGTACCTGAGCTATTAACTATCATCTTGCCCAACAAGCATCACGTGGTTCAGATAAGTCTTCATTAAAAGACGAACGGCATTTGAATGTTTCATAAAGCAACGCGATAGAAACTCCTTCTAAGAACAGCTTAGACCTTTGAAAGTGGTTTTGATGCATGACCGTCAATGACCGTCAATCATGAATATTCAAAACATCGTAAATAGACTATTACTATGTTGAACTATTACTCAGGACAAGCTGAAAACGAAAAAAGTTGGAATATAAAAAAGCACCGGTCAGGTTTTCCTCTCGTCCCAATTATTGTCTCCATAGTTGGTATTCTTGTCGGGCTCATACTCATCCTATTTTTTGCCTTGTTCTGGTCGAAAGGATACAATCTTTTTCAAGACATTGTTGTCCTCATTGCCACTCTATTCATAACCGCACTTGTGATAGGCTTGATGTGGCTTATCTGGGGAAGAAACCAATGGCACTGGTGGACAAGAGAATACTAGTAATATTCTTAGAGTTGTTTACCTTTCCTAAAAGCAATCAGTTTCCTGAGAAACAAAAAAGGAAAGCTTGGAGTTCCTAAATCCGAGAGCAGGTTCAATAAAAAGTATAGATAGATTAAATAATTGTTTGGCCCAAACTTTGAGCAAGACAGGATTTTTTTGCGTAAACTGAGTGGGGAAACGTGGTTTTAATTAAAAGCACCAATCAGTTTGGAATATAACATATATGTTTGCGGCTAATCATTAAATAATTAGGTGTTTTCAAATGGTTGTAGCCAGATTATCAAAGTTCTACTTCAAGAACGAGAAACGCGAAGAAGGCTTTTCAGAGTTAGACCTTATACTAAATAAACAAACACGAAACGCAAAAGGATTTAGAGGTTTTGTTTCAATGTTTTCATGTGAGCAAGACAACGTTGCCACATTCCTAACAATGTGGGAAGATGATGAGTCATTTGTAGGTTCTAAAGAAATATTCTCTTCGGCTGTTGAGAAGGTTATGGCTTTCCTTGAAAGGCAGCCTGACGTGGAACATTACAGAGTTGACACCGTCAATCTTGGTCAATAGTTCATCCTCATTAAGATTTCCGGATGGGCTTCAAGGCTTTTTGGAATCAGTCCATGGATTTTTAATAAGTATGCTGATCGGTGATTTGACCAAGCGCAAGCTTATAATTTCTGATGCCTGATAACTTATCAGGTGAATCCTTTTGTCTAAGGAGAGAAAATGGAAAGCTAATTGGTATCAGATTCAAACCACACCTGAACTAGATGGCGTGAAGTACATAACAAAAAACATTGAGATTGTTGGCTCCTTTGTGAAATTTGACCCAGACGAAATTATTTCAAAAAGTATGGGGGAAACTGGCTCTTCTGAAATAGAAGACACAACCATATTTCTGCCTGAAAGAGCTATTAAACGAATAGTTTACTCGCATTTTACCTTGGACAAGAAAGAGTAGAATAATATCTTGCGGCTTGACATTTCCACTCTGCCGTGACTTTGGTAAAATAGTCATCGTGCAAGCTCTTCTTGGTTTGCACATCGCCATCGAAGTTGAATCTGTACTCTCTTGATGTAACCTTGTTTTTCCAATGAAATTAGGCTGCGGTGGACTGAAACATATTCTTGTGATTTATACTCTACAATTTTGCCAAAAATCATCTCTGCAATTTCCTTGGTTGTCATGTCAGGTTTTATGTTTAGCAATTCCAAGATTCTTTTTTGGTTTTTGGAGAGGCCCGCCAAATCTTGCGTCACGCTCTTGAGAGCTGAAACTGTTTTGCTAAAATTAAGTCTTTAACCCCGATATAACTTCAATTCTCATGGCTACAATATATCAGAACATGAAATACGTACTGCGCCAACGAAAAAGGGAAATGGTCTTTGGTGTATCCAGCGAGATGGGATTCAGATTAACAACGGCTGCATCCACAAAAGACGGCTAGGTTTACAAAGGAGGATTATTATTAGCTTACTTGGAGGATAGCGGCTGCTAACAATAACTTTACTTAAGCAACACGAAGAAGGCAGGTGGCAATCGGATAATTTAGAGGCTTTGCCTGAAGAAGTTAACAAAACTGAGGTCCTATGGGTAGACGCCCAAGACCCAACTGAGTCCGAAATTAAAGAACTAGAGGACTATTTTAGCATAGATAAACACAACCTTCAAGAACTTACAGATGAAGGGGTGCGCTCAAGAATCGACGAGCACGAAGATCGGATGTTCTGCCTTCTTAATTTCCCAAATCGAGAAAGTTTTGTTTCTGAGGGGAAAATGGAACGCTTGGCGATGCTTGTTTGTACAAGATGGCTAATAACAGTGCATAAGGGCTACTCAGATCTGACTTGCGCTGTTTACAAAAAAATAGACACTCACGGCTATTTCTCGCTCTCTCTAGTGCCCTCAACTGATATCATGCTATATATTTTCCTGGATTTGGTTACGAGCGAATATTATCCGGTTTCAGACCTGGTTTTCGAAAGGATTGAAACATTAAGCCGGGAAGCCTTGGGATTATTCAGACAAAGGTCAAGGATAGCCGGAAGCAGTATTGGGTTGCAAACCATTCAGGTAAGAGAAAGACTGGTGGCTCTTAGACAGAGTTTGAGTCCCCTTCGTGAGATTATGGGAAGAATAACAAGAGGGGAATTTGCGCTGGTGCAAGGAGTGAACCTTCCGCGTTTCGCTGATCTCTACGACAGAACCATCCAATTGGTGGAGGTTGTCGATGCCCACAGGGAAGAAATGAGCAACATCCGTGACATCTTGGTTAACGTTCAAAACATAACCACTAACAATATAATCAGGGTTCTCACGATAATCTCAGCCATTTTTCTACCGCTGACTTTGATTGCTGGAATCTACGGGACAAACTTCAAGCAAGGCCTAATCCCAGATCCCGCAAGTCCGAGTGGGTTCTACATTATGATTGCGATAATGGTTACGGTGGCAGTGACCCTTACGCTGATTTTCAAGCAGAGAGGGTGGTTAAGCTCCGGTGCTTAAATGTCGCTTGCGAACACAGTTGAATATTGCCAGATTCTAAAGTGAAAGGCATGCTCTTCTACCCCCTAAGGTGCGCTATCCGCAGGCTAAGCCTGCTTTTGATTGAGAAAGGAATCCGCAACCTGCAAGTGGAAGTAATGGGTGTTTAGACCGTTCAGATAAATCTAAAAGATAGGGGTTAGCAGCATGTTCAATCATTCCCTCATTAACCTTTTTAGAGATTTTTAGATGTTTCTAGATGACAGTTGCACCAATCCAAACCCCAATTTAACAAGCTTTTCTTTATGATTTTGGTTTAAATTAGAGCGGGTCTATATTCAACGGCTATAGCTGGAAAAGGCTTATTGTAAGTTCACGCCTGCTCTCCAATTTAGTTTAATCTTTCCAGTATCATAATTAATGCTTTCAACAAACTTTACAAAGACATAGAAGAAGGGTTCTTCGCTAATGTCATTAATCTTTCGCATCTTGTAGCTCTCTTCAAAAAACTCATCCACATCATGTAATAATGGCACTTTGTTTTTCAAAAAATGCTAGAAATAGACCAATTCTTAGTCAAGAAACCTTGACTAACCCTCGTCAAGAGAATTTTACCAAACTCTTTATCTTCGAAGCCTTATCAATGACAAAATATGGACATCGTGTCGAAGAAGCTGGCTGCAGCGCTTGCTCTAACATTCATCATTGGTCTTGTAATACTTGAGCCTGCCACTCCAACAATTTCTCCAGTCTGGAACAGCTTATTGGTATCTCAACTCTGGAGCTTCACGCCGCCTGTAAGCTACCAAGGAACGATAAGTACCCCCATAGCGGTGGACGGCTTTGTTTATTTTTCCGCTAATGGAGATGGACCTCCTCCCGGAACTCTTTACTGCCTTAAAGGTTCCACGGGAGAACAGGTGTGGAGTCAAACCATTCTGAATGGATATTCATCCTTCACAGCGGCAAACGGATATGTCTACGCTGGCGAAGGAGGGGCTATCGCCTGCTTAAGCGACTCCGACGGAGCTCAAATGTGGAATTATACTTACGGAATAAGTTTCGGCATTCCCGTTGTAGTTGGAGGTACCGTCTATGTCGACGGTAGCCAAATCAATCCTATAAGCGGCTTCAGCGGTGGATTTGTTTTGGCGCTTAACAGTTCCACTGGAACGAAAATATGGGGTTACATAGGTGCTGCGGGTCCTAGTTTCTCTGACAATCTGCTTGTGGCAGGCGGAAATATCTATGTACATACCTACGGTCCTAGTTATACGAACAGCTTCATTTACGCATTTGACGCTTTGACTGGCGAACAATTATGGAATAGTTCAATGGCAGGTCAGATTAGTTCTTTTGCGGCTGACGCCCAGAATCTTTATGTTAGCTCTAGCGGTGGCAGCCTCTATGCCTTTCGTGGCTCAGACGGAAGCATAATCTGGCATCGTTCAGTGGGGTCGAGCTTGGGTTCTGTCTCGGTTGTTAACCACTATCTTTTTGTGGGCTCTTCCACTGGCGTTTACTGCTTTAACGCAGTTAATGGGGCATTGATGTGGAAATTCATAGCCAGCGCCGGCACTGACCCAACGTACGCGAACGGAATAGTTTACGTGGGATGGAGTGGACCCGAGTTTTTTGCTTCTTCCACCGTGCACAATCTTTACGCCATTGAAGCCTTCAAGGGTAGGGAGCTTTGGAGCTACTCACTTGCATATACAGGTGAGACATGTACAGTTGAAAAGGGAACAGTTTACGTTGGCGCAGGTTACGTAACAACCCTTTCCCCAGATAATATTGGACCGGGCGCTTGTTTGGCTCTCAAGCCAATTGTCACGTCATTGCCGTTGCCATCGGTTACGTTTTGGGAACAGATACAAACTATAATCATAGTAATAAGGATCGCTGCAGTAACAGTTTTGATAATTATATTGGTTTTCCTTGTTGTGGCAGGAAAGAAACCCAAAACAAACTTACAAAAAATTTCAATAGCCCAAAAAACCTGACCAAAACCGTTTTGCTTGATTGCAAGCATGGAACAATTCTTCAAGAGTTTTAAGGTTTTCTTCCACACATAGGGCACTCAAGC
>Ga0187874_10000703_pt1 | contig 38258 bp, 39 predicted proteins | sample June2016WEW_16_1_3_FD_132993 | JGI IMG/M metagenome (GOLD analysis project Ga0187874, IMG submission 132993) | Peatland microbial communities from SPRUCE experiment site at the Marcell Experimental Forest, Minnesota, USA - June2016WEW_16_150 | ecosystem: Environmental > Terrestrial > Soil >... | reverse complement strand
GTGCCGTGCCAACTCGTCGTCCGGGCGTCGACGAGGACCCCTGACCGCTTGTACCAGGGTGAGGTTCCGACCTAACCGCCTGAAGCCCAGGGTGCCCGGGCTTTTTCCAGAAGGAGAACTGATAGCCGATCACCCTGGAAAAAGTGAGCAGGCCTGCCACCGTCCGAAGAGCCGTCGTCTTTACCCGAGCCGGACGGTCCGACGAGGACCATCAGCTCCCCTCTGCGACGTCGAGGTCGAGCTCGGACACCGCAGGCAGCCCGTTTGGGTAGACCTTGGAGGTGAAGGGTGCGCGCCAAAATTCTCGCCCCTCCTTGGCTCTCGGTCCCGCTTTGCGACGCAGTTCCTCGAGGTCGTAGTCGAGCAGCTGAACCTTGTTGCCGGCGAAGGCCTGGGCCTGTTTGGCGAAGCCGGACAGCGAGGCAGCCCATCTGTCAGGGTTGGCTGCCGGCGAGCGGACAGCCAGCACATCGAGGTCGTTGTCGGCGTCGGCTTCGCCTCGCGCAAACGATCCGAAGATCAGCAGCGTCTCGGGGGCCGGCTCGATCTTGGTGGCAAGCGAGCGAAGCCGAGCAGTCACCTCCGAGCCGAGGTGCGCGAGGCGATCGATGAGTTCCCCTGCGGCACTATGTCTCGCCAAGGACACTAGTACCGTGCGGCCGACCTCTCGCCGTTCGACTACGCCTAGGGCCGAAAGCTCAGCAATGATCCCCGATGCGCGAGTTCTGCCCACTCCTGCGATGTTGGCCACCATGGAGACCGGTAATTCCGCTTCCACGCGAGCAAGAGCCGCTAAGAGTTGACCCGTGGCTCCGGGGATGACCGCTTCGACCGGTCGCACGTAGTCCATATGTCCACTATGTCGAACACCAATGTCCCATTAGCCGACATGTCGTCGCTGGCTAGCGGGGTTGCACGTGGAGCCCTGCCTATCTACCCGTAGTAACGCGTGTTACTACGGGGCGGATTCGGCACTTCCCGGACGAAGAGGCGGACGGAGTCCACGTAGGCGGGCCGAGCAGCACCAGATGCGCGGATTCCAACACCTTGCCAAGGTGCGGGTCGCGGGCTCGAATCCCGTCGTCCGCTCCAGATGACATCTCGTTAGCTCGGCTGTGCCATAGGCGCGGCCGGGGCGCGTAACGCCCACCTGCTGGGGATCAGTTTCGAGCTGCTCTCCAACCAAACGACCGACAGAATACCTCAGGCTAGCTGACCCTTTACACTCTCTTAGCGCGAAGGAGCACCTTCCCCACCCTTCTCCTACGGTAGCCAGCCATAACCCGTGGCTGGGTTCACTGCGCGCAATGAACCATTCGACGACTCCCGACACAGAACGGTTCAGCATGCAAACGGATAGGGCGCAAGTCTAACTAGCCACATTTCGGCGGCGAGGAGGTCGCGGCGAGCACCTTGCGAGATTGAGAGCACGGATGACGCCGTCTGCTTCGAGGAGGCGTTGTCGGTTCCTTGTGCCGTATTACCGCGAGCGCTAGCGTGCAAGACCAGCTCGTTGGACGCCACAGTGAGCATCGTCGACGAAGCGGCCAACTGGGGGACCCGACGATCGTGCGAGGTCCTGGGCCCCCGAGGCTGGCGCCGACCCCGGGGGGATCCCCGTGATTATCGAGCCTTCATCGTCGGGTCTTGCAAAGGACAAGCTACGGTGATAAGGAGAGCTAGGGGGCTCGGGAGCGCCTCGCAGCTTAAGAGCCGCAGACTCCCGGACGGACTCACCCACCGCGGAATGCGTTTGTCCGAGTATGGCCCGGCCATCATTGATCTCCTCGGCGGCGGATGCCCTCCGGACTCTCTATGGCATCGCGCGAGTAACGACATGATGATCAACGAGTTCTATCATTAAAAGGAGGGAACTGGATCTTTCGGCAGGGCGCGTGTCTCGTTCGTGTATAGTACAAATGGGTGGAGTGGCCGCGTCTTTTGGTGACGCAATGACGTGCCGGACCGATTCGAGTTGATGGCGTCGGTCACCTGAGGGAGGTATTGTGGCAGATCAAGAAGCCATGATAGGCGAGGCGTATCTGGAATCCCGCCGCGTCACAAACATGCGCCGAGACTTGAGCTGGATAGGCGCTTTTTTCGTGGCGGCAGGCGTTCCGGCGCTGGTCCTGTTTTCGATGGGGGCCATCTCAGCCCTCACCGGCCCAGTCGCCGTGCTCGTATGGACTATTTCCGTGCTCATTGGCTTTGTCGATGCCTTTGTATACGCCGAGATCGCCGGACTGCACCCCAAGAAGTCGGGCGGTGTGGCTGTGCATGGAGCGACCGCCTGGATCAGGTACACGCAGATAGCGGCACCGATCTCCTTATGGTGCAACTGGCTGGCCTGGACGCCGGTGTTAGCCATCGGCGGCGGCCTCGGAGCCGGTTACCTGCTCTCGATCTTCTATGGGCCCACGGCGCGCATCAATACGTGGCGGGTAACATTAGTCAACTTGGGCTTTCTTAAGACGGGCCTGACGCTGCGACTCAACGCCACCTTCATCATCGGTGCAGCTATCGTCTTGGTAGTATGGAACGTCCAGCGTCGTGGGATCTTGCAGACCGCGCGTATTCAAACCATCCTGACCGTGGCAACGCTGACGCCGCTGCTGATTGTGACGGTGATCCCGCTCATCACCGGCGATGTGATGGCGAAGAACTTCTCGCCCTTCGTGCCCATTAATGGTCACTGGAACGTGAGTGGCTGGACCCTCTTCCTGGGAGCACTCTTCATTGCCGGCTGGTCAGCCTATGCGTTCGAGACGACCGTCTGCTACATGAGTGAGTTCAAGAATCCCGGCCGAGACATGGTGCGGGCAATCCTGTGGTCGGGTGGATTCTGCATCCTGGCTTACTTCCTCGTGCCCTTCGTCTTTCAGGGCGTGCTGGGTACGAAGACGATGCTTGAACCCGGCATTAACTCGGGAGCCGGCGTTGGCGATGCCCTGGGAGGCATGCTCCACGGCGGGGCCTTCGTGACCAAGCTTTTCGTGGTCTTGCTGTTTTTCACCCTCATTCTCGCCATCATGACGGCCATGTCAGGTTCGTCTCGCACTCTGTTTCAGGGTGGACAAGACGGCTGGCTGCCCAAGTACCTCTCGCACCTGAACAAACGCAAGGTGCCGACTTACGCGATGTGGACCAACCTTATCGTCAACCTGGTCCTGTTGCTCATGTCGAACTATATTTTTGTGCTCGCGGTGTCCAATTGTAACTACATGATCTTCAACTTCCTCAACCTGAACGCCGGCTGGATCCATCGTGTCGACAACGCCGACGTTCCACGGCCGTATAAGGCCCCGAAGCCCCTCCTGATTGCGGGCGTGTGTATGGCTTACGTGAACGTGTTCCTGCTGGGAGCAGGAGCCAACGTCTGGGGCAAGGGCACGCTTTACGCGGGTTGGGTTTCAGCACTGATTGCGGTGCCGGTGTTCCTGTACCGGCACCACGTCACTGATAAGGGTCAGTTCCCGCGACACATGTTCTCCGACCTGATCCCCGAAGGCAAGGCTGAGTTGGGGCCAACCAAGGCCGGTGTGCTCCCCTATGTGGCTCTCGCTGGGGGCTTGATCTCGATGTTGCTTGGATACTTCATCTTTTGGGTCAGGAAGTGAAAGTCGGACGCGGCCGTCTCGGCCACTGGTGATTCCAGCGTCGAACCTCACTCCAACGGCGGCAAAGGACGCCCCGAAAGACGGTCCCTGTTGTTTGTCAAGGCGCTTTTCGTGTCGCGCTCCGTGTAGCTGCCACGGTCTTCGCCCGTGCTCGAGCCTTCGGTGGAGACGACGTTCGGCGGGCTGTCGTAGCCTGACGACGCGCCCGGGAGTGCGTGTCCGAAGAGCCGGTGTCTCGGGTGTGAGCCGGCCGCGCTGGAGAAAGAGTCGGTTCCCGATTGCCCTCCCGGGCCAACTCGTTTGCATCATCTTCGGACCGGGGCAGCTGCCGGATGCTGAACGAGGCCAGTCCACCCTTGGCGAGCTCAAGCTTCCCGCTAGTGACCTTCGGCCCGATCTCAACGGGCGTCGGTCCGGCCGCGTCATGCTCGAGCAGTGCCGCCAGCGCCACGGCAAGCACCCTGACGTCGTCCCTGCCAGGTTCGCCGGCTTCGATCCCGTCGACGGTTAAGAAGACCGGCACGAGCTCCGAGGCGGCCGGCCAACCGTAACGGCCCGCCTTCATCACGAACTCCGCGGGCACGTCCTCGGACGGGTCAAAGTTGAGCAGGAGCGTGCCTTCGGGCATGGTCGGCGGACGAGTTGAGTGACCTTCTCGGGAGACCGGCCGGCGGTCCGGTGCCCGGGTAGAGGACGACTCCATGTTGGATGCCCTCACGACCAAGGACGGCGGTGGCGTAGTTCCTACTACGCGGACCGATCGTGACCTCGACCAGCAGGTCCACATCGTCTGCCCACCTGCTCCAAACCTTGTGCTCGTAGAAGCGGAGGACGTAGGCGAAAAGCAGCTGCCAGTCGCGCGGCGCGGCAAATTCCTCGGCGTCACGTCGGCCGCCCATGTGGCCGACGAAAGAATCGAAGATGTCCTCCGCCTCGTGCACGGTCGGCATCTCGGCGTAGGTGGGAACGGGGCGGCCTGACTCATATTGTCGAGCTGGGCCTTCAGAAGCGAGGTGCGGCCGGGGTTGCAGAGGACGTGTACCAAGCCCGCCCGCTGGCCGCAAGAGAGCCATCCCACAGGCCTGTTGGAGCGCCTTCTCCTGGTGTCCAGCGATGGCAGACGCGAGAACGACGCCCGTCTCCATGTCGAAAACGAGGCTGGCGACGATCCTCGGCTCATCGGGGATGCGGACGGCGTGCGAGATGTCGCGGAGGAGAACGAGCCAGGTGCGGGTTGTGACGGTCACGACCGCCATTGTTGCCCGCGGAGCGACACCGGTTGGCGAGGTCTCAGTTCGCCCTAATCGGAACTACTTCGAGCCCCTCGATTCCGGAGAAGTCTTCCGGGTTGGCTGTGAAGATCGGCAGGTTTCTTGATAGGGCTGTCGCCGCGATGATCGCATCGAAGGAACGGGCCTTCGTGCGGCGGCCGCTACCTCGCAACTCGGCTGCGACGCGTGCGAACGCGCGAGCCGCTGGCGCATCGAACGGGATCGGTTCAAAGGTTGCTTCGGTAACTTGTAACCGCGCCAGGCGAACGGCGCGTTCAGACTCGTCATCGGTGACGAGCGGACCGACAGAAAGCTCGGCGAGAGTGACCGTGGTGATAAGTGGCTCCTCAGGCAAATCGGCATCGGCGGCGAGCTGATCTAGCGAGATAACCACTGACGTGTCCAGAACCCCCGGGCCGGGACGCATCAAAGGCTCGTGTCGATGACGGAGTCGATGTCCTCGCGCAGTGCAGTCGGGTCCATCGCCGGTAGGGAGCGGAACCGCTCGAGGATCGCAGGAAGGGTGAGCCGCTGAGCTTCCAAGGATCGCAGCTCCGCCACCGGTCGACCGTCACGGGTGACTCGCACGGCTTCGCCGTGCTCAACACGGTCGATGATCTCACCACCGTGGTTGCGGAGGTCACGTATCGAAACGTTGGTCATGACACAGTGTATCACCGGTGATACATCTTCGCGCTTTTGCCAACTGCGGCGATGTGGTCGAAGTAGAGAGCGACCAATTCCCCTCCACGCGACGGAGAGCCGTTAGGAGTCCACCCGTGGCTCCGGGGATGACTGCTTCGACTGGCCGCACGTAGTTGATTTGTCCGGTGTGTTGAGCATCGATGTTCCATTCCTTGACGGTCGTTGCTGTCTAGTGGGGCTGCATGTGGGGTCTCTGGCCGACCTACCGGTAGTAACGCGTGTTATTACGGGGCGGATTTGGCAGCACGTCCCGGACGGCAAGACGGACGGAGCCCACGTCGACGGACGGAGCTGGACGCACGGATTCCAACAAGTTGCCAAGGTGAGGGTCGCGGGTTCGAATCCCGTCGTCCGCTCCAAAAATGGGCTTGCCTTGCCTGCCTTCTTCGGACGAACCCCAACATCAGTGGCTCTTCGGAAAAGAGCGGGCTGCGGCACGTCGGCCAACAGGGTGCGAAAGCTGCATGCACCCCGAACGAGACCTCGGGGGCAGTCGGGTGGGCGGCGCCAGGCCACTCGGTCGCGCCCCCTACGGCGTCAAGTGAACGTCAAAAAACGCGAGGATGCGCCGTCGTGCATCTCGCGCAGATCCCTCGTGGTAGCCCGAACCTGGCGAGAGTATCCCGAAGACCGGCTCCAGGACGGAGAACGGGAACGGATTTTTGTCTCCGGCTCCTTCATGGTCATTGAGAAAGGAGTGCCCGGCCTCCGGGTACTCCTTGACATCGTGTTCGACCCCGACGGCCGTCAATGCCCGCTCCAGGCGATCGGCGGCCCCTCGCAGTGAGCGATCCTTGCCGCCGTAGCTTCCGACAATCGGGCAAGCCCGTCTCAGAAAGCTGGCCGTGTAGGTGTCCTTCGGAGCGGTGCCGTAGTTGACGCTCGACACCGTGAACCCGCGATCGGCTGCGAGCATCAAGGCGAACCCCCCTCCCATGCAGTAGCCGATCACGCCGATCCTGCCAGTGCAGTTATCCCGGGCCTGCAGCCAGACACGCGCTGCCTCGATGTCGTCGAACGACCGTCCTCGTCCAGCGCGCGCGTCGCGCATGACCGAGATCATGCAGGCCACCATCCCTCTCCCAGAGAAAAGGTCCGGTGCTACAGCGAGGTACCCTTCGCCCGCAAGCCAGTCAGCCTGGTTCCGTAAGTCCTGGCTCATCCCCATTGCGTCGTGGATGACGACGACACCCGGCCAGGGACCCTCGCCCGCAGGCGTCGCCAGGTAGGAGGGCAGCTCGCCAGGCGTGGGGAGCATCACCTCGGCCATCACGTCTCCTTGGAAGTGGGCGGTCGTCCCGGCCAATCCGTATTGGTGACGCCGTTCGATGCAACGCTTGCGTGCGTGTTACCGAGAATCGACTCATAAACGATCACCGCCCGCATGGTCACACCTCCTGTGCACGCCGACCCTTTGAAGCGGTCTTTACGCCGAGCACGTTAGCTCTGCTCGGCCCTGATCGCCGGCTCGGTGGGACACCGTTCTAGCCCGCGCAGCGCCACGTGCTTGCTCTCACGAGTGCCAGACCCCGCTCACTTCCGAAGAGCCACATCAGTGAACGGGAGACGCTGGTAGCGCAGATCGTGTTGGAGTCGTTCGGGACTGCAGCCCGAGCACACGCTGGACTTCGTCAGTCCCGGATCGCTCCTCGGCGAATCTGACGAATGGACTCGCTCGTTCCCCAGCTGTTGTCCGCTGTCCAAACGATGGCGTCGAAACGGTGTCCGAGCGCGAGACACAATCGGTCTGCAAGCGACATGCCGCTACCCCGAGTCCACGTGATGGCGGCCTGTTCGGCATCCTCGATCGTGACAGGCTCAAGCTGCAGGTCGTAGCTCGCCAACAAAGCGCGCGCTAACGGCCAGTCGCGGCCATGTGCTCGTATCTTCTGCGCAACCTCGGACCAGTTCGCAGTGCTGCAGGCACCGCCCTCTTGGAGACCCTGCTCGACTGCAGCAGAGCCTGCTTCTCCCTGGAGGAAAGCGATCAGGGCAGAAGCGTCGAAGACGTTCACGCAGCGTCTTCGCTGTCCGCTTGGCGCCGCCGGTCGGCAAGCAGTTCGGTGAGAAGGTCGATCCCGGCGAGATCGGCTCGGACGAGCGATTTGAGTTGCTCTCGGCTGACGAGCACGACCCCACCTGGGGTATCGATGAGCACGACAGGCGTGCCCTCTGTGAGTCCCGTTTTGGCTCGGAGTTCAGCGGGTATCACCAGGCGACCTCGATCGCCCATCGTTACCGGATACGTCCCATTCATAAATCTATCGTACCACTGAGATTCACTGCGTGGGACAAACAATTCGGGTTGGCGAGTCCTTGCTCAGGGAGCTGGTGGCACGGTCCTGCGTCGCCGTTCCCGCGGCGTCAGGGGGCTTTTGAGCCGTCGCGGGTTCGAATCCCGTCGTCCGCTCCGAAGTCCTGGCGCAGCACATGACAAGAACCCGTTCGACATGAAGTACGTCAGCACTGCTCGTCTACTCTCTCGTCGCGTATGTGCCGACAGGGTGCGCCGACAGGAGACTCGACAGCGAGTCGAGAGGTGCTCGAGGCTGTGGCGGCGATCGTCCAAGAGGATCCAGTGGCCTCTGTGCTGACGTGAGGTCATGCTTGATGGGTGCCTGAAGACTCGGTTCCACCGGACACGCGACGGGGTCGCCTATGGGCGGCAGCAGAGTCGAGAGGGATACCGTTGCGGACAATCCTCTCGAGCGTCGCAGTCGTTGTCCTGGCCTATCTGACGGGCAAGCTCATTTACCGGCTACGAGACCTCATCCTCATCGTTGTCGTCGCTGCGTTTGTCGCCGTCATATTGGACCCACTGGTCGTTGCGCTGCAGCGCTGGCGCGTAAGACGACGCGGATGGGCGGTGGCCGTTGTGACATTGTGGGCGCTGGTCATCTTCATCGCACTCGCGGTGGCTTTCGGATACCCGTTGGTCAACGGACTTACGCACCTAGCCAATCGGCTGCCCTTGTACGTGAACAAGGCGGAGCACGGCAAGGGCTGGATCGGGCACGTCGTTCGCCGCTATCACGTCGAAACCTGGGTCGAGAAGAACGCTCCGAAGCTCACGTCCTTCGCGAAAGGACTTGCCAAGCCGGCCCTGAGCCTGGGCAAGGGAGCCGCGACGCTGGTGATCACGCTGTTCACCCTTTTCGTACTCGTGTTGCTGTTGCTCCTCGAGGGTCCAAAGTTGCGGGTCGGGCTGCTGGGACTCATGTCTCCCGAGCGGGCCGCCCGCTGCACCGAGGTGGCTAGCCAGGTCAGTAGGTCTGTCACGGGTTTCGTCTTGGGGGACTTGATGACGTCGCTCATTGCCGGGATCGTGGTGTTCGTGACTCTCACGATCCTTGGCGTTCCCTTTCCCTTTCTGTGGGCACTGTGGGTGGCCCTCGTCGACTTTCTCCCCATGATTGGTGGCGCGCTTGCCGGCATCCCGACCGTGTTGTTCGCCGTCGCGCACTCACTCACGGCGGGAATTGTCACCTTGGTCGTTTTTCTCGTGTACACGCAGATCGAGAATCATGTGCTTGACCCGGTGGTCATGAGCAAGACGGTAAAGGTCAACCCCCTGCTGGTGCTGTTATCGATCATGGTCGGGGCCTCGGTCGGCAGTTGGATCGGTGGGTTCTTTGGGGGCTTCGTAGCGGCGCTGCTCGCCATCCCGATCGCCGGCGTCATACAGGTAGTCGTGCGAGAGTTGTGGCGGTCTACTGCGCCGGAGCCGCTCCAAGTCGTGAGGACTGATCAGGAGGGGACCGAGCTCCCATGACGCAGGAGCCTTACTGGTACAGGGCGAATCTGAAAAGTGTGGCAGTTGCTGAGAAGTTCGGGTTCGTGCTTGGGTGGATCCGCGTTCGCACCCGACCCCGTCCAGACGGATGAGCGCCTTGTCTTCTCTGTATTAGGCGCCGCGCAAGATTCGTCGTAGACAGGCGTCGCCGCCGTTGGCGAGTTGGAGACGACGACGGTCGCTACCACCTGTGTAGCATTCGATCTTCGCCTGCGAGGCTGAGCCGTCACCCTGCTGCTAGGGCGAGGTGTAATCGTGCGTACGATGCCCGAATGGTGGATGACCCGGGCCGCGACTCTTGGTATCAGTGGATCGTGCGGCATCGCCACGGCGGTGACGATGGGTTTCGGCGTGCGTTGTTTCAAGCCTTAGTTCCGATGAGGGACCGGTTGCTCGATGCTGCACACATCCGAGAAGGAGATGTCGTCCTGGACCTCGGGACAGGTGACGGGCTGATTGGCTTCGGCGCTCTCGAGCGCGTGGGCCCATCCGGTCGGGCGATCTTTAACGACATCTCTGCCGATTTGCTCGGTTTGTGCCGGGACTACGCGGCGGAAACGGGTGTCCTGGACAGATGCCGGTTCGTCCTCGGCTCTGCGGACGATCTTGTGGAAATCGACGTGGCGTCTGTCGATGTGGTCACGATCCGCTCGGTGCTGATCTACGTCAAGGACAAGGCCGCGAGCCTTCGGGAGTGCTACCGGGTCCTTCGACCTGGTGGGCGACTTGCGCTTTTCGAACCGATCAACCGGTTCATAATCGCCGGCCACGGGCGGGCCTTCTGTGGCTACGACGTGTCACCCATTGTTCACATCGTTGCCAAACTCGATGAGTTCTACGACAACATCCAGGACCCGGTGAGCGACCCCATGGTCGATTTCGATGAGCGAGACCTTCTCAGGCTCGTGACTATGGCGGGCTTCGAGGAAGTGCACCTGGAGCTGCGTGCTGACATCGAGCCAAGGATGGACCCCCAGCCCTGGGAACGCTACCTAGCCAGCTCCGGCAATCCGCTGGTGCCAACGGTCGGCGAGGCAATCTCGCGGACTCTGAGTAATGAGGAAGCCGCGCTGGTTGAAGAGCACCTTCGTCCGCGTGTTGAACAGGGGATAGGCGAGCACCGCATGGCAACCGCATTGATCAGAGCGGTCAAGAGTCGCCAGGGCAACGATGCCATGCGAGACGCGAAGACGGGAATCTGATTGTGGCTTGACCTTGGCGAGGCAACGGTCGTTGGAGTTCAACGCGCCGGCGCTCGCGTACGACCGATACTGACCTCGGTATCCCGAGAGTCTCTTCGACGACATCTTTGAGCTCGGCGGGCTGTGCCCCGGTGATCGCGCCATCGAGATTGGAGCGGGAACCGGCATTCGGCTCCTTGCAACCGGTGCAAGCGGACGGGCGCTTTGGCAGGTCTCAGGTTCCACGCTATCGATCCGAGCGAACTCTGGATGCCGTGAGCTTTGGCCGTGACCCGGACCTGCGGGGGGAAACTCCCTCTCTGGCGCAGTGACTAAGGGCAGGTTGAGTTGGTCTCGTTGGCGGTGAACCCGTCTAGGTCAGCCCCCATGTTCCGAGAGAAACTTTAGGCTGTGCCCAGAGGCGTCCGCCCAGTTCACGCGCGAGCTCGGCAACGGGTACGAGGGAATTCAGTGACGGAGGTCGGGACACTCCAGGACGGGGAAAAGTCTCGCCCCTTCTTCCTTACTGTTGGCGATCTGCGAGAACTGGTGGGCGCGGCGTCCTCGACGGCACGGCAGGTTCGACCGCGCAGCGCTCAGCTTGATGCTCGCGGCAGATTCGTCTACTGTCAGCAACGACGTACCTGATGTATAAGCTGCGATCAAGACGTTGATGAATATGTCTCGCCATGGCACCGAGCCGCAGGCGAATAGATCACCGAAGGAAGACAGCGATGGAACCGTCAGCCGTTTCCACGATTGCGCCTAAAACTGGCCTTAAAACGCTCTGGCGCGAGCAACGAGCCGCGGCCGGCGTCTGGATCACACTAACGGATCCGGACACGGCAGAAGTTATCGCGAGGGGCGGCTTCGATTACCTCGTTGTTGATTTGCAACACGGCTTGGCCGGCTCCGACAGCTTGCCAAAGCTCCTCGGAGCCGTGAGTGGAACCACTACCGAAGCCCTTGTCAGGGTGCCATGGAACGAGCCGGCAATGATCATGCGTGCGCTTGACTTAGGGGCAGCGGGAGTGATCGTACCATTAGTGAACACGGCTGACGATGCACGATCTGCCGTAGCGGCGTGCCGGTATCCACCTGACGGCATCCGCAGCTGGGGCCCTCGGCGGGCGGGTATCGATGGAAGGCAGGTCATTCCGGCGGACGCCAATCGCGACACGATCTGCGTAATCATGGTTGAAACGGAAGTCGCCATGGGGAACCTCGACGAAATTCTTGCGGTTCCTGGGATCGATGCTGTCTATATTGGCCCCAATGACCTGGCGTTGGGCTTGGGCCAAGGACGTGTGACGTACCAGGAATCCAAGACGGTCCGCAATGCGATCGAGAAAGTGGTGGAGGCGTGTCGACGCGCCGGCGTAGTCGCCGGGCTTCACTGTTCGTCTCCGGAAATGGCGCTTGAGTGGCGCGAAGCAGGAGCCCAAATGTTGACCGCGGCTGAAGATGTCGCGCTACTCAAAATGGCGGTAGAGGCGGTCGTTCGCCGAGTCACCGATCACGGCGCGGGATGATAAGGCCGACTCCGTAAGGACCGCCTGTGCGGGCTGGTCCGAAGCACCGACATGTGCCGCAACGCGACGTGAGCTGCCGTCATTGAGCGTGGGTCGCTTCCCCAGCTACAAGGCCATGTTGGCGGGCAGAGCTGGTGCCCTCATCACCTTGCCAAGGCTCGGGTCGCGGTTTGAATCCCGGCGTCCGCTCCCTGGGGAGTCCGTAGTGGGGCACACGAAAGCGCGCTCTCCGAAGACGGCGCCGTCCCGGGATCATTCGGCCTCAGCAGATGGATTTGGGCGCAACGGCGAGACGCCCGGTTGCATTCTTCACCGCACAAGACCGGACCTTCTACTGCGCGTTTTAAGGATTCTGTCAGGTGCGAATTGCTGGATCGTTCAATATGTCGGCAGTAACCCGTTCGCAGTACCACCTCCCGAGGATGAGGTGGCGATGACCGAGAGTGGGGCCGGCAAATTAAAGGCGTCGACCTCCACCCGCGGTGGACCGTCCGCGACCGATGCCGCCGCGCACTCGGCCGTCACGGTCGCCGACTGACCCTCGAAGAGCGCGACGTCATTCTCGGTCCATATCACAGGGACTATGAGGGACCCGCCGGACGACAGCAGGGAGGCATGTACATCCAGGGCAGGTGTGCCGGCTGGTGAGACATTTCGTACAGTGACCGAGACATGTGCTCGTCCGGGGCGGCGCGTGTACCCGGCAGTTACCGCGAGCTCGGGCGCACCAAGGCGCTCGAGACCGCGCAGGTCGGCGAACTCGACTGTTGGCGTGTACTGCCATGTAGTGTGCTCGACGTCTAGTACATCGGCTTTGGTGGACAGCCAATAGACGTTCCGACTGACGACGATGTCATCGATGCTTGACCTTAGGATGAGCTCAAGTAGATACGTGCCGATAACGCAGCCAGGAGGCTCGACGGTCAACTTCCCCAACGTGATCGTCGCGCAGCGTCCCACAGGTGGGAGCTCACAGCTGGCGGAGCCGACGACGACACCATCGGCGGAGCGAATCTGGGCTGTCGCCACAAGTGGGGCGCTGGCCGTCTGTGTCCGGTTGACGACCTGTACCAGCCGATCGCCGTAGTCGTACTGGATGTGAAGCGGTTCGTTTGCTTTTTTTGCTCCGAAGTAGGCGCCAGATGGATCGAGATAATGGTCCCACAGCTGCCAGTTGAGACTCGGCCATGCACTGTTGAGCATCCAGTAGACGACGCCGGTGGCCGGCTCACTTCGGTGCGTACGGCTGCCGTACGCCTCGAACTGCGCCCGAGTCGCCTCGTAGCTGACCAGTTGCGCCTTGGCAAGGAAGTCGCGCAGGCTCTTCGGGTCGCCGTAGCGGGCGGCGAGTGCCCGATGAAGGATCTCGAGGTTGTCGAACTCCGACGGTGGTGCAGCGTGGAACTGCTTCGCCGAAGGCTGGCGCCACAGGTACTCCATTTCTTGTGGCGACAACATCTTCTCAAGACTCGCGCGACGCGGGACATTGTTGCCTGCGCTCGTCTCGGAGTTGAAGCCGATCGCTCCACCCAGCTCGCGATCGCCCCGGTACCAGTACTCGGGCGGCACCCACGAATAAGGGCCGGTCATCTTCATTCCGGATGGGCCGGCTTCGTCAGAGCCGAGCACGGTCGCCGAGGAGATGACAGGTAGATCCCATCGCGCCCGGGCAAGGGCGTCGAGATATCCTCGGCAGGCACGCGGATCGGGTGGGAAATCACTCCCGATTACGAAACCAATCACGCACGGGTGGTTTCCGAGACTGTACGCCTCGGCCTCCATCGATCGCGCGGCGACGTCGAAGTCGTGATCGTCCCAAGGCGCGCCACCCGTTTCGGCGTGTGCTTCCCACTTGTCGCAACACTCCCAGCCGGCCAACACGAGGACGCCGGCCTCGTCCGCCATCTCGAAGAACTCCGGGTTCTCCCCCTTGCCCTCCAGTCGGATCGTGTTGAGCCCGACGTCGAGTGTGTAGGCGAGCTCGTCGGCGATGCGCTGCGGGTCGCATCGGAGAAACAAGTCCGGCGCCCAGCCGCCCCCGCGGATCGGGATCTTCTGACCGTTCACCACGAACCACCGCCCACCTCCGGGCGCGATTTCGCTTCTCACGGAACGGATGCCGAAGCTCGTCACAACGCGGTCGCTGAGGCGGCCGTCGACACTCGCGACGAGCTCCAGGTCGTATAGCGGCTGATTGCCAAGACCGGCAGGCCACCAGATCGCAGGGTCAACGAGGTTGGTCTCGAATCGGAACCGTGTCGTCGGTGCGATGACGTCGCTGTCGCTGGTACCTGCTTCTAACTCGATCGTGCCGGTTGGCCCCGAGATCGTCGCACCCACGCCGAATGCGAGCCTCTCGCCCAACGGGCTCGTGGCATCACAAGTGACCACCAGCCGTGCGGTGTCGAGCTCCTTGGACAGTTCCGCTGTGACCCGCGGATTCGAGAGGGAGACCGAGCCTGCCTCACGGATGATGACATCGCGCCAAATACCCATGTTGTTGTCGGGCGGCCACTGGTTCCAGTCCACCCAGCCGATCGACAGGTCGGTCATCGGGCTACCTGGGTAGACGAGGTAGGCAATGGCGTTGTCGCCTCTGCTAACGAGGTGAGTGACGTCGAAACAGTTTGACGAGTATGCACCAGCAATGGCGTCGTGTCCGGCGACACGCGCGCCGTTCACCCAGAGATCGGCCTTGGCAATGATCCCGTCGGAACGGATCGTCGTGCGCGTTCCCGGTGTGGCTGCCGAGCGGAAGGTTGTGCGGAACCACCAGGGCACCTTGAAGATGGACGGATCGACCTCGTCGCGCAGGCGGGTCGAGTAACTGACGTCACCGAAAAGACCGTTGTGCAGGAGCGATGCCATGACCGTCGACCGCGGCGGAGCGTCGAACCAGCCGCTCGGTCGGTAGTCGGGCCGGGAAACGGTCGCCCCGTCGACTGGGTCGGCGGCCGACGATTGGACCTGCCAAGATCGAACAGCGGCGGCAACGCCACGCCCATCTAGTCTCGTAGAAAAATGAGCCATCGCTTTGGGCATCGTAGCCGTCTGGCCTTTTACGCCAGGGGCTCCGACATTGAGGCGGGCTCGCACAGGGCGCGGGCAATTCGTTCAGGAACGTTCCAGCACGCGACGCCAGGCGCGCTCCATGCCGGCTGCGAGACACCCGTCGACGACGGCGTCGTCTCCCAGGGCGCTCACGCGGACCTCGGGCACGACGGGCGCGAGCATCCCGAGGGCCGTGCCCACTTCGGCTGCGAAGCCAGGCGCCCTGCCGACACCACCGCCGAGAACGATCAACTCCGGATCGACGACGGCAATGATCGACGTGAGTGCCTTGGCTATCAGCACCGCCTCCTGGCGCACGATCGATTGAGCCACGGGGTCACCCTGGAAGGCGTCGACGAAGATGCGGCGGGCAGAGAGACTTCCGCGCATGCCCGCCCGTTTAGCCGCTCGGACGACCGCAGAAGCGGACGCAGCCACCTCGAAGGTTCCCCGGCGCCTGGCCTCCGCGGTGTCGACGTCGCCGTCGGAAAGGGGCAAGTACGAAATCTCGCCCGCGGCGCCATGTACTCCTCGGTGCAACTTGCCATCGATGACAAGTCCCATGCCGACGCCGGTCCCAACCGACACGAAGGCGAAGGTCTCCACACCGCGGCCGTGTCCGTGGTCCCTCTCGGCTAAAGCAGCGGCGTCGACATCGTTCTCGACAACAGTCGCGCGCCCGAAGAGCCGTCGTAGCTCAGTCAAGACGATCGGCTTTTCCCACCCAGGAAGGTTGTGAGCCATGCTCAGGGCCCCTCGTTGGGGGTCGTAGACCCCGGGACTCCCGATCACGGTCTGGGTGACTCTGGCGCGGGTCAGGCCGGCCGATGCCGTTAGAGCGTCACCCAGCAGCGCCAACTCCGCCAGTCGACCCTGAGTTGTCGTAGCGTGAGCCTTCTGGCTGGCTTTAGCGCGAACAGCGCCAGAGAGATCTGCTAGGGCGCCCCGGACGAACTCCCGACCGATGTCGAGCCCGAGCACGTAGCCGGCCTCCGGGCGAATCTCGTAGAGCACGGCAGCAGGGCCGCGCACACCGGTTCGCTGACCGGCGACCCTCACGAGGCCGTCATGCTCGAGGTTGGCAAGCGCAAGAGCCACGGTGGGTTTGGAGAGCCCGGAAATCCGGGCCAGCTCAGCGCGCGAGAAAGGACCGTCGTCGCGCACCTGTTCGAGCAGGAGCCGTTCGTTCATTGCCCGGATCAGCTGGGGGCGAGCAGCGCGCTGACTTATGGCTCGCGGCATCAATGCTCCTCCGTCCGACTCACTGACGCTAGCCACATGCACATCGATGCTGCCAGATGCTTGCCAAGCGCGAAATAGTAGGATACTTTCCTATTAGTTTAGGTTTTCGCCGTTGGAGCCGAACAGAGGGGCAGCCGAGAACGTGAGCGCGCCTGTTGTGCTGGGTGTCGACTTTGGAGGCTCGAAGATCGCTGTTGCTGTGGCGGATCTCTCCGGCGAGCGCCTAGCGCAGACAACGGTCAGGACCGTTCCTTCACTCGGTGCACGGTGGAATCTCGACCGCGGCCTGAAGGCCGCCCGCACCCTGCTCGACGAGGTCGCGCAGGGGCGTGAGCTCGCCGCGGTCGGTGCCTGCACGTTCGGCATTCCCGCTGCTTACGGAGTCGACCTCGCCCCTGCCATCGTTGGATGGGAGGAGCTGGCGCTCGGCCATGAGCTTGCTGTGATGTTCGAAGGTAGCCCAGTGCGTGTGGTGACCGACGTAAAAGCCGCGGCGGCGGCAGAAGTCTGGTCGGGAGCGCTGGTGGGGCAAGACCCTGCACTCTACGTGAACCTCGGGACCGGGTTGGCAGTGGCGATCGTTTGCGGAGGAAAGGTGGTTTCGGGCGTCAACGGCGCGGCCGGCGAGATCGGGTACAACCTTCGAGTGCCGAGCGACCTCGACTTCAACACGTCCGAACGCGTCATGCTCGAACAGGTTGTGAGTGGGATGGGGCTGTCGGCGTCTGGCGCGCTCGTGACAGGCCATGCAATGACCGCTGCCGAGGTGTTCGCCGCGGAGGCAACCGATCCCAGGCTGACGCAGGTCATAGAGCAGTTCGTCCGGGAGCTGTGCTTCCACCTGGCGAACCTGGCTATAGCGCTCGACCCGTCGCGCATCGCCGTCGGGGGCGGGATGGTGCGTTCGTGGGAGCGACTTGAGGCGCCCATCCGACACGCCCTCGAGACGACAGTGCCTTTCCCACCTGAGCTGGTCGTAGGGGCCTATCCGTTCGACGCGCCCCTTGTGGGAGCGCTCAATCTGGCACTCGCGTCTGCCAGAGGAGAAGGCGACGCTCAGTTCGGAGGCTTCACTATCGGCGGACAGGTCCAGCCTCGCGTAAGAGACCGAGCCGGCAGTCACTGGCAGCCCAGGTACGACGTGGCACTGGAGGAACCCTCATCGGCAGATCGAGCGGCGAGATGACGCCGCCTCGAGAGAAACAGGCAAGAGGCACCGCAAGGCGACCGAAAGAGAAGGAAAATTGTGGCGGCCCAAGGCCGCGGGAGGAACAGCCATGAGACATATCGGACCCAGTCGTGTCGTCGCCCTGTTTGCAGCGGCGGCGCTCGCTATCGTCGCTACTGCTTTTAGCAGCAGTGCAAGCACTTTCAAGAGCACGGCAAAGGCCGCGGCCACCAGCTCACTGACGATCTCCAACGAGAGCGGCACGACGTGGACCTGCGGGTTCAACCCATTCAACGCAACGGTGAACTCGCTCTCCTTCGGAACAATCTACGAGGAACTAACCTTCGTCAACGTATTGAAGAGCGGCGCCGCTACCCCGTGGCTGGCGTCGTCGTACGCGTGGGGCAACGGCAACAAGACCTTGACCTTTGCGATCCGCTCCGGCGTCAAGTGGTCCGACGGGCAGCCTTTCAGCGCGAAAGACGTCGTGTTCACCTTCAAGCTGTTGAAGAAGTACCCGGCTCTCGATCTGAACGCCGTCTGGTCTGTGCTCTCGAGCGTCTCTCAGGTGGGTTCCAACAAGGTCGTGTTCACGTTCAGCACGTCTGCGGTGCCGTACTTCTACTACATCGCGGACCAAACGCCCATCGTTCCCGAGCACATCTGGGCCAGTATCAAGAACCCAGTCGTGTACAATGACGCAACCCCGGTCGGGACCGGTCCCTACACGATGGCCAAGTGCTCGCCCGAGGACATCGAGTACCTCAAGAACGCCCATTACTGGCAGCCGGGTCTGCCCAAGATAGACGAGGTGTACTACCCGTCGTTCACTTCGAACGAGCCTGCCAACGAACTGCTCGCGACCGGGGGTGCCCAATGGGGAAGCCAGTTCATCCCGAGCATCCAGAACTACTACCTCTCGAAGAGCAAGAACTACCACATCTGGTTCCCACCGGTCGCCAACGTGTCGATCTTCATCAACCTGACCAACCCCGTGCTTTCTCAGCTGCCGGTCCGCGAGGCGATGGCCTACGCAGTCGACCGCCCGAAGGTGTCTGAGCTAGGTGAGTACGGCTACGAGCCGGCTTCGAACCAGACCGATATCGTCGAGCCGACGTTCACCAACTGGTACGACTCGAGCGCGTCCAAGACATATGACGGCTACACCTACGATCCGGCCAAGGCGATCAGCATCCTCAAGAAGGCCGGCTACAAGGAGAAGAACGGCGTCTTCCAGACTCCGAAGGGGCCGTTGTCCTTCACGATCGACAATATCGGCGGGTACTCCGACTGGGTAGCATCCGTGTCAGTGATAGAGACTGAACTCAGCGCGGTCGGCATCTCGATCACTCCGGACAACCTGGCGGCGAACGTCTTCTTCGCCAACCTCTACACGGGCAAGTACCAACTGGCGTACAACTCCGAGACGGGCGGGCCCTCTCCCTACTACGAGTTGCGTCAGCTGCTCTACTCGAAGAACTCGGCACCGATAGGCACCGCGGCGGCGACAAACTGGGAGCGCTACAGCAACCCGAAGACCGACGCCCTGATCGAGCAGTACGGAGCGACGACGAATCCCATGACGCAGAAGTCGATCGTCGACCAGCTCGAACAGGTCATGCTCAGTGACGTGCCCGTGATCCCGATGACCGAAGAGGTCGACTGGTACCAGTACGACACCGCCACCATCGGTGGCTGGGCGACGCCGGCAGACCCATTCGCTCAGCCGGCGGCTTACAACATTCCGGACATCGGTGTGATGCTGCTGCACTTGTACCCGAAGAGCTAGTTCTGTTTCATCGGTTGGGCCTGTTGTCGGAAGGAACCCGGTAATGAGGCGTGGAGCATGAGGTTCATCTTGAGGAGGACAGGCTTCTTCCTCTTCACGATGTGGGCCGCTGTGACGGTGAACTTCGTCATCCCGCGCCTCATGCCGGGCAACCCGGCGCTTGCGATGATCGCAAGGTACAAGGGCCACATAAATGGGCAGGCATTGAAGGCCCTGGAGCTGTTGTTCGGCGTCAAGGCACATGTGAACATCGTCTCGGAGTACTTCACCTACCTCGACAACATCATCCACGGTCGCTTCGGAACCTCGTACACCTTCTTTCCCGAGTCGGTGAGTCACGAGGTGCTGCAGGCGATTCCTTGGACCCTGGGCCTCGTCGGTGTCACGACGATCCTGGCGTTCATTCTCGGGACTCTCATCGGCTTGGTGAGCGCTTGGCGCCGGGGCGGTCTGCTCGACAGCATGCTGCCGCCCATCTTCGTCATCACCTCTGCCTTCCCGTATTTCTGGATCGCACTGTTGTGCGTCTGGCTCTTCGGGATCAAGCTCAACTGGTTGCCCGAATTCGGCGGTTATGCCTACCAGTCGACCCCCGGATGGCAATGGAGTTTCATCAGCGACGTGCTCGTGCATTCGATCCTTCCGGCCACCACGATCCTCGTCACGTCCATCGGCGGCTGGATCCTCACGATGAGGAACAACGTCATCAGCGTCCTCGGAGAGGACTACGTGCGGATGGCGCGGGCCAAGGGTCTAAAGCCGTGGACGGTCATGTGGGGCTATGCCGGCCGCAACGCCATCCTGCCGAACCTGACGGGGTTCGCCATGTCGCTCGGTTTTGTCGTGAGCGGCGCGATCCTCGTCGAGTTCGTGTTCAACTACCCCGGAGTGGGCTGGATGTTGCTTGACGCAGTGTCCAACGAGGACTACCCGCTCATGCAGGCGCTGTTCCTCCTCATAACACTTGCGGTGCTGACAGCCGTGCTCTTAGCCGACATCGCGACGGCGCTGCTCGACGCCCGTACCCGAGACCTGGCCTGAGCGAGCGGACTGAGCGTGGCAGTTCAAACGATCTTCCGTCATCAGGCCGTGGAGCCGAGTGCGTCCCGGCGCCGGAGGCCGCCGGGAGCGAACCTGTGGCGCGCCGTGCGGCACAACCGCAAGGCAACGGCCGGGGCGCTCCTGCTGTTGTTTTTTCTCGTGTTGGCGATCTTCCCCGGGCAGATTGCTCCCTACAGCTATGCGTCTACCAATTTCGCGCCAGCGCTCCCGCCCTCGGCTGCCCACTGGTTCGGGACAACGGCGTTAGGCCAGGACATCTTCTCCCAGCTCGTTTACGGTACCCGCGAGTCGCTCATCATCGCGTTCGCCGTCGGTGGGTTGTCGACGTTCATCTCGGTCATCGTCGGTGTATCCGCGGCGTACTTGCGTGGGTTCGCAGACGGCGTTCTCTCACTGTTCACCGACGTGCTGCTCGTTATTCCCACCTTCCCCCTGATCATCCTCATCGCCGCCTACGTTCGCAGCGCCGGCCTGCTCACCATCATCATCGTGTTGGGCTTGCTCGGCTGGTCATACGGGGCTCGCCAGCTGCGCTCGCAGGTGCTCTCGCTGCGGGACCGTGATTTCCTCGAGTCCGCGCGGGTGCGCGGCGAGCGGTCCCTCTACATCATCGTCGTCGAGGTCCTGCCGACGATGACCTCGCTGATCGTGGCGAGCTTCCTCGGCGCAGCCCTTTACGCTGTGCTTACAGCGGCAGGTCTCCAGTTCATAGGCCTTGGAGACCCGAATGCCCAGAGTTGGGGCACAATGCTCTACTGGGCCGAGAACAACGAAGCACTCGGTGCCGGGATGCCGCTGTGGGCAATAATGCCCGGCGTCTGCGTGGCGCTGCTCGGAGCCTCATTCGCGCTCCTCAACTACGCGTTCGACGAGATCTCCAACCCGGCGCTCCGGCCGGTGCGCAAGATGATGAAGGCAGACCTGGACGGTTTGGACACAGCGGCAAGGTTGCGCAATGTCCCGCGTGCCAGCCGGCTCGGGCGGGAGGCGTGATGAAGCTCCGACGGCGGAGCGGCATCACGGACGGTGCCGCCCGCACGGGTGCTCTCGGAGGGCCTGGCCGCTTCGTCGAGCGCGTGCAAAGGCTACCCGGCACCCGCACCGACGACGCGATCCTCGAGGTGCGCGACCTGTCGGTCGCCTATGTCACCGACGCAGGTCTCGTGATGGCAGTCGACCGTGTTGATCTGGATCTCGCTCGCGGAGAGTTCCTCGGCGTCGTCGGGGAGTCCGGGTGCGGGAAGTCGACGCTCCTTTTCGGGATCGCTCAGTTGCTCAGCCCCCCTGCGAGGATCGTAGGCGGGAGCGTCAAGTTCCGTGGCAGTGAGATCGCGGGTCTATCTGACAAGCAGCTCCGTCACATTCGTTGGCGTGACTACTCGGTCGTTATGCAGAGCGCGATGAACGCCCTCAATCCGGTGATGACAGTTGCCGCCCAGATGCGCGATGTCTGCAGGGCGCACTCGGAGATGTCCGATCTTGAGATAAGGGAGCGGTCCGCGGAGGTGCTACGCCTCGTCTCGATCGACCCCGTCCACCTCGACAGCCACCCGCATCAGCTCTCGGGTGGCATGCGCCAACGGGCCATGATCGCCATGGCTCTGCTCTTCACGCCAGACCTGGTCATCATGGACGAACCAACCTCCGCCCTCGACGTCGTTGCCCAGCGGTCCCTCATGGTCCAGATCAAGGAGTTGCAACAAAGGCTCGGCTTCGCAGTGATTTTCGTTACCCATGACATGTCGCTCGTCAGCAACTTCTCGGACCGTTTGGCGGTCATGTACGCCGGCCAAGTCGCCGAGCTCGGCGGCACCCGCCAGCTCTTCGACTTCCCGTTGCACCCCTACACCCAAGGTCTCCTCGAGGCTTTCCCCTCGATCAGGGGACCCAAGATGCATCTGCAAGGGATCCCGGGCCAACCTCCCGACCTCGCTCAGCCACCACCGGGTTGTCGTTTCGCTCCCCGCTGCGCGAAAGTGACCGCGCCATGCCTGACGATTGACCCGCCTTTGTTCGACAAGAACGGGGATCTCGTACGTTGCCTGCTGTACAAGGCCGGAAGGCCTGAACTCGGGGCGGCCATTTTCCCTTCCCCGCAGGATCGGCCGGGGGCGGGTCCAAGCCTCTCGGACCTCGGAGTCGCGAATCCAGAGAGGACGAACGACCAGTGAGCGACCCTCTGCTGCGCACCGAGGGGCTGACGCGTCATTTCCGCCTCGGGGGCCTTTTCGGCAAGCGCACGTTGCATGCCGTCGATGACGTCAACTTGGAGATCGGCCGTCGGGAGATCGTCGCGCTCGTGGGCGAGAGTGGAAGTGGGAAGAGCACCATCGCACGCCTTCTCGCGATGGTGTACAAACCGACGGCCGGTGAGATCTACTTCGAGGGCCGACCGCTGAGTCGCCTCCGGTCGCGCCGCGACAAGCTTGACTATCGGGGCAACGTCCCGATGGTCTTCCAGGACCCCTACAGCTCGATGAACCCGGCGTTCAGGGTCTCGCACGGGCTGATGCGGGGAATGAAGCTGCACAGGCCGGATCTCGATCGCCGCCAGCGCTTCGCGGAGGCCGAGAGGACGATGAACGCCGTCGGACTGGTGCCTCCGGGCGTCATGTTGCGGAAGTTCCCCTACGAGATGAGCGGCGGGCAGAGGCAGCGAGTGGGTTTCGCGCAGGCGCTTGCGTATCGGCCCAAGCTGATCCTTGCAGACGAGCCCGTCTCCATGCTTGATGTATCGATCCGCATCGGATTGCTCAACGTCATGACCGAGCTGCGCGAACGCGAGGACGTGTCCTTCCTCTACATCACCCACGACGTCGCGAGCGCCCGGTACATAACCGACCGCGTGGTGGTCATGTACGCAGGCTCCATCGTCGAGGAAGGCCCGACCGAGGATGTTCTCCAGCATCCGAAGCACCCGTACACCCAGCTTCTGGTCTCCGCAGTGCCCGACCCGAAAACACCCCTCACTGCCTCTGGCCCGTCTGACGCGAGCGAACCCCCGAAAGTCGTCGACCCGAAAGAGGGTTGCCGCTTCCAGCCGCGCTGCCCATATGCGATCGCAGAGTGCGAGACGGTCACCCCTCAGCTGCGCACGGTCGGCGTAACGCACCTGACAGCCTGCCACGTCGCCCGGTCCGATCAGCAGGCAGTACCGCCTGCCTACTTCAACGCCAGCAAGCTCGACGCGTCGGCCAGCCCGGCTACATCAGCGGTTTCTGAGCACCATGTCCGGGGAACGTCTCCTGCATGACTCCTCCGGTTTCGGAATCGGGCATCACCTGCTCGGTGCCGCTGTCTCCCAGAGAACGAACGAACACCCAAGAGGAGGCGACGATTGTCCCCCGTTAGCGGACCCGCTCTGATCCCGGCCCCAACCGTGCTCAAGGTGATCGGTGGGAGTGGTTTCTTGCACGACGGCCTCAGGATAGAGGCACCGGACGAGCTGACAGGTATTGCTCGCTGGTTCCGCCAAGTCGTCGAGCGAGCGACCTCATGGCGAGTCGAGATAACGAACGCGCGGCCCTCGGAGGCGTCTGGCAACGTCATCCGCCTCCTGCTCGAGCAGGACGACACTGGAGAAGAGAGACGCGTTGCGCCGGAAGGCTATCGCCTAGTCGTCACCGGCGACGAAGTCACCGTGACCGGGGGCGGGCCCGCTGGTGTGTTCTACGGGCTGCAGACGCTGCGCCAGTCACTTCCCGACTCGTGGTGGAGAGCCGCTGCCACTGAGCCCGCATCACCGGTTGAGCTGACAAGTATGGAGGTCGTCGACGAGCCCGCCTTCGCCTGGCGAGGCGTGCACCTCGACGTCGCCCGGCATTTCATGCCCAAGGGCTTCGTGCTCAAGCTCATCGACCTGATCTCCATGCACAAGTGCAACGTTCTCCACCTCCACCTGACCGATGACCAGGGTTGGCGGATACCAGTCGAGACTTACCCACGCCTTGTCGAGGTGGGGGCATGGAGGCGGGAGTCGGCTGCCGGGCACTACCTGGAGCAGCGCTACGACGGCACACCGCACGGCGGCTTCTTCTCGACCGCCGACCTGCGGGAGATCGTCGCTTACGCCTCTCAGCGGTTTGTCCAAGTGCTTCCCGAGATCGAGATGCCTGGTCACATGGTGGCGGCGATCGCGGCGTACCCCGAGCTTGGCAACTCGCTCGAACCAAGGGAGGTTCTCACGACCTGGGGTATCTCTTCGCACGTGCTCAACCTCAAGCCTTCGACGATCAAGTTTTGTACCGACGTGCTTGACGAGGTGATCGATATCTTCCCCTTCGGTTACGTCCACATCGGCGGAGACGAGTGCCCGACTACGGAGTGGGAGTCCTCCGAGAGCGCACAGGCCCTGATGCGAATGGAGGGCTTCCGGACAGAGCGACAGCTGCAGGCTTGGTTCACCGCCTGGATCGCTCAGCACCTCTCCGCGCGGGGACGCACGCTCGTCGGTTGGGAGGAGATCCTGGAGGAGGGCGCACCGCACGGGGCCGTTGTCATGTCATGGCGAGGGGAGGAGGGCGGCATCAAGGCGGCGCGTGCCGGTCACGACGTCGTGATGGCTCCGGAGCAATGGCTCTACTTCGATTGGGCGTACGCCGAAGATCCCCGCGAGCCGCTCGCGATCCGCGGAGCAACGAGCGTCGAGCGTGTCTGGTCCTACGACCCTGTGCCGGAGGCAATCCCAGAAGCGCAGCGTCACCACGTCCTTGGCGCCCAGTGCCAGCTATGGACCGAGTACGTGCCGAACGCAGAGCACGCCGAGTACCTGTACTTCCCGCGCGTGTGTGCCTTCTCCGAGACCCTGTGGCGGGGGGCTGCCGCTCGCGACCGGAGAAACACGCGCTCGTTCCAGGAGTTCGAAAATCGCTTGCGCCAGCATCTGGTGCGATTCGACGGCATCGGCGTCAACTACCGCCCCCTAGAGGGACCCACGCTTGGGCAGTCACGGGTGTGGCCGCGGCAATGACCTTTGGCGTTGGGGCTGCCGTTGCGAAAGCGCTCGGATTCGGCGAAGGGGCGGCGAGTTGGGCTGAGAGCCTCAGTGCGTTGGGCAAGCCGCCCTTCGAAGTGGTCTTACCACCTCCAGATGAGGTCGAAGACCTGCTCCGCCATCTGGGCGTGGACGAGCAGGATGCGGCTGATGTTGTCGCCACTCTGCCGTCGCCGGCCGGGTCACCCGAGTGGTGGTGGCTGTTGGAGCGCGCGTGTCACCGGCTGTTCCAGGTGATGGGCAACCCCGATGAGCCGCATTTCGGCTGGCCAATGTGGGAGGGCTCCGAGCGGGCATACCCGTTGCAGTGTCGGTGCTTCATGGCGCATGTGTTCCTGGCGACGATGCCGCGCACCATGGCATGGCACCGTTCGAGAGGAATTGCCGAGGAGATCTCTTGGGCCTCTATGGCCGATTTAGGTAGGCACATGCGGATACATCGGCGGATGTACCGCGCTACGGGTGTGGACGCCGCGTGGTGGATCACCATGTGCCTGCGGGCCGAGGCGTTTGACCTAGGGCGTTTGCAGTTCAACTGGTTCCATCTCGGCATCGGGGACGACAGTCCGTGGTGGTATCCGCCCGAGGAGGCGCTCCGGCGGGGCGTGGGATTCCGACAGGGAGACTTTTGTGTGGGAGTCCACATTCCTGAGTCCGGTCCGATGACGCCCGCCGCGTGTGACGACTCTCTCGAAATGGCGAGGGGTTTTTTCTCAGAGCAGTTCCCGTTGACAGACCAGAGACGACGGTTGGCAACATGCTGGTCGTGGTTGCTTGACGATCAGCTGGCCGATTGGCTGCCGCCAGACTCGAATATCATCGGGTTCCAGCGCCGTTTCCAACTCGTGCCGGGATGGGTCGAGGATGACAAGACCGTTCTCGAGTTCGTCTTCCGGGTGCCCGACGCGCTGGACCATCTCGACGACCTGTCGCAGCGGACGAGGTTGGAGCGAGCCGCCGTCGCGCACTTGAAGAACGGAGGTCACTGGCACCTGCGATCGGGCTGGCTGGATCTGTGAGCAGCCCGTCCGCAGGCGTGTCTTACCAACCCCACGTGCCGAGCTCCGGACATCTTCAGGTTGCCCCCGATCTGTTGGCCTCGTTGTTCAGCCACTCACCAACAACCAGGGACATGAATGAAGGTTGGGGTCGGAAGCCGAGCGACGTGTAGAACTGCTCAGCACCGTCCGTCTGGAGACCGACGTGCTGGCCAGGAACACGGCCCGTCAACATCCGCACCATCGAAGAGGCGATGCCGCGCCGCCTATACGAGGACAACGTCCATACGTCCACCATGTAGGCGTTGCAGACGCCATCGGAGAGAAGGCGCGCCATGCCGACGACCCTCTGCCCGTCTCTTGCCACGGCCACATGCTGAGAACACTCAAACGAACGCCGCAGTGCTTCAGGTGACCGGCCGTTGTCGAAGTCGTCAGCCGCCAGATCCGCCTTGGCCTGCGCCCAGTCCACGCCTTCGATCGAGTCAGTGATTCGTACGCTCATGGAACCAGGATGCCTCACGAGAGCGGATCCGGCGGCCGACACGCTCCTCCGCATCGGTCTGGACGCGAGCGACTTGCGCTGTGGGAGGCCGTCACGTCCAGACGGACCCCAACCCGTCTGGACGTGTCCGCGGTGCTCCGGAGCAGCCGAGGACGGCGGCTTCTTTGGACCGTGCAACGCTGGGTTCGCCAGTAGATCACTGTGTTTCACGGCCACGCCAGGGACGATTCCGTGGACAGCCAATGACCTGGCGGACATCGAGTTTCCAGCCGAATGTTTCTGGGAACCTTTTCAGAATGGGGGCTGAGGGTCCCCGCACGGGCGGCGCGAACGGCGCGGGAGCAGCAGGACCATGGTAAGCGCGAACGGCACTCATGGATCTTGGGGTGGCCCCCCGGGCTGCTGGGCGTTGCACAGGTAAGTGGGGGCTATTGCGTATGCTGCTGTTTGTCGGAGAGTTTCGCGCCCGTGGACGGCACCAACTTGGTTGTTGTTTACGGCTCCAGCTTCGGGTCGAGTTCTAGTTCGGTTGAATGCGTGGACGGCCCTTCAAACGGACTATCTCTTGATCCTTGGAGTGCTCGATAACACCACTGGCAATCTCCGTGGAGATCCTGGATTGGCGAATGGCGGGTGCCTCAGGAAATGCATAGGTTCCTTGTGGTTCTGCTTACTGGGCTTACAGCAAGCAGCTCCTATCATTTTGATTCGGGAAGTGCGCTACAAGGTTCGGACTGCCGTGAAACAGGCACTACGGAGATTGGTTCAAATAGCGGGCCGGCTATATTGTGTTGTGGGGCTCCTGCGGCGATGGAAGTCTGGTCCGCCTGGATGCACGGCCTGGACAATGCCCTCTGGCAAACTCGATTCAACACGCACATAGCTGTCTGCGCTCAGCAGTTGGTCGACAGGAGATGGTTACGCTATGTAGGCCGCGGTGAAAGTGCAGTTCGGCTGCCGGAGAAGGGGACGCCCGTATGACGCGGGAAGTCGAAGTTGAAAAGAGGCTCGCTGCCGAGGCGGCGGCCGAGCTTGTTGAAGACAGCATGACTGTCGGGCTTGGCACGGGATCGACTGTCGCCTATCTCCTGCCAGCGCTTGCTCGGCGGAATCTATCACTGCGGTGCGTGACTACATCCCAGCAGACCGACGAGGTGGCCCGTTCGCTGGGGCTTCATGTAGAGGCGTTCGCCGGGATCGACCACTTGGACATTGCCATCGACGGTGCGGACCAGATTGCTCCCGACGGGTGGTTGGTGAAGGGTGGAGGAGGCGCCCACACCCGCGAGAAGCTTGTGGCGGTGACAGCCGAGCGATTCATCGTCATTGCCGATTCGACCAAGCTAGTCGAGCGCCTTCACTCGCCAATCCCGTTGGAGTTGCTCTCCTTCGGACTGGCCTCCACTTTGCGGCGATTGGCGCCGACCACATTGCGCGACTGGTCCAGCAGTCCCGATGGCGGAGTCATCGCGGATTTCAGAGGTGAGGTCGGAGATCCTGCGGCGCTGGCCGCTCGTTTCGGTGCCAGCCCGGGGGTCGTTGAACACGGGCTGTTTTCTTGCGAGTTGGTTCAGAGCATCCTGATCGGACAAGGGCGGGACGTGGAGGTGAGGGCTGTCATCCATCAGGTCCGAGGAGCCATCCCGTGACCTGGGCTCACGACCGGCGCCACCCCGGTCTTGGCGCGATGCCGTGCTCGTTCAGTCCGTCGAACCTCGCAGCTGCACCGACAGGCATGTGACGCATCCTTCGAGCTTTTGGAATTCGCTCACGTCGACAGGTATCACTTCGTAGCCGAGATCTTCGATGATCTCGACGCTTCTCGGGCAATCGGCAGCAGTCAGTACCAGTCCTCCACCCAGGTCAACCACGTGGGCGCCCGACTCTTCGGGCATGCCCATGTAGTGCGGGAAGCGGCCGGGGTCGTCGACCAACGGGGTGTACCCGACGATCGTGCCATCGGGCAGAGCCGTTACGCCGGACTTCAAGTGGAGCACCTTGGTGATCGGCACCGCGACGACATGAGCCCCGAGTGGCTCGAGAAAGGATCGCAATTGGCGGACGGCTTCGGCGTTCGTGCGACTGCCACGACCAACATAGATCGTGCGACCGACCTTGAGGACGTCCCCGCCCTCGAGCGTCCCGGGCGCATGGATCCGTTTGATGGAGTAGCCGAGTGAGGCAATCGCTGCCTCGGCAGCGTCGAGCTCTCGCCGTCGAGATGTGTGTGCCGGACGGGAGATCACAGCAACATTGCGGTAGACGACCATCGTGTCCTCGATGAACACTCCATCGGGGCAGCCATCGACGGGGTCTACCTCAATAGTCTTCCATCCGGCAGTGTGAAACGCCTCCACGTAGTCCTCCCATTGCCGGACGGCCAGTCCCACGTCGACTGGCTCGCGTTTGCGAAACGTGAGGAGTCCTTCAGCGAGCATGGGACTCGGCTGTCTCACCAATGTCTGCCCGGTCATGGTTCCTTCATTGTCGTTCACCTGTGGACGCGGAGCCCTGTTAGTCTCGGAATCGTATGACCCGACCCAGCCGTCGAGCACCTGGCGGGACCCTCTCATTGCCAGACACGAGCAACTGACCATCCGCCCCGGCTGGCGCGCAACTCGACTGACGGTGCTTGCCGCCTGCTTGCTGCCACTGTTGGTCGTACGAGTACATCCGGGGGTGAACTGGTCGGTCGTCAGCGTGAAGCCTGGCGGGGGAGTGCGCACGGCGCGTCCGGTTACCATCGACGAATCGAAGAAAGGTGTGTGCGTGTGGACTTTCCGGGGTGTGAGCACCGCCCTTAGGGAGTCGGGAGCTACCTGGTACCTCACGTGGTCGACGTCGCACGTCGGCATCACTACCCCAAGAGGAGCTCAGTTCGTGCCGATAGTGCGAACTGCTGCGAACGTTACCCCGGTCGCGTTGGTGCAAGCCGAACAGTCTGGACCAATACTGCTCACATTCAACGAGCCCGACATCAACACTCAAGCAAACATGACAGTCGGTGATGCGTTGTCGATCTGGCCGAGGCTGATGGCGACAAAGCTGCAACTCGCCAGTCCCGCCGTGGCCACCGGAGCCGCAACTCCCGGCGGCTGGCTGGATCGGTTCATGAAGGGCGTCGCACAGCGCCATTATCGAGTCAACTTCATCGCCATCCATTGGTACGGTGCCGACTTCCAAACCGATGCTGCCGTTACCCAGCTGAAGTCGTACCTGGACAGCGTGCATCACCGTTACGACCCGCCGGTTTGGCTCACCGAGTACGCCCTCATCGACTTTGGCGCCGCGGGCCCTGTCTACCCGACCGGAGCCGAGCAGGCAGCGTTCGTCACCGCCTCAGTGCGGATGCTCGACAACCTCGCCTTTGTGAAGCGTTACGCCTGGTTTGCGCTGCCGGCAGCGAGTTCGGGCCCGAGCACCGGGCTGTATACCTCTGGCCCTCGAGCGACGGCCGCCGGACTGGCCTTCGCGCGAGCCTGATCAGCCGAGGCGACGGGCGCTCTGCCCGTGCGGCGGGGAGACCAAGGCGACCTGCGCGACCCGGTCGTGCCCAGGTGACGGGCGCAGAGAACCGAGGACGCTGGAGGACAGCTGAAGGCGTCGAGGAAACGCGGCTTGAGAGTAGGCCTCTAAGCTCTTGCCCGAGACCTCCGCCCTGAGGTTGTCCCAAATGCACGACCCCCGGAACGAGATCATGAGCCCTTCCGAACGCGCGAGCTACGGTCTTCCAGCGATGCCGAGACGGCGCTCACCGGCGCGGTGGTTACGTTCTGGTTCGCCGGTACTACTGATGTTCTCGGTTTTGCTGACGGTGCCAAGCACCTTCGTCGCTCCCGTAATGCAGTGGTCGACGGGCGCCGCCGGAACGGCAACTGTGCACGAGGGCCCACGTCAGGTCACGTTCGTCAACCACATGGACGAGACCATCTGGGTCGCCGCGTCACCCGGGAACCCGCCCGCCCGGTTAGCCGTGACGGGCTGGAAGCTTCCGGTCGGCGAGCACGTGACCATCACCGTTCCCAACCACTGGAATGCCCGGTTTTGGGGCCGTACCGGCTGTCATTTCGATGCCGCAGGGCAGGGAGATTGCCAGACGGGTGACTGCAGCGGTCGTCTCCAGTGCAACGGTTTTGGCGCCATCCCGGTGACCCTGGCCGAATACGACCTGGACGCCTGGGACAACCTTGACTTCTACGACGTGAGCATGGTCGATGGCTCGAACCTGCCCATGTACATCAATCGGTTCGGAGGGCGGGGCAAGGACGCGATCAGCGCGGACGGCTGTTCGGCGGCAGGCTGCACCAAGACGGTGATCTGTCTCCCGTACTCCAGGTCCGGGCAGGCGGAGCCGTCGTCGGCTGTATCTCGGCCTGCGCACGATTCGGTACCGACCAGCACTGTTGCCGGGGAAAATGGTCGAGCCCGTCAGCTTGCGACCCCAAGCGATGGCCTGTCGATTACGCAGCGGTGTTCAAGAGGGCCGAGCCATTCGCCTACTCCTACGCTTACGACGACGCGACGGGTGTGTTCACCTGCTACGGGGACTGCAATTACCGGATCACCTTCGGAGTGACGCCCGTTGGCGCGAACCGGCTAACTCCGGCTGGGTGATGGCGGGCTCGATTCCGTAGTCCGCTCAAAGGATCCTCGGGCGGGAGCGGACCAGACCTTTGAGGGTGACCCCTCGCTTGCCGGGGAGTTGGCGTCGCCGTTTGTGGATCGTGGTCCCGACATGAAGGTGTGCGTGCCGGCTGTCGCGGGCCCTTTAGGGTTAGATCGGCCCGCTCGACGGCTCTCGGTCGAGCTGCTGCGGTAACAGTTCGGTGCCAACCGGTGGCGCGTCGAGCGCGCAGTTGACAGGCCCGGTGCGGGCATTGTCAGGCTGCTGCGTCCTGACATCTGTTGTGTTGCGAATGCCGATTGCGGCTATGGCACCGCCCATTGCGCACAGGGAAGCGGAGATGATCATCGCCTTGCGGAAGCCGACCGAGAACGTCGCGGCGTGCATGTAGCTGCGGCCTGAGACCCCCGCCAACGCCGGCAGCACGGCCACGGCGAGCAGGCTCCCCACTCGTGCCACGTAGTTGTTCACCGCCGAGGCGATTCCGGCGCGCTCAGCCGAGGCTGCTCCTAGGGCCGTGGTTGTCAACGGCGCGACCGTGATCGCCAGGCCGAGGGCGAACACCAGCACGGCCGGCAGCACGCCGACAGCGTACGAACGCGCGCCTGTGCTGCGCATCAGGAGAGCCATTCCGGCACCAACCACGACCGGTCCCACGGCCATCTGCAGTCGAGGGCCGATCTTCGCGGCAAGCCGACCGGATCGTGCCGAGAGGAGCAGCATCACAACGGTCAAAGGAATCAGAGCTGCGCCCGCCTCGAGGGCTGTGTAGTGATTGACCACCTGCAACTCGACCGGCAGGAGGAACAGCGCGCCTCCGAGTGCCGCATAGATGATCAAGGTCACACCGTTGGTCACGGAGAATTGGCGGTTCCCGAAAAGTGCAAGAGGGAGCATCGGCGCAGCAGAGGCGCGCTCGAGCAGCATGAACACGATTCCCCCGACAAGACCTGCTGCCAAGGCTGCCAACACCGCCAGGGACGCGAAGCCATGCTCCGGTCCTTCGATGAGTGCGTAGGTCAACCCGGCCAACGCCAGCATGCCCGTCGCCGCACCCTTTACGTCAACCTTTCTGCTCGCCTGCAGATCGCGTGACTCGGGGACATGGCGCATCGTGAGCAGGAGAACAAGTACCCCCAAGGGGACATTGATGTAGAAGATCCAACGCCACGAGGCGGCCGCGATGAGATAGCCGCCCAGCAGAGGCCCTGCTGCCGAAGCGAGACCGCCGAGACCAGACCAAGCGCCGATCGCAGCGCCACGGTCGGTCGGTGAGAACGACGCCTGCAAGATGGCGAGGCTTCCTGGGGTGAGCAATGCTCCTCCGACACCTTGGACCACGCGAGCGACGACAAGCGCCGTGGAATCGGGCGCGAGCCCACACACGATCGAGGAAAGCCCAAACCAGATGACGCCGACGCAGAACACCCTCTTACGTCCGTACAAGTCGCCGAGGGAGCCCCCAAGCAGCAGCAATGCAGCCAACGTGAGCGTGTAGCCAGTCACGACCCACTGCAGAGTGCCAAGTGTCGCGCCGAAATGCCTTCCGATAGTGGGTAGGGCGATACCGACGACGGTGGCATCGATGGCTGCCATACCTGATCCAAGCACCGTCGCCGCGATGACCCACCGGCCAGCAGCGGACTTGTAGTTCAAGCCCCCCGAACTCCCCACCGCAGCCCAGATTAAGAGGTCGCGCGGATAGGCGCTGACAGAGACCATCCACCGGTCGTCGTGTTGGCCCGGCTGTCGTGCCGGTGCAGCCCAAACCCGACGACCAAGTGGAGGTCCCTTACACCATGCGCGCGCCTGAAGCTGAAGTAGTAGATACCGTCTGAGCTGCGGTCGAGCCGCTGCTTCACGGGCATGTCGAGACCCACCCCACGATGTCACCGACCGCGGGCTTCAGACCGGGTCTGCTTCCAGGCGATGCTCATCCGTCTTGTGACAGCGTGCTCGTGGGTGGACGCCGAACAGCTCATCGGGAAAGCGACCTCGGACACGACCCTGAGGGCGCGGCGAGACGAATGGGAAACAGCTGGAGTCTTTGCCGTCGTCGTCGAGGAAGCTCTCGCCGCCTACGACAAGGTCAGTGGCCTTGACCTTTCCGAAGTAGCCGTCGACTGTTCCCGGCTTGCGCGCTGAGTCAGGACTGTTGCGCGAAACGGAGCCCTGTGTCCGGTCACGGGTTCCTTGAAGCTCTAGCCGGAGGACTTCCAACGGGCAGAGAATGGTCGACATCGCGTAATCAAGGAACTGGTGACGCCATGACGACTGAGAAGCAATCCATGCCTCTAGGCGACACAGGAGTGACTCCGCTGACCCCGCTGTGGTCGGAGAGGAGATCACACCTTCGCTGGCTCGAGGATCAAGCTGACCGGCTCTTTCGGTTTTACGAGCAGGCCTGTGTCGACCCGGACGGGGGCTACTTCGCCCTAGGCGATGACGGGCGACCTCTTCCTGTAAGAGTCCGGGATCTGGTCGGGACGTGTCGCATGGTCTTCTGTTTTTCGCTTGGATGCTTGCTCGGCCGTCCGGGCGCGAGCGCGATCGCGGACCACGGCATACGGTTTCTCAGAGACCAGATCCATGACGACGTTCACGGCGGCTACGTGTGGGAGTGGCAGGACGGCGCCCCGCGCGACGATCACAAGATGGCCTACGGACACGCCTTCGCGTTACTGGCCGGCGCAAGTGCCACTGCGGCCGGACGCCCAGGAGCAGCCGAGCTCATGGCCGATGCCGCCACCGTCTTGCACGAGCGGTTCTGGTCGGAGCAGCACGGTCTCCATGTCGACGAGTTCACCGCGGACTGGTCGGTGCTCGACCCGTATCGGGGGCAGAACAGCAACATGCACCTGGTCGAAGCCCTCTCGACCGCTGCAGCGGTGACCGGCGACCTCTCCCTCGCCGACAAGGCGACGAGAATCGCCGATTACATCGTCAACAAGGTGGCCAGGAGCCGGTCGTGGAGGATTCACGAACACTTTGACGAGCAGTGGGACGTCGACAGCGAATACAACCTGAAGGACCCGGACCACATGTACCGTCCGTACGGGACCGTCCCCGGCCACTCCTGGGAGTGGGCCCGCCTTCTCCTTCAGCTTCACTGCCTTCAGCCCGAGGCGACGAGCTGGATGCCCGATGCCGCAGCAGATCTGGCCGATAGAGCTTTTGCCGACGCGTGGGAGCGTGACGGTGAGCCCGGCATGATCTTCAGCGTGGACGCCGACGGCACGCCGAGGAATCGTGATCGCTACTGGTGGTCCCACGCCGAAGCTGTCGGTGCTCTCACCCTTCTCGGTCACCACTTCGGACCAGAGCACTATGAGGCGAAGTACCGCCAGGTTTGGGACTTCATACAACTCCGTTTGGTCGACGGAGCCCGCGGAAGCTGGTATCACGAGGTCGACGCTCTAGGCACGCCTCACTCGAGCGTGTGGTACGGCAAACCCGATCTCTATCACTCGCTGCAAGCTTGCCTCATGCCGTTGTACGCCCGGGACGGGACCAACCTCGTCATATCGATCCGGAACGCGTCCTGACGGGCTCGGTCAGCCGTATTTCGATGTGTGGCTCCGCGACCGACTGAGAGACGTGCACCCTCGTCGCGAGGAGTCTTACGTGACGACGCGACTGAATGGCGAACGGGTCACAACGGTGCACGCGCAGCCGATGGGGCATCCCGACCGTGCGCCCGCGGCGACACAAGCGGCAGGCTCACGAAGCCACGGTGACCGTGGGGAGCGTGGGCACCCTGATCGGTGGGAGCGTGGGCACGGTGATGGGCGGCGGGGGTGGCAGGAACCTCGTATACACGATCGTTACGGCCTCGCCCGCGTACGCCCGGGTGCCGTTCACCGTGCCCGACACGTCCGCGTAAGTGCCCGTGCCACCCGTCACGGTCCCGGTCAAGGTTCCTGTGTCGGTGCTGATAGTGAAGCGAGCATCGATTATCCCGTTGGCGTTGGCGAAGGCCGCATAGCAGGTGGGTCCGGTCGTGCTGGAAACACAAGAGGCAACCTCTTGGCCGACCGGAGAGCCTGAGGCAACCTCAACGTCGGATTCGTAGTAGGCACTCACCTGCGTCGGAGCAGACATCGAGGTCTTAACCGCGATGAAGTGCAGCACGAAGGACGCGTCGCCCGGGGTCGCCGTGGCGGTACCGAGGCTGAAGACGCCGAGCGCACTGGCAGCTGATAGGGCCGCTCCCACAACGGCGAACCGCTTGGTTCTGTTCAACATGGTCCTTCCTTCTCCTCGGTCGGGCGGCGACTCGGATTCGTACGCTTCATGAAGGTGCTACGTCGGTCCTTCGCGTATCCGACGACGACAGGCAAGGAACACGGGACCCTGCCGTTCAAGCACCATGACTCTGGTCCCCGGGCCATGGAAGTCGCCGACGAGGTGTCGCGCCCGCGGGAGCGCTATGCGATGACCCTTATCATCTTGACGTGGCCGTGATGCGGGCCAACCTCCTGGGCCCGTTCTCGATAACCCTTGGGGAGCTAAGCGCGGGCCCGTGGGCTCGGCCGAGCGCCAAGCGCCTCTGCGAGCTGCTGTTCGTGAGCGCCGGTCGGCGTGTCGCCAGGGAGGCGGCATGCGAGGTTCTGTTCCCCAATCTCGGTCCGGAGCAGGCCGCCAATGCCTTGTCCAAGGCTCTCTCGATGGCGCGCTCGGCCCTTGCTGTGCTCGGCGAGTCTGCGAGGGCGCTGGTACGCGCCGACCGAGGGCACATCTGGATCGACCCGGAATGCGAACTCCAAGTCGACCTGGATCTCGTCGACGAGTTGCTGCGCAGAGGGCTCGATGCTGAGCCCGGTGCGGTGCGTGACGACACGCTCACGCAGACGCTCGGCTATTCGGGCGTCCTGCTCGAGGACGAGCCCTACGAGGACTGGGCGCTGCGTCCCCGCGACCGCCTGGAATGGGCACGCCAGGAGGCGCGCCTTGCTCTCGCACGCGACCGGGCGAAGGGATACGGCCGCTCGAAACCGGAGGCCGTCCTCGCGGCCTTCGAATCGTGCCTGTCCGGCGATCCAACCTGCGAGGCGGCGTCGGCACTGATGCAGATCTATGCCGCCCAGCAGCGTTGGTCGCTCGTGGCCGACACCTACGGGCGTTGCCGGCGCGCTCTCGAAGAGCTGGGCCTGGCGATCTCGCCGGCACTCGAGGAGATACACGCAAGCGCGGTCCGGGAAGGCTCGTCTCCACCCGTGCACGCTGGAGAGACCGAAGCACCCCCGCATCCGCTGCCCGCCCGCGAAGAGCGCAAGCTTGTGAGCATGCTTTTTGCAGAGCTGGCGAGCCCGCCCGGCGCGAGGATCGACCCTGAGGACCTCCGGGAGATGATCGGCGACGCCTTGGTCGAGGCGATCTCCCAGATCGAGTCGCTCGGCGGAACGGTGACCTCTGTGTCAGGTAGCGGCCTGGCGGCGGTCTTCGGTGCTCCCGAAGCCCACGAAGACGACCCGGAGCGAGCCGTGCGGGCCGGTTACCGCATCGTCTCTTCGGTCAAGGGCTCGACACGGGGACTAACCGCCCGCATCGGAGTCGAGTCCGGGCCGGCGGTGGTCGGGCCCATCGGCGGTAGGGGGAGGGTGGAGTACGGGGCGGTCGGCGAGGTCGTTGTTTTCGCCGCGGCGTTGCAGTCGGTGGCTAGGGCCGACTCAGTTCTGGTGGGCCCAGCGACACGTGCCGCCACAGACGACGGTTTCGAGTGGGGACCGAGCGACGAGCTCATAAGACCGGGCGACGCCAAGCCACTCGTTGCCCACTACCTCGAGCGCCCGAGACCGCACGTCCTCGGCCGCCTCGGCGCTCGGCGCCTCGCAGGACAGGCGCCCCTCGTGGGCCGCTACGGCGAGATGTCGGTGCTTTCCGACTCGCTTCGCGAGGCAGTTCTTGGAAAGGGCGGGATCGTCGTTGTGGTGGGCGAGCCTGGTCTAGGCAAGACACGCCTCATCTCGGAGTGCCGCAAGCGCTTCATGGCCTGGGTCGGGGCGGGATCTGGCCGGCTGCCCCTGTGGCTCGAAGGGCGCGGAGCCTCCTACGCATCGTCGACCCCCTACGGGCTCTATCAGCAGCTCTTGTCGGCGTGGATCGGGGTAGCGCCCGAAGAGGCGGAAGAGGTACGCCGCCCCGCACTCGAGCGGGCGATGACGGCGGTCTTCGCCGGCGAGGAAGCCCCCGTGGACCTGCTCGCCCGGATGATGGGTCTCAGCGTCGGTGAGGACACGGCACGCCTGTCCCGCCTCAGCCCCGAGGAACTGCAGCGAGCGACCTTCGCCTCATTGCGCGTGCTCATTTCACGTCTTACCGCCTACGGTCCGACAGTGCTTGTGCTCGAGGACCTCCACTGGGCCGATCCCACCTCGGTCCGGCTCACAGAGGAGATCGCAGGTCTGGTGCGCGACGGGCCGCTCTTAGTTCTTCTCACCCACCGTCCCGAACCCGATCCAGGCGTGACGACTCTCGAGAAGGCGCTCGCGCATGATGGCAGCCTTAGTGGTCCCGGTCATAATTACATGGGTGTAATTTAAGCCCAGGCGGAGAGGGCCCGCCTCGCACGGGGCGGTGAACGCGGAACATCGGAGAGCATCGATGGGAAGGCAGAGCCCCTTCGTCGTCTCGCTTCGTCAGGCTGATCGTCGAGAGCTCGAACGTCTCGTCCGCTGCCACAGTGCCGAGCACCGCGTGGTGGTTCGTGCCCAGATCGTTCTCCTCG
>Ga0187874_10000699_pt1 | contig 38370 bp, 29 predicted proteins | sample June2016WEW_16_1_3_FD_132993 | JGI IMG/M metagenome (GOLD analysis project Ga0187874, IMG submission 132993) | Peatland microbial communities from SPRUCE experiment site at the Marcell Experimental Forest, Minnesota, USA - June2016WEW_16_150 | ecosystem: Environmental > Terrestrial > Soil >... | reverse complement strand
GGGCTTGCACGGCGAGCGCAAGGCGCGAGGAGGAGGCGATGTCGATGCACATCGTTGACGACGAGCAACGCAGCGATCGTCGTGCAACCCCCATGCGCCCTTTGGGTTCCGGCTTGGAAGGGGTATCTGCTTCGTTGGCGCTCCTCGACGATGTGCACCGACATCGCCTGCGTCGCGCCGCCTTGCATCTGCCCCTTCCAAGCCAGGAACGCGGTCCCTTCCAATTCTCGGGCAGGCTCCTAGAGTGCATCCGAAGGCCAATGGAGCAAAATTGCGGACAAACAACTGGTGCAGGCGATAGAATTGCTAAGTACGCGTGTTCGTAATTACGGTGACGTATGCGCCGAGCGCGGCGGCCTCGGATGCTAGGAGCGAGGCCGCCCCGCCGGCGCCCAAAGGGCTGGTGGGCACTCCAGAGCTAGATGTGCACCGGAATGGCGGCATAGGAAATTAAGCTGATTGAATCACCCAGGAGCCCACCAGCAGACGTTACCGTAATTACGAATACGAGTACTAAGCCGGTAGAGTCGGGCTGATCCGACCTGGGTCGCCCGGCGACGCGGAGATGTTGGAATGCAAGTCAAACAGGAAAAGCGGAGGGATGTTATGACTTCTGATGACCAGAATCAAAATGGAATTGCACGGAGGGATTTCATCAAACAAGCGGCTGTTGCGGGAACAGTTGCCTCCGCTTCAGAGGCTCTGGTCAATTTAGCCCGTTCCGAAGAGCTGCAGGCCGGAGGACAAGAGAATTCAGTGGAGGTGTTTCATCAATATGCAGCGGATCTTGAAAGGCTGATGTCTCTCCAAACATTTCCGATCGGAATAAAGTTTTTGAACAGCGAGGCGGAAATCCCTCAAGGAGCAATCCGGCCCAAGAAAGACCGCGGCGAGCATTACGCCATGTGCCAGGTTTTTGCTGTAGCAAGACGGCAGGGAATGACTCTGGCCATGTTTCTCGAGGACCACTGGTGTTTTGAACCGATCATCTCATACGGGCTCGTGGAGCCGCCCAAGGACTATCTGGAAGGTTTCACAAATTCTTTCTTTATTGCCGACAAGGAAGCGGCTGCGAAACACGCTCGCGAAATGACCCGCATTCCCTTCCGGAAATATGCCGGCATGGTCGTGGGGCCGTTGAAAACTGCGAAATTTCTTCCGGACCTTACGATGATTTACTCCAACACGGCCCAGTTAAGGCATCTCCTTTTGTCGCTGAGGCACATGAATGGAACCCAGGTAACCTCGACTCTTGATCCCATCGGTTCCTGCGTTCATTCGGTCGTGCCTTCACTGCTGAGCGGGGAATGCTATGTTACCGTTCCGGACCCCGGCGACTACGAAAGGGCAATGGCTCAGGAAGATGAGATGATCCTTACGGTGCCGGCCCGGCGCATGAAGGAGCTGATGGAGGGAATCTATCATTTCGAAAAATCGAATATGGGATTCAGACGCTTCAGCTACACGGTAAAAGCCGATTTCCAGCAACCGCAGTTTTATCAGGATTATTTCAAGAAATGGGGTCTGGATGCCCCTAAGATTTCCACGAAGGAATGAGTCTTGAATTCGAGCGGAAGAATCAGTTCCCGCCTGGCGCGAGTTCATGAGCCGCAGCCTTTCGAGAGAAGAGATTGAAGGCACGTGGATTCCCAAATATCAGGAGGAAGATCGGCCGGCGAAATTGCTCGATCGGCTGAAATGGCTGGAGAGCATCGGCTTTGTTGACGTGGACGTACTCTGGAAGTGCTACAACTTTGCAGTCTGTGGAGGTTCCAGGCGGTGAAGCGGGAAAGTCCCAAAATATTGCGAGAACTCAAGGCCGGCCGGGTTCTGCTGTGCGATGGGGCAATGGGTACGCAGTTACACCGGCGGGGCTTGCCCGTGGGAGAATGCCCGGAGAGTTGGAACCTGTCCAGGCCCGAGGATGTTCAGGCAATATGGGCCGAATATATTGCGGCGGGGAGCGACATTATTGAGACCAACACGCTGGGCGGGACACGGAGAAAGCTGGAGCATTTCAGATTGGCGGATCAGGTGGTGGAGATAAATCAAAAATCCGCTCTTCTGGCCCGATGTGTTGCCGGAGATGATCATTACGTTTTTGCGTCAGTCGGACCGACCGGGGAATTAATGAAACCGCTGGGGTCTCGGACGGAAGCGGAGATGATCGAAACGTTTGCCGAGCAGATGAAGGCCCTCGCTCAAGGAGGGGTCGATGCGCTGTGCATCGAAACTCAGGTTGCGCTGGATGAGGCTGTCGCTGCGGTGAAGGCCGCCAGGGACAATACCGACCTGCCGGTGGTCGTCAGCTTTGCTTTCAGTCAGGTCAAGGCGGGACAGTTTCGCACGATTATGGGCGTATCGCCGGAGAGAATGGTGGAAAAACTCACTGCAGCGGGCGCGGACGTTCTCGGCAGCAACTGCGGCCAGGGGCCGGAGCGGATGCTGGAATTGTGCCACAAATTGCGTTGGCTGACCGATCTGCCTTTGATGATCCAGGCTAACGCCGGTCTGCCGGTGATGGAAAAAGGACAGACGATCTTCCGGGCAACCCCTCAGGAAATGGCAGATGGCGCTGTCCAGTTTCGCAAGGCTGGCGCCAATATTATCGGCGGTTGTTGTGGAACCACTCCGGCCCACATTGAGGCTATGCGCAAAAGCCTGGATAGTCTATCAAAGTGAAGAAAAGGAAAATGGCTAGGGAAGGCATAAGCCCCGCATCTCGCCCGTAACGCGCAAGGACAAAGTATGGATACCCATTTACTTGTTTCTTTTTAATGATGGGAATTGTGGGTTTCCAGGTATTTTCTTTGTCCCTGACCCCGGTTTTAGCCCGTTTTCAGGGTTCAACTTCGGAATCGGGGTTAAGATACATGACCAGCTCTAAGGATCTCAGCGGTGAAACGTCATATCCTATCTTCTTATTGACAGCTCTAAGGAAGGCCCCAAACCTGGGGTCACTCTGAAGCTGGGCCAACTTGTTGAGGTAATGTCGGTAATTCGCAATCTGGTTAACCCGATAATTGTATGGTTTCTCCTCGAAAACGAAGGCATAGACCTTTGTATCCCAGATTGCAAATTTGGATGGCGCTACAAAGTGAAGGAGCTTGGATGCTCCAACGAGGGAGTGGTTAATGAGGCACGACAGTGAGTCAATATCATTATCAGAGAGCGCTTCATTATGCTTGGCTCGTGTAAGCAACTTTGCGCCTCCATTGAAATCAAGACCAGGGGGCCCGGGATGGAGTTCAAGGATGGTTGGCATCCAGCCGTATACCATATGTGCACCCCGTACAAAATCGGACGCATCAAAGATCTCCTTCGATGCGAAGTAACTCAGTAGATGTGGATAGGACATGATATATGACTCATCGCTCAGGATTTGAGTACGGGATTCAAGATTAAAAATGTCGCGCATTGAGTCCTCCAGAGCTCTCTCCGGAAACTTGAACCTTGTTCAAGGGGACACGGATGTTCACAGTTTCAAATCTGTGAAAATCCGTGTCCCAATCCGACCAATCTGAATTCCGCGCCCCACTGCTTCCCGTGGCGGGATGTGGATAGCGGAAAGATGTGATATCGGCCTATCCCCGAACTTCCGCTGCGATGAGTTTGTCCGGTCCGGTCGGATTCTTCGGGAATAGGCTTGAGAAGGCCGGAACGTCGATCGGCTTTGCAGAAGTCTGTCCCGGTCTATAGTCGGCCTTCGATGCCGCCCGGTACTCAAGCCTCTTGATTTTCCAGTTTTCGCCCACCTTGACGTAGGACGCTTGGTAGGTTCCGCCTTCCCACCATTTCACGATTCCTTCGCCCTGCAGGCGCGCCATTTCCACTAATGAAGAATCTGCGGTCATGGGTTCGCCGACCTGCATGGAATAGGGGAATTGACCGGTAGCGGTCCTGCGGTCCGCTGCCACTTCCACGATATCCAGCTGCTGTGCCGGATCCGGCTCAAAGCCGGGCGCGGGCTCGATCTTTTTCCCGGTCAGTCTGGGTGCGAAGTGGTTGCAGTACAGGCGGCGGATGCCTTCCTTCTCCGCAAACAGCCCGCCGTTATACACGACCTCAGCGCCGTCGGCGAACATGCCGACGACTTCTTCGTACATGCCATTATTGAGACGGGACTCATAAACCTGGTGCAGCCTGCGGACGGCATTTGCGTCTTCCAGGCTGCCTAGCTGGCTGGACAGCCGGTCGATCTGATCCTGCAACCCTGTGCTCCGATCGGCGCCGGATTTTGAAACTCCAGCAACTGCGGATGCAACCACTGCGGACATGGCGGCGCCCGTTTTCCAGATGAAAGATCGGCGCCCGGTAATAGGCTTCGGACTGTTGCCGGTTTCTGGTGTCGGTTTTAAGGTAGCCATCTTAAACTCCTTTCCCTTTCGCCTTCGGTCCGAAGAAGCGTTTTATATCGTACCCTCCGACTTCGCGCGCAATAGCTCCGATGGTGTTGAGACCTACGCCCCTCTCGCCGCCGGAGAAACCGAAGCCGCAGGCACGCTTGGTTTTTGCATTTTCTATGATGCAGGTCTCGGCGCCATTGCAGCCTTCCTCCACCAGATCGAAAATATACACGCCGTCGCGGAGCTTTACGTACATGGCCGGGGCGCACCACTGCATGCCGAGGGTCTGGTTCGCCGTGTAAATTGTCCAGGCGGAGGAATGGGGCGTGGTGTAAAGATGCATCGAAGTCATCTGGTCAGAGTAAGACCTTGTGAATCCGCGGCCGACCAGTTCGTCGGTGAATTCATGACGAATGTACTGCGGAGCCTCCACTCCTGTCATTTCGGCTGCGCCAAATATAGCCCGATAGGAAACCTCGTTGCCGTAATATTTCGTGCCCATCTTTGAGAGAATGCAGGTGGTAAGACCGTTTGTCAGGTCCAGGGCGATTCGCCTGCAGCTGCGGGGCCTGCTTCCGCTTACGATGTGGGCAAAAAATACCAGTTTTTCATCGGCTTCAAAAGCCCTGTAGGTCTCTTTTTGCCATTGGGAATCGCCCTCTTTCCGCCACTGCAGGTTATACAGGTCGAGGACCTTGTAATTCCATGCCGGCCCTTCGTTGTCATAGCGTAGAGTGAACTCCTTTCCGACCAGCAGGTCGCTGAACGGCAGCGCGTTGCCTCCCATGGTTCCCGCTCCCTGTTCCTGCGGGGTATTGGCATCGCCGGTGAAAGTCCTGGTACTTTTTTCGGCAGCCTGATAGACCTCCTCTTCGGTCATGTTCCTAAAATCTCTTCCCGGACGGTACACGATTCGTTGGCCTTTAGGAGGTGTGGGCGCCTGCTGACTCGGCTGCGGTGCATTGGTCCTGCCGAGATTTACTTTATCGCCATGCTCGCTGAAGGGCGCCAGGGAGGTCAGTTGGCCGACGATTTTGCCCGTTCCCCTGAACATGTAGTATTCCAGCTCGTCCTTTTCATTGAAGCCGAGGCGCATGCCTGCCTGGGTTTCAGTGAACAGGTCGAGGACGTACATGGTCATGATTCCGGAGAACTCACATTCGGTCCGTTGGTAAATAAAAATGTTGTCGTTGACCATTACGTAGTCCGACGGGGCGCAATAGCTGAGGTCGTCGGCAAGCCGGGTGAGTTCGACAAAGTTCGTGGAGGAGACCGAAGGATACAAATCCAGGGTCTCGATTCCCGTGTCCTGTTTCCAGTACATGCCTGTGCCTTCGAGCCTGTTGGTCGTAGAGTGACGTTTTTTCGGCGCCTCTTTGCCGGGAACGTCCACATAGCCGAAGTAAATCTGGCGCTGGACCTCTCTGGGGTCCATCGTGTATTCCTTTTTAGACATCGTTACTTCTTTTGCGTCGCTGCAAAGCCACACCTCAAAAACCGTAACAAGATTCGTGTTCAGATCGACGAAAACATTGAAGCCTCTCGGGGTTTTAGGGATCATATGGGAAAAGAAAACCAGAGACTTCAGAGGCAAGGCGCCGTAGCCGCATTCCACGGCGGCTCCGCTGCCTTCGGCCAGAGTCAATTTGTTCTTGCTCTTGAATGAGTAGTTCAGAACGGGGCCATTGTCGGTCACGATCTTGAGCGACTTGCCGGCAAGAGCATCCGACAAATCGGACACGCATTTCGGCCCGGCTGCAGTAGGAACGAGTTTCTGGCCTACCTGTTCTATTGTGAGTTTTGTGTACTTGAATCGATGCATTGGCTCATTCATATGCTCATCTCCTCAAAAAATGGCAATTTTATTCCGAGACATATTTGACAGGACGAACGGATTGTTGGAAAAACCTGCCGCTATTTCCTGATACCCCAGCATCTCCGCCTCTGGCCAGTTTGCCTGGCGCTGAACCGGGTTTATTTCTCTTTGCCTGAAACGCCTCGCCCGCGCGCCATTGCCGAATCGGCTCCTGGTTCGTACGGGCCAGGCGTCTCGCCGATGGTGAAGAGTGCTCTTCAAAATCGACAAAGGCGCAATGCACTGAAACACAGTTCAGGAAGTGGGCCCTATTGTAGCGGAACTGGAAGGAAAATGTGCAAAATATCATCGTGGGAATGTGGTCGTGCCATTGCCGGCGGAGGCCGGTTCGAGACCCTGTTGACCGAGTTGCTGAAGCTCGCTAAGACGAAGATTGCGCATCCGGGAGGAGAAGAGGAAGATTGCGGCGGTCATGAAGAAGCCGCAAAGGCTGAATGCTACGCCCACCGCGACCGGACCGAAGTGATCGGCCAGCAGTCCGGCGAAAAAGATTCCAATCGGATTGACGAGCTGAATCAATTGCAGGGCGCTCGTAAGGCGACCTCGAAGGTGATCCGGCGCCAAAAGCTGAAGCACGGTCTGATTCGTCGTCATGTGAAGGCTTTCCATGGTGCCCGCCAGCACCAGGAAGGGAAGTGCCAGCCAGGTTTTGCCGGTCCAATACGCCACCACGCAAAATAGAGCGTGGGCCAAGCTATGGACGAGCAGCGCCACAAGCTGCACGAGACCGCGCCGATCGACCTTGCTCAGCGAAGCGGTCAGCAATCCGCCGAAAAACCCTCCCACCCCGATCGAACCAAGCAACAGACCCAAGGCTGCCGCGCCGCCGGCCAAAATTTTTGTCGCAAAAATGGGCAACAACGCCAGGTGCAGTGGAATCAAGAGCATGGGATTTATGATCACCATAAGCATCAGCAGCCGGGCATTCGGATTTCGGCTCATGTATGCGTATCCCTCGGCCATTTCCCTGAAGAAATGGCGCCGAGGCGCCGTGCGTGGAGGGCGCCTGGCCTTGATCGATAGAACGGTTGTCATGATCGCCAAATACATGCAGGCCTGGATCAGGAAGTTGTTGGCTGCACCGAAGGCGACAATCAGAACGCCCGCCCCTGTGGAGGCCAGGGTGCGAGCCGAACTGAAGGCGATGTTGTCCAGCGCAATCGCGTTGGGGACGACATCGGGCGGGACGATATCGAACACGAAGGTCTGTCGCGCCGGCTGATTGAATGTGTTGGCGATGCCGGCGAGCAGGGCGAAGAGAAACAGGTGCCAGACATGAAGCGCTCCGATGTAGATGTCGACGGCAAGAAGAAAGGCGAAGATAAACAGCGATAGTTGGCTGGCCGCAATGATTCTGTTCCTGCTTGTGCGGTCGACGGCAACGCCTGCTATGGGCGTGACGAGGAGCGTCGGAACCGTGCGGATGGCGTTTACCAGACCAAGCGTGCTGCCCGATCCGGTCAATGAATAAGCGAGCCAGCTCATGGTGGTGGTCTGGATCCATACGGCAACGGTCGTGAAGAGATTCCCGAACCAGAGCAGCCGGTAGTCTCGATATCGAAAAGCCTCAAAGGTTCTACTCATCACCATGCCGGATGGCTGCGCGGCCCCGCCGTGCAAGCCCTATATGCGCGCGACTACTTGTAATTCTCGAACAGGCTCCTGAAACGCCAATCATCTCGAAAACTCAAAAGCCCGAAACCCGAACGAATCCTACTACGAAATAAAATGGCTGGAACAGCATTTCCCAAAACTTCTTCGTTCAGCCGCTCGCGGCTTTGTTATGGCGGGCAGCCTGGCAGTTTGAGATTTGACACCGATGCTATACTAGGCCACCATGTCCGAACCGCATACTCACAAGTGGCTGATCCTGTTTGCTGTGGGGAGCGCTCTGCTCATGGGTACGGTGGATGGCTCTATCGTAAATGTGGCATTGCCGAGCCTGACAACGGACCTTCATACTCAGTTTCACATCGTCCAGTGGGCGGTTCTGTCGTTCCTGATGGGCCTGACCGTTTTGATGCTCATGGCGGGGCGGTTGGGAGACATGGTCGGGAAGAAGAGAGTGTTTACGATCGGACTGATTGTCTTTGTCCTCTTCTCGGGGCTGTGCGGGTTTTCGCCCGGAATTTACTGGCTGATTATCTTTCGCTTCCTGCAGGCGGTCGGGGCAACGATGATCGTGGCGCTTGGCGTCGCCATCATAACGGAAGCCTGGCCGGTCGAAGAACGCGGCAAAGCCATCGGAATCTCCGCTGGCATTATTTCCATAGGAGCTGCCGCGGGTCCGGCGCTGGGCGGCTTCATTCTGCATGCGCTCAGCTGGCGCTGGATCTTTTTCGTCAATATACCCATTGGTTTGCTATCGCTGGTGCTGGTCCGCATTTATTTGCCCGATTTCCGTCCCAAAGACCAGGCGGAAAATTTTGATTTTCTGGGCGCATTTTTCATCGGTCTGACAATGCTCACCTTCGTTCTCGCAATGACGTTGACTCAGACTCAAGGCCTTTACTCCAAGCCGGTCGTAAGCCTTCTCATCCTATTTGCAATTGCTCTGCTCTCGTTTATTTGGGTTGAAAACCATGCGGCCCATCCGATGTTGGACCTCTCGTTGTTTCGCGACTCGGGATTCAGCCTCAACCTGCTGACCGGATTCACGACATTTGTTTGCATCTCCGGGATTCTGTTGCTCTTTCCTTTCTATCTGCAACTGGTCAAGCGGATGGATCAGCAACAGATCGGTCTCGTAATGTCGGTGGTGCCTCTTTCACTGGTGGTTTTAGGCCCAATCTCGGGCATACTGGCAGACAGAATGGGGACGCGTTCCATAAGCCTGATAGGCTTGGCCACCATTCTCGCGAGCTATATCGCGATGACCCGAATTACGGTCTTCACCACACCCGCTCATTTCATCCTCCTGACCCTTCCTAACGGCCTCGGAATGGCAATCTTTCAAAGCCCTAATAACACGGCAATCATGGGCTCGGCGCCGCGAAACAGGTTGGGAGTCGCCAACGGCATGTTGAGCATGAGTCGAACTCTAGGCCAGTTGGCAGGCGTTTCGCTTTTGGGGGCCTTCTTCTCTTGCCGGCTGCAATCCTATGCAGGCAATGCGATTGATGTGACTGCCGCTTCAAGCGGAACCATCGTCCGGGCTCTGCACGATCAATTCCATCTGGCAGCTGCGCTCGTCGCAGCCGGCGCGTTGGTTGCGCTCTGGCAAACCCGAAACGAGTGGAAGCGCAAGAGCGACAAAAGCACTGAGCAGACAGAGAAAGCAATGCCATCGCTTGAATGAAAAACCGGCGACTTCCATCCCCGGGACCGCAGACGTCTCGCCTGCATGAGCTAGGCCGGAATTTGCGGCCGGGCCGGCTGCGCTCCCGGGAGGCGTCGGTGCATGGGTTTTCCAATCGATTGTGGAGCCGTGTATCCTGCTTGGAGGCTTGGCATGAAAAAATCGATTGTCGCGTTTTGCTGCTGTTCGATATTGTTGATGCTGACATGCATGTCTCTTTCGGATATGCAGGCCGGTTCCGGCGCATTCAACAATGTTGTTCTTTTTCCCGCAGACAAAGCCAAAAACGTTAATCCCGATACACATCTGCAACTCACCTTCCGGAGTGCGCCGGTTTTGGGTAAATCCGGACAGATTCGCATTTACGATGCGGCAGACGACCGGCTGGTCGATCTTCTTGACCTGAGCATCCCCCCGGGTCCGACCGCACCGACTCCTTCGCCGTCTGCGACGTATGCCTCTGTTCCTTACGAATATATTTCCGGACACTTCACCAATGCCAACGCCAGACCGGGGACGCCATCCGGACTTGCAGTGGCTGATCCGGGAAAATATCAACTGACCATTATCGGCGGCTTCACGGATGCATTTCATTTTTACCCGGTGATTGTCCATGGCTATACGGCAACCATTTATCCGCATAACAATCTCTTGGAAAATGGCAAAACCTATTATGTTGAAATTGATCCCGGAGCGCTGATTTTGAGTGATAACAGCTTCCAAGGAATTGCCGGGAAGACAGGCTGGAGATTTACGACCAGGAAATTGCCACCGCCCGCTGATTCTGAAAGAATTGTAGTCAGCGCTGACGGCACGGCGGATTTTAATACCGTCCAGGGCGCCATTGATTTTATCCCGGACCATAGTCGGAGGACTGTCACTGTTTTTGTCAGGAACGGCCTGTATGAGGAAATCGTTTATATCCGCAACAAATCGAACATCACCATCCTCGGTGAGGACCGGGAGAAGGTGGTTGTTTTTTACGCCAATAATGAAGTTTTCAACCCTCATCCGCTGAATATCAAAACAAATGAAGTACCCGGTACCTTTCCTTCCCGCCGCGCGGCCTTTGCAGTGGATCATTCAAACCGAATTCATCTGGTAAACCTCACGATTAAGACGACCGCATTCGGCCAGGCTGAAGGCTTGCTGCTGAACGGAGAGGAGATAATTGTCAGCAACGTCAACATCGTCGGTTCCGGGGATGCCCTGCAATCGAACGGCTCAGCCTACTTCACAGATTGCCGCATTACCGGCGACGGGGACACCATCCTTGGGCGCGGACCTGCCTTCTTTAACAATTGTGACTTGAGTTCAATGGGGCCCTTCATGTGGATCCGCAACACATCTGCCAATCACGGCAACGTTTTTGTGAACTGCAGATTTCAAACCAGGGGGAATCAACAGACAGTGATCGCCCGCGCCCCGACCAATGGCGGCAAGAACTACCCGTACAGCGAAGCCGTATTGATCAATTGCGCACTTGAGAATATTGATCCCGCCGGCTGGGGGCCGATCGGCGGCGATACGGCGAATATTCATTACTGGGAATACAACAGTACCAATTTGAGTGACGGGAAATCCGTCGATGTCAGCCGGCGTCACCCGGCTTCACGGCAGCTGACAATGGAGAAGGATGCCCCGATCATTTCCAGCTACAGGAATCCTGCTTACGTGCTCGGGGGTTGGACGCCGAAAATGGCGCCGCTCATTCTATCCCAACCGCAATCGGTCAGAGCAATGCCGGGTCAGACGGTCACGTTTCAAGTGCAGGTTGCGGCCATCCCGGAAGCAAGTTATGAGTGGTTCAAAAACGGCAGATTTTTTCGCACTGCAACGAATGTACTGATACTGCAAAAGGTCCGCGCTTCGGATTCAGGCGCATACTGGGTTCGGATAAAAAACGATTCCGGAACCGTCACGAGCAGCAAAGCGATGTTGAAGGTGTCGTTGCGATAATTCGAAAATTGGACCTCAGCAATGCCGCGCTATCACAATTTATTGTTGAACTCCAGGAGCTCTATCGGCGCGCCATTCTCAACGATCATGGCCACTCGGACTCCTTCAGAAGGTTCGCTAATCTCATCCAGAAGTTGCTTGCCCACTATTTCGATTTCGATATTGTCGACCACAAAAGCCACATGCGGAACGGTTCTGACCAGTTTGGATATTGGACATCCTTCTTCAAAACGCATCCACTCAACGCCATAAGGACTGGTTTCAAACCCCGATACAAACATTTTGAGGTGTTTAATATATTTTTCTCCAGGCATGTGATGATCTGTAGGAATGCCCATGTGGTGATAACGCCAGCCTTTTGCTGTCACGGCAGGGAGCTCGTGGTCTTTGCGAATTGCCATTGAATTTCTTCTCCGATAGAGAGGACTGTGGACCTCTGTTAACTTCTATCCTCAACTTTGGAATTAAGGTCTGTCCGGATCAGCAATTTGCCCCTTTGAGGTGACGATATGGGTCCCCGACAGCATAAGTCATTCCGGCAAAAAATGTCACGCGCGGAAGTTCACCCGCAGCTGAAATGTAATAGCCCGAATCGAGCACGAAGGGCCGGGAAACACAGTAAGTCAATGTCTGAAGAATTGTGAGAGATTTATGCTGAACTATCTTCCCTCCGGTTTCGTATGACTGTCCAAGACCATACTGAGGTAATTCATGCCTGCCGGGCATAAAGGGTTCTGGGAGACAAAATGATTACTACAGCTAGAAAGCCTCTCCGGCTTTGGCCGGGAGTTGTGATCGTGATCGTGCAGTGGTTGATGAGGTTTGTCCTTCCTCGAGTCATGCCGGAAGAGCTCACGAAGGGCGTGATCGGGGGAATGATCTGTGGATTGGCGGTCCTCTTATGGTGGTTATTTTTCAGCCGGGCCCCCTGGTTCGACCGCCTGGGGGCTGTCGTCCTGATGATTGCTTCGTATTTCGCAACATCGCACCTCATCCACATCTCGATTAAGGAAGGGGCACAAGGATTGCTATTCCCAATCCTGGCGATTCCGGTTGTAAGTCTTGCCTTGGTCGCGTGGGCGCTGACAACCAGTCGTCTTTCGGATGGGATCCGGCGGGTGACGATGGTGGCGACCATCGTGATCGCCTGCGGAGGTTGGGCCTTGGTCAAAACCGGCGGCTTCACCGGAAGCTTCCAAAACGACCTGCAATGGCGGTGGGCAAAGACTCCCGAGGAACGACTCCTTGCTCGATCAGATAACGAATCCGTTGCGATCCCGCCTGCTCAATCGCCGGCGAAAATTCCCGAAAAGCAGGTCATGCCTAAATCCGAAACCAAGCCCGCAGCGCCTCCCTCAACTTCTGCCGGAGCAATTTCCTTCGGAGCGGAAACGAGCGCCGTCTGGCCCGGCTTTCGCGGTCCTCATCGCGACGACGTCATCCCGGGTGTGGCAATCAAGACGGACTGGACTACGTCGCCGCCTGTCGCACTATGGCGGCGGTCGGTCGGTCCAGGTTGGTCGTCTTTCGCGGTCCAGGGCGATCTCGTTTATACTCTAGAGCAGCGCGGTCCCGACGAGGTCGTTGCCTGTTACAAACTTTCCACCGGGAAGCCGGTGTGGATACACCGGGATGCAGCCCGCTTCTGGGAATCAAATGCCGGGCCTGGTCCGCGGGGGACTCCCACTCTCAGCAATGGCCATGTGCACACATTCGGCGCCACTGGGGTCCTGAACGCTCTCAATGCAAGTGATGGGACTGTCGTATGGTCGCACAATGGGGTTTCCGGCCCCGATACGAAGATCCCGACCTGGGGATTTGCAAGTTCGCCTCTGGTCATTAACGATTCTGTTATCGTGGGCGTCGCCGGCCAGCTGGTTGCCTATGACCTCGTCACAGGAGCTCGGCGCTGGGCAGGTCCGCCGCGCGGTGTGAGCTACAGTTCGCCGCATCTAGTGACAATCGATGGAGTCGATCAAGTTCTGCAGTTGAGTGAAGCCGGCGTGACCAGTGTCGCACCCTCCGACGGCACGCTGCTCTGGGAGCATGCATGGAAAGGCTACCCGATCGTGCAGCCTGCCCTGACAGGGGACGGGGACATCCTGATCAGCATCAGCGAAAGCAGCGGAACGCGCAGAATCGCGGTCGCCCGCGGGCCCGACGGATGGAGCGTCCAGGAACGATGGACCTCAAACGGGCTGAAGCCCTACTTCAATGACTTCGTCGTTCACAATGGCTATGCGTTCGGCTTCGACGGCAGCATCCTAGCGTGCATCGACCTGAAGGACGGCATGCGCAAATGGAAGGGGGGACGCTTTGGCAACGGACAGCTCGTTCTTCTGCGCGATCAAGAATTGCTGCTCGTACTGTCCGAACAGGGTGAACTAGTGCTGGTCCCGGCAACTCCGGATCAATTCACCGAACTGGCTCGGTTTCAGGCAATCGAGGGCAAAACCTGGAACCACCCGGTCCTGGCCGGCGACATCCTATTGGTTCGCAACGGCGAGGAAATGGCCGCATTCCGCCTCCCCCTTGCGGGTCGCTGATGGCCACGCGGAGACGCGGAGGCGCGGAGAGCAAATCTTTTTCTCCGCACCTCCGCGTCTCGATTCATTTTCTGCATCTGCCATCAAACAATCCGGTCGACTGAGCTATTATTCTATTTGGCAGGAGGCCGGGTAAGCACCCGATTGGCGATGCCGATCGATCGTCAATCGTAAATCATCAATCGTAAAATTCTTCCGGAGGGCCGCAATGGAAGTAAAAACTATTGGATTGTTAGGGGCAGGTCAAATGGGAAGCGGCATTGCGCAGGTTGCGGTCTCTCCTGGCGATCTCGGCGTGATTCTTTGTGATACCTCTGAGGACATAGTTCAGAGAGCGTTCCAACGCATTTCCACGGGCATGGAAAGGCTAGTGGCCAAAGAGAAGATCACTGCAGACCGGAAAAGGGATTGCCTGGACCGGATCAAAACCACAACCAAAATCGAAGAACTGAAAAGCGCCGGTTTCGTGATTGAGGCTGTTGCCGAGAACGAGACTGTAAAACTGGAACTCTTCCGGAAACTTGATGCGATCTGCAGGGAGGATGTGGTTCTTGCAACCAATACTTCCTCCATCTCCATCACGCGGATCGCAGCTGCCACCGGAAGACCTGACAAAGTTATAGGAATGCATTTCATGAATCCCGTTCCGGTTATGAAATTGGTGGAGATCATCCGTGGGCTCGCCACTTCCCAGGCGACCTATGAGATAACCGAAAAGCTTTCGAGACAACTCGGCAAAGTCCCGGTTGAGAGCAAGGATTATCCGGGATTCATCGCAAATAGAATCCTTATGCCCATGATCAATGAAGCCATTTATGCCTTGTTCGAAGGCGTCGGAAGCGCCAAGGCTATTGACGATGTCATGGTGCTGGGAATGAATCAACCGATGGGGCCGCTTGCCCTGGCTGATCTCATAGGACTCGATACGTGCTGGAACATTATGGATGTGCTGCACAAAGGATTCGGAGATTCCAAATACCGTCCCTGCCCGCTGTTGAAGAAATACGTGGATGCGGGATATCTGGGGAGAAAATCGGGTCGAGGCTTTTATGAATACGAAAAATAAGAGGAGGTCCGACACCCCCCAATGTGTGGGGGCGACCGGCCGAGGTTGTTGCAAAACTCGAAATTCTGCCGATTGAAGGTTCTTTTTAGGCCCGACGGGCCGGCAGGTGAAATAGCCCCGGCCGTGAGGCCGGGGTCGGGAAGGAACGAGAGATGAGCGCCGAAGGCGCGGCACTAAGCAGCGATAAATACCGTGATTCGACCGAGTTGCCGATTCACACGGTGCCGTGCCTTCGGCACTCATTTGTTCCTCTACCTTAATCCCGGCCTTACGGCCGGGCCTGGCGATTGCCGGTCCTTCGGACCTGATCGTGAGTTTTGCAACAGCCTCAGCCGGTCGCCCGGGAATTTTTTTAAGCCATAGTTATCGATAGGAACACAGGTCTAACGCTGGTGAAAGGAGAAAAGAAATGCCAAGCGATCCATTGACCCATAAAATTCCGGTCGATCCAAAACCTGGCGCCGGGCTCGTAAAGTGGCAGATCGATCCACTGCACTCCGGCGCGCATTTTTCTGTCCGGCACATGATGATCTCGAACGTTCACGGTGAATTCAAGCTGACAGGTTTCGTTCTGGTCGATCGGCAGGAATTCAAAAATTCAAAAGTGGAAGCGGTGATCGATGCCTCGACGATTGACACGCGCGAGTCGGCCAGGGATCAGCATTTGCGCAGTGCCGATTTCTTTGATGTCCCAAAGTACCCGTCCCTGACTTTCAGTTCGACCCGCATCGAAGGATCTCCGGATGAAGGTTTTGCACTTTCCGGAAACCTCACTATTCATGGCGTTACGCGTGAGGTTGCCTTTTCGGTGGAGCCTCTGAGCCCCGAGACAAAAGACCCTTACGGGAACCTGCGGATCGGCACATCCGCCCGAGCGAAGATCGACCGCAAAGATTTCGGACTTCACTGGAATGCAGCCCTTGAAACGGGAGGAGTGCTGGTTGGCACTCAAGTGAATATCACACTGGAAGTCGAGCTTATAAAGGAATCGGCGTAAGCAGGAATTCTGGGGCGACAATGCACTATGAAATATACCCGTGAATGAAATGACTGCCTGGCTGAGCTAGTGATTTCCTGTCCTAAATCCGATCCAGATCATGCCTCCGGGCACGGCCACGCTGCCAAACTGCTCTGTAAAGCTTGGGACATAGTGCAAATCAAACTGCGGGCGAATAAATAGACTTTTGGTCAGATAAATCTCGACGCCGGCTCCGGCATGAATCTGAAAATGATTGGAACTTCCGAAAGATTGTGTGTAGTTGCTGCATACAGCGGTTCCCACGCAGGAGCTCTCGTTGATAGAAAAACCTGTTTTAGATCCGCCAATTCCTCCCATCAGCTTTAGTGCGACATGTTTGTTACGGTAGGGCACGACTATGCCGTCGAAGTCATAAAAGGTTTCTCGAAAAAGGAGCGGACCATAGTTTCCCTTGGAGGGCATAAAACTTATCTCACCGCCGACACCGAAATGCTTGGAAAGCAATACGTCTCCGCCAAAACCCAGGAAGAAATTATTTAGGGACGGGTTCGCTTGGCAGTATATATCACCGGTTCCGGGCGTGCAGGTGTTGCCCGCATTAAGAGAATTGAAGTTGTCGATGCCGGAGCCATTCGACTTCACATGGACGGTTCCGAATCCGATTTCGATGGTAGCCGTGTTCTGGGCAGCCGCAAATGGAATCCAGAAAGACAGCAGGGAAACGATGCAAACATAACGACCGATGTGTTTCATATCGGAACCTCCTCCGTTGTATTCTAAAAAAGAGTCTCGCAACGAAACCAACCCTCTCTCTTCCCCAATCGGCTCGTTCGCACTTCAACGAACTGTGTCATTAGATACCAGTCTGTTCTCAATGTTTCATGAACGCAATCATAATTGTTGTTAAATATAATGTGCAATAAATTTATTCTCTTGCCCGGGGACTTGTCGAGATAAGGATGGAAGAGGAAGGTTGGCTAAATAAGATTGATCACATTGCTTTAATGTTTTGTGAACTTGCGGCGAATGTCCGGCCAAAATTCTTTGACGACGCTTCCAACAGTGTCCCATCCCATCTGCGTCCCCCAAACACTCAGGGTGTTGACGAAAGTGCGGTCGTCCACCGGATGGTAGAAATTGGAGACGGCTGCTGCAATGGCGCTGCCGCCGACTTCGGAGAAATTGAACTCTCTTCGTCCTGCGTCATTTCGAGTAATCAACTGCCGGATTACTGCATACCCAAAACGATGGAGAAACCTTCCTTGGCCGAGCTGAAAATAGCGAGGATCCTGGTGAAGGAGCGAAGGGAGAATCGCAGCCGTCCAGAAATTTTCGTCCGTGTTGTCGGCGAAGGATGATGCGAAGCGTTTGAAATAGCCAGCAGACCCTTGACCATAACCCGGTTCACTGTTCTGTGCTTGACCGATTCCGGCGACGAAACCAGTGTACGCAAGCTGGGCCCAGTCGAAGGAAGTCCGCAGCACCAGTTTATATTTTGTCTTGGATTCTAACGGAGGAACCTGCTTGGAGTTCTCGACCACCAAGAAATTTGGAAGAGTCCAGAAAAGTCTGTCATTGGATGTGCCACTCTTCTGCGAGTCATCCTCTGCCGGCTGTGAGCCGATTTGGGGCGCACCTGAACCCGTATGAGTTTCCATCGCAGGCTGGGTGGGCGATTGAGGCAGAGCACTATCATGACTCTGTGGTTCAACATCCTGCGCATTCGAAACGGTTGCTGCTGCTGAGAGCAGAAGGGTGCTTGCCATACAGAAGATAACCACAAACCGCAGAGCCACATTCATAGGGAGCTTCCTCTTCAACAAAACAATTATATCGGATCGTGAAGCAATGCTCTGCAAACATTTGGTGAGCGAGATGTAACAACAATCAGCTGGATCAACGGATTGTACAAGCGAGTCTCTTCGCGTCCGTCTAACGTCAAGGATGACGGCGCCATAACTGGTGTGCTGAAGCATTTCTATTGGCGGCGGAGGCATCAACTGCAAAATCTGCATCGCAGCCTTCGTCCTCAAGCTCCAGCCGGGACAACTCGTGCAAGTCACCGGCATCATCCGCAGTCAACATCCTTGGTCCTCCAAAGATGGCTCCCACCCGTCGCGCACCAGTTTCTATTCTGCAGTATTTGGAAAAGTCGAGCACAGAAGTTGCTGAAGTATCTTGCGATTGCCGGGGCCAGGAGGCATCCGGCAGCGAAAACAATTTTGCCGAGCGAATCGGCGGTAACAATGAGTACAGGACACCAGCACCCTAAACCGCGCTTCCAGCGATACCATGAACGCAGTATCCATTGCATTCGACTCACCAGGTTAGGGGCAGTTAAACTCAACGTGAACACTTACACCCTCTCAATCAAACTCGGTTGTAAAAAACCGACGCATCATTCAATACGCACTCCTACTGGTTTTGTTGCATGCGTGTTTTCCCGGGATCGTTTAACCGGGATGGGGACACAGATTCAGGATTAAGCTCCGCAGCATGAACGCGCGTACTCAAAACTCCTTCTGCGCCCGCTGCATCGCCCGCCGCCGTGCTTTACGACTCCGACAATATGCTTTCGGTTCATGTCCAGGGAGAAAACTCGTGGATTCCAGGTGGAAATTCCCGGGCCAATTCAGGCCCGGGTGTGACATGGGATGGGAAGCAACGAATTAGCCGTTCAAAGCTCTACGATCGTGGGACGGATGCCAGCTGCGCGTCTATGTGCATGGTTTTGCCCGCCATTACATAGATCCGCTCAGAATACGATGCATAACCGGAAGCGCGGATTTCCAGGTTATAGGTGTCGGGGCGCAGCCAGATTGATTTCAGTTTTGCGGCTTTTCCTGCATAGGCCCCGTTGATAAATACGTCGGCGTCTTTAACATTCGTTTTCAGCCGAATCTCTCCGGCGACGGAGTATATACCCTGGTAGACCGGATAAGGTCCGTATAGACCGTACGGTCCGAAGTAAGGGTAATACCAAGCGCCTATACTTGGGACAAATGCGAATCCACCCCCAAACCGAACGTGCGCATTTACCGGGAGCGTCATAACCAGCAAAGCTGCCATCAACAATCCGGTGATTTTGAGAGTTTTCATATTCCTGTCCTCAACTTTCCCGGTCACCCCTTGTGGGTCACCGTTCACTAGATAAGATTCTGAAATATAGGAATTGTTTCAGTATTTCAGTTGTCGAATGAAGTACGTGTATTCTCGCGTTCTTCAGCGGTTTTCAACGCAAGTTAGCGAACTAAATCCAATATATACACTCATCGGATTGCGGAAGAAATGACGGTAAATATGCAGATTCAGCTTATATACAAATGCAATTGTATATCCCGATTCCATAAATAAATCTGTGAAACCCAGACTCCTCAATCCATCTCGAATTCCACGAATTGCAGCTGACCATCCCTCTCGACCTGCAGGGCTACGGTAGAACCGGGCTTAACGCTTCCCAATGCCTTGCGGAAGGCTTCTACGCTGTCGATTTCAACGCCGTTGACCGAATGAATGACATCGCCGGCTGCAAATCCGATTTCCTGAGCATCAACCGATTCGGTCAGCGCCGCAATCAGAACACCGGAATTGACGCGCAGGTCGTCGATCATCCTGGCTATCCTCTCGTCGATCGTAACTCCGAGAATCCCAAGTTGTGGGATCAGGTTATTCTTGTTTACGAGATCATTCAGCTGATCTTCCTCTTCGCGCCGTTCCTTGACGGGGATTTCGATTATTATTTTTTCTTTCCCTCTCAGCACCTCCATTTTCATCTTTTCCCCACTATCATGCAGGAAGAGGAAAGACTCAAATTCTGGAACAGATGCTATCGGTTTGCTGTCGACGGAGAGGACGATGTCCTGAATTTTCAATCCAGCGGATTCCGCAGGACTTTCTGGAAGAACATCCGCAACGATCATCCCGTGATCGCAGGAAAGATTTAAAGCTGAAGCCAATCCCGAGGTAATTTGCTGAACAGCTGCGCCCACAACCTTTCGATGGACGTGGCCGAATTCTCTCAGCTGCTGATAGACGTGATTGACGACAGAACTGGGAATTGCGAAGCCGAGGCCCTCGCTGCCGCCTCCCTGAGTGATAATAAAGGTATTGAGTCCTACAACCTTGCCCTCTACATCAACCAGCGGCCCGCCGCTGTTCCCGGGGTTAATGGGTGCATCGGTTTGAATATAGAAAAATGGGTGGCCCGGCATAGTTTGCCGGGCAACTGAACTGATCACACCCATGGTGACACTGTTCTCGAGCCCCTCGGGACTCCCAAAAGCCAGGACGAACTGTCCCTGCCGGATTTGGGCGTAATCGGCAAAGGAGAGGGCTGGAAGGCCCTTGGCGTCCGCTTTGAGCAGGGCAAGGTCGATTTGCCTGTCCACACCGACAATTTGTGCACTTAAAGAACGGGTTGTGGTGTTCATGATCGATGCCGGAGCCCCGTTTGCCTGCTGCGAACTCAGCAGAACCTGAATTTTCTGCGCTCCGGAGACCACATGGGCATTGGTAATAATGTAACCATCCGGATCAATAATCACTCCCGAGCCGGTCACCCGTTGACGCACCACCAAAGCCGTGTTGCTCCGTCCTTCCTTATCCACCTGTCCATAGCCGGTTACAGTGATTTGAACAACTGCCGGTGAGACGTTTCGTACTACCTCTTCTACCGAACTACTGAGTTGACGGAGAAGACTGGGAGCCTGTCGCACCTCGGCCCTGGAGTGCAGAGGGCTCAGGAGAATGCTGAACGCAGCCAAAGCAACCAGCGCGTGCCTTGTTTTACTTGTCCATAAATGCTGTCGAATTTTCATATGTCTCCTTGGAAAAGTCGAGCAACGTGAATTTTCAGGGCGCCCTGAAAATTCTGGCTAATCCGTGCCATTCTTCATCCGCCGGCGTGCAGACACGGCAAATCGGTCTGAGACAGAATCAGAAAGATGCAATTCAAAGCATAATATTTAACCGATTCAAATGCTATCGCCTAGATCCGTTGATATTCAAATTGTTTCCTTCTGCCGATTGCCACGGAATTTATCGAACTACTAATCTTTTTTCCGTTGCTGGATATAATTTGTTGAATGAAGCCCACAAGGGATCTCGACAGGCGTTCGACCTGAATTGAGGATAGGGATGACGAAAGCGGTTGCTGCAAGACTTGCTTTTCGGTTTGTCCATTCCCGGTCTGGTTTTGCTGTCGGTTGTCCTTCAGTTGACCGCCTTGCCGTTTTTTGCTTTTGCCGGGAACCGGACATCCGGATGAATTCCTATTTTCAAGGATTGCCCGGCTGCTTCGGAAGCGGGTTAATTCCGCCGCCGTGAACATTACCGACATCAAGTGCGTCCAAGTATATGAATTTTGGAGGGTATTATGAAAATCCGTAGGACTGTTTATTCGATAGCTGCAGCGCTGTTTCTTTTTGGTTTCACCTGCACAGTTCTTGCACAGCCGGACCCGCCCTCGCGCGTCGCACGACTCAATCTCATCGAGGGAAGCATTTCGTACCTTCCATCCGGAGGAGATCAGAATAACTGGGTGGCTGCCGTTCTAAATCGCCCCATGACGATCGGCGACCGGCTCTGGGCTGATCAGAACAGCCGCGCCGAACTGCACATCGGTTCGACCGCAATACGGTTGGCCGACAGCACCGGGATATCCTTTTTGAATTTGGATGATTCAACCGTGCAGATCCGCGTTTCGGAAGGATCGATGATCGTGAAGCTTCGCCGACTCGATCCGGGGAACAGCTTCGAGATCGACGCGCCCAATGTGGCCTTTGTAATCTCAAGGCCGGGGTATTACCGTATCGACAGTCATCCGGATGACAATGCCACGGTGATCACGGTGCGCCAGGGCGCCGGCGAGGCTGTCGGCGGCGGACGCTCCTTCCAGATTATTTCTGATCAGCAAGTGACGCTCCGGGGCACGGATTCACTCGATTATGATTTGCAGGATGCCGATGCCCTTCCCCCCAGCGAGTTTGATAACTGGGCGATGAAGCGTGATGCCCGTGAGGATCGCATCGCTTCCGCGCGGTATGTCTCTCCTGAAATGACGGGGTATGAGGATCTCGACCAGTACGGTGCCTGGAGTGTCTTCCCTGATTATGGCCCCTGTTGGGTTCCTGCGGGGCTTCCAGTCGGATGGGCGCCGTACCGTTTTGGCCATTGGGTGTGGATTGCTCCCTGGGGTTGGACATGGGTGGACGATATGCCTTGGGGATTTGCACCTTTCCACTATGGGCGCTGGGCTTATGTCCGGGCGTCATGGGTCTGGGTCCCCGGTCCCGTTGTGGTGAGGCCTGTTTATGCGCCGGCGCTCGTGGCCTGGGTTGGCGGCAACGGTTTCAGCTTTTCAGCAGCAATTGGGGGAGGCGGCATCGGTTGGTTCCCGCTGGGGCCGCGCGAGGTATTCATCCCCACCTATCGTGTGAGCGAGGGCTATGTCACTAATATCAATATTACCAATACAGTTGTGAACCGTACGACCATCGTCAACCTATACAACAACCGGAACGTTGCCGATATTTCCTACGTGAACCAGCGCATGCCGGGCGCCGTCACTGTGGTCTCCCGCGAAACATTTGTGAATGCCCGCCCGGTTGGAAGAAATGTAATCGGTGTGCCTGCCAGTGTGGCGAATTCCGCGCCCGTGCTGCACGATATCCCGGCGGCGCCGGAGAGGGCCAGTGTTTATGGAGCGGGAAGTCGCAACGTTCCTCATCCGCCGGTTCAATCGATGAACCGGTCCGTGCTGGCGAAACAAACTCCGCCCTCGGAACCGAATCATTTCGAACGGCCTCAGAATACAATTTCAGACCGGCCGCCGAATCGCCCTCCGAATGCGAGCGCGAATGAAGCCGCTCCTCCGCGGACAAGCGCACAAGCGAATCCGCCACAGCAGCAGCCGCATCCGCTGGTTCGGACTGCGCCGCCGGTCCGCCAGCCTACGCCGAGCGAACGAGCGGACATGCAATCCAAACAGCGGGCTTGGGAGAAAGCGCATCCGCGAAACGGTCAAAACCAGAAAGGACAATAGTACTGACCGCTTCAGCGGTTGACGCATTGCCGTCACCTTGGTGGATGTGGGGGCGTTTATTATTAAGTCCCGCATAATATAGTGACTGAACGGCGATATGAACCGAATGGCGCTTGAATAGGATTGTAATTGAGACCCTGAAAGGGTCCAGCAGCAAAGCCCGGGGCGCAAGCCCCGGGAACCAGAGCGGTAAAAGCAAAAGCCCTGAAAGGGCGACGCAGGCTGCATCGCCCTTTCAGGGCTGATTTCCGGGATGATCATAACCCCAGGGCCACGCCTTGGGCTTGACTACACCGCCCTTTCAGGGCTTTATCACTTGGTGTAGCGGGCTAAAGATGCTCTGTCACTATATAACGCGAGACCCAATAAATATTTATATAAGCATTCTCAGGCTGGTTTATCGCAGTGATTATTAACCTATGACCTGATTATCATGTGTATAGTACGGATGATAATACATTGGAAGACTCTAAGTATTTAAGGAATTAGTATTTAGATCATTTGGTTTAATGCCGCTAATTGACGCAGACGATATAGGGACTTGTGTGACGGAAGTACGTTGTAGGTTAGATCACGCTTGTCAACGGGAGGTAATCATGTCTTCAGTTTCCGGCATTTCCTCAAACTTAAGTCAGTATCAAGTTAATGGGCAGAATAGCTTCCAGCAATGGCAGCAGGATTTCAATGACCTTGGTTCAGCATTACAATCGGGAAACCTGTCTCAGGCGCAAACGGCATATTCGGCTTTGGTTCAGAACACACCTTCGAACAGCCAGGCCCAGAACAGTCAGCAGAGTGGAACCAGCGGCATTGGGGCTGATTTCAACGCTCTCGGGCAGGCGCTTCAATCGGGCAATGTGACTGATGCCCAAACGGCCTACGCGAAACTGCAGCAGGATCTCCAGGCGGCACATGGGCACCACCATCATCACCATGGCGGCCAGGCAAGCGGCGCCCAAAGTGCATCAGCCGATGCCATTGCCGCCCTGCTGACAACCAATAATGGCACTGGCGAGAGCAGTTCTTCAGCTTCCAACAGCGGAAATGTCAACATAACTGCTTAACTAAAAGTGGCAGATGCAGTTTATTTCAGCCAAACTGGTGTTGTGCGTCTGACGCTTCTTTAAACATACCGCCTCAGCTGGTAATAAGCCGAAAGCGGCCGCTGACGCACGCCGGGCAACGCTGTGTCGGACGCACCACACTAGACGACAGTGATAAAAAAAGAATGATATCTGCAGTCAAATAATCCTCTGGCAAAAGTGATCTGTTTGCCTCTTTCTTGGTCTCGATTCTCTCCCCAAAGGGATTCACAAAACTGTTCCCTGAATTCCGGTCCCGATCCGGGATGTGAATAGAAGCATGCGCAATTGTGCGCATCGGCAGTCCCACGTAAACTGACACTCGGGCACTAACCTCCTCCGAAGACCACACGTTGAAAAAACAAGCGGATTGTCGGCGGATCCCGGCAGTAATGGATTCAATGTCGGGACTAATCCAGGAGTATCGGGGGTTTCACCTGTTATGAGAATAAAATAATAAGTTCAGATTTGGAAAAGTTATTCATCTTGTTATGGCCGCATCGCAATAACTCCTAAAATCATCGAAAAGCTGCTATTATTTGTTGAAGTGAGATTGCGGATGAGATCCGGTTGGGTTCCTGCCACAGCGAAGCGCGTACTCATTGCAATACCAGTCATTCTGGCGATGCTGTATGTTGGCGATTATGCCTGGCTTAAGCTTAGGATGAGATATTCTCAATTTGGCCCGGCATTCGGGACAGTGCAATTTTATCTGGCGACGCCGACTAAAAGCGGCCGGGAAGAAATCTTTTTCGATCAACCACAAACAGAGACGTGCGTTCACTCGCTGTTTCCACAGCTTGCCTATCGACCGTGTTGGTATGTGAGCGGAAAAACTATAAGAGTGGTCCGCTAGGTTAAATAAGCAAGTATTAATTGGAACCATTTAATAGAATATTTCAATCACACAAAAACCGCCGTGGACCATTCATCACTTATTGTGGACCATTCATCACTTATTAAGGAAGCAATTCATAGAAAATATTGATCGAATTACGTAGCGGGCGGCATCGTATGTATTTATGTGTTTAAATTTGTGGAACTCGGGTCTGTATAAATGCACGAAAAACTAAACTCTTCACAAGATCGTGATTCAACTGCTCAATCCAACGCGGAAAAAAATGCCGCTGTTCTGGAAAATCCTGCTCTACCACAGGCCGGTGGCGGGAAGCCGCGCAAATCAAAAGCTGGGTGGCTTTGGCTGGTGGTTCTGCTCCTGGTGCTTGGTGGCGTTCTATATTACTTGCTTCGAGGCAGCCGTGTCACGGGCGATGCGGCTGCATCCAAAACGTCGGCAAATTCCATGAGCAAAGGAGATGCCGGCGCCGGACGGCCGACGCCGGTGGTAGTAGCCAAGGTGCGCCGGGGGGATATCGGAGTCTACAAAACCGGCTTGGGAGAGGTGACGCCCATATACACAGTCACGGTCAAAAGCAGGGTGGACGGTCAGCTGATGCAGGTCAACTTCAAGGAAGGCGACATTGTGCACCAGGGGGATTTGCTGGTTGAAATCGATCCTCGCCCTTTTGAGGTGGCGCTGGAGCAGGCTCAAGGCCAGCTTGCGCGTGATATCGCATTGCTGCGCAATGCGCAGGTGGATGAGAAGCGCTACGAAGGTCTGCTCCAGCAGAACGCCGTTCCGGAACAGCAGTTGGCAACGCAGCAAGCTCTTGTAGAACAGTACCAGGGAGTGGTGAAAACCGATCAGGGCCAGATCGACAGCGCGAAGCTCAACCTGGTTTACTGTAAAATCACGGCCCCGATTACGGGGCGGGTGGGTTTGCGTCTCGTTGATCCTGGCAACATCGTCCATGCCACCGATACGGGCGGGTTAGTGGTGATTGCTCAGATCGAACCCATGAGCGTCATTTTCTCGATTTCGGAAGATGACCTTCCAGCCGTGCTGCAGAAGATGCGCGGCGGCGTAGTCTTGCGCGCCGAGGCATGGGACCGGGATTTCAAGCGCAAATTGGCGACTGGGGTTCTGAAAACCATAGACAACGAGATCGATCCGAACACCGGCACAGTCAAGTTGCGGGCAGATTTCGAAAACCGGGACTCCGCTCTATTTCCTAATCAGTTCGTCAATGTGCGCTTGTTGGTCGAAGAGAAACATAATGTCGACCTGCTCGCCAGCGCTGCAGTGCAGATGTCTGCGAACTCCAATTATGTGTACCTGGTCAAGCCGGATTCAACCGTTACGGTCCGGCAAATCACGCAGGGAACAACAGAAGGCGATGACACAGAGGTCACTTCCGGACTTAATCCGGGCGATGCCGTTGTTATGACCGGCATTGACAAGTTGGCCGAAGGCAGCAAGGTTTTAGCGCACGTTTCGAGCGAGAGCCATGGGAGTGGCCCTGAAGTTCAAGTTTTATCCCCAGCCCGTAATCTCCAAAGACCCGCAACTCACACGAACAATCCGCATTCCATGCAAGGGGTCGGTGGCAACAAGGAAGGCATGTAGTGAACCCATCCCGCACATTTATACTGCGTCCGGTGGCGACCTCCTTGCTGATGTTGGGAATCCTGCTTGCCGGAGGTGTGGCTTATAAGCAGTTGGCAGTTTCCGCCCTCCCGGAGGTCGATTATCCGACCATCCAGGTCGTCACGTTTTATCCTGGGGCAAGCCCGGATGTGATGGCTTCTTCAGTAACGGCTCCGCTCGAGCGCCAGTTCGGCCAGGTGCCCGGGCTGCAGCAGATGACCTCAACCAGTTCCGATGGCAGCTCGGTCATCACCCTGCAATTTAACCTGAACTTGAATATCGATGTTGCCGAGCAGGAAGTGCAGCAATCGATCAATGCTTCAGGGACATTTCTTCCGTCTGACCTGCCGAGCCCTCCGATTTACAGCAAGACGAATCCCGCGGACGCTCCTATCCTGACCTTGGCGCTGACATCCGAAACATTGCCGTTATCGAAAGTCGAAGACCTTGCCGACACGCGTCTCGCGCCCAAAATTTCGCAGTTGCCTGGGGTCGGACTGGTTTCGATCAGCGGAGGCCGGAAGCCTGCAGTGCGCATTCAGGCGAACCCCACGCTTTTGGCCTCTTACGGTCTCAACATGGAGGACTTGAGGACATCAATTGTTGCAGCCAACGTGAATCAGGCAAAGGGCAACTTTGATGGGCCGCACCAGGCTTACCAGATCGGCGCGAATGACCAGCTGCTTTCTTCAGGAGACTACTCTCAGCTCATCGTCGCTTACCGCAACGGTGCGCCGGTGAAACTGACCGACGTCGCTGCAGTCAAAGATGATGTTGAAAACATACGCCAGGCGGCCTGGATGAACGATGTGCCTGCGGTGATCATGAACATCCAGCGGCAGCCTAATGCAAACATCATTACGGTGGTCGATCGGATAAAGGCGCTTCTGCCGCAATTGACGACAACGCTGCCCAAATCGGTGCAGGTGAGTATTCTAACGGACCGTACCACCACCATCCGCGCCTCAGTTGAGGATGTGCAGTTCGAACTCCTTCTGACCATATGCCTCGTAGTCATGGTTATCTTCCTGTTCCTGCGCAACCTTGCGGCCACCGTCATTCCCAGCGTGGCCGTGCCGCTCTCGCTGGTAGGAACCTTCGGTGTGATGTATCTGCTCGGATACAGCTTGAATAACCTCACCTTGATGGCACTGACGATCTCCACCGGTTTCGTGGTAGACGACGCCATTGTCATGATCGAAAACATCGCCCGGTATATTGAGGAGGGGATGAGTCCTCTGAAAGCGGCACTGAAGGGCTCAGAGCAGATCGGGTTCACTATCATTTCGCTGACCATATCGCTGATTGCCGTCCTTATCCCCCTGCTGTTCATGGGGGATATTGTGGGCCGTCTGTTCCGGGAATTTGCAGTCACACTGGCTGTGACGATTCTCATATCCGCAGTGGTTTCCCTGACCCTGACGCCCATGATGTGTTCAAGACTCTTGCGGCACAATCACGAAGCCGAACAGGGGCGTTTCTACCGCGCTTCCGAGCGTGCTTTCGAGGCCATCATCGCTTTCTACGGCCGGACACTGCGATTCGTGCTGCGTTTCAAAACCGCGACACTCCTGGTGGCTGCGGGGACGCTGGCGTTAACCGTCTTTCAGTTTATCCACATCCCCAAGGGATTTTTCCCCATTCAGGATACCGGCATCATTCAGGGGGTTTCCGAAGCCGCGGAGTCCATATCGTTTGAGGACATGTCGAAGATGCAGCAGTCTTTGACCGAGGTCATCCTGAGGGATCCTGCGGTACAGAACCTGTCTTCATTCATCGGCATCGACGGAACCAATACCACACTGAACAGTGGACGAATCCTGATCAATCTGAAGCCGCTTGACGAGCGCAAAATGAGCGCGAGCGATGTCATTCGACGCCTGCAGCCGCAACTGGCCAATGTTCCCGGGATTACGCTTTTTATGCAGCCGGTGCAGGACATCACGGTGGAGGACCGTGTCAGCCGCACGCAGTTTCAGTACACGCTGGAGGATCCGAACATGGACGAACTGAATGTCTATGCCCAGCGCATGATGGAAAAGATGAAGCAGTTGCCGGAACTGCGCGACGTGGCAAGCGACCAACAGGTACAGGGGTTGCGGGCGCGGGTGGTCGTCGACCGTGCCACAGCCGCGCGGTTCGGCATGACGGCTTCCGCCATCGACCAGACGTTGTACGACGCCTACGGTCAGCGAGAAATCTCCGTCATGTTCACGCAGTTAAACCAGTATCACGTTGTCCTGGAGCTGATGCCGGATTTCCGAAAGAACCCGTTCGATCTCCGCAACCTCTTCATCCGTTCGGCGATGGGGGCAACCGGGGGCGCAGGAGTTGTGTCGGGGGGATCTGCAACCGCGAGTGTGGGTCGAGGACCGGTCAGTTCCAGTCCGGTCTCCGCATCGGCCTCTTCCGGCGCAAACGGCAACAGCACGGCATCGGACAGTGTTTTTGGAGCTCCAATCGCTTCGAGCAGCGTATTTGCCAACAACGGCCAAGTGCCGCTCAATGCCTTCTCACATCTGGATATCACCCCAGTTCCAATCACGGTGAACCACCAGGGTCAGTTTCCCGTTGTGACACTCTCGTTCAATCTGGCCCCCGACGCCTCCCTGGGTAGCGCCGTAGATGCAATCAATCGCGCGAAAGCACAAGTGGGATTGCCGGCGAGCATTGAAGCATCATTTCAAGGCTCCGCGCAGGCATTTCAGAACTCGCTTGCGAATGAGTGGGTGCTGATCCTAGCTGCGCTGGTTACCGTTTACATTGTTTTGGGAGTGCTGTACGAGAGCTACATTCACCCGGTGACGATCCTCTCAACCCTGCCGTCGGCAGGAGTCGGGGCCTTGCTGGCGCTCAACATCTGTCGCAATGACTTCAGTGTGATCGCACTCATCGGACTGGTTCTTCTTATCGGCATCGTGAAAAAGAACGGCATCATGATGATCGACTTTGCGCTCGACGCCGAGCGCAAGGAAGGTCTCGCGCCCGCGGATGCCATCTACCAGGCTTGCCTGCTGCGTTTCCGCCCAATCATGATGACGACCATGGCCGCTCTGCTGGGCGCCGTCCCGCTCGCTCTGGGCACGGGAACGGGATCGGAACTGCGCCGCCCTCTGGGCATCACAATGATCGGCGGGCTGCTGCTCAGCCAGTTGCTCACGCTGTACACGACCCCCGTAATTTATCTCTGGTTTGACCGCTTAGCCAGGAAGTTCTCCAGGAAGCGTGAACGCCAGTTTCAGTCGGACATCGATCCGATCCCGGCCGCATAATCCATGAATTTGTCTGAGCCGTTCATCCAAAGGCCGGTCGCAACCACTCTGCTTCTGATTGCCATTACTCTTGCCGGGGCGACGGCATTCCGGATCTTGCCGGTGTCGCCGCTTCCGCAGGTCGATTTTCCTACCATCTCGGTGAGTGCCGGCCTTCCCGGCGCCAGCCCGGAGACGATGGCCTCCTCGGTGGCGACACCGCTGGAGCGCCAGTTCGGGCGCATTGCGTCGGTCACCGAGATGACTTCATCCAGTTCTCTGGGTTCGTGCAGCATCACGCTGCAGTTTGATCTCAACCGCAACATCGACGCGGCCGCTCGCGACGTGCAGGCCGCCATCGCCGCAGCCCGGGGTTATCTTCCCAGCAATCTTCCGAGCAATCCCACCTATAGGAAGGTGAATCCCGCCGATTCGCCAATTTTGATTCTGGCGCTTACCTCCGACGTGCTGGATAAGAGTCACATCTACGACGCGGCTTCCAGCATCATGGCTCAGAAGCTTGCACAAATCAGGGGGGTCGGACAGGTCTCGGTAGGCGGAAGTTCCTTGCCCAGCGTGCGAGTGGAAGTCAATCCCACAGAATTGAATAAATACGGCATCGGGCTGGAGCAGGTACGGCAGACACTCGCAACGGCCAATGCCAATACTCCGAAGGGGCACCTGTCCGATGGTCATCGGATGTGGGAAGTCGGCGCCAACGATCAGATTTTCAAAGCGGTGGATTACATTCCATTGCTTGTGGCGTATCACAACGGCTCGGCAGTCCGTCTCGGCGATGTTGCAGACGTGAAGGATTCGGTTGAGAACGTGGAAAACGCCGGCTACTGCAACGGAAAACCTTCTGTTTTGGTCATCATCTCCCGGCAACCGGGCGCCAACATTATCGACATCGTCGACAGGATCCGGGCAGCCCTTCCACAGCTGAAGGCGGCTATTCCCCAATCCATCGATTTGAGAGTTCTGATGGACCAAACGGTGACCATCCGCGCCTCCGTCCATGATGTAGAACGCAGTCTGATTATTTCGATCCTGCTGGTTATCCTGGTTGTTTTTGCTTTTTTGCGCGACTTCCGTTCCACGTTCATTCCCAGCATCGCAGTCCCGGTCTCGCTCATCGGCACCTTTGGAGTGATGTACCTGCTGAATTACAGTCTGGACAACCTATCGCTGATGGCGCTGACGATCTCAACCGGATTCGTGGTCGACGATGCCATCGTAGTTATCGAGAACATCACCCGGTATCTGGAAAAGGGAATGAACCCGGTTCGGGCCGCGCTGAAGGGAGCGCAGGAAATCGGGCCGACGGTCCTGACCATCAGCATTTCGCTTGTGGCCGTGTTCATCCCGTTGCTGATGATGGGCGGCATTGTGGGAAGGCTGTTCCGTGAATTTGCCGTAACCCTCTCGATTGCCATCGGCGTGTCGATGGTAGTCTCGCTGACGGCGACCCCCATGATGTGCGCGCATCTATTGAAAGAACGCAGTGCGCATGGCTGGATTTATCGTATCAGCGAGCGTTTTTTCAACGGAATGATCAACGCTTACAGCAGCGCTCTGAGATTCGTGCTACGCCACTGCTTTATCACGCTGCTCGTTCTGCTGTGTACCATTGGTTTGAATGTGTATCTTTTCATCCGCGTCCCCAAAGGATTCTTCCCCCAGCAGGACAATGGCCGCATGATGGGTCAAATCATTGCCGACCAGGACACTTCCTTTCAGGCCATGGACAGGATTCTCAGGCAGATGATCCGGATTGTCGTCGACGATCCCGCGGTCTCAAACGTAATGGGTTTCACTGGCGGGGGGACCTTAAATAAGGCAAACATGTTCGTGATGCTGAAGCCGATCAATGAGCGGAAAATCAACGCCGATCTCGTGATGGCGCGCCTGCGCCCGAAGATGGCCAGGGTTCCGGGCGCTTCCTTGTATTTGCAGGCGGCCCAGGACGTGCGGGTCGGCGGCCGTTCCAGCGCCGCGCAGTATCAGTTCACAATGCGCGGCGACAACGTGCAGGACCTTATCACCTATGCCCCAAGCATGTATGAGCAACTGAAAACCATCCCGATCATCACCGATGTCAACAGCGATCAGCAGAACAAAGGGCTTCAGGCGCAAGTGAATTACGACCGCAAAACATCCGCTCGCTTCGGGATCTCTCCGCAGTTGATCGACGACACGCTCTATGACGCTTTCGGCCAGCGCCAGGTATCCGTAATGTATACCTCGCTGAACCAATATCACGTGGTCATGGTGGCACAGCCGCAGTATTGGCAAAACCCTCAGTTCCTGAACTTGATCTACGTGCAGGCGCCCAACGGGCAGCAGATTCCCCTCAGCGCTTTCGCAAAGTTCGCGCCTACAGTGGCCCCGCTCTCGGTCAACCACCAGGGATTGTTCCCCGCGGTGACGATCTCATTCAATCTCCAGCCGGGAATCGCGCTGGGAGATGCGGTCGACGCCATCACCAAAGCAGCACAGAAAGTCGGCCTGCCCCCTGCGATTCAGACCATGTTTGCGGGAACGGCACAGGCATATCAAGATTCGCTGGGAAGCGAGCCGATTCTGATTGCGGCGGCGCTGCTGACGGTTTATCTCGTACTTGGAATCCTCTACGAGAGCTACATCCATCCCATCACGATTCTCTCGACATTGCCGTCGGCCGGCGTGGGGGCGCTGCTGGCACTCATGCTGACACACACGGAACTAAGCGTGATCGCCGTAATCGGCATCATCCTGTTGATCGGACTCGTCAAAAAAAATGCCATCATGATGATTGATTTCGCCCTCGCGGCTGAGCGGCTGGAGAAAAAGGGCTCGGAGGAGTCGATTTTCGAGGCTTGCATGCTGCGCTTCCGACCCATCATGATGACGACGATGGCCGCCATGCTTGGAGCGATGCCCTTGGCTTTTATGAAGGGCACGGGGAGTGAACTGCGCCGGCCTCTGGGCATCACCATCATCGGCGGTCTTATCGTGAATCAGACTCTCACCTTATTCACGACACCGGTTGTGTATCTCTACTTCAATCGCCTCCAGCACTGGTGGACTCGGCTGCACAAAGGCAGTCGCGAGCAGACCGAGTTGCTCGATTCGGAGGCATAATGGGATCAGACGAATCATGAACCAGATATACAGAGCCCTGCGGATCGTTCTCCTCGCCGGCGCCGCGCTGACGGCCGGCTGCATGGTCGGCCCTTCGTACAAGCGCGCAAGCGTCCCGACGCCCCCGGCCTATAAAGAGCAGCCGCCGCCGGAATTCAAAGAAACCGATGGCTGGAAACCAGCCCAGCCGAACGATGGCGCGGTCAAGGGCAAGTGGTGGGAGATCTTCAACGATTCAGAGCTCAACATGCTTGAAGAGCAGGTCGGTATATCCAATCAGAATGTCCTGCAGGCGGAGGCGCTCGATCGCGAAGCGCGCGACGCCATACGCATTGCGCAGTCCGCGCTGCGGCCGACCATCAGCGTTGCACCCGCCATCACGGAATCGCGCACAACAGGCGGCGCCTCTCCCAGCGGAACCCGGGCTGTTTCTTTGCTTTACCCCACGTACAGCTTCCCGCTAGACGTTTCCTGGGCGCCGGACCTATGGGGCAGCGTACGGCGCAATGTAACCGTTGCAACATCCAACGCGCAGATCTCGGCCGCACAACTCGAAAATATTCGCCTTCTTTATCAATCCGAGTTGGCGCAGGACTATTTCAACCTTCATGGCCTCGACAGTGAATACGACCTGCTGGATCATACGGTGAAGTCGTATCAGGAGTACCTCACCCTCACGCGCAACCGTTTCGCCGGCGGCGTGGCTTCCGATCTCGACGTTGCGCAAGCCGAATCGCAGCTTGAGACCACGCAATCAGATATGATCGACCTGGGCGTCGCGCGCACCCAACTGGAACACGCCATCGCAGTGCTTACGGGCAAACCGCCCGCCGAACTTTCCGTTGCTGTGGCCGTACTCCACAGCGTTCCACCGCCTGTGCCCGTCGGGGTTCCTTCCGCCCTGCTCGAGCGCCGCCCGGATATCGCCCAAAGTGAAAGACAGATGGCGGCGAGCAACGAACTGATCGGCATTGCGAAGGCCGCCTTTTATCCTTCATTGAGTCTCAGCGGCGCGGCCGGATTTTCAAGCTCCGGCTTTACCACATGGATTAGCTGGCCCAGCCGCATTTTTTCAATTGGGCCAACTCTATCGCAAACCGTGTTCGACGCCGGGCGCCGCCGTGCCGCCCTGAACGAGGCGCTGGATGCCTATGATGCTACGATAGCTGCTTATCGCCAGACGGTGCTGACCGCTTTCCAGCAAGTGGAGGACAATCTCGCGGCGTTGCGCATCCTGTCCGACGAGGCCGTGCCGGTGCAACAGGCCGTCAGTTCATCCGGGCGAGCGTTATCGATCTCGACGGCGCAGTACAAGGCCGGCACAACCAGCTACCTCACAGTTATAACGGCTCAGGCCACAGCGCTGAACGCCCAGCGCACTGCCGTCAACCTCCTGACGCGACGCCTCGTTGCCACCGTGGCGCTGATCCAGGCCCTCGGCGGAGACTGGGATGCTTCGCAGCTTCCTACGCAACAGGAACTTAGGGAGATGCATTAACCTAGGAGCCTGTCCGAGAATTGGAAGGGGCCGCGTTCCTGGCTGGGAAGGGGCAGATGCAAGGCGGCGCGACGCAGGCGATGTCGATGTACATCGTCGAGGAGCGCCAACGAAGCAGATGCCCCTTCCCAGCCGGAACCCAAAGGGCGCATGGGGGTTGCACGACGATCACTGCGTTGCTCGTCGTCGACGATGTGCATCGACATCGCCTCCTCCTCGCGCCTTGCGCTCGCCGTGCAAGCCCCATGCGCGCGACCCCTTCTAATTCTCGGACAGGCTCCTAGATTTCCAAATTGGGCAAAACAGATCAGAGGTCCGGTGGTCCTGGAAAGGGGCGAAGGGCGCCTAAACCTCGACCGACTTCGCAGCCACTCTCCTTTATCCGACTTGGCATCCATCCGGTTTCAGGCGGGACTGCTCATTCAGTGAGGAGCTTCGCAACCAAATCATCCATTTCCTGCTCGTGACCGGTCTCAATAAATTTTCCCGCAAGCCTTCCTTGCCGATCGACCACAAAGACGGTCGGAATCGCGGATACGTTTCCCAACGGTTTCAGGTCCACAATAGCTTTCAGCTGGAAGGAAGATGCTGGATAGGGAACGGCCAAAGTGTAGTTTATTTCCGAATGTGTCCGGAGGAAAGAATTTACTTTTGCCCAGCCTTCATCGTCAACATCAAGCCCGATGATCTCCACCGGCTGATTGCGATATTTTTTATGTAGTTCGACAATTTTGGGAATGGTGTAGAGACAGGTCCCGCACCAGGTGGCCCAAACGTCGACAACGATTACTTTCCCTTTCAGATCTGCGATGGTATGGCGGGCGCCATCCTGAGTTTCAAACCCGAATCCTGTCACGATTGGCCGGGATAAAGCAGCGGCAAAGATGCCTTGCTGTTTGCCGGCCGTGATTAACGGCTTCACTTTGCCGAAATAATATCCGGTGAGGCCCAGGGCGATTAGAACTATAACTATGAGGACCAGAAAGGATGCTTTTACCATGCGATTGGTCATTATTTTCTTCATCCGACCGTTGCTCCAAGTATCATAACACCGCTTGGAGGCATGACCGGACGCCGCCTTTTTATGCGTCTTAATTCATTGCCTCCTGCCCTGCATTGTACTGCAAGAACAGCAAAATCGTTTAGTAGGTGAAAGCGATTCCGAAATCCCGTGGCTGGGATGGACTTGATGTTGAACCCTTGAAAGCGCGGTGCAGGGGAGACCGGCTGGCTGCTGTCATGATTTATTGCGAGACGGAAGTTTTATTTTGACACCATGAGGAGACGGCAACATCTAACAAGGTGGTGCGCAATTGACGATGTTCCTCCTGTAAACCAGGGGAGCAGAAAATGCATTTCTGCTCCCTTTTTTGCTGTATGCCGCTTCTCAGCTATGCCCGATCATGGATTCTTCCGGCATTTCCGCCTTTTATTCCAATGTGTCGTTGATATTTTTGAAGCGACATGCACGCCAAATCCGTATTTGCGGATGTGTCCCTCGAATTACCCAAAAGAGACAGGGACTCTCTCCGATTGTTCCTGCCTCCTTCCCGCTTCGGGTCAGATTTGGAATGTTTGAATGTTGGAATCAGCGCCTGCAATAGCGAGCGGCCGCTCACCGCTACAGCGGGGAGTCGGCGCTTAAAAGGTCATGCTCGATTTGAATCCGGGCCACCCGAACCAAAGCCCTGGCTGCCTCCATGCTGGCCATGGCCGACAAACCAATTAAAGCTACAATAAATAGAGAAGCTAATGCGTTCTTCATCGGATCCCTCCCGCGATTTTCAACGCCCCTTCTGTCTCTATTTCACCCTCGTTATTTGAATTGTTGGCCCAGTCAATGGCTATGTCAAAGGAATAAGAATCATTATATTTAATAGTAAAATAAGAATGGCTAATGTGCATCCGCTCTTATTTTCTGAATGCAAGGCATCAATGATATAGTATTGGCGCCGGATAAGACGGGGTCTACAAAGCGGCGCCTCCCGGGAAATTGTTGGGATGCATTGGTGGCCGTCTCCCGGCGCTTTTGGAGTTTGAAGAGGAGGAGAATTTTTATGGCCGATACTTTGGACAACGCGTTTTCCCGCCGGCAGTTCATCAAGAACGTTGCACTCACTTCTGCAAGCCTGTCGATCGGACCCTATTTCGTTTTCGGCAAGGACCAGTCTTTGAAGCCGATGAAGCGCCTCATGGGACGTCTTGGCTTTGAAGCAACGACGCTCGGCCTTGGGGGGCAAGCTTCGCTGGAATGGACTCCCGCCGGCGTCGATCCCGTCAAAATTATCCTGAAAGCGTTTGACCTGGGCGTGAATTACTTCGACACCTCGAACGTCTACGACTCCAGCCAGGAGAATTACGGCAAGGCATTTCGCGAGCTGCGCCTGATTCCCGGCCAGCCGGGCTATAACGAACGCCTCCGAAGCTCGATATTTCTGACGAGCAAAACGGCTCTGCGCTTTGGGAAGGGAGGGTGGCAGAAGGAAGGATTGATCAATGTCACCAATGGGGCGCCGGGATCGCATGCAGCGGATGATCTCAGACGAACCCTGTCTCTAGTATTCGGCGATGGCCGGGGTTCCTATCCTCAGGGTGCATACTTGAACATGGTTCTGTTGCACAGCGTTTCGAGTGTGGCGGATGTCGACGCCCTATATGAGGGATATGACCACGCCGATCCCAAAGCGGAAACGATCGGCACCCTGGCCACGTTGATCGACTACCGTGACGGCACGAACTTTACCGGGCTTAATCCCAAGGAAGAAAAGCTCATTCGCCACATAGGATTCTCGGGGCATGCTTCCCCCGCCGTGATGATGGAGATGATTCAGCGTGACAACCGGAGCATTCTCGAAGGCATGCTGGTGGCCATCAACGCCAACGACCGCTTGTATTTCAATATGCAGTACAACGTGATTCCTGTGGCCGCAGCCAACAATATGGGCTTGATCGGAATGAAGGTCTTTTCGGACGGCGCGATGTACACGAAAGAGGCCGTCTTCACCTCACGGCCGGAGCAGCTGGTCCACGCTGTCGGCAGCAACACACTGCCCAGCCGCCGGCTGATTCAGTACACTTTGAGCGCGCCCGGTGTTCACACCGCCATCATCGGGACCGGGCATATTGATGCAGACCCGGCTGCCTGCCAACTGCAGCAAAACCTTCTTGCCGCTCAGATCGAACCCAACGCCCTCAGCGTCTCCGACCGGCGGGAGATCGAAAAACTGGCCGGGACAGTCAAGGGGGGTAAAACCAACTACTTCCAGAACCCGGCACAAGCACTCGGCGCTCCTCGCAATCCCGCAGCCGGCCAGGAAATGCGTGGGCAGAAGCGGGCAGCCCAATTGCATTGGCAAACCGCTTATGCGGGGGATGAGCCGATCGTCCGCTACGAAATATGGCGCGACCACACGAAAGCCGGCCAGATCGGGCATAAGCCACAGGTGCGCCAGACACCGTTTTCCTTTGAAGAAGTTCTCTCCGATCGCGCTGCACACCAGTACCAGATTGTGACGGTCGATGCTGCTGGTCGCACGGCCAAAACGGAAGATCTGCTGCTCCCTGCGGTGTAAGAGACAGTCGGGGAATTGAAGATGCGTCTTTGTGCCGCGCCTTCGGCGCTTCGGGTGAAATCTGCTTGCGATCGCATTGTTACAAGCCACTGGAAGTGATAAAAGGACCGAAATCAGATCGTAAGGGCCTGTGACAAAATAAGTGACGCACTTCGCTGCAGGCCCCCAGGCCCGCTGGCAAGGCGCGAGCGACGAGCATACCGGGTAGTATGTGAGGAGCGAGCAACGCAGTCAGCGGGCCTGC
>Ga0187874_10000698_pt1 | contig 38435 bp, 30 predicted proteins | sample June2016WEW_16_1_3_FD_132993 | JGI IMG/M metagenome (GOLD analysis project Ga0187874, IMG submission 132993) | Peatland microbial communities from SPRUCE experiment site at the Marcell Experimental Forest, Minnesota, USA - June2016WEW_16_150 | ecosystem: Environmental > Terrestrial > Soil >... | reverse complement strand
TGCCCTATCCTCCGCTCAGGTTCTTCCAGAGTGGACAACATCAACCTCGCCGTGCAATGATTTCTCATCGAACGGCGTTTACCCCCTTAACTTCGTGTCTCACTCCAGGGGTTCACTTCAGGGCGCCTGCCCCACTCAGGGGTACTGCTCGGGATAGGCTTCCTGCATCTCCCGAGCCTGCTCGCGGGCCAACTCGATCTGGATCAGCGGCCCTTGACCCATTCCCGGACAGTATTGGGCCGTCTTCTTCCATTCCTGCGTGCTCTCCACCTGCTCCGGCCAAAAGGGAAAGATGCGGCACTGGGTAGGCTTCGCCGGGTGAATGGAGCAGCCGCCGTCGCGCAAAAAGTGGCATTGGGCCTGGCGCGGCACACGCAGCCGCAATTGTTTTGCCGTGCGATAGATGTATTTTCGTTCGAAGGCCCGCGCCGTCATTCCCACAAATGTGGCCGCACGTGCCAAATCGGCCTCGGTGAGGTAGATATACCCCTTTTGTTCGCAACAGGCCGTACAACCCGGCTGGCATTGGAAGCGCAGACCCTCGCCCATGTCTCATTATGCTCTTTAACCCCGCCTGAGTATGTGATATAGTTCCGGTACCTTCGAGAGGGGTAAAGATGTCCCGAGTCAAAGACATTGTTCAGGACCGCGAGCTGTATTACGCCGAAGAGCACCAGACGGTGGCCGCGGTGGTCCGGAAAATGGCCGAGTTGCACGTCGGCGCCATCATTATCTTAAGCGAGCAACAGTTGCGGGGAGTGTTCAGCGAACGCGACCTCATGAAGCGCGTGGTCCTCGAAAAGCTCGACCCCGAGCAGACGCTGGTCCGCTCCGTCATGAGCACCGATATCTCCACCGTTGACGAATCGGTCACCTTGGAAGAAGCCATGGAAGCCATGCAGCAACACAACTGCCGGCATCTGCCCGTTACCCGCGGCGGGAATGTGGTCAGCTTCCTATCCATGCGCGACCTGATGAATTACGAGTTGGCGCGCAAGACCGAGGAGTTGCATCACATGCGGGCTTATATCCACGGCGCCGGTTCGTGACCCAAGGCATCTTTGATATCTCATTATAATATAACGACTTAGGTATAACCGGACTCCTCCGCTGGTACTCATCCGGGATTGCTTGAGATGCTTCTGAACCACGCCTGTGGCCGGCAATAAACTTGACAATACCACACTAAAGTTACATAATGGTGGTGTGCTAAAGCGCTGCTCAGTGCGGTGGCACCGCCATCCTAATATTTAGAAAGGATATTTTGAGGAGGTTTTCGCAAAATGGGAAAAATCATCGGAATTGACTTGGGCACGACGAACTCTTGTGTTGCCGTGATGGAAGCCGGCCAACCCACTGTCATCGCGAACCAGGAAGGCACCCGCACCACTCCGTCGGTCGTGGGTTTCACCAAGAGCGGAGAGCGGCTGGTAGGCCAAGTGGCCAAGCGCCAAGCCATCACCAACCCGGAGAACACGGTCTTCTCCATCAAGCGGTTCATGGGCCGCCGCTACGACGAAGTCAGCGAAGAGATGAAGATGGTGCCCTACAAAGTGGTGCGCGGCGAGAACGGCGACGCCCGTGTGGACGTCAGCGGCAAGAAGTATTCACCGCCGGAGATTTCAGCCATGATCCTCACCAAACTCAAGGAGGCTGCCGAAAGCTATCTCGGGGAGAAGATTACGCAGGCCGTCATCACGGTTCCCGCGTATTTCAACGACGCTCAACGGCAGGCCACCAAGGACGCCGGCAAGATCGCCGGCCTCGAGGTGATGCGCATCATCAATGAGCCGACGGCCGCGGCGCTGGCGTACGGGCTGGATAAGAAGAAGAACGAAACCATCGCCGTCTACGATTTCGGCGGCGGCACTTTCGATATCTCGATCCTCGAAGTGGGCGAAGGCGTGGTCGAGGTGAAATCGACCAACGGCGACACGCACTTGGGCGGCGACAACATCGACCAGCGGGTGATCGACTGGATCGTCGCCGAGTTCAAGAAGGAAAACGGCATCGACCTTTCGCGGGATCAGATGGCTCTGCAGCGCCTCAAGGAAGCGGCCGAAAAGGCCAAGATGGAGCTTTCGACGCTGCTCGAAGTCGACATCAATCTGCCCTTCATCACGGCCGACGCCACCGGCCCGAAGCACCTGCAGATGAAGCTCACGCGCGCGCGTTTTGAGCAAATGGTGGAGGACATCATCCAGCGCTCCGTGGGCCCGTGCAAACAGGCCATCGCGGACGCCGGCGTGACCCCGCAGCAGATCAACGAAGTGGTTATGGTAGGCGGCCAGACCCGCATGCCGCGGATCCAGGCGCTCGTGCGCGACCTGTTCGGCAAGGAGCCCCACAAGGGCGTGAACCCGGACGAAGTGGTGGCCGTGGGCGCCGCGGTGCAGGGCGGCGTACTGGGCGGCGAAGTGAAGGACGTGCTGTTGCTGGACGTCACCCCGCTCTCGCTGGGCATTGAGACCATGGGCGGCGTTTTCACTAAACTGATCGAGCGCAACACCACCATACCGACGCGCAAGAGCGAAGTTTTCTCGACGGCTTCCGACAACCAGCCGTCGGTCGAGATCAAGGTGCACCAGGGCGAACGCTCCATGGCGCGCGATAACCGGCTGCTGGGCGTCTTCCAACTCGGCAACATTCCGCCGGCGGCGCGCGGCATCCCGCAGATCGAAGTCACCTTCGATATCGACGCTAACGGCATCCTCAATGTGACCGCCAAAGATCGCGGCACCAACAACGAACAGAAGATCACCATCACCTCTTCTTCCGGCCTTTCCAAGGATGAAGTCGAGAAGATGGCCAAGGACGCCGAATCTCACGGCGCCGAAGATCGCAAACAGCGCGACACCATCGAAGCGCGCAACCGCGCCGACGCCATGGTCTATAACGTCGAGAAGACGCTCAAGGAACACCGCGGCAAGATCGGGGAGGCCGAAGCCAAGGAAATCGAAGCGGCCATCGAAGAGACCAAGAAAGCCATGGCGGAAAACGATCCCGAACGCACCAACGCGGCGGTCGACCGGCTCACCGCCGCCAGCCACAAGCTGGCCGAAGCCATGTACAAGACCGCATCCTCGCAACAGGCCGGCCCCCCGCCGCCGCCTCCGGGCAATGGGGACCAGCCTAAGGGTGGCAAGGACGACGTGGTCGACGCCGAATTCGTAGACGTGGACGATAAGGATAAGAAATAACCAAGAAATAACCATCCCGGGCAAGCATGGCCTCTCCTCCCAAGCACGACTATTACGAAACGCTCGGCGTACCGCGCAAAGCCACGGCGGATGACATCCGCAAGGCGTATCGCAAACTCGCGCGCAAACATCACCCGGATCTGAATCCGGGGGACAAGTCCTCCGAAGATCGTTTCAAGAACGTGCAGGAAGCCTACGACATTCTCAGCGACTCCAAGAAGCGCGAGATGTACGACCAGCACGGTTTCTATTCCGAGAGCGGATTCGCCGGGCCCCCGCCGGGCTCGCCGAATCCGCACCCTGGAATGGACTTCAACGGGTTCGATTTTTCCGATCAATTCGCGGGTGGCCGGCGCACCGATACCGGCGGTTTCCGCGATATCTTCTCGCAGTTCTTCGGCGGCAAGGGTGGACCGCAACAGGCGCAGCCCGAGCCCGAGAAGGGCGGCGATCTCGAATATGTAATGGATATCGATTTCTGGCAGGCCATCCGCGGCACGCAGGCCAAGCTCAACATCAACCGCTACGAAATCTGCGGCACTTGCCGCGGTACGGGCTCGAGCGGCGGGGGTGAAGTCGCCTGCCCGCAGTGCCATGGTTCCGGCAACGTCACCCAGATGGCCGGCGCCATGAAGTTCAGCCTCACCTGCCCGCGCTGCGGCGGATCCGGCAAGCTGCGCAACGCCTGCCCCACCTGCGGCGGCGAAGGCCGGGGCACGCGCACCGAAACCGTGGAGGTCCGCATTCCGCCGGGCGCCCGCAGCAGCAGTCGCCTGCGCGTGCCGGGCAAGGGCAACGCCGGCACTATGGGCGCGCCGCCGGGCGATCTCTATATCACCACCAAGGTGGAAGAGCATCCTTTCTTCCACCGCGATGGCGATAACATCGAGATCCAGGTTCCGGTGGCTGTCTGGGAAGCGGCGCTCGGCGCCAAGATCGAAGTCCCTACCATCGACGGACGCACCCTGCTGAAGATTCCGCAGGGAACCGTGAACAGCCAGAAGTTCCGCCTACGCGAAAAGGGCGTGCTCAACTCGCGCACCAACCAGCGCGGAGACCAAATCGTGGAAGTCGCTATCGCCGCTCCCGATCCGCGCGACGAACGCACCCGCGAGCTCCTCCGCGAACTGGCCCGCCTGAATCCCGAAGACCCGCGCGCCGGGATCTGGTCCAAGGTCTGAACATGGCAAAGGCGAAATCCAAAGCGGCCTTCATGATCTCGGCGGTGGCCGAGCAATACGGCATCCACCCGCAGACGCTGCGGCTCTACGAACGCGAGGGTCTGCTCAAACCCTCCCGCAGTGAAGGCAACACCCGTCTTTACACCACCGGCGATGTCGAGCGGCTGGAAGTCATTCTGCATCTCACGCGCGACCTGGGAGTGAACCTGGCGGGCGTTGAGATCATCCTCAATATGCGCGAAAAGATGGGCGACATGCAGGCGCAGATTCAGGAGTTCATTGCCACGCTGAACCGCGAGTTGGCGGCGCGCACTTCGCTGGCCGCCGAGCCGGAAGATCGTTACTGGCTGGTTCCGGTGGTGAACGCCCGCCCGCCGGCCGGCCCGGGCCGCCGCAAAAGCTGATTGCCGTATTATCATGGATGCTTGCGTTCCCCGTCCGACGGCGCATCTCGCCTCACGCTTGCATACGTCGCGCCTTTCGCAATTTTTGTCGGCATCATGGCGGTGGAAAAGACGCTTGCGCTGCCGGCAGTCTGGCTCTACCCCATCCGCTTCTTCACGGTGCTGGCGGTGCTGCTCTGCTTTTCCCGCCCCTACCTGTCGTTCCGCGCTGCCCGTCCGGCGATGAGCGTGGCGATCGGAATCGCGGTTTTCGTCATCTGGATCGGCCCGGACGTGCTCTTCGGCCCCGCATACCGGCACCACTGGCTGTTTCAGAACCCCATCACTGGCGCGGCGGTTGCTTCGATTCCGGCAGCCTTGCAGACTCACTTCTGGTTCCTCACCGTGCGCGCCGTCTCCTGTACTCTGCTGGTCCCGGTGATTGAAGAGTTATTCTGGCGCGGCTGGCTGATGCGGTGGATTCTCGACAAGGACTTCACCCGCGTGCCGCTGGGCAGTTATACGCCCATGGCATTCTGGACCGTCGCCGTGCTGTTCGCTTCCGAGCATGGCCCGTACTGGGAAGTCGGCCTGGCGGCCGGCATCCTTTACAACTGGTGGATGATCCGCGCGCGCAACCTGGCCGATTGCATGCTGGCCCACGCCGTCACCAACGGCCTGCTCTCGTGGTATGTGCTCCAGACGGGACAGTGGCAATACTGGATGTGACGGACCGCGTCATTACGCTATAGTGCAAGCATGCGACGTGGTTCGGTAATTTTGTGCGCGGCCGGCGCAGCCCTCGCCGCGGCCGGCTTGCTGCTGCCCGCTTCACCCGCTGTGGTGCGCTTCTCTTCCTTCGACCGGCAGGCCAACGAAGTGCTCGGCCGGATGACGCTGAACGAAAAAATCGGCCAGATGACCGAGGCCGATCACAACGGGCTGCAGGATCCCGCCGATGTCGAGAAGTACTTCCTCGGCTCGGTGCTGAACGGCGGCGATTCCGACCCGAAGAGCGGCAACACACTGGCCGATTGGACCGCTATGTACCTCGGTTACCAGTCGTGCGCCTTGAAGACCCGGCTGGCTATTCCGCTGCTCTACGGCGTGGATGCCGTCCACGGCCACAACAACGTCTTGGGCGCGGTGATCTTTCCGCACAACATTGGTCTGGGCTGCACGCGCAACCCGGCGCTGGTGGAGCGCGCGGAACGCGTCGCCGCCGAGGAAGTGCGCGCCAGCGGGATCAACTGGGTTTTCGCGCCGTGCGTCACGACGCCGCAGGATGAGCGTTGGGGCCGCACGTATGAAGGCTTCGGGGAATCGCCGGACGTGGTGAAGCCTATGGCCGCCGCCGCGGTGCGAGGCTTCCAGGGCGACGACCTGCGCAATCCCTTCTCGGTGCTGGCCTGCGCCAAGCACTTCATCGGCGATGGCGGGACCACCTGGGGAACCGGCTCGCCGATCGACCAGGGCGACACCCGCGTCGACGAAGCCACCTTGCGCCGCATCCACATGCAGGGATACATCGCGGCCATCGAAGCGGGCGTGGGCTCCATCATGCCGTCGTTCAACAGTTGGAACGGCGAGAAGTGTTCCGGCAGCCACCGGCTGCTGACCGAGATCCTGAAAGGCGAGCTGGGCTTCGAGGGCTTCCTGGTTTCGGATTGGGCGGCCATCGACCAGTTGCCCGGAGACTACAACCACCAGGTGGCGCAATCCATCAACGCCGGTATGGATATGGTGATGGTGCCGGAACGGCACGCCCGCTTCATCGCCGCGCTGCAAGCGGTGGTAGCCGATGGCAGAGTTCCCGTGGCGCGTGTAGACGATGCGGTGCGCCGGATTCTGCGCGTCAAGTTTGCCATGGGTTTGATGGCGGCGGAATGGACGCCGCAAATCGATCCGAAGGCCAAGGCCGCATTCGGCTCGGCGGAACACCGCGCGGTGGCGCGAGAGTGCGTGCGCCAGTCCCTGGTGCTGTTGAAGAACGGCAACAAGACGCTGCCGCTCGCCAAACAGACGGGCCGCATCCACGTTGCCGGAAAGAACGCCGACGACCTGGGGAACCAATGCGGCGGATGGACCATCGACTGGCAGGGCCGCAGCGGCAACGTCACCACCGGCACCACCATCCTCGCGGCCATTCGGAGCGCGGTTTCGAAAAGCACCAGCGTTACGTTTTCCCGCGATGGCTCGGGCGCGGCCGGAGCCGACGCCGGCGTGGTGGTGGTGGGCGAAACTCCTTACGCCGAAATGAAGGGCGATCGCGCGGACCTGGCGCTCGAGCAGGGAGACGTCGATGCCATCAACCGCATCAAGAGCGCGGGCATTCCGGTCGTCCTGGTGGTGGTTTCGGGGCGGCCGGTCATTCTCGGCGATGCGCTGGAGAAGGCCGACGCGGTGGTGGCGGCGTGGCTCCCCGGCACCGAGGGCGCCGGCGTCGCCGACGTCTTGTTCGGCGACTACAAACCGACCGGCAGGCTATCGATGGCGTGGCCGCGCGCCATGACGCAGATCCCCTTGCATCCCGGCGACGCGAAATACGATCCGTTGTTCGCTTACGGATATGGCCTGACTTACTGACCAACTGGGGGCGCACGAGCGCCGGTCCGCGGAGGGACGCGCGGGCTTGTGAGTGCAACCTCTACGCCAGGCCCGCTGACACGCGCACACCGAGCCCCGGCGCCCCAACATTGCCTGAGCCAGATCGATATCGGGAACGCCGCCAGGGACATGACGGCCCGCATGGTGGCGGGGGGTGCCGCAGGCGGACGGCTCGAAGAGGCCAGAGACGTGCGGCGCCTGGCCGAGGCGATTCTCCACACGGCAAATCTCCCGCTGGATGCCCATGTGCGGTTTATGACCCTGCTGGCGACCAAGATGCCGTTTGTGGAGCGGGGTCAACGACAGGTGAGACAATTCGCGACACGTCGCATCTTGTCGCACCTTGTCGCTTGATGCCCCACCTGGATATTCGGATGATCTTATCTGGAAACCCCAGGAGGTGTACGGTGCGTCGTGAGATCGCCTTTCTTGATTCCGCTGTCGCTCGGAGCGGCTACTCCAACCATTACCGAGTATTCCGTCCCCACGGCCAACAGCCAGCCTTGGGGAATCGCCGCGGGACCGGACGGCGCGATCTGGTTCACGGAGGACCAGAAGATCGGCCGGATCACCACCAGCGGCGCCATCACGGAGTACCCGGTGGCGACGGGAAACGATTATCTGAATGCCATCGCCGCGGGACCGGATGGCGCGCTGTGGTTTGTGACGGGACAGGGAAGCAAGATCGGCCGGATCTCGACCAGCGGCACGATTACTCTGTATTCGGCGCCGAATGGAGGAAACTCGAGCAACCAGATTATGGGGATCGTAGCGGGCAGCGACGGCGCACTCTGGTTTGCCGAGGCGTATGCCAATAAGATTGGCCGCATTACCACAGCCGGAGTGGTGACGGAGTACGCAGCGCCAGGGTCGCAACCGTCCTGATGTTTCTGACCGTGCCCACGGCCGGTCAGTTCGTCCAATTCAGCACCAGCGCGCCTCCCTCACTGGATAGCGGGCTGGGATACTACGAGGTGGGTGAACTGAGGAACAGCGTGGTGTTCCAGTAGATCGGTGGGTGTCGCCCGCGCCGCCAACCACTTCGCAGGGGATGGCCGGCAGGGTTGCCGATGAGTTGGCGGCGGGCGGCGGCCAGTGTGGATGCGTGGCTTGATCTTGGCGGATTCGGCCTTGAGGGCGATAGCCAGCCCGCCGCGCACCGCCCAATTCCAGCCTTCGCTCAAAATGCCCATAGGCGCTCCAACCCGGGAGTGTTCCCATCCGGCGCCGCCGGGAAGCGCACTGCCTTCCCCAACGATTGCGTCTCGGCAGGCGTCAGCGGATGGTCCAGCAGATGCTGCACGTAAAGGCGCTGGTGCAAAGCGGCGAAATTGTCGGAAAACCGATACTCGATCACGTTCAGAAGGAAGTCCAAATAGTAGACGATGCCGCCCATCTCCGGAAGCTGCGTTTCCGCCGTAATCCGGTTGTGATCGATCTTAAAGTTGGTCAGCGTCGGCAGCAATCCCGTCACGCGATTGACATCCGGCAGCGGCAGCAGGGCATACGCCAACTCACCTCCGCCCGTAAGCGGAGGAAAAGGGTCGCCGGGGGCCGGCAAGCGGTGCCGCACCCTTGAAAAAGGTATCTTGAGGATGCCGATCCCGGGGTGCCCCAGACCCTCCCCCGGATTGTCGATCGCGCCGAAAACCGCCTCCACCGCACCGTCGCCATCCACGTCGTGGAGCTCGCAGTGCCAAATGGAGCCTGGATGCCAGTACTCCTCCACCATCCTGCCCGTGGCTGCATCCAGCAACGCTACCTGCGAGGGATACCAGAGATAATGGTTGGCCACCGTCAGCAGCATCGGCTTGCCCCCGAGCCGCAGCGGGCGGATCAGGCGGCCGCGGTAGCTGGGATCGAAACTGCGGTTGCCGAACGCACGCGGAGCGCTGCCGCCATAGCGGTACTCCCAGCGCTGGCGGCCCGATTCATCGAAACAGAGCAGTGATCCCCCGGTCGCGCCCCCGCCAGCGGGCACCAGATTGAACAGCACCTCGATTCTGTTGTCCTGGTCGATATCGCCGATCAAAACCTTGTCCATGACCAGCACCGGGAAATTCTCATCGAATGGCGGGAAGTGCTTTTCCCAGCAGAGGCGGTTGGCGGCGTCGACGACGCGCAGTGTCGAGCCCTCCAGCGTCCAGGCGTGCGGAATGCGGGAAGCGGCGGAAATCCGCCAGAGCAGGAGGCCGGCCAGCAAGACCAGCAGCACCCCGCAGGCGGTCCCGTAGGAAAGCGGGCGGCGGAAAAAGGGCGCCGCCGATCTGGCGGGGCTTTCCGGGTCGCGAGTGCGGAACACCGGCACGTACCCACCGCTAGGCAGGTCGATCACCACCGGGTCGTGACAGCCGGGACCGTGGTAGTAGGCGGCCAGCTTGTGGCGCAGGCGGCCAGCCTCCACCCGGACGATGGTATCGGTGGCGGGATTGAACGAGAGATCGCGATCGAAGACGGCGAGCGCGATGCTGTACTCTTTGATGTTGTCGAATTCACCAGCGAGGGTTTTTTCTACAACGTAGCGGAAAAACCTCCGCAGTCGCTTGGATTTGCCGAACGCATTGCCCGCCAGCACCCGCGCGACGGCTTCGCCCATGGCCTCGGGCGGGACTTCGCCGGCTCGCTCACTCATCTCCATTGTCCACAGTGAGTGTAGCCCGCCGCGCCCGCTTTGTCACCGTTACTTACTGGTGCGCACCTGCCCTACGGGGGTAGCCTCGTGTATTCCCTGCGAAAAGGAACCGCAGAACTATGACACGAGTTCATCTGACGCTCCCGCTTTGTGCAATCATCGCGACGTTGTTCGCGGCCACCACAGCCCGGTCGCAGACCACCGGATACTGGAAGTACGTCAAGACCGATAGCGGTGTCTACAACGGATCTAGTGGTACCCTACACGACAATGCCACAGGCGGCGAGACAGCCTTGACCCTCACCGACACTGCTGCGGGCTCCGCCGCCGTGTTCGCGGTCACGCTGTACTGGAACACGCCACCGACTGTCTTGATCCCCGGCACCTACGTGGACTGGCGGGTGTCCGGCAAGGTGGCACAGAATTCCAGCCCGGCGGCGGTGATATACCCGACCAGCGATTCGATCAACATGGCGACCTCCCTGTGCGGCAACAATCCCGGCCCTACGGACTACGGCTGCGGCTCCGGTGCTGGGCCGGGAGGGGTGGTGTTCTATCAGGGGCCAGCCGGAGTGTCATGGAACGATCCGGTAGGAACCGTCAGGACGTCGTCCAATCTTCAGCAGCCGACGCACACGAACGGGGACTCAAGCCTGTATCCTCCCCAGGCAACGCCTGGGTACACCTCGACCGGCCTGCTGACATGGCAGGTGTACGGTCAGGTCAGGAGGATGTGGATCTGGCACTACCAATATCAGTGGGTTGCGGGCTCCCTGGGCTCCTGTGCGGGAACCTGCGCGCTGAGCCCTGCCGGACAGACCATCAGCGTCAACGGCGGCCCCGGCAGTGTGAGCGTTTCCGCCACGTCGACGTGGGACGTGGTCGCCCCGGATAGCTGGATCCAGATCACTTCGCCCACCAACGGCAACGGCAATTCCACCGTGACCTTCACGGTGAAGCCGAACACGGGACCTGCCCGCATCGGAACTATCATCATCGGCAACCAGCCCTACAGCATCTCTCAGGACGGGACCAGCAGCCCCGCAACCCAGACCGGTCTGGATCTCCATCGGCCGAAGCTGGTCGTGACCGATACCGGCGGCAACACATTTACGCTGCAGCCGGCGCCGGGCAAGAATGACGGAACCGACGATGGCAGCGCCAACGCGGGCAAAGACACCGGAGTGTTCGGACAAAGCTCGGGAGGCTGGCCGGATCACAATTTCGGAAAAGATAGTCCCGTTTATGTCATGACCAGCACCTGCAACAACTCCACGGGATATGCCTATCTCCAATTTTCCCTCGCAGGCCTGCCCACGCAGAATGTCGCCAGCGCCAAAGTGCAGGTCTATGCGGGGTCGACCGTGGTGTCTAACCTGTCGCCCGTTAGCACAGACCCGATCTTCGCGGCGCGGCGCGTCACTTCTTCCTGGAACAAGTCGACGATGACCTGGAACAGCGGTCAGCCGACCTACGATTCCACCGTCGTCGACTCGCAAACGTTATCCGGGGCAGGGGGGAACAAGAACGCCCTGTACGCTTGGCTCAGCTACGATGTCACCAACCTCTATAAGGGTTGGGCCAGCGGCTCGACACCGAACTACGGACTCCGCTTCAGCCACGAGAACGGGCAATGCCTCAACGGTTGGCTGGGCACATTCGCCACTTCGAACGACCAGCCGGCGGCACAAACGGGCGCGCCGTGCACCTTCAGCCTTTCCCTTAGCGCAGCGTCGGTCCCGGCCGCGACAAGCGGCGGAGCGTTTACCATGAACGCCAGCGCGGCGACTTGCGGCTGGACCGCGAAGGCGGACGCGACCTGGATCCACGTCACCAATGGAACTTCGGGCACCGGCAGCGGTGCGGTTTCCTATACCGTGGATGGGAATACGGGAAGTTCGCGCAGTGGGACCATCACCCTGACGGGCGGCGGCCAGAGCATGACGTTCACGGTCGCCCAAGCGGGGGCTTCTTCGGGCGCCTGCACCCCTTCGCTTTCCGCCAGCAGTGCTTCGCCCGGGGCTGCGCAGACCACCGGGACCGTAACGGTGACAGTGGGTACGGGTTGCACCTGGACGGCGGCGAGCAACGCCACCTGGATCACCATCACGTCAGGGGCCAGCGGCACGAGCAACGGCACGGTGACTTACACCGTGGCCGCCAACACGGGCATCGCGCGTACCGGCACGCTGACCATTGCGGGCCTCACCTTCACCGTTTCGCAGGCCAGCGGGGCGTCCAGCGGATGCTCTTACAACGTGAGCCCCACGGACATCCACGCCACGGCGGCAGGCCTGAGCAACACCGTGCTGATCTTCACCAACAGCGGGTGCAACTGGATGGCCAGCGTGCCTTCGGGAGTGGCCTGGATTACGCTGAATCCGACGTCTGGCAGCGGCGGGGGCGCGGTGGGCTATTCGATTGCCGCCAACACCGGTGCTGCCCGCAGCACCACCATTACCGTGGCCGGGACGGCGGTGACGGTGGAGCAGGATGCCTCCTCAAGCTGCACCTATACGTTGAGTTCCACGAGCAGCCCCCTGATTCCGGGAGTGGGCGGAGTGGGGAGCGTAGCGGTAACTGTGGCGGGAACCAGTTGCACGGCTTGGAAGGCAGGGACGCCCCCGGTGAACTGGGTGCACGTGGCCGGGGGGAGCGGCTCCATCTCCAGCGGCACGGTGAGCTACAGCGTGGATTCCAATACCGCAACTGCCAAGCGCAGCACCACGCTGACGATCGCCAACCAGAGCTACACGGTGCAGCAGGACGTGGCTCCCTGCACCTACGCGTTGGGTTCGGCCGGCAGCGGCACACTGGCCGCGGGCGGCGCCAGCGCGAGTTTTCACGTCACCGTGACAGGGCCGGCCTGCACATGGTCGGTTACCCTGCCTACCGACGCCAACTCGCAATGGATTCACGTGATTTCGGCACTGAGCGCCATGAGTTCAAGCGACGTGAGCTACACGGTTGATCCCAACAACGCGACATCGGCGCGGAGCCTGGCGCTGACGGTGAATGGTAAGAACCCGGACACCACCCTTACCTATACGGTGAGCCAGGCCGCGGGAGCGGCCAACACCGCGCCCGGGCCGATCGTGGACCCGAACGGTATTGTAAACTCGGCCAGCTTTATCTCGGCGAGTTTGCCGGCGGGTTCCATCGCGCAGGGGTCCTTCTTCTCGATTTTCGGGAACAACCTGGGGCCGGCCAATCCCGGGATGAAGGCCACCAGCTATCCGTTGGGCACGAACCTGGGCGGCGTGAGCGTGAAGGTTACGCAGGGTTCGACGTCGGTGGATGCCATTCCGCTGTTTGTGGCGCAATACCAGATCAACGCGGTGATGCCATCCAACACGCCAACGGGAACGGTGCAGGTGACGGTGAGCTACAACGGCCTTACCAGTGCGCCGGCTCCGGTGCAGGTGGTGGTGGCGAACTTCGGGTCGTACACGGTATCCGGCGGGCGCGGGCCGGGAATCGTGCAGAACTTTGTCTCGGGCACTCAGACCCCGCTCAACATGACGAGCGTCACGGCGGCGCCGGGAGACACGGTGATCCTGTGGGGCACGGGGCTGGGGCCGCTGCCGGGAGGCGCATCCGATACGCTGCCGGCGGCGGGGGGTTCGCTGCCCGCTTCGGTGCAGGTGTTGTTGGGGAACGTGACCATCTCACCGGCCTACGCGGGGCGAGCGCCGGGACTGTCGGGGGTGGATCAGATCGACTTCCAGCTTCCTTCCACCGTCACCTTGGGTTGTTACGTTCCGTTGCAGGTGGTGGTGAACGGCAACGCCAGCAACACGGTGACGATGGCGATCAACAACAACCGCCAGCCGTGTTCGGACGCCAGTCCTTTCAGCGCCCCGTCGCGCAGCGGCGGAAAGAACGCCAGCATTGCATTGGCGCGGCTGTCTTACACGGAGCCGGCCAGCGCGTCAAAGATCGGCAACGGAACGGTGGATGTCGCGATGGGGACGTTCAACCAGTCGTCTGGAACGGGCGACCTGGGGTTCTCGCTGTTCGCTTCCCTGCCGCCGATTAACACCTGCACGTACTACAACAATGTCGGCAGTTTGAACGGCCTGCTGGGAGGACAGGTGCCGTCCTCCGCCAATGCCGCGACGCCATTGGACGCGGGGCCCACCATCACGGTCAAGGGTCCGAACGGGACGCAAGGGGTAGCCTATGCGGATTCGAGCGCGCAGGTGAGCCCGTACCTGGGGGTGCTCGGCACCGGCGGCGGATGGACGGCGCTGGGCTTGGGGCCCGGTACGCCTTTCCTGGATACGGGAACTTATACCGTTACCGGGCCCGGAGGAAAGGACGTGGGCCCCTTCCAATACACCATGCAGATTCCCAGCGGGGCGACCTGGGCGAACCGCGACTCGATTACGGCCGTGGACCGGAGCAAAGGGCTGACGATCCAATGGAGCGGGGGCAACTCGTCCACCCAGTTGGTAGCGATCATCGGCTTCTCCAGCAATCCGGCTACGAACGTGTCGGGCGGGTTTGCGTGCCTGTCCGACATGGCGCCGCAGAGCTTCACGGTGCCGGCCAATTTTCTGGCCAACCTGCCGGCGACGCCGGCTAGCGGGAACGCGATGTCGGCGCTGGTGTTCCTGACGGTGCCCACGCCCGATCAGTTCGTCAAATTCAGCACTAGCGCAACACCCTCGCTGGATAGCGGGCTGGGGTACTACGCGGTGGGTGAACTGAGGAACAACGTGGTGTTCCAGTAGATCGGTGGGTGTCGCCCGCGCCGCCAACCACTTCAGACGGGATGGCCGGGGGCGTCAGAAAACAGCCCGTGGCGCGAGCCATGGGAACCTGGCGGCGAATCGCCTTCTTCCCATGGCTCACGCCCTGGCGGGCTGATACACCTCCAGTCCTCGTCTTCCACTTTTGTGTCGCACACCGATGCTGGGGTCACCCGCCGCACTCAACTAAAATAGAAGTTAGATTCCATGATTCAACTCAGCGGGGCGGGGAAACGCTACGGCCCCAAGATCCTTTTCGAGAACGTCGACTGGCTGGTGACGCCCACCGAGCGCGCCGGATTGGTGGGCGCCAATGGCACCGGGAAATCGTCGCTGCTCAAAGTGCTGGCGGGCCTGGATGGCCTCGATTCCGGCGGCATCACCACGCAGAAGGGCGTAAGCATCGGCTACCTGCCGCAGGAAGGTCTGTCGCTTTCCGGGCGCAGCGTGTTTGCCGAGTGCATGACGGTCTTCGCCAGCCTGCGGGCGCTCGAAGAGGAACAGGAGCAACTGGCGCACCGTATGGCGGAACTGGATCCGGCCGGCCATGCCTACGCGCAGGTGGCGGAGCGATTCCACCTGGCGGAGAGCGAGTTCCGCGCGCGCGACGGCTACGCCATCGAGGCGCAGGTGGGCGCGGTGCTCACCGGCCTGGGCTTCCCACAGCACGATTGGAAGCGCCGCACCGAGGAATTCTCGGGCGGCTGGCAGATGCGCATCGCACTGGCCAAACTGCTGCTCGAAAAACCCAACCTGCTGCTGCTCGACGAGCCCACCAACCATCTCGACCTGGAGGCGCGGAACTGGCTGGAGGAGTATCTGGCCTCTTATCCCAATGCCTTCGTGCTGGTGTCGCACGACCGCTACTTCCTGGATGTCACGGTGCGCAAAATCGCCGAGCTGTGGAACAAGGGACTACACTTCTACACCGGCGGCTTCACGCGGTATGAACAGCAGAAGACTGAACGGCGCGCGCAATTGCAGGCTGCTTACGAAAACCAGCAGGACCGCGTGCGCCAATTGGAAGCCTTCATCAACCGTTTCCGCTACCAGGCCACCAAGGCCAAGCAGGTACAGAGCCGCATCAAGGAGCTGGAAAAAATCGAGCGGATCGAGATTCCGCCCGAAGAGAAGAGCATCCACTTCAGCTTCCCGCAGCCGAAGCCCAGCGGGCGCATCGTGGCGGAGTTGAAGGGCGTGGCCAAGAGCTACGGCGACCACCTGGTTTTTTCCGGCGTCGATTGCTACATCGAGCGCGGCGACCGCGTGGCGCTGGTGGGCGTGAACGGCGCGGGCAAATCGACTCTGATCCGAATCCTGGCGGGCGCCGAACCGGTAAGCGCGGGCGCCTACACGCTGGGACACAACGCGCAGCCCGATTACTTCGCGCAGGATCAATATAAGGAACTGGATCCCGCCGCGCGCATGATCGACGACCTGGCGACGGTGGCCCCGCGCGCCACCATGACCCAGCTTCGCAGCATTCTGGGCTGCTTCTTGTTCTCCGAAGACGACGCCTTCAAGAGCATCGGCGTGCTCTCGGGCGGCGAGCGCAACCGCTACGCGCTGGCGCGCATGCTGATGCAGCCTTCGAACTTCCTGCTGCTGGACGAGCCCACCAACCATCTGGACATGCGCGCCAAGGACGTGCTGCTGGAGTCGCTCCAGGAATTCACCGGAACCGTGGTCTTCGTCTCGCACGACCGCTACTTCATCGACAAGCTGGCCACCCGCGTTTTTGAAGTGGAGGATGGCCGCCTGCACGTCTTCCCCGGAAACTACGAAGACTACTGGTGGAGGAAGAGCGGCGGTGCGGCGCCGGGCGTCGAAGCTCCGCAGGCGGCCCAGGCGGCCGCCGAGGCCTGCCAGCCGGCCGCGGCGACGGATGCCGGCTCGGGCGCCCGGCCCGCGCGGCTGAATCCCATCAGGCTCCGGCGCATGAAGGAGCGGCGCGAGGAAATTGAAGTGGAAGTGAGCAAACTGGAAGTGGAGATCGCCGACTACGAAAGCGCGTTGGGCCACTTCGTCAGCGTGGAAGAAACCGCCCGGTTGAGCGATCTGGTGACGGCGCGGCGGGCCGATCTGGCGGCGCTATTGAAGGAGTGGGAGGACGTGGCGCAGTTGATCGAGGCGAACAGCTAGTGCTTTGACCGGCTGGTTTGGTGCCTTTGCGCAATCCATCGCTCACGCTGGTGGCCTCGAGGCGAGCCGCGACCGTGAGGGAGCGGCGCCCGTCCCGCGAATGTTTCCTCGCGGTCAAGGACCTAGTCTGGCCTAGCCCTGGCCTAGCCCGCCTTTCTCAGTGCGCCTCAAAGGCGTGGATCACCAGTGGGGGAAGGACCCACCCAAGGAGGTTGTTGGTTGAACTGGGTAGCTTGCGAGCGTCCGAGGCGGGAAACCTGCTAGGGCGGAGCCTCGCGATAAAGCCCACGAAAGGCGGGGTTGGGAAACGGGGCGGCGCTCTGCGTCAGTGCTCGCGCCCAAGCGCGCGATGCTCGACGTGCTGTTCCCGGTGGTCAAGCGCATGCGGAACAGAAAGAGGGGCCAGAAGGCCTGTCCTACTGGGTGACCACCCAGCCATCGGCCAGTTGGACGATGCGGTGGCCGTATGCGGCGTTGGCTTCCGAGTGCGTCACCTGGATGATAGTGACGCCTTCGTCGTTGAGCTTCTTGAACAGCTCCATGATTTCCTTGCCCTGGCTGGAGTGCAGGTTCCCGGTGGGCTCGTCGGCCAGAATCAGTATGGGATTGGCGATCACGGCGCGCGCCACGGCCACCAGTTGCTGCTGCCCGCCGGAGAGCTGGCTGGGGAAAAGGTCGCGCTTGCCGACGATGTGGAAGCGGTCCAGCGTGTCGCAGACCATGGCGGCGCGCTCGGAGCTTTTGACGTTGCGGTAAGAGAGCGGGATATCCAGGTTTTCGTAGACCGTAAGATTGTCGATCAGGTGATAACTCTGAAAGACGAAGCCGATGTACTTCTTATTCAGTTCGACGCGGTCTTTGGGCTTCATGCGGTGGACCGCGTGGCCGAAGAATTCAAACTCCCCGGTCCAGGCGCCATCCAGCATGCCGAGTATGCTCAGGAGCGTCGACTTACCGGCTCCCGACGGACCCATAATAGTAACAAACTCGCCTTCCTTAATATCTATGTTGATGCGGCGAAGCACATAACTGCGGCCGTAACCGCCTTCATAAAATTTCTCAACATTGCGAAGTGTAATCATGATTTGTTTTTCTCATCCTATTCGTGCCTCAGCGCGGCCGCCGGGTGAAGCGCCATGGCGCGCCGCGAGGGAAGGTATCCCGCCAGCAGGGCGACGGCTCCGAGCAGCAGCGAAACGGCCGCAAAAGTGTACGCGTCGGTGGGTTTGATGCCGAAGAGCATGGATTCCATGAGGCGCGTCAGCGCGAAAGCGCCGGCCAGTCCGAGGGCGATGCCGAGCGAGGCCAGGCGGGCGCATTGGCCCAGGATCAGGCGGAGCACGTCGCGCGGCTGCGCGCCGAGCGAGATGCGAATGCCGATTTCCGAGGTGCGCCGGCTCACGTCATAAGCCACCACGCCGTAAATGCCGGTGGCGGCCAGCAGAAACGCGATCTGGGCGAAAACCGCGAGCACCAGCGTCTGGAAGCGCGCCGTCGAGACGGCGCGATCGAGCACGGCATCCATGGGACGCATGTCGGCGACCGGCTGACCGGGGTCGGACTGGTGCACGGCGCGCTCCACGGAAGAGGCCAGCGCCTCGGGCGGCACGGCCGTGCGCACCACCATCACCATGGTATTGAAATTAGTTTGCCGATAGGGGCTGTAGATGGTGGGCCAGTCTTCGCCGTCCAGCCGCTCGGGTTTGACATCGCCCACCACGCCGACAATTTCGGCGATCCGGCCATCGGGATCGAGCACCAGGCGGCCACCGATGGGGTTCGCCTCGGGCCAGAAGCGGCGCGCCAGAGTCTGGTTGACGATGATGCGGAACGGGGACTGGGCCGTATCGGACTCCGCGAAGAAGCGGCCGGCGATCAGCGGAATCCCCATGGTACGGAAGTAATCCGGGGTGGCACCGCGGACCAGGCCTATGGGCCGCTGTTCCGGCGGCGGGGCGGGGCGTCCATCCACGGCGAACGTGGTGCCTGCTCCGAAGCCGGTTAAAGGCAGGGTGTTGACGGCGCCGATGGAGCGGACACCGGGCAGCGTCGAGATGCGGCTAAAAAGCTGATTGACAAACGCCACGCGACGATCGATGGACACGTTGGGCGATAGCGGCAGCCGCAGGGTAAGCAGGTTGGACGGATCGAAGCCCGGATCGACGGCGCGCAGACGCACAAAGCTGCGCATCAGCAGGCCGGCGCCGATCAGCACCAGCAAAGCCAGGGCAATCTCGGAAACCACCAGGCCATTGCGCAGCAGGCGGGAACGGCGCGCGGCGGTAGAGCCGCGGCCGCCCTCAATCAGCGCGGCTTGGGGGTTGGCGGTGGAGACCTGGACGGCCGGGGCCAGGCTGAACAGCATGCCGGTGAGCGTCGAAACAGCCAGCGCGAAAAGAAACACGCGCCAATCGAGGCGCGCCTCGGCGAGCCGCGGGAGAGTGGCGGAGCCGAGGCGGGTGAGGAGGCCTACACCGCCCCAGGCGAGCAGCAGCCCGAGAATGCCGCCGGCTACGGCCAGCGTCAGGCTCTCGGCAAGCAACTGGAAGACCACGCGGCGGCGGCCGGCGCCCAGGGCGGCCCGCACAGCGAACTCTTTGCTGCGCGCGGCGCCGCGCGCCAAGAGCAGGTTGGCGACGTTGACGCAGGCGATCAGCAGCAGAAGGCCCACTGCGCCCATCAGAATCAGCAGGGGCTGGCGGACGCTGCCGGTGAGTTCCTCGCGCATGGGAAACAGATTGGGACGCCAGCCGCGATTGAGAGCCGGGTCGGCCAGTTCCAGGCGGCCGGCGATGGTGTCCAGTTCGGCCTGGGCCTGCTGCAGTGTGGCGCCGGGGCGGAGACGGCCGATCACGGTGAGGAAGCGGGCGCGGAGAGTTCGCGGGTCGTTCGCGTCGAGGCCCAGGGGAACCCAGACATCGGCCACATGACCGAGGATTTGCACGCCGGGCGGCAGAACGCCCAGGACGGTGTAGCTCTGATCGCGCAGGCGGATGGTCTGGCCGGCGATGGAGCGGTCGGCGGCGAAGCGGCGTTGCCACAAGGAATAGCTCAGGAGGGCAAAGTTGGCGCGGCCGGGTTGATCTTCTTCGGGGCTGAAGCCGCGTCCCACAAGGGGCTGGACGCCCAGCAGCGGGAAAAGTCCTGCCGAGACGCGCTGGGCGGCCAGTTCCTCCGCATCGATGGGGCCGTTGGGCCCTCCCGAGAGATTGACGTGGACGTCTTGAAACGCGCCGGTGGATTCGAGCACGCGGGACTGGCTGCGCCACTCGAGGAAATTGCCGGTGGCGGCGAACATTCTGAACCTGTTCTGCGCCGGGTTCTTCTCCCACAGCACCAGCAGGCGTTCGGGTTCGCGAAATCCGAGAGGCTTGAGCAGCACGGCGTCGGCCACGCTAAAAATGGCGGCAGCGGCGCCCATTCCGAGGGCCAGGGCAACCAGCGAGATCAACGTCACGCCCGGGGACTTCCAGAACAGGCGCACGGCATGACGAAGATCGCGGCCAAGCAACAGCATGGCCTGTCAGGTTAACAGATGGCAGCGGACGGCGGAAGTGCTTACGTCCACGGGCGCTCGTGGGAATGGATGGAGATGCCGCCATTGACGTTGCGCAGGTGGATCTGGACGCCGGCGCCTTTCACCACCAGGCGCTCGCCTCGGTCGGTGCGGAAAACCCGTCCGACATCGGAGGCAATGCCGCCGCTCAAGTTGCTGGCCACTACCGCAGGGCCGGCGGCGGGCGGAATGGTGAGCCGGATGGGACCGTTCACGGAAGCGAGGGAAATGGGTTTGGCGCGGCTGACGCTCTGGAAACTGGCCACTACGCCGCCGTTGATGGTGGAAAGATCGGCTTGGCCCCGCAGCTTGAGGGCGGTGATGTTGCCGTTGATGGCGGACGCTTTGACAGAGCCGGCGAGGCCGCTCAGGGAAAGGCCGCCGTTGGTCAGCTTGACGTCCTGCAGGTTGGCGCCGCGCGGCACGGTGATGCGGTAGTCCACGCTGGCGGGCTGCTGGCCGGCCGCGCCGGCATACTGCGTGCGGATGGAAAGCCCATCGGCGGTGGGCTCGACCACGATGTGCGCATCGTCCAGGCGTTTCGGATCGGAGGAGCGCGTGATGGCTTCCACCAGCACTAGGTCGCGGTCCCAGGCGGTGACGCTGACATCGCCGTAGACGTTTTCGATGACCACGTGTCCATTGGAATGGAGCGCGTAGAGGTGGCGGAACTCCGTTTGCGGAGGCCGAATGACGCTGGCGGACAAAGTATTGCCGGCGATGACCGAGAGCAACACTGCCCGGATCGCTTGCCGTTTGAACATGGCGCCCCTCCTGATCGATGGACTTTTCCCAGTGGCCCGGCCGCTTTCCCTTGGAAGCGAGGTTAAAAATCGCCCGTCAACGAGCCCGGCAGGCGGCACCGCCTGCCCCACCACTCGGACACAGGACTTTGTCTGGGTGGCGCAGGCGGTGCCGCCTGCGCTCCGCGGTTCTCGTCAGGTTTTTGCCGACTCGCTGCTTTCCTCGACCACCCGGCCGTCGAAAAGCCGGATGGTACGGTCGGCGAACTCGGCGTAGCGCGGATCGTGGGTCACCATGCAGATGGTGGACCCGGCGGCGTGCAATTCGCGCAAAAGACTCATGACGGCCTCGCCGTTGGCGGAATCCAGGTTCCCGGTGGGCTCGTCCGCGAGCAGGATCAGAGGATCGCCGCTCAAAGCCCGGGCCACCGCGACACGCTGCTGCTGGCCGCCCGAGAGCTGCGACGGATAATGCTTCATGCGGTGCGACATGCCGACGCGCTCCAAGGCTTCCTGGACGCGGCGCTTGCGTTCGGCCGAGGGCATGCCGCGATAAGTGAGCGGAAGCTCGACGTTCTCGTAAACCGTGAGGTCGCCGATGAGGTTAAAGGCCTGGAAGATGAATCCGATCTCGCGGTTGCGGATGCGCGCGCGTTCGGAGAGCTTGAGGCCGGTGACCGGCTTGCCATTCAAATAATAGGTGCCGTCAGTGGGCGTATCCAGCAGGCCGAGGATCGCCAACAGAGTCGACTTGCCGCAGCCCGACGGGCCGGCGATCGAAAGGTACTCGCCCTTCTTGACGTCGAAGTGAATGGACGAAAGCGCGTGGGTTTCCACCTCGTCGGTGACAAAAACTTTGCTTACGCCATCGAGCCGGATCAGCGGTTGTGAACCATTATCCATGGTGTCTTTTACCCCTTTACGTAGATCGCGAAGTCTTAGTTCAATTTAATTCGGTCGTACTGGTCAAACTGTGACATATCCGACAAGATCACACGGTCGCCCACCCGGAGGCCTTCCTTGACCTCGATGAAGTTCACCGACTGGACTCCGAAGGTGACCTTCACCTTGTTGGCGTACTTGCCTTCGGGCTCGATCTTGAAGAGCGTGACGGTGGAGTTTTCCTGGCCGTAGACCGGCTTTCCGACGTAGACCACGTCGTCGAGTTTCTGGAGCTGGATGGTGCCATCGACGCTGAGATCGGGCCGCGAACCGGGCGGGAACGCTCCTTTGAGGGCCACGTCCACGGTCACCGTGCCGTTGACGATGGATTGCTCGATGCGCGAGACGTGGCCTTCGATCAGGCCGTTGGAACCGCCTCCGGCGAGACGCGTATCGATGACGGCGAGTTGCCCAGGGGCGACATCCTTGATCTGGGTTTCGGCGATTTTCAGCTCAGCTTTCAGATGACTGGGTTGGGCTACCTTGCCGAGGGGCGTCCCGGCCGCCACCTTCTGGCCTTCTTCCACCGGATTCAAAGGAGGAGGAACCGACTGCAGCATCCCTTCGAAACCGGCCCGGACCTTGAGCTGGTCCACCTGCTGCTTCTTGAGTTCGTATTCGCCGGCAAGCTGGTCGACCTTAACCTTTTGCGCTTCCAGTTGGGCCTGTTCGGCCGCATCGTTGATCTGGAGGCGCTCTTTATCGATTTCGAATTTGGCGCCGAGCTGTTCGGCCTTGACCTGGGAGATTTTGGCGTCGGTGTTGGCCAGCAGGTTTTCCTTGGCCAGGGCCGTGTCGCGGTCGGACTCGAGCTGGGCGGTATGGTAATCGGCGCTGGTCTGGGCCGCCGTGGAGCGCAGATCGAGGAGGGTCTTGTGGAGCGTGACCTCGAGGTTTTTGTAATCGGCCTGGGCTGCCTTCAGGGCAAACTCGGCGTCGAGCAGCGCCGTCTGGAGCTCCGGGCTGGAGAGGATCATCACCACCGAATCGGCCTTTACCGGCGTGCCCGGCTGGATCAGGATCCGTTCCACGCGGGCATCGGTGGTGGCGGTGATGAGCATGGTGTCTTCGGGAACCAGGGTGCCCAGGCCGTGGACCTCGCGGATCATGGGGCCGCGCTTGACGGTGTCGGGCCAGAGCGTGGAGAGTTCCACCCCTGGCGCGGCCGGCTTGAGCTTACTAGCGAAGATGAAGCCTGCGGTAAGCACCCCGCCAACCAACACGATAGCGACCGTGAGCTTGATGATCTTGCGCTTGCGGGTCCCTTTGCGTTGTATGTCCATAAGTCGAGTTCCGGATTGGGGAGGCACGGCGCCTGCCAATCCGCACCTAGCGTAACATTATGACGCTTCAGCGGTAAGGATGGATAGCGAGGTATCGGAGGTGTCCGCTTGTGGGACACGCTGTGCCGGCGGCGAACGGTTGCCTGGGGCGGCTACTTCACGACGATGCCGTAGTTGTCCAGCAATTCCCCGGTAGACTGGTACACAGCCAGGATACCGGTACGGACGCTGACCTGGGCGCTGACCACGTTGGATTCGGCCAGGACCAGATTCTGCAGAGCGATGACCACGTTCTGGTTGGTGTCGGTGCCGAGGGTATACTTCTCCTGCTCGGCTTCGTAGTTCTTCTGCTGAATGTCCCTCTGCACGCGCGCGAGCTTCAATTGCTCGACATATCCCTGAAGGTTGGTGACGGCTGTGAGAGTCTGCAGGCGGATGTTCTGCTGCGTGGTGCGCAGGGTCAGCGCGTCGGATTTCTTAGTGACCAGGGCGCTGGCCATGGTCATGGACGCGGTGCGGGACTTGATGGGGAGCGTGAGGGTGAGTCGGCCGAGGTAAGTGGGATAGCCGAAGCCGAACATCTGGTCCAGGGCATCCGTAATTCCACCCGGAATGGGCTGGATGGAGCCGCCCGTGCCGCCGAACAAGCTGGTGGAGGAGGGATAGAAGACGCCGCCCTGTCCTTTGGTGGTGTACGCGGCCGTGAAGGAAAGCTGGGGCAGGAGGAGATTCTTGGCGCTCTGGATGCCCAATTCGTCCAGATCGAGCTGCTGCGCGGCCGAGAGGATATTGGGGTTGGAGGCGAGGGCCTTCTGGACCGACTGCCCGGTATCGAGCGGAATGGGTTGGCCGGCCGCGAGGTCAACTGGCTCGGTCAGTTCCACGGGGAGCTTGGCGATATCGGGATCGAGATCGGCCGAGATCTGGCGGCGCAGGGCGTCTTCGGCGGAGGCCAGCCGGAATTTGGCTTGGGACACGCTGAAATCGGCAGCGGCCAACTGGCCCTGGGGGTTGTAGATGTCGAGCTCGGCGACGGCGCCCAGATCGAGCTGCTGCTGCACGAAATCGAGATTGGCTTTGGCGGCGTCGCGGGACTTTTCCTGGACGCGCAGGTTCTCGCGGGCCGAAATAACGTTCCAATAGGCGTTTTCGGCGTTGCTCACCAGGGTGAGGAGCGAAGATTGGAGACCGTACTGCGAGCGCTTATAGGTGCTCTCGGCCTGCATGACCGGGATGCGGTTGACGTAGCGGCCGCGGTTCTGCAGCAGGGGCTGGGTGACGGAGAACTGAAGGCTGGAGCTGAGCCCCGGGTTGTAGCTGGAAAGAGAGTTGCTGGAGGAGCTCTTGGTCCCGCTGAAAGACACGCTGTAACTCAAGCCGGTATCGATGGTCTGGCCATAGGAAAGGGCGAGCGGCTGGCTGAGCGATTTGGAGATCTAGCCGGCAACGTGGGCTTGCGTGGGGTCGGTCGGAATGTTGGTGTTCCGCGTGGAAGAGAAGGATGCGTTGGCAATCGGGTCCCACTTGCCGAAGGCCGAGACGATGTTGTTCTTGGGGATTTCGAGCGAGAGGAAGGCCACCTGGATGTCGGTGTTGTTGGCCATCACCAGCTCGATGAAGTTCTTGAGCGAGAGCTCGAGCTTGCCGCCCACGACAAAATCCTTGAGGCGGACGGGATCCCGGAGTTCCACTTTGGTGTTGGTTTGCTTGAACACCTCGCGGAAATAGTTGGGTTTCGGAAAAGACGCCATTTGCGCAAACGCGCCGGCGGAGAGGATCAATCCGGTAACAAAAGTTCGCAACAGCATAGTTCTACTCGTAACGAATGGCTTCGATGGGATCCAATTTGGCGGCCTGCACGGCCGGATAAATACCGAACAAAAGTCCGATGAACACGGAGACTCCGAAGGCAATGACGATCGAAGAAGTAGTCACGACGGTGGACCAGCCCGCGGTTGAGGCGATAATCTGCGACAGCGCGAATCCAAACCCGATACCGATCAAACCGCCGGCGATGGAAATGAGCACGGCCTCCGTCAGGAATTGACGCACGATGTCGGCCTGGCGTGCACCGATGGCGCGGCGGATGCCGATTTCGCGGGTGCGCTCGAGGACCGTGGCGAGCATGATGTTCATGATGCCGATGCCGCCGACCAGCAAGGAAATGCCGGCGATGCAGATCATGACGATGTTGAAGATGGCCTGGGTCTGCTTTTTCTGTTCCAGCAGGCCGGCCGGGACGGTGACGGTGAAATCGCCGGCGTCTTTATGCGTAGCCGCCAGGATGGCGGTGACTACGTTGGAGGTTTCGATGGAATCGACGTTGGGTTGAACCTTCATATAAATCCCGTCGATTTCATCCTTGAGATAGCTGGTCTGGTCCTCGAAGCGGCGCATCACGGTGTTCAGCGGCGCGATGATCATGTTGTTGCGGTTGAGGGTCTGGACGCCTTCAACTTCGCTATCGCTGCCGGCCTGGGGCCTGAGGATCCCGATGATCTGCAGCCAGGTATCGTTGACCTTGACGTACTTGCCGAGGGCATCGCCGTAGCCGAACAGGCTGACCTTGGCGCCTTCGCCGAGGACGCAGACGGGCGCGGAATCGCGGTTTTCGTCGTCGGTGAAAAAGCGGCCGCCGTCGTTCAGCTTGAGGCTGTTGATCTCGACGAAATTGGGGTAGACGCCGATCAAAACGGGCGGTTCCGCATTGGTCTTGGGCAACAGCTTTTGCGGTTTGAATTTCTTGCGTGGGGTGATGGCCACCAGGTTTTGGACGTTTTCGGAGATGGCGCGAAAGTCGCGGAAGGAGAGCCCGGGCGAGACCGAGCGGACGGTCTGGAGTTCGTTGCGGTCGACGGCTTCGTGTGCGTCGACGATGATGTTGTTGACGCCGAGCTGATCGATGAAGCTCATCATCTGCTTTTGGGCGCCGGCGGTGATGGAGAGCATGGCGACGACGGCGCCGACGCCGAAGATCATGCCCAGCATGGTCAGCAGGCTGCGCAGCTTGTGCGCGAAGAGGCTGGCCATCCCCATTTTCAATTCGGGAAGAATGTGCCCAAACATATTTCTATTTCCCTCCCGGCATGGAGCTCATGGGGTTGCCATTGGATTTCTTGTCGCTTTTTTCCTTTTTGGCGTTCTTGTCGGCGGTGGGATCGGCCAGGGCCACCACTTCGCCGGGTTGCACGCCGCCGGCAAGGACCATCATGGATTCGCTTTGCTTGAGGAGCTGGACTTCGCGGGGGACAAATTTGCCGGTCTTGGCCTGCTGCACGAACACCGTCGGTTTGTCGTTCTTGGTAAAGACCGCCTGGGCGGGAATGTGCAATGCGTCCGGAATCTTCTCGACCACGATTTCGACATCCGCCAGAAGGCCGGGACGCAGAAGCACCTGAACCTGGGAATCCTTTTCCGGAGGCAGGGGAAGTTTGGCATTGGCGCGGTCTTCATCGGAGAAGGGATTGCTGGAACGGGCCATCAGCGCCTGAATGGTATCCCTGCCGCCGCGGCCGCGGGCCCCCTGCGAATCGTTGGCCGGTTGGCCCGGGACGGTTCCGCGCCCCTGGCCGCCGCCCTGGTCTGACGGCCCGCGTCCGCCGCGCCCGCCGAGCTGTTCCACGAGCCGCTGCCGTTCTTCGGGCGAAGCGTTCTGCATGGCCTCGCGCATTTTCTGGCGATCCGCGTCGGACATGGCGCCACGGCCACCGCCGCCGCCCGCACGGCCGTCACCGCGGCCCGCGGCGTCCGCGCCGCCCCGCTGGCCGCTTCCGCCACCGCGCCGGCCGCGGCCGCCGCCGCCCTGGGCATCACCGGTATCCTGGCCTTGTCCGCCGGACTGGCCGAACATCTCCGGGGTGGCGCCCGGCGCGCCTTGCAAGGGAGCAAAGAGCGCGGAGTTGCCGAGTTGCTTTTTGGCATTGGCCGCGGAGGTCGCCATGATGCGGTCCAAATCGGCCGGCTTCATTCCCAAACCGGCCAGCAACTGCCGCATGTCGACGGAAAACACCACGTCGAACTTCTTGGCCGGATCGCCCGAGAATACGTCGGCCGATGCCGTCCCCGTGAGTGTCTTGATCCTGCCGCGAAACTGCTTGTCGGGAATGGAGTCCAGTTGCAGCAGGGCGTCCTGCCCTTCCACTAGGTTGGCGCGGTCCAATTCGCCCACCTTGGCCCAGACCTCCACTTCCGAAAGATCCAGCAATTGCGCCACCGGCATGCCCGGCGTCAAGGTGTCGCCTTCGCGAATATCCGGCATCACCTGGCCGAAATTGAAGTTGCCGGCGCGATTCTGCTGGATCGAAACCAGACCGGTGATGGGCGCCAGGCTCTTGCAATTGGCCAGGCGCTGCTGATCGCGCTGAATATTCAACAGGCTCCGGTTGCGCGTCTCCTGTAGGACCGCGAGCTGGGAATCGGCCTGTTGCTGGCGCGACTTGATGTCCTCCTGGAGCTGCTTCAGCGACTGGTTAGTCTGGGAGACGCTCAACAGGTTCTTCTTGCCGTCGATGGCGTCAATGACGGGATTCATCTGCACTTGCAGCTCGGCCCGCCGCACGTTGTACTGGGTGGCCAGCAGCGACAACTGGTCCTGGCTCTGGGTGATGGCCATATTGGCTTTCTGGCCCTTAATCTGTTGATCCACCTGTTCCAGGCCCATTTGGTCTTCATCGAGGGTGGCATCCAGCTCGGAATCGTCGTATTCGACGACCAGGTCTTTCTCGTTAGCCAGCGACCCGGCTGGAGCCAGGGTGGTAACCTGCACGGTGCCGTTGAGGTTCGGCGCCGGGAGCATGACCGCCCGCACGGCGCGCAACTCGCCGCGCGTGAAAGCGCGGATCACGACTTCGCCGCGTTGCACTTTGGCGGTTGCCATCTGCTCCTGGCGCGAGGGCAGCTTCTTATACCATTGGTAGCCATACCAGCCACCAGCCGCGAGAATTGCCAGCGCCAATAAACGATAGATTGCCTTTTTCATGAAAACTGTTCCCGCCCGGAACAAACCGAAGCTTGTTCCGGCTTACATTTTCCTCTTGGCCCGCTTGGCCGCATCCGCCGGACTCTCCAGGGTGACGATCTCGCCTTCCTTCAGGCCGCCGGTCACGATGATGTCATCGTCGTTGCGCTTGCCCACTTCGATGTTTCGCACCGCGAACCGCTTGCCGATTTGCACGTAGACCGCGGGCTTGCCGCCATTGTCGAAACTGGCCCGCGCCGGGATCAGCAGCATATTCGGCTCGCGCTCGATGATCACTTGGGCGCTCGAACTCATGCCCGGCCGCAGCCGCTCGTCGAGGTGCTTCAAAGTAGCCCGCGCCGGGAAGGTCTTCTCGGGTGTAGAGCCGCCTTTGTACACCAGGGCCGCGATCGGGCTGATGTAGTCGAGGGTTGCCTCGAAATCCTTGTCGGGGATGGCATCCACCCGCACCCTGACGTTCTGGCCGATCTGGATCTTTCCACGATCCACCTCTTCCAGCTTCAGATCGACATACAGGGAAGACAGATCGGGAATCTCCACGATTTCCGCGCCATTCCAAACGTTGTCTCCCTCTTTGAACGGTGGCGTGGACTGGCCGAAAGTTCCCGTTGAGCGGAAGTTGGGAAGCACGATGGCCACGCCATCGGTGAGGGCGGTGAGCTTCATCATGTCTAGATACGATGTGGCCGTCACCAGGTCGCGCTGGCCCTTATCCAATCGCTGGCCATTTCGGGCCAGATCGGCTTGGTTGCCCACCTGGTGGGCGTTGATGGTGGCTTTTACCTGTTGCATGCTGCCTTCGGCAACGCCCACCGCAATGCGGTTCTTTTCTCCGTCGACCTTAGACAGCACTTCGGCTTTGCTGGCATCCAGCTTGGCGCTCTCCACGCCGTAAACGGCCTGGATCTTGCTCAGGGCGTCGGCGCCATCGGCCATCTTTTGGGTGGCTTGCATCTGCGTGATGTCGCCTTGGATGGAGATGACCTGGGTGGTCTGCGAAATGACGTTCTGTTCCTGCGTGACGGGATCGAATTCCACCATCACGTCACCCTTCTTGACGGGGATGCCGTTTTGCACCAGGTGGGTGATGCGCAGGCCGGGGGCCGCAGGCGCCTTCAAAATGGTCGAGCGGGGGCTCCTGATATCGCCGCGCGCGTTCACGCTGATGACAAAATCGGCCCGGCGGACGCGGTCCACCGCGACTTCCACTTCGGTGGTGGAGGTGAGGTGATAGGCGGCGTAGAGGCCGCCGCCGGTGGCCAGCAGGCCAATCGCCCAGGTGATGATTTTCACTCGGCGCGGATTGGACTTGCCGAGGCGCGTTTTGGGTCTTTGATCCTTGGATGCCATAGTTTCTTCTCCGGGTCCCCGGCTGGCTACAAAGGCCGTTGCAGGGCCACCACGTCCCCTTTCTGCAAACCGGACTCGATGGCCACTTGCGTGAAGCTGCTCACGCCGGGCTGCACTTGTTTTTTGGTCCAGCCTTCGGGGCCTTGCACGAAAACGAAAGCGCCGCCATTCTCTTCGAACAGAGCCGCCCGCGGGATCAGCACCGAACTCGTCACCGAGCTCAAGACTACATCCGCGCTCCCCGTAAGATCGGGGATGACGCGCGAATCCATCTTGTCGACCTTCAGCAGAATCGGAATCTCGCCCACGTAACCCGCGCGGAACGTGCTGGTCTTGGACATGGCCCCGATTCCCACCAGGGTTCCGGGGAGGCTCAGATCGGGATAGGCGTCCAGGTGTATGGTGGCCTTCATGCCGAGCCGCAGTCTCTCCGCGTCCACCTGGTTCACGGTGGCGCTAAGGACCATGGAACTCGGGTCGACGATGCTCAAGAACGGCTGCCCCGCGTTCACCTGGTCGCCTTCGCGAACCTGGCCGTACTCGCCGTTGCGTACGATGCTGGCCATCACCGCAATGCCATCCATGGGGCTCTTGATGGTCATTCGCTTGACGTTGTTATCGGCGCGCTGCAACTCGATGTCGGACTGCGAGAGGGTCAGCTCGGAGACGCGGATCTGGGCCTGCTGGGACACGGCCTGCAAGGGCACTTCGGTCAGCAGTTCTTTGTATTGCGCTTCGGTTTGTTCGACGTTCAGCTTGAACTGCTCCGCCTGGATCGCGGAGCGGACGGGAATCGTTTGCAGATCGAGGAGCGCCTGTTCCCAGGCGGCTTTGGCGGCGCGCACAGTCTGGTCCAGACTCTCCCTGCTGGCCGCCAGGTTGGCCATCATTTTCTTGACCGTGAGCTGGGTCTGGATGACGGTGTCTTTGTAGTCGTCCCGTCGCTGGACCTGGTTGGTCGGATCGAACTCCGCCACCACGTCATCTTTCTTGACCGCGGTACCGGCCTTGGCGAGGTGCAGCAGGATGAGGTTGAAATCGGCGCCGCCGGGGCCACCTCCGCCGGCGGGGCCGGCGCCCAAGCTGCCGCCCATGCCGCCGCGATTGGTGTTGGAGCGGCTGCCCTGAATACGGGGCGCCAGGAGGGCGGCGAAATTCTTTGCCGCGACCGTCCCGGTGACGCGCACCTTGCGGTCGAGTTCTCCTACCACCGCAGCAACGGTGGGCACGGTTACGATGGGGCCACCACCGCCGCCGAGCGCCGACTGGCTCTTCAAATAGAGGGCCACACCCGCTATGACTACCAACAAAGCCAAGGAAATCCACAGCGCTTTCCGGCGCCGGCCCGGCTCCCGCGGAGGTACAACAGTCGGCCGCGGCACTTGCGGTGGTGGCGCGGCCGGTTCCCGGCGCGGGTCGGGCGCAGGAACGCTACTCGAATGGGGTTGCATTAATCCAAACCTTCCGGCCCAAAGGGCCCCGCTACAACGAACACAGAGAGTTCAATGGAAGTGACGATTCCCGGTCCGCAAAGGTTATGTTCCGCCGGACGAAAGTTCCATTTTTTCAGAGTGTATGTAACCTGTATTTGAGCGCGCTTGCGCCAAGCCTGTCAAGTTGGCCCGTAAATGCTAGAAAAGAATATCGAAATCGACTGTAAAGCGGCGGCCGCGATGGCCAAAAAAATAACCGGACGCGGGGTCGGCGATGTTGGCGTGGACGGCCTCGGGGTTGAAGTGGTTGGTGAGGTTGAAGCTGGACAAGGAGAGGCGGACGGAGTACTTGGGGTTGACACGGATGTCCTTGGAAACCCTGGAATCCAATGAAAAGAAATGGGGAAAGCGGTTCGAATTGGGTATTCCGGCGTAGTCCTGGAAGACGTTGATGGTCGAATAGGGGAAGCCGCTGCGGTATTCCACAACAGGTGCGATGCGGAAGGCCGCCGGCAGGCGGACGACGCCCCAGGCCAGAAAACGGTCGGGAAGGCTGCCGGGCAGGTTGGCAACCTGGTTGGAGCGGATGATGGGCGCGGGGAAACTACTGAGGTAGTTATTGAAATCGTTGAGGTCGCCGCGAGCGCGGCTGTAGACATACGAGAAGCACAGTTGGCTGGACTCACCCTTTAACTGGTAGCGGGCGGTGACTTCGAGCTGGCGGTAGCGGGAATTGCCGGTGCCGGAGAGCAGGTAGCCGCCGGTATTGGTGGCGAGGTCGGGGCCCTCCGTGGTGACGGTGACGAGGCCATTGGCATCGTTCTGGGTATAACCGATGCGGAGTTTGAGATCGCGGGCGATGGGCTGTTCGACCTGGAACGACCAGATATTGCTTTGGGGCGAGAAATTGCCGGGCACGGGCCCCTGAAAAATGAGCTCGTGATGGCGATAGACTTCGCCCAGGGTGTTCTTGAAGAGGAACGGTCCGGCGGAGATATCGCCAGTGTTGGGGTCGTAGTATGTGAGGATCTCCCGGGGGTAGCTGGCGAATCCGTAAATATCGAGGGGGACGCGGTCGTAGAACCAGCCGAAGCCGGCGTGTACCATGGTGGCGGCGCCGGGGAAGGGGGACCAGGAAATGCCGACGCGGGGGGCGAGGCGGAAGGACTCAGTGAGTTCCTGGGACTCGGCGCGCATACCCAGATCGAGGGCCAGGCGGGAAGTGAGGACCCAGTGATCATGGGCGAATAAGGCGTAGCCGAAATCGGATACTTCAAAGGGCAGGCCGGGGGTGAAGGTGATGCTCTCAATCGGTTGGCCAGTCGGGTCGAGGATGTCGATGGGGTGTTTCGAGACCGAGCCGTCCTCGTTGCTGCCGGCGAAATCGGCTCCGAATTTGAGGTTGTGGGTACCCAGGTGGTGAATGGGTTTTGGGGAAAAGTTGGAGCCGCCGGCGAAGCGGGAGGCCTCGCGGCTCTGCTGCGCGAAATAATTGCCGCTATTTCCGGTGGGCGTGAGGACCAGATCGGCGGGGCCCTGGCTCCAGACGGAGGCGTCGAAGCGGGTGACGGAGAAGACGGTTTCGAGCAGGCCGCCGAAGATGGTGAGGCGGTCGGCGAGCGTGCCGGTGTAGTTGTGGGTACTGGCGTCGGGGGCGGTGGACTCGGGGTTGAAGTAGTCGATGTTGACGTAGGCGAGGCGCTGGGGAGCGACGTGGACCGTAGCGGTGACAAGGTGTTTGTTCGAGACCATCCAGTCGATTTGAGCAAAGGAGTTGATGCCCTCCTGCTTCGTCAGGTTCAAGGGAAAGGGCAGGGTGTAGACGGGGGTTTTGCGGATCTCGAAATCGACGCCTTCCGAGAAATAGAGTTTGCCGGCGATGATGGGGCCTTCGATATTGAAACGGGGGGTGGCGTCGCGGAGACCACGCAGGTGGTAGCTGCGGATGAAGAATTCGGGAAGCGGGTCGTTCAATTCCCACTTCCATTTTTCGCCCCCGCGGCGGGTTTCGACGGAGACCAGGCCGGCGGTAAAACGCCCGTACTCGGCGAGGAAGGGGGTCTGGTAAACGCTGACGGTTTCGACGCTATCGATGGGGACGGTGAGGCCGAACTGGCCGGTGGCGGGGTCGGTGACGTCGGCGGAGTTGACGATCATGGCGCTGCGGTGTTCGGCGGCGGCGGAGATCATGAGGCCGCCGCCGGGTTCGCGAACGACTCCGGGAATCATGGGGAGGGCGTCGGAAACGGTGGCGGGCTGGCTGGGCAGATCCTTGGCGGCAACGGCGGTGAGGGTGGCAGGGGTAGCGGCCACCTGTTCGACGGGAGAGGTGGAGCTTTGGACTTCGACCGTTTCGCGGTGGGTGATGGTGGGGACGAGGATCAGTTCGAGCGAGATGGTGGCGTCGGGGGCGAGCGAAAGATCGGGCTGTCGGGCCGTCTCGAAATTGGCTTTGACGGCCGAGATTTCATAGCGTCCGGGCTGCAGAGCGGAGAATGTGGCCTGGCCTTGGGGATCGGTCTGGGTGTGTGCCACCAGAGCATGGCCGAGACGCAACTGAAGCTCGACGCCGCCGACCGGGTGGCCGGAAGAATCGGCCACGGACACACTGATAACGGCACCCTCTGGAGACGCCATCGCGGCGCGGCCCAAAAGAGCCAGGGCCAGACACAGTGCATGCAGTCCCATCGCCCGCTTCGTTAGAGTCCTTCCCCTGGGTTTAACACAATTGAACGGCTGGATGTGAGGCCGGCGGGGGCTCATGCTATCGTGGAGACGGTGTCTTCGCCACTCAATTTCCATCTGGAGCAGTATGACGGGCCGCTCGATCTGTTGTTAGACCTGATCCGCAAGCAGCAGATCGACATTAAAGACATTCCCATCGCGACGATCACGGCGCAATATCTGGGGTACCTGGATAAGGCGCGGGAGATGGATATCGACCTGGGTGCGGAATTCGTCTACATGGCGGCGACGCTGATTCACATCAAGTCGAAGATGCTGCTGCCGCGCGATCCGGCGCTTGGCGAAGAGGCGGATAGCGGCGAAGATCCGCGGCAGGAACTGGTGGAGCGGCTGCTGGAGCACGAGCGGTTCAAGAACGCGGCGGAGATGCTGCAGCAGAAACGGCTGATTGAAGAGAACGTCTGGTCGAACCCGCAGATGAAGGCGTTCGTGTCGGAAGACGATAATCCGGGCCTGGCGGTGGGGCTTTTCGACCTGGTGAAGGCGTTGAGCGCGATCCTGGAGAGGGCCAGGAACCGACCGGTCTTCGAAGTGGAAGCGGCGGACGTGACGGTGTCGGACATGATCCGGTACCTGAGGGAATGCTTTCTGGAAGCCGGCGCGAACGAGCCGGTCTATATTCTGCGGGTATTCGAGCGGCAGCGGACGCGCCGGGCCATGATCGCGCTGTTTCTGGCGGTGCTGGAGATGGTGCGGATGCAGGCGGTAGTGGTGGCGCAGAAAGATCAGTTCGGCGAAATCGCACTCGAGCGGCACGAGAATTTCGACGCGGTATTCGCGTCGGGGCTGCCCACGGCGGCCATCGAAAACGACTACATCTAACGAAATCGGCATGGAAGAAACGGAACAACCACAACCCGGCACGGAGCTGGAAACCGAAGCGCCGCAAGCGGTCTCACTGGAAGGACAGACCACAGAAGACGATGGTCTGTCCCACCTTGTATCCATGGAAGAACTGATGGCCGCGGACGAACCAGACGCTGACGCGGCGCCCGGGGTATCGCTCGAAGATGCGCAATTGCAGGCGGTGCTGGAAGCGATCGTGTATGTGGCGGAAGAGCCGCTGACGGCAGTGCAGATGGCGGCGGCGCTCAACCAGCCGGTGGAACGAATTCGCGAGCGGATGGCGCTGCTGATGGCGGAGTTCGAGAAGCCGGAGCACGGTCTGGCGATCCGCGAAGTGGCGGGCGGGTACAAGCTGGCGACCAAGGCGGAGCATCACGAGGCGGTGCGCAACTTCGTGAAGAGCCTGAAGCCGCCGCTGAAGCTCTCTTTGCCGGCGCTCGAGACCCTGGCGGTGATCGCCTACAAGCAGCCGGTAACCACGCCGGAGATTCTGGAAATCCGCGGGGTGCAGGGCGGAGGCGTGATCAAGACGCTGCTCGACCGCAAACTGATTGCCGAGGCGGGCCGCAAGAACGTGATCGGCAAACCGATTCTGTACAAGACCACCAAGGAATTTCTGATCCAGTTTGGGCTGAAGGATCTGGCCGAACTGCCCTCGCTCAAAGAGTTCGAGGAACTGGGGCGCATGGCGTTTGCGGAGAACGAGCCCGAGGCGCCGGCGCATGCGGAGCAGGTCCAACTGGACCTGGAGGCTCCGGCGGAACCGGCTCTTGAGGGGTCAGGTGTGGAGGCGCAAGGCGTGGAAGCGGAAGGTGCGAAAGCGGAAAGCCGGGAGAGCTGATGGCCGAAGAGCGGCTGCAAAAGATTCTGTCGCAAGCGGGGGTGGCGTCGCGGCGGCAGGCCGAAAAGATCATGGCCGAGGGCCGCGTGGTGGTCAATGGGACGGTGATCACGGAGCTGGGATCGAAGGCCGACATTGAGCGCGATCACATCAAAGTGGACGGGCGGCTGATTCACGCGCCCAAGCGACAGATCTACCTGGCGCTGTGCAAACCCAACAACACGGTGACGACGGTGAGCGACCCGGAAGGCCGGGCGACCGTGATGGACCTGCTGCATGGAGTGAAAGAGCGGGTGTATCCGGTGGGGCGGCTGGATTATCACAGCGAGGGGCTGCTGCTGCTGACCAACGACGGGGATCTGGCGAACGCCATCATGTCGGCGGCGACGCACTTGCCGAAGACCTACGTGGTGAAATCGAACGGGGCGCTGACGAAGGAACAGGAGCAGAAATTCCGCGAGGGGGTTCCGCTGTCCGGGCGGCGCACCATGCCGGCGGGTCTGAAACTGATTCGCGACGCGGAGAACCCGTGGTATGAAGTCCGCCTGGTGGAAGGGCGCAACAACCAGATCCGCATGATGTTCAAACATTTCGGCCGGCTGGTGGAGAAACTGCGGCGGGTGCGGATCGGGCCGATCGAGCTGGGGCCATTGAAGCCGGGGCAGTTCCGCCATCTGACCGTGGAGGAAGTGGCCAAGCTAAAGCGGGCGGTGACGGTGGCGCGCCAGGAGCCGCACAACCGGGAAGGCGAATGAAACATAGTCCCTGGTTGGCGACCGTTGAAGCGGCGGCCCTGGTCAGCTTGATCGTGATCGGTCTCATGAGTGGGCCTAACAGCTTGGCGCAAACGCAGATCGGGCCGCCAGCCTTGCCGCGGTTCGAGGTAGCGTCCATCAAGGGTGCCAATCCTTCCGCGCCTCGGGGCGGTCGCCTTGCCGCCCCTCCCATAGATACCAGGCCCGGACTGCTCACCGCCCGCAACGCCAGTCTGAAGCAACTCATTCGAGGGGCCTACACGCTCGAAAACTATCAGGTCTCGGGAGGCCCGGGATGGATAGACTCCGCAGGATTCGATGTTGAGGCGAAGTCAACTGACGGCGCTAACAGGGAACAACTCCTGCTGATGCTTCGGGCTCTATTGGCTGACCGGTTCAAGCTTCGATTCCACCGCGAAAAGAAGGAACTCGCTGTCTATGCTCTCGTGATGGCGAAAGGCGGCCCGAAGTTCCACGCATTAAAGGCGGGCGCCCACTCGGTGCCTAACAAAACCGATCACATGCGACTGAAAGACTTGCCATCCCTGGCCACGTTTCTCACGCGTCTCAGTTCCGATGAGCCGGTATTTGATAAGACCGGACTCACGGGGCAGTTTGACCTCGAACTGGACATAGGAAAAATCGGAGAGGAGGCGTCCCAGGGCGAAGAAGCCGCAGGGCCGGCCGCAATGCGCGAACGCATGTTCCAGGCCACGGCCAATGCCATCCAGGATCAGCTCGGCCTCAAGTTGGTGCCAACAAAAGCTCCGCTTGAGATCTTCGTGATCGACCATGCGGAGAAGGCCAGCGTAAATTAACAATGAAGCAAATTGCAGAGATTCTGAAAACCGCGCGGACCATCGCCGTAGTGGGGTTGTCGCCGAAGCGTTACCGGCCGAGCTACGGCGTGGCGGAGTATCTGCAAAAGGCCGGATACCGGATCATCCCGGTAAATCCGCACGAATCGGAATTGCTGGGCGAACGCTGCTACCCGGATCTGGAAGCGATTCCCGAGGCGGTGGACATCGTGGACATTTTCCGGCGCTCGGAGTTCGTGCCCGAGATTGTGGAAGCGGCCATCCGCAAGGGCGCCAAAGTGATCTGGATGCAAGAGGGCGTGGTGCACGAAGACGCCGCGCGGCGGGCACAAGCGGCGGGCCTCGAGGTGGTGATGGACCGCTGCATCCTGAAAGACCACCGGCGGATGGGGTGAGCACACGTGGGACAGACCATCGCCTTCCGTGGTCTGTCCTGCCTCGCTAAAACAGGCCGCTCGACAGGAGTGGAATCGCCGGCGTGTCTGTGGGGTCGGGCTTTCAGCCTGCCGCCGGGCTTTTGCCCGGCGTCCCCGCCACAACCCGCAGAATGCCAGCTAACAAGAAGAGACTCCCTGAAAATTGTTTTGTCGGCGTTCACCGCCGTTGATCGGCGGCTCAATATGCCTTTTTTCGGTCTTTTTCAGCTTCCTCTAAGAAGCCGGCGGGAGGCTGAAAGTCTGGCCCCACGGATGGCTGCCTCAGCACCACCGCCACCGTTTTTCCGTTCACAAAAATCTCAACCTCAATTTCCCCTCATATCACTCACTTACAATTTCGAATTTCAGACTCCATCCCTCTGGCCCGCTATCGTGGGATCGCATGAGAGTCTTTTATCACTACCAAATTGGCTCTGTTCCTTTCCAGCAGCTAACTCCCCGCCGCAGCCCAAAGAAGAATCGCCAGTTACGGAGAATTGGCTTCGTTTCGTCAAATCGCAACTGTGGGACAGGCCTCCTGGCTTGTCCATCCTGGCAGGCTTGGCCGCGCCGGCGCCCGCCCGCCGCTCCGCCTCCCAGCCACCTCCGGAATTGGCTTCGTTTCGTCAAACGCCTCCCAGCCACCTTTCCAACCCAAAGAAGAATCGCCAGTTACAGAGAATTGGCTTCGTTTCGTCAAATCTCAGCCAGTGGGACATCCATGATAAGGGCTTGTCAAGGGAAAACACACCTTTCCCTGAACCTAACGGAAGATTTTTCCGAAGCGCGATAGTCGATAGGGTGACGGTTGCTCCGAATTGCCGAATTGG